>JACCDW011618514.1_pt1 | contig 166341 bp, 197 predicted proteins | sample 7449781 | NCBI WGS metagenome assembly JACCDW01 (sample SAMN15323449, study PRJNA562643) | freshwater metagenome | isolation source: river surface water | place: USA:Blue River Watershed | collected 2017-08-18 | reverse complement strand
GGTTCTCTTGAGAGTATTATTGCTTCACTCCAAAAAGATTTGGATGATGGTTGGGAAGGTATAGAAGTAGAACATTATGGTTATGATGGTGCTGTAGAGTATTATCTTTACAAGCATCGTGAAGAAACCGACAAAGAGTATGAGAAACGAGTAAAACAATTGGAGAAAGAAAAAGCAGAAAAAGCAAAAGCAAAGGAACGAAAACTTCAACAACTCAAGAAAGACCTTGCTTCCTTGACTGATAATGAACTCAAACAACTTGGAGTAAAATGATGGAACGTCTAAAATTCACACACGTCACACGAGTGATTGACCCAAAGACCCGTATTCATTATCTTGATGCGATTGATGAGAATGGACGACACTGGACTGCCCAGATGACACATACAGAAGAGCCTTGGATTATTTACAAGGAAGTTTGGAAAGAAGACCCACAACAACCATATATGCTATGACTGATATATCCCGAGAACTTATGGATAAAATAGTTGATAAGTTAATAAAAGAACATAAAGCACAAAAACTTTTCAATAGATTATACGATGAGCTTGGTTATGATTTTGAAACTTGTGAAAATATTGTAGAATTGGTGGAGGATTGGCTTCCTGAACCACAATCTGCTGCTGGATCACAGAATGTAAACACTGAACTATTAGTTGAAGGTTTTAACGACTGTCTTGATAAAATGAAGGTGATGCTACGATGACTGAACGCAATTTTACCAAAGAACTTTTATACTCATATTATGCTGATATGGATAATGGAGCTGATGTTGAGAGTATTGACTATCGCTCTTTGATTTGTATTATCACCGAGTTGTGTGGTAGAATAGAAAAACTAGAGGCAAAATTCAATGACTGAAATTCATTTATTTGTACAAGAAGGTTGCAGACCTTGTATGTACGCTGAAACACAATTAAAAAAAGTAGACGGCTGGGAAAGTGTAATTACTATTACCAATGCTAAGGAAAATGGTAAATGGTCAGAGTTTGCTAAGAATTGTGGCGTTGGTGCGACTCCAACCCTCATAGCCTTGACAGATGGGCAAGTAGTTGCTAAAATGGAGGGGTCTCAGGAAATGACCTCCGAATTCTGGAGGGCAACTATTGCAAAACATTCAAATGAAACCTAAAACCCGTGTTATTTTAGAAATGGCAATCGAAGAGGGTGTGCGTCGTGGTTGGCATCTTGCACACAAACATGTAGAGAATCCTTTACCAAGTGCTATTATGGAGCGCATTGACGAAGCTGTGATGTCTGCCATCTACGAATATTTTACCTTTGACGAGGAAGATTACCAGTGAATTACACATTTCCTGAAATAAAACACATTAATGATGTTCTTCTGCAGATTGAAGACAAGCCAGAGTTCAAAGTGATAGAGAAAGGTTGGTACACTGTTATCAACTACATGGTTGCATTTGAGGATACCTTTTCTCTTATTCGCCATCGTACACATTTCAATATGTGGATGCGTCGTGAATGTCGTGGACTTATCTTTGATACTGCTACTGGTGAACTTATTTCTCGTCCTTATCACAAGTTCTTCAATGTAGGTGAACGAGATGAAACTCAGTTTGATAAAATCAACTGGAATATGCCACATGTAATTCTGGAAAAGCTGGATGGTTCGATGATTCGTCCCATTCCAACTCCAGAAGGTTTTCGTTTAGGTACGAAAGCTGGCATTACAGATGTTGCAATGAATGCTGAATATTTTATTGCAGACAAGCATAATTATGCAGAGTTTATTCATACTATGATCTATAATATGATGACTCCTATGTTTGAATGGTGTTCACGCAGTAATAGAATTGTAATTGATTATCCAGAAGATAAATTGGTACTGACTGGCGTTCGTAGCATCGTAGATGGTACTTATTTGTCATATAAGAAGTTAGTAGAATTATCTCAGTTGTTTGAGATTCCTGTTGTAAAAAGTCTTCAATCTCAAGAGGATGCTACAGTTGTTGATGATGAATTGATTGAAAATATTCGTAAATGGGATGGTGGTGAAGGTGTGGTCATTCGTTTTGAGAATGGTCACATGGTCAAAGTAAAAGCTGATGAATATATTCTTCGCCATCGGTCAAAAGAACAAATCAATTCAGAAAAGAATATTATTCAAGTTATTCTGAATGATGCAGTAGATGATATGATTCCACTGCTCACTGAGGATGATGCAACTCGACTGCGAAAGTTCCAGACTGAGTTCTGGAGTGCAGTTGATGAAGTGGCACAGGATCTTACTACCATCTTTGAAGGTGGTGATAAAATGTATCCAGATAAAAAGGAGTTTGCAGTTGAATTTGTAAACAAAATGCTCTTGCCTATTCATCGTCCATTTATGTTTGGCATGAAACAAGGTAAAGAATGCAAGCAACTACTGACTGATTCAATTGAGAAGTCTTTGACTTCTCAAACTAAACTCAATGATTCTCGCTGGATGTTTGGAGGTATTTCATGGAATTGATTATGATGTGTGGCATTCCCTGTGCAGGTAAATCTACTTACATTCGTAATGGAATTGAAGGTACTAATGCCTTTGATGAATATGTAATTCTCTCTACAGATAATTACATCGAAGAATATGCAAGGGAAAACAATAAAACTTATAATGAAGTCTTTGATGATGTAATTCATGAGGCATCTGCTAAGATGTTTGAACAACTTGAATATGCCATTCAACATGAAAAGTCAATTCTATGGGATCAAACCAATCTAACTAAAAAGTCTCGCAGACAGAAACTAAAGAGAATTCCTGATACTTATACTAAAACTGCAGTAGTTCTTCCTATCACTCTTGAAGAAGCTATCATTCGCAATTCACAAAGAGCAAATAAATTTATTCCACGTTCTGTTATTCATCGCATGTATCATCAATTTGAAGTTCCAACAGAAGATGAAGGTTTTGATGTCATCATGACTCATGATGGGTCGCATCTTAGAATGCAGGTAGCCTGATGATTTCTGACTCGGTATTTGAACAAGCTTTGTCTACAGCAAAGTCTTCTCCATCTAAAAAACAAGTTGGTGCTATTCTGTTAAATAAAAACAAAGTTATTGTATCAGCAACTAATCTTGAGACTAAATCACATCCACTACAAGCTAAGTTTGCAGAACGTGTAGGTCTTAAAGAAAAGATCTATCTTCATGCAGAAATTGCTGCACTTGTTAAGTGTCGTGAAGAGGTAGACACTATCATTGTTGCGAGAGTCAATCCTCAAGGTAAATTACGCATGGCTCGACCATGCCCTATTTGTCAGCTAGCACTCAAAGAAGCTGGCATTACTCATGTTCATTACACTACCAATCATGGATTCCTTTACGAATACTCCTAAACAGCCTTGTATCATTTTTGATTTGGATGGTACATTATGCGATGTGACTCATCGTAGACAATATGTTGCAACCAAACCTCGTAATTGGGATGCATGGAATAAAGGTATTGCACAAGATAAACCTGTAGAGCAAGTGTTGGCACTGTTTGGTGCCTTGAAGTATTTGTATCCTATTATGTTTGTCAGTGGAAGATCTGATGATTATAGGAATGTTACTATTGAATGGCTAGAGAGACATGGAATTTCTAGTTTTGACTATAATTTTCTCTACATGAGGAAGTATGGTGATCATCGTGATGATGCTATTGTGAAGGGAGAGATTGCTGATGAGATTGAAAAGAAATATAAAATCTTTGCAGTATTTGATGATCGTAAACGAGTCTTGACAATGTGGCAAGAGCGTGGTATATTTACTTTTGATGTCTCCCAAGGTAAAGGTGATTTCTAATGGGAATGTTCGATAGAGTTGTTTGTTCATATCCAATCAATGAACATTTCAATAAAAATACTCTACAAACTAAAGGATTGTCCAATACCATGACTGAATATTGGATTACTCCTGCAGGTGAGTTATATGAAATTGATGAGGCTATGACTGCAGATTTTGTAGAAGTTGATGATGAAGACCTGAGACCATGGGAAAGATTTCAATGGATTCCTAATGGCAATCACGGTAAAGTTCGACCAGTATATATTACTGATTGCATTGAAGTCTATCCCGAGCAAAATCCCAATCAAAAATGGGAACAATGGCCAAGATGTAGCATTTGTTTTAAACTAGGTAAAATTACACACATAGAAATACTTAGATGAAAGAAGAATTTCCATTTGATGGGTTTCCATATAGACTAGAACATAAAGATGGTTCTGACATTAAAACCTGTTGGTTTAGTTGTGAGGAACATCTACAAAAATACATAGAAAGACATAAACCTACCGAAGGAAACATTCAAATTGTTACTGGAAAAGCACCACGAAAACAAAAACAAGAATTGTTTTCAACATTAGACACATTCTTTGAACCAAATGACCCCACTGAAATCGTTGTGGCACCTATGGGCACTCGCACTAGGAGAAAAAGCACACAAAAAAGATCAAGTAGCAGACAAAGTAGCAGTAGTTAGGACTATCATCTTTACTACATATCTTATCACTAACTGCTTTATTGTAGCTGGTGTAATTCGACACTGGAATGACCGAGAAATTAAAGTTGAGGTAGAAATTTATGAAAATTCAAACTATTCAGAAAAGTTATACTCAGAAGGATGGGACCGTGTGGGCATGGACGGAAGCACCAGACTTGAGGGCATATATCACTCAGGAACAATCAAAAATCGCACTGGAGAATTTGAATGACAAACCGAAACGAGCATCCTGAAATTGCAGAAATACAGTGGATTGATGATGAATTTCGTGTTGAAGAATCTCGTTGGAAAACTTGGAAGAGTTTTAATAAGAATGGGGACGCACTTATTACTTCTCTCACACAAGAATCTTGCATCAATGCCACAAGATTTTATCTCAAAGGCAAGCAAGATGGATTTGAAGACAGTAAAAGTTACGAAGGTAGTGTAGGTGGAAAACTCTGATACTGTGCCAGTTCATGTTCTGGACCCAACGACACCTTGGTACGAGTTTCTCTCCTATACTGAGTGCTGTTGGAGCTTGAACCCACCAGGACATCCATCATTGACTAGATTTATGCGTTACCATGATTATCTCAAGGAGGTTGGACTCAAATGAATGAATTCACAATTACCACAGACAAATACACAGATGCAGAACTTGATGCAATGTGTCTAAATTCTGAAAACCAACAACTCAAGAAACGCATTGCAGTTCTTGAGGAAGAAAACCAAAGACTAATCAATGATTTGCTTCAATTGTCACAACAAATGGAAGGTATGATTTATGAAAACTAATCAAAACGGTTATATTGATGCTAGTGTTGCTCTCTTAGCAGTTGGCGTGATTGTGATTGGTGGTCTCATCTTCATTGGTGGTCCACAATATAATGTGTGGCAACAATCTCTTGCTGGTAAAGCAGAACTGCAAAAGGCAGAATATACTCGCCAGGTAGCAGTTCTTGAGGCACAAGCAAAGAAAGACTCTGCACAACAACTTGCTGATGCTGAAATCATTCGTGCTACTGGTGTTGCTAAGGCAAACCAAATCATCGGTGATTCGCTGAAGGACAACCGTGAGTATCTCCAGTATCTGTATATCACTGGTCTTGAAGATGGTAGTAAGAATGGCAATGTGACCATTTATGTACCCACCGAGGGTGGAATGCCTGTCCCTACACTTCAAATGAACAAATGATTCAAAAGCAAATCCAAGCTAAAGTATATGATGAGCCTAGTGTATTCACACTAAGGTTCTATACTGAAGAAGATGTCACTTGGCTCAAGAATACTTTTGATGCATGGAAACTTCTTCATGAATGCTTGCGTGAAGAAGCTGCTGGAGATCAGGGTTTGTTTCATGACGAACGAGCTACTAACATTCCAGAAGCTATTTCTGAGAGTATGTACTGCATTTTGACTACAGCTGGTAGGTATTATAAATCTAAAAATGAAAAGTTGTCGAATCGTTCGTTTGACGCATTTGACATCATCAACAATCAAACTGTACAGATCAAAGCATCTCAGATGAAACTTGATTGTACATCATTTGGACCTAAAACAAAACAGGATAAGATTATCTTCATTGATTTCTACAATGAAGGAAACATTGATGGTACTGTTGACATCTATGACATTCCACCTGATCTTGTAGAAAATGTTGTTGTTCGAAAGAAAGATCAAATCACATTTGAAGAACGAAAGAGAGAAGGTAAACGTCCTAGATTTTCTATTAAGAAATTTGTCATTGCTCCCAACAACATTCAGCCTATTTACAAAGGGATCAAACTCTGGTAAAATACACAAGACTTGGAACTGAACATGCTAAAAACTATTGATCTATTTGCTGGCATTGGTGGAATGCGTATTGGCTTTGAGAATGCTGGTTTTCAAACAGTATTCTCAAATGACTTTGAAGCAAAATGTAAGTTTACTTATGATTTGAACTTTGAAGAGTCCAAACTTCATATTCAGGATATTCGTGAGATTGATCCTGTCAGCATTCCAGACTTCAATTTTCTGCTAGGAGGATTCCCTTGCCAGCCATTCTCTATTGCAGGACATCGACAAGGATTTGATGATGAGAAGGATCGAGGTAATCTGTTCTTCTGTATTGCCAACATTCTAAAAGAAAAGTCTCCTGATGGATTTCTGCTAGAGAATGTCAAGAATCTAGTTGGGCATGACAATGGAAATACGATGAAGACTATCGGTAGTATTCTGACAGATCTTGGATATCATTTTAAGTATCAAGTCTTGAATACAATGGAGTATGGTAATGTTCCTCAGAATAGAGAACGTATTTACATCGTAGGATTCAAGAATCAGGCTACCTCGGATAAATTTGTATTTCCTAAAAAAGTTCCTCTCACTAAAAGTGTACGTGAGTATCTTGAATCAGTAGTAGATTCAAAATACTATTATAATGGTAAGCCACTCTATGATAGAATCAAAGATGATGTTGTTGATGAGAATGAAGTATATCAGTGGAGGCGTAAGTATGTACGTCAAAACAAGCGTGGAGTTTGTCCTACTCTGACTGCAAACATGGGAGCTGGTGGGCACAATGTTCCTATCATCAAAGTTGCAGATGGCATTCGTAAACTTACTCCACTTGAATGTGTACGACTACAGGGATTTCCAGATTGGTATCAACTTCCTAAAATAGCTGATGCATCCTTGTACATGCAAGCTGGAAATTCAGTGAGTGTTCCTGTTATTGAAGCAATCGCAAAACAAATTGTTATTGCTATGAATTAATATCAAGAGGGCTATATGCCCTCTTTTTTTCTAAATACTTAAAATTAAAGTGTTCTCATGGCAGCAACTACAGCAAAAGAAAACTTAATGTGCTTAGCTTTTGCCTATTTCATGGATACAAGACCAGAAAGAAAAGGTGATGATGAACACTTTAAAAGATGGGAAACGATGTTTAATGATTTAAAAGTTAATGATGTAAAGTCAAGATATAAATCATACCTAGAATATGGATTTGATTATGCTGGAATTAAGTCATCATATAGCTATACGAAAAAAGCATCACATGCTCATGTAGTTGTTGCATATAAGCAGATTGAAAAGTTATATTTTTCTGGTATTATATCAAAGTCCAAGAACTATAGAATCTATACTCAAAGTAGTTCATTCACTAAAACAGTCAAAGATGCATGTTTGAAGAAAATAAAACAAGTATTTGATATAAAAGGTGATGCACAGATATTATCTCCTGTAGACTTTTTTATTGTAAATTATCCAGAAAAGAATGACATAGAAAAGCAATTCAAAGATAATATTTTAAATGTTAAGAGTGACCAGGAAATATTAATTAACTATCACAAAAATAAAAATAAGACATATGAGCATATAGTATCAAAACTTTTTAGATCTCAAGATTTAATTGGTGTATCTCATAAAATGTTGTCCAGTAAGTCTAGTATACCAACTGTTAAAATAGCTGGTAATATAAGAAAATTAGGAAAGTATGATAGTAAGTATATTGATCCATATTCACAATTTATTATATTACTTAAGGATAAAAGACCATCAGAAGTACAAAGATTGATTGATGAGGTCATTGATGTTAAATATAATTTATGGAACATTAGAGAGAACTTAGATTCATCTAGTTGGAAGTTAGTATTTGATTTCAATTATACTAAAATTAATAAAGAGTTTGAAGATAGTAGATTTAATCTAGAACCTTTGCCATCTGGTGGTTCTGGAAGTTTTAATGGTAAATTTGATATTAAAAAAGGTGCGGCGGCAAAGACTCCATGGGTTGCTGGAATGTCACCTAAGACTTTAGAACCAATGTTATCATCATATCCTGGATATAATACAATCATGGAAATGCTGGCAAGAAAACGTGTCACTGCATTTTTAAAAGTATCTAATGTACAAAAAGAAAGTGATATAACAATACCAGAAGGACGAAAAGCATTAACATTTTTAAAGAAGAGACAATTTCATTCATATAAAGAACTAAAGAAAGTATTAGAACCTTATTTTGAACAACTTGGTAATGTGACATTATTAGATGCTTATTTGAGAGAATGTGTACAGTCAATACGTGAGGAGGGAAGATATAGTGCAAACCTTGATGTAATTAGAACAGAAAAGATTTTATCCAATCACTATACATCACTGCAGATGTCATATTTCTGGCTTGCTGGTGGCAGAGAATTTAGATTATATTTAAAGAAACAGATATTTTTCACTATATTTGGAGCAATCACTAAACGTTCATTTGGTGGAATAACTGCATCAAATGTATTAGTGGATGCACTAAGTAAACAACTTTTAACTGAGAAGAATAAAGAAGTAAAAGTATCAGTAACTTCTGCTCCACACGTTATAATGATGTAATAGTTGACAGTCTGGGTCTGCCGTGGTAAGGTAGACCCATCGCTGTTTTGACCATGAAGCTTCGCCCCCATCAAAGCCGTAGCCTCGCCAAGATGGAGCTGGTTCGCATGGGCCAGGTGTATGTCCCCACAGGTGGTGGCAAGACCCTGATCATGATTCGTGATCTGATCCGTCGCATGAGCGAGGCAGACAAGCCATTCACAGCCCTTGTGGTGGCACCTCGCATTCTCCTGGCTAACCAGCTCTCTTCTGAGTTTCTGGAGCACATCACTGATTCTATGGTTCGTGTGCTTCATGTTCACTCTGGTGAGACTCGCCATGAATCTACAACTCATCCTGATCATATCTATGATTGGGCAGTACAAACTTACAAACGTGACAAGATTATTTTTACTACTTACCATTCTCTACATCGTATTGTTGACAGTGGAATACACATTGATACAGCTTACTTCGATGAGGCTCACAATGCCTGTAAGCGAGACTTCTTTTATTCTACTGCAATGATGTCTCAACATGCAGACTCTGCATACTATTTCACTGCCACACCTAAACTGTCACAGAATCCCAAAGGTCGTGGCATGAATAACTCTATTGTGTTTGGTAATGTCATTGAGAATGTACCTGCACCAGAGCTGATTGAGAATGGTAGCATCATTCCTCCCATGGTACAAATTCATGAGGTTGATGGTGTTCGTGAGAAGGATAATGCAGCAAAACATGATGCTAAAACGCTTTTATCTATCCTAGATGGCCTAGATGAAAATAAAGCTCAAAAAGTGCTAGTTGCTGCACCTAGTACCAAGGTTTTATGCCAGATGTTATTTCGAACCGATGTGATGAATCAATTCAAGCAACGTGGCTATGAGATTCTACATATCACATCAAAGGAAGGTGCATATGTCAATGACAAGAAAGTGAATCGTGAAGTATTCTTTGATACCATGACTAAATGGGGCAAAGATAAACAAAAGAAGTTTGTATTGTTTCACTATTCTATTTTGAGTGAAGGCATCAACTGTCCAGGGCTCACTCACTCGGTGCTCCTGCGAAATCTCAACGTCATTGAAATGTGTCAAACTATTGGCAGAGTTATTCGTGTTGATAGAGAAGATGCACAAGATATGGCTGATGGTGTACTCACTCCTGGTGATTATATGTCCTATCGCAAGTCCTATGGGTTTGTGACTGTGCCAGTTCACAAGAACTATGGTAAGAATACACAACAACGTCTACAATCTGTTGTGGACTTTGTATTTCGTCAGGGAATTCCTCCTGAATACTATGTGGACTGATCCAGTTCATGAGCTGTCACAGACCCCTTGACAGCCCAGCCCATCTGACCTAATGTGTCTTTGTTGACACGGAGGTTTCTTGACCTATTCACGACGACGAATTATGCCGAACAAAGATTATACCTGGGCAGAGATCCTGGGTGCTGGGACTGCACTTATTGGAATTATTTTAGTTGCATTAGCTCTAGGTGCTGTTCTAATGATTCCTGTTGCATGGATTATGCACTGGATTCTCGTAAATCTCTTCAACTATACTGTACTCTCACTCTGGCAAGTTTGGGGCATTCTGATTGCTATTCGACTTGCATTTGGTGGACTTGTAACCGTTAACACTAAGAACTGATTATGAACGAAGGTGACATCACAGTGACTTTTACTGAGTCACAACATGAACTCATGATTGACATTATCATGCACGCTATGGAGTCAGTTCAAGTACTGGCACCCTATGATGATGGATTGCATGAACTACCACTTGACAATACACTGATTCAACGATACACTATGCTGGACAACCTCAAAGAAACCTTTGGTCTTCTTTGGTCTGATCGTTTTAATTCTGAACCATGATTCCATTTCTTCTTGCTTCTGTAATTCAGTATGATTTCCTATCGACTCCTGTTCCTGAAAGTATTGCAAGGCAGTGTGCTTCCGATGTTGGCATTCCCTATGCTAGCGATAATTTTAGTGATACTGAATGGCAAGAGTTCAAGCGTTGTATCATCCATCGAGTGAATCGCTGACATGGCACATTATTGGAAAGCACTCATTCTGACACAATCAAATGTTCTTCAGAATGTTGAGATTGAAACCCCTGGACCTTGGCGTGAAGATGCTATTGCACAAGCCAAGTCAATGTATGGTGCAAAAGAAGTTAAATTCTGCAATCCAATCAGCAAGTCTTCTTCCAATGAAACCTCAAACAATTCAGGTTTTAGTTCTGGTGGCGATGTTAGTTGGGGCGGAATTGCTGTGGTCCTTGGTCTCATCGCAATCTGGGCATTCCGATATGTGATTCTTGCACTACTTGCTATTGGTGCAGTCTATCTAATCTACAAATGGCTTAGGAAATGAAAAGTATTCGCTTCATTGGTGATGTTCATGGTAACTGGAAACGATACAAGAAAATCATCAATGAATGCGATACATCTATTCAAGTTGGTGATTTTGGTGTAGGTTTCTCTGGTCATTCCAATCCACCATATGATCATATGAAAAAGGGAGACCACAAGTTCATTCGTGGCAATCATGACAATCCAAATGTATGTAAAACACATCCATTCTGGATATCTGATGGCACAATGATACATGACAAGATCTTCTGTATTGGTGGTGCAAAGTCTATTGATGCACACATGAGAACAGAAGGATTGAATTGGTGGTCAAATGAAGAATTGTCCTATGCTGAGTTTCTCAAGTTGTGCGATGACTATGAAAAACTCAAACCACCTATCATTGTAGCACACGAAATGCCAGAGAGTTTAACATACATAGTGTGTGCAAAACAACACATTACGAAATTTGACGATACATCGATCACTCGTCAATTTCTTGATAACATACTAGAAATTCACAGACCTGAGTTATTCATTCATGGACATTGGCATGTAAATCATCATACAGTGTATAATGGTACTGAATACATTGGTCTGGGTGAGTTAAACTACGTGGACCTAGAACTATGAACAATGAAGACTGGAATAATCTCAACAATATGCACAAGGAGTTGACACAAAATCATCTTGCATACTATGATACAGCATATCTTGAGAAGTATGCCGAACTTCTTGCCCAATCACTCCAAGGAAAAGGAGACTCTAATTATGATGACAGAAACTGATTATTCAATCTATCTCTCTGAGAACAATGCTCTTCAACAAATGGAGAAGTTCACTAAACGTGCAGTTCGTGCTAAGACACATAAAACAATGCACAAGAACTTTCGTATTGCTGATGCCATTTATGCAGAGTATCGAGAGTTGATTGAATGTGAACCAAACTATGTTACTTTGACACTCAACCATCTAGAGGAAACCATCAATGATTGAATCTACCACATTTCCCACTGATCTGAATGCACTTGCAGGTGTTGCTGGACTGGCTGGTGCTCTTGTTGTGATTGTTTATGCTTTCACACGGAATCATAATTATGAAATGCGGAAACGTTCCGCACGTATTAAGAAAGCTAATCAGTCAGAGGTTGACCTGCCACCACAAATCGGATAATATACAGAGGTAGTCAAGGGAACCACCCATGATTGAGACATTCACCTCCAATCGCAAACCTCGTGAGGTGTACCATTACACCACATCACGTTGGGATTGGCAAGATGGTAATGTGAACCAGATGTGGATTGAAGAAGTAGATGAAGATTTGTATGTTGCCATCGCTCACAATCCACGAAAGAATGCTAGCATGGTGATGTCCAATCCTAGAAACTATCACGAAACTCTTCGTTGGGTTCGTAAGTTCTGTGCCTCCTTCTGCATTATCGAAGCATGAAAAACTACCGCATTCAAGTTACCACATTTGATGGTCTTCGAACTATTTGGTATGAAAAGTCCAAAGCAAAGAAAGCAACGGACATCATTAGCAAAAGAGTATATGACCAACTCTGTGGTCTGAATATCAAAGAAATTGAAGTGAGTCTTTCAGTCTAATGAAACCTTATCCACTTGGCATTGACAATCCGATTCGTATTGTTCAAGTCTATGGTACAACTCGCTGGTCTTTGTATTGGCGAGATAATTTTCGAAAGATTGCTGAGTTTTCTACTCAATTCCAGGCATATGAAGCTCGTCGTGCTATTTTGAAATCTAAGGGTTACAACGCATGAAACTGATTCCAATGATTATTTGTGGAGTTGGTATCATTGTAGGATGGAATACTCTTGCCATTCTTCGTGATAGTGGTAAAACTCTTGATATAGAATATAGAACTGTTCATGCACTATATTGTACTAAATACCCAACTCATCATCACTGCCAATGAAATTCACCGACCTCAATTTTGAACCACATCAAATCAAAGATGGTGTGCAAGCTAAACATTTCTTTGACAATGGTTATGGTGTATCTGTAGTACGCTTTCCTGGTTCATATGGTTTTGAACAAGATCTGTATGAAGTAGCAATTCTCAAAGGCACAGACAAAGATAATTATGAACTGTGCTATGATACACCCATCACTGATGATGTATTAGGTCATCGTGATGAACAAGATATTGAAAACATTCTGGAGGAAGTATCCCAACTATGACTAAACCCTATCACAACAATCCAAAGCCAAAAACTGTAAAGATCTTTGGTCGTACACATACTTACGTTAAGTTTCCCAAGAATACCTCAATCGAGGAAGGTCTGAATGTTCTCACCGAGACAGTTCAGAAACTGACCACTGAACAGACCAACTGACCACTGTTGCTTCTATACTGACCTCAGTTCAAACAACACCACTTCCATGGGCACTCGTTCACGCATCGGCATTGAACTTCAAGATTCTTCTGTTGTTTCTGTGTACTGCCATTGGGATGGCTATCCTGAGCACAATGGTCGTATTCTGGTCTCTGACTATACTACACCTGAAGCAGTGAAAGAACTGATTGATGGTGGTAGTATGTCTTCTCTGAAGACTGAACAACTCTGGGAATCCAAAGTAGTTCGCACCGAGGATGGAAACATTCTGAGAGATGAGAATGACAATTGGGTATATGCACCAATTCGTTCCGCACAGCCATTGTATCATACGGAGCGAGGTGATGAGATTTCCGTGCAACACACGAACTTCAATGAGTTCATTTCGGGTGATTTAGGTGGTGAAGAGTATGTTTATCTTTTCACTCTAAATAATGAATGGAAATGCTATCAGATCGGCTGGGGTGAGACCAATACACACGAGGTCCAGATTCCAAACTGACCACTCAGGAGCCCCACCAGGCTCCTTTTTGCTCTATACTGACTTCAGTTCAACCAACCACCATGGGCACTCAACAGTTCATTCCTCAGGTCACCAAACATTTCTCCAAGAGAATTCGTGTTGATACAGGAGATAGTATCTTCTATGTGTATCCTGATAAGCTCATGGAGTCTGTTTCTCTACCAGAGACAGAAGAAGATGCAATTGGTGATGGCTTTCTAGTCATCAGTGAGTATGATTCCAAGTTCTGTACTTATTATTTGTGTATTGCAAATGAAGAGTACATTGGTAGTCTGACTGAACTAGAACAGATTCTGTATGATTGGTCAATTTCCGAAGGTTATCAATGGTAAATGCAATGAATGTACCAAACTGGCAACATCACTCCAATAAAGCAAAAACAACCAAAGGAATGTGCAAAGGAAAACTCAAAGCAAGAAAGCAATCACTGAATCATATCAAGAATCTGTACCTATCAAAAGGTAAGTAAAATCATATAAAAAACAGTAGTTTTTAACCATAAAACACACATTCAGACCCAATCCCTCATACAATGAATTTAAACGATAAAACACAAGAAAAACTCAGAATAGAGTTTGCAAAGATAGCACTTACACAATTAGCAAGTTCGGTATTAGATTCAAAGTTTCAGGAAGCATCAGCACAAGCACAAATGGATGCAGATGAATTAATAGCAGTATATTGTTGGCAGATAGCAGATTCGATGATAAAGTATATGAATTAGAAAGCATGATACCATCTATAGCCAAATGCATGAGACCATATTTCTCCGTTGTTTAGTTTCTTGATATTTCTAGTGATGTTGCCAGTTGCACTATTGTTTCCTTCTCCTTTAATAAAGAATGATGCTTCAGTAATACTATTAAAGTCTACTCGTTCTTGAGTTTTTATATGTATTCCATAAATTGGTTGTCTTCTTTTCTCTTTGCTAATCGCAGAGATTTTTTTATAGTATTCTATTGAGCGAGTTTTATTTGCTGGTTTCCAATTTGATTGTGCAATAGTCTTGTCTCTGAATAAGTACCAACCTTTTACTTGAGTCATGCTTTTAGAATTCTCGTTGTTTCTATTCAGTGCAATAGTTAAAGCATTGTTGTTTTTTCTGTCACCGTTAATTTCTTGAGCACAATCTGCTTGACTGTTCCAGCATTTCTTTTCACCTGTAATTAAGTTTACTCCATATATCTTACCTCTCCTGTTTACTCGTTTTTCAATCATTTTAGGTTGTTCTCCTTTCCATGCCCATCTATACTCAAGAGACTGAAAAGTAATACCATTGATACAACTACGAATACCATTGCGAGCCTTTTTATTGCCTAAAGTATCTGCGGCAACACCACAAGTATCATAATCTTTAATCCATTTACCATCTAAAGTAAAACAACTCACTTTCCTACTTGATGGATGATTCCCCCAATACTTCCTAGGTTTCTTTACACCTTCTCCTCCTAAAGTAACATTATATCCATTCTTTCCACATGCATTATATTTCTCAATCCAATATGATTCACGAATATTGACATTATCATCAGTACATTCTTCTATAACTCTAAACTTAAAATTGTCAGATCCATATTTACTGATAGCACGAACTATAGGCATACTATGAATAGAACTTTTTTTAGTAGTATTATTTTTAGATTTTGCATTCTGTAGATGTTGTTTCCATCTATCATATGGATTCGGTTGTGTAGTTTTACCAATGTATAGTTTATTATTTGTTAGATTAGTAATAGAATAGATGTATGCCATTATATTAAAAATATATTTGTGTTATTTATCAATTGATGACTGTAAAATGGTATTAGAGAATTATTAACTATACTATGTGTGTATGTCCGAGTGTGTCAGAGAATTATTAACTATATCATGTATGTGTCCGAGTGTGTCAGAGAAAGTATCTGAAATGTACGGGGGAACAGCAGTCTTGGCCAGCAGTATACCATAACTCGGAGGATTTGTCAAGCCCCCAGACCCCAAAAACCCATAAGGACTCCAAATCATTCAGAGCCCCTCAGAGAAATCTGCTAATATTAACAATTATTAACTATACTTGACATCACACCCATATATGTGTATAATGACTCTGCTAGGGGTCAGAAATTATTAACTATACATTATAACACCTATAAGCAACACTAATCAGAAACCACTTGACAACCCTCTGAGAAACCTCTATAGTGACTATGTTCACACATGAACCCATGAAATTCTCACTTGATTCCCGACTCTTGTACATTGGAGCCAACACTAAAGCAAAGCAAGGTGATGAACAATTTGGTATTAGTATTGGTAAGTATTACCTAGGTGTATATGATAACAAACCATGTGTGGGTAAACTCAACAAATATGGTGCATTAATTATCAATAATAAGTAATCCTTATCACTCACCTACTTGACATCATGAACCAAGTGACCTATTCTGACGTAGTACAGTTCTTTCAGACCAAATCCATGAAACAAGATGAGATGATTGAAGCTCTCAAAGAACAGCTCTATAGCAACGAATATGTACTCATGGAACAAATCATTGAAGAATATGTGCTAGGCTTAAATGAAACTGAACTGAACACATTAGAGAACTTTATCAATGCTAATCTGAATGATTAGCAACACTAATGGCCCAGAGGGTTGACATTCCAGACAATCCCTGCCATACTGAACTCGTTCACTACTGAACAACCCATGGAAACCACTTTCGACTTTGCAGATCTCGAAGCTGAGATCTATGATTGGCAGGATGATGTATTGATTCCTGCAGAGGATATTGACGAAGAAACATTTCGTCAATTTGTAAACTCTAAATTTGATTTCTGAATTATTATGTCTAAAGCACTCCTGATTTCAATGCTTCGTAAGGGTCAAACTGGTGATGAGATTCTCACCATTCTTGACATGATTTCGGACGAGTCTGATACTATGTCAGAGCCAACTCTAGATGAGATTGAGTTCTGATTAGTATTCCTAATCATTCAGGGGGTTGACAATCCAGCCCCCATCCTGTAAATTATTATCTGTACACACGCAACACACATCATGACAACTGCAATCGCTCCTGTGCATCGTTCCTTCACTGTTGATCAGTCCAGTGCTATTCAATCTATCACTGTAGACAATACTGATATTATTATTACTTATCAGAGCAATCCTGAGAAAGCCTATGCTTTCACTGCAACCGAAAGCTATGCTCAGTTTCTCAGTGATCTGCTCACCAATGATGAGATTCTCAAGAATGTTAGCATTGGTTCTACCATTGCTGATGCACGTCGCACAGAGGAGCTGAAACAGGCCACCGTCTGATATGATTCTGGGGGGATCTGATTCCCCCCTTTTCACTACATTACAAACTGTTAATGTCAGGCATCCTGTTCTTTCTCTTTGCTCTAGCATTGTTTCGTAGTTTCGAACGAAAGTTCCTCTAATGGAAACCATGATCTCTGTCAAGCCTATCTCAAAGAAAGCAAAGAATAGGTTCGCTAATGTAATGGATTCTTGTGAACATTGCATTGTTGAACAACACAAAGGAGATAAAGTCTTCCTGCGTAGTGTGAATGGCAGGAACTTCTTCTGGGTTAATGTACACCAGGATCAGGATTGGGAGCTGGAAATGTAATTATTTCAGTTTGTTACAAAGGGGGCTGAGTGCAGCGGGTGCCTGCTGTAGGATTCTGGGGCAGTCGCAACCGAGTCATGACTTACAGCCAAGCCTTTGATTTTGCCTGCCAGTGCCTAGTTGCTGATGAGTTTCTGAACACCTATGGTTCAGAATTGCAGTGGATGGGTACTGAATTAGATTTTGGTGAGTTGTTTACCTTTATTCAGGATTGCCTCGCCAAAATCTAATTATTTCAGTTTGTTACAAAGGGGGCACCAAGCCCCCACCCGATCTGCTAGGATTCTCTCAGTTCAAACCCAAGCCATGAACTTCGCCCTCACCCAGATCAGCTCCAACGCTAAGACTGGCCCGATCCCCACCTCCACCAGTGGTCGCCAGACCTGCCCTGCAACCTGCCCTTTCTACGATAAAGGTTGCTATGCAAAGTCTGGCCCCCAGAATATTCACTGGAAGAAAGTGACTGAAGGTGAGCGTGGGGTACATTTCCAAGAGTTTGTTAATCAAATTCGCAAACTCCAGCGTGGTCAGCTGTGGCGTCACAATGTAAGTGGTGACCTGCCCCACATCTTTGGTGACATCAACAACACCATGTTGCAGATGCTCGCTGATGCAAACAAAGGTCGCAAGGGTTACACTTACACTCACCACATTCTGAACGAAGCTAACGTTCAGGCAATCAAAGAAGCTAACTCTAAAGGCTTCACTGTGAATGCATCCACTGAGGATGTAGAGGTTGCAGATGCAGTGATGACAGAGCATGGAATTCCTGCTGTTGCTGTTGTGAAGTCTGATAAAACCGAGAGGTTCTATACAACTTCCAGCGGTCGCAAAGTGATCACCTGCCCTGCAACAATCCACGAGAATGTAACTTGTGCAACCTGCAAGCTTTGTGCCAATGCAGACCGTGAATATATCATCGCATTCCCTGCACATGGTAATGCTAAGAAGACTGTGAATGAGATTGTCGCCTAAAATATAATTATTTCAGTTTGTTACAACTCGGGTCTGACCCATAGCCAGGGTCCCCCGATACCCTATAATTGATTCACGGGGGCGAGAGAAGCCCCCACTACCCCCAGGATCCATGTCTGACCGTCTGACCCGCACCAGCATCCCCACCATCGTGGCGGTTGCCCTCGCAAAGCGCACCATCAACGAGCCTGTGGTGATCGGTCGCCACCGTGCCCAGTGGCTGTTCGATCTGGCTACCAACGACATGGCACTGCCCTCTGAGCGTAAGCTGGGACGCAAAGCCCTTCAGATCGCAGCAGACGCTGCTGGGCGCTCTGTGGTTACCATTGGCGACCGTACCATTGGCGACCGTGTGTTCAGCAAGGCCAGCAACCTGCGACTTCGCAATTGGAGCCAGGATCGCAACACGCCTGTGTGATCAGCAACGGGGCTAGCCAAGCTGGCCCCATCCATGGTAAAATTAACAAGTCAACCAAGGGAGAACCCCAATGGCTACCTTCACCTTCACCGCTTTCTATCCTGCTCCCGAGACCGCCGAGCTGATGGCTGAGCGGGTGAGCGTTAAAGCCGAGAGCTACCAGCAAGCTGAAGCCAAGGCTGTAGCTCTAGTGTTCGGAGTGAACACTTTTGTCGATGGCTGGCTGGAGCTGGCCTGATAAGCCAAACGGGAGCCCCTACGGGCTCCCTATCAGTCTTTCTGATCGATCAGCAGTGCTAATGGGAGGGCAGAGGCAGTATAAGCGCCCCTAATGGGCCGCCGCGCCCGATCCCGTAACAAAAAGCCTTAACTACCCTAAGCTATAACGTACCCAGAAAGCCAGAGAGATACTCAAACAACTCAAAAATTTTCCACCAGTCTCAAAAACCCTCAAAGTTTCTCAAAATTTCTTCAAAACTCATACCAACCCTCAAAAAAACTCCAAAAAATCCCCTGTTTTCGGTCAAAAAACACTAAAAAATACCACTAAAACACTCCAAGAGCACCCAATGTACCCAAAAACAAAATTTTCGGAAGAAATCGCATATATTTCCATAACTTTTAGAGAAATTTTGAGAATTCTCGGACAAAATTTCACCGAAAAATTCAAAAAACCTCGAAAAAAATTATAAAAAAATATTTTTTACTATATACAGTAAATGATTTCAAAAATATGTCAACATTTTCATTTACTACTGAAGTACAATACGATAATAACAGAGAAGAATACTACATTACCTTCCCTGATGAGGTACTCGAAGAGATGCAATGGGTCGAGGGAGATACTTTAGAGTTCGAATTCTTTGAACACCACGATAGTCCAGGTATTCGCATACATAAAGTAGGAGATTAGTCTTAAAAATATGAGTAATTGCAGACCAAAAAAAGAGAAGATTGTTAAGTCTATAAGTCACTGGTATATTCCTCCTGGTGGATCTGCCTATGTATCTTCTCCGATTGCAACTTTTGACTATAAGTTTTGGCACGAAGTAGGTGGAGATAACAATAATACTAAACTTATCGAGAATGGTAGTAAGTTAGAAAAACTATATCGAACCAGACTATATTCTCCAAGAGGAGAGAATGCTGATGGTGATGTTGAATACAATTGGGAATATGTGTATCAACAGAAATATGATGTTAAAGTCATGGATGCTAATGATGCAAATGACAAAGAATTAGCACCACTTGAAGATTCTGAGAATGAATACACGATTCTTGGATATGATGGTGAAGGAGCATTCGAGAATGGAGATCCGATATACTATAATAAGCCAATCTTTAAGAGACAATGTAAAGCAAACACTGTTTATGATGAACAGTACTTTTACCATGTCTTTAATTGGCCTACTTCAAATATCTCTGTAAACAGAGCAGTTAATGGTATTATCAAGACTAGTACAACTACAACTGCTGGAGATCCTCCAGTTGCAACAACAACGAGTACTTATGCAGCTGCTCCAGGAAACGTAACTGCAACTCTAACGATTCAAGGAGTTGATAGTGTTGTTGAGAACGTTCCAGATGGTCTTATTTACTACCATGGAGGAACTTTCAGTAATAAGATATTCTTTAGATATCAACCAGATGCAAATAGTGACGGAACTCTCAAAGTTATTGCAGAGGGTGATACTGTAAATGGTTGGACTATTAATAAAGTTATCAACTATGTAACTGATAAAGCACTTCGTAGAAGAATTTCTAAGTCTTCTGCTAAGAATAAAACTCCTTCGTATGTTTTTGTGAATGACTTAATAGATCCTAAGGGAAAAGTCAATAACGTTTCAAACTTGCCTGCTTCTTATACGGGAAGTATTGATGATTATTATGTTGTAGATGATGATCAAGATACTCTAAATCAACTTTATTACCAATGGAATGGTACTGCATGGGTGGGTCCTGTGAATGTTACTGGTATTCTAGTTGGTGATAGAGTTAAAGGAAAAGGCATTTCAAAGGATACTCTCGTAACTCAGATTAAAGGTAGAAAGATATTTCTAAGTAAGCCACTGAGAACTCGTAGAATTCGTAAAGCTACTTTTGTTAACAATGTAATCAATAAAGTAAATGCATCTACTCTTTGCTATGCAGAGATTAGTGGTGGTAGTGCAGACTTTACAATTGGCAGTTATACAACTCAGGCTGGTTGTAATATATCTGTTGTTGCTGGTAAGGGAATTACGACTCGTTCTGCAATTGTTGGTATCTATGCAGCAAGAAACAAGAGATATGTAGAATACAATCCTATTTTCTATAATAGAGATAGTGATTGTGAAAAAACTTATGTTGAAGATTCAAATGCCAGATATTCTGTTGGTGATATTATTCTAGAGGACGAAACTCTCTATGTAAATGATACTGAACTAGTATTTGAACCAAAAACTGATATTACTTACAGAATTAATGAGATATACTGGAATAATTTTAATATGCCAGTTACAAAGACAGAACTTCTAAAGATACTTGATAAGTATCCAGATGATTCTGAATACCTAGAAATGGAAAAATACATTATCAGTATTGTTACTCCTACATTAAATGAGAAAAAAGTAGCAAGAGTACTAGATTCTGTATGTAATGATCCGATTTATCCTGCAGTGGAAAAAATCTATTATCCATATAAAGAACTAGATCAGTTAGGAAATTCATTCAATTCACTTGCTACAAGTTCTTTTGATCCTTGTGTTACCAGTTCAAATCCATCTCCAGCATTTACTGTAGAAGAACTGCAAAATCTAATTAATCAGAATCTTACAAGTAGTATTGCATCTGCTGGTTTAGTATTACCAGAAGAGATGTACAAACAAGTGATTTCAAATGAAAATTCACTATTAAATCGTCTCAATGGTGCAGTGAATACCATTCAAGATTCAGTTTCAAAAATTCAACAGATGCCAAACCTTCCTGCAATGGTAGAAGGAGAAAATGAAGCTCCGATTGATTTGGTTATTCAAACTATTCGTAGAATGCCTCCTAAGTTTGGCAATCTGGAGTTTTTGATTGATGATGTTATCTTTGATAGTGATAACAGCTTGAATCCAAATGCAGTTGAGAATAATCCCTTCATGACTATTCGTTCTATTCCTGCATTTACTGGAAGTTTTTCATGTAGTAATCCAGACATAACCATAAGCACTGTCACAAAGACTGTTGGAACTATCACGAATGCAATTGATTATGTTGAGACCACTGCAGCACCTCCAGTACAACCACCACCACTAATTCCAGGACTTCCTCCAACTACCACAAAAGAATGGGTAGAACCTGGACCAGAAGGAACTCCAGGTGCAAATGAAGATGATAATAAACAATTTAATAAGCACAAAACCTGTACTGGTCCTAGACCATATCCTAAGACAATTTGGAAATCTGATTTAAGTTATCAGTCTAAATTTGGAAAAACTTGCAATTTCAGAATTAATGAAATAAGTAATGCTGTATCTGATGCTTTATCAAATAAAGGCAATCCATATCAAGATGATCCAGTATATGCAGAATTATTAGAAGATGTTACTTCATCTAGCACTTCAATCAAAGTAAAAGGAAGTACTGCTAATTTCATGAGCAGTGGTTATTTACTGCTTCCAAAATATGTCATGAAGCAGTCTGAATCTGATTTGAAAAATACATCTAAACATTATTATTACCTAGGTGAAGAGATTATTTACTATGGAAGCAAAACTGCAAATTCATTCGAAAATTGTATTCGTGGACAATTTGGAACTACTCCTACCTTTGAGGTGATTGTTCCTGCTGAAGATATTGAAAGTGGATTCTTGTATACTATTCAAACACTAGGAGATACTAATTGGGCAGACCTTGGTGCTCCTGAAGGTTATGGAGTAGGAACCACATTCAAATCTACTAAAGATGGTACAGCTAGCACTGGTACTGCTTATGTGTTTGGAAGTACTCTAAAACCATTCGATAATGCACCTCCAGTGAACACGGTGTTCCATAGCTATCAAAAAAGGAACTATATAGTTCAGTTCTGGCCATATAAGCTAAGAACAGATACAAGTAACATTTAACGAGGTGTTATGAGACCAGTAGCAGGATTAGGAAATCCAGATAATGTATCATTCAGACCACCCTGTTGCGTATATCCAGTAAATACTGTCGTTCCAGTTGTAGCTAATACATTTACAAATGGAAGACCAATTGCAAAAGCAGGTGATGTACTAACTCCTGCTCCAGGATTTCCTACATGTAAAGATGTTACATGTGCCCCACTACCAAGAGTTGTAATTGCAGTGAATAAGACTTTTGTTCAAGGTCAGCCAGTTGCAACCGTGGGGGACTTGACAAATCCTTCAACTCCACGTACAATATTACCATTCCCAACCAACATGTTCGTCGCTCCAATCTGATGGCCGTATTGGTTGGACTATAAACTTTAACGTAAAAATTATGGCAAAATCACCAAGTTTTAACAAAACCAGTTATGTTCCTGGCAATCCAAAGTGTACTCGCCAGGGAAGGTCAAAAAACACCAATCTTTCTGCAACTAGCAGGAATGGAAGAAAGAAGAGATATAGAGGTCAAGGTCGCTGATATTACAAGAGCCGTAAGGCTCTTTTTTCATGGGAACTCAAATAAATACTATTTGTGAAGGGATAGCAACCCCTTTAAAAGTTCTGTTAGACCCTTATTGGAGAAAACAGATGGCAGTGAAACCAAACCCTGATAGAGATGCAAAATACATGAAAGAAATGTGGGGAACCACTAGACTGATTACTGATTATGTTCCTTACACACAAATCTCTAAAAAACGTAAATATAACTTAGATTTCTGTGAATATTTTGAAGATGTTGCTAGCTGATTACATATATAATATAACAACATTAGATACAATAAATGTCAACAATTTCTGAAGAACTAGGAAAAGTTTCTAGGTCTTTTAAAGACATTAGTTTTAATTTTTCTAAAAATCCAGTTACGAATGACGTAGTTGTATTAAAGAATGAAGAGGCAATTAAACAGTCTGTAAAAAATTTGATATTGACTAAGATTGGAGAAAGATTATTTAATCCTCTTATAGGAACTAATACAACTTCATATCTGTTTGAGTTATCTTCTACTTTTTCTGCAAATACTTTAATTACAGAAATAGAACAGATTTTAAAGAATTTTGAAAAAAGAGTGAGACTTAGTAATATTACAGTAAATCTAGAAGATGATTCAAATGAATTTGAAGTATCAATTGAATATTATATTGTTGGTATGCCTCAAGTATTACAAAACTTAGAATTTTTACTCGTAAGAGAAAGCTAGTACATGGAATTACCTTCAGTCGCCGCTCTAGAATTTGAGCAGGTAAAAGCATCTATTAAGAATTATTTAAAGACCAAGACAGATTTCCAGGACTACGACTTTGAAGGGTCAAACCTTTCAATGCTCGTGGACGTATTAGCTTATAATACGATGTATACATCGTATAATGCTAACATGGTTGCAAATGAACTCAACCTTGATACTGCAGTTATACGTGACAATGTAGTATCACATGCAAAGAAATTAGGATATACTCCAAACTCATATACTTCTTCTAAATTATCTTGTAATATTACAGTTAATAATGTTTCCTCTTATCAAAGAGTTCAGATTAACTCTGGAGCATTATTTTCAGTTGCAAAGGATGGTCAGTCATATACTTATGTTTTAAGAGATAATATCTCATTAAATACTAACGGAAATAATACCGTACAATTCAACAATATTACTTTATCTGAAGGTATAGAATTTACAATTACCTATACTGTCGATGAAAGCAATGAGAATCAAAGATTCTTCATACCAAATAACTTTGTTGATGTATCTTCTATCAGAGTTTCTATTATTGCAGATGAAACTGGAGTATCTTTGAATGATCAAGAAACAGTAGAAGATTTCTACACAAGAAAAAATTCTATTGTAGGTATTACTTCTTCTGATAAAATTTTCTTTGTAGAGGAAATTCAAGATCAAAAATATGAAATTATTTTTGGAGATAATGTTATTGGCAGAAAATTAGAAAATGGAGAAATAGTAGTCATTCGTTATATGATTACTAATGGATCAAAATGTAATAATTTTGTTGTTTCTCCTACTAATTTTGTTGGTAGCATAGTTGGTATTAATTCAGGAGTGTCAGATTCAATAATTACATCATCTTCAATTGTACCAACAATTACAGGAAAAACTGATGGTGGATCTGAATTTGAAGAAATTAAATCTATCAAGTATAGAGCACCTCGTTGGTATGCATCCCAGCAAAGGGCAGTAACTCCTTCTGATTATGAAAGTATTATTCAAAATATCTACACTAATTCTGATTTAATTACAATTACAGGTGGTGAAAAATTATCTCCACCCCAATTCGGAAAAGTTTTTATCTGCATAAAACCGAAGGTTGGAGAAATTGTAAGTCAAGGAGAGAAAAATAGAATTATTAACGAAGTAAAAAATTATATTGTAGGATCTATTACTCCTGTCATTCTTGATGCAACTCCTTTCTATGTGGAAGTTGATCCAGTTATAGTATATGATAACACAAAGACTAAAAAATCATTATCACAGATTCAAAGTTTAATTGATAAGACAATTGTAGACTTTAATCTCAGTGACGAATTTAAGAACTTTAATGGAACATATTCATCAGTTAAATTGTTATGTGATTTAGAAAATATTGATTCTGCTATAAAATATGTAATGGTTAGAACTCTGTATAAACGAGTAGTAAGACTATATGATAATATTGAGTACAAATATGAAATTGATTTCTATACTAAAATTAAGAGTAAGTTAAGTTCAAAATATACATTAATTAGTGATTTGTTCTGTTTGAAGGGAGTAAGTGAACCTGTATTCTTGTGTTCTCTTAGTGATGATTTTTCTGGATGCGATGTAGACAAAAATATCTATATTTCTACAGTATCTGGAAGAATTATTGGAAAGGTAGGTGAAATTGATTATAATACAGGAAAGGTTAATTTTACTATAAAAGCGTGTCAGGACACTCCAATAAATATCTATGTTATACCTGTATTTCCAGATGTTACAACTGGTTATGACACATATCCAGTTTTAGAAAAATATAATGGAGAGATAATTGATTATGATGATTTTGATAATAATACATTGAATCCAGAACCAGTTCTTCCAGTTCCAACAAATACTTCTTCTGGAGATTCTTCTGGTGCATCACCATTTGAAAATGATATAATTGGAACAACTATAGTAAATCCAGATGGAAGTGTAACTACAATTAATTCTGATGGTAGTGCTACTACAGTAAATCCAGATGGATCTACATTTACTACATCTGATACAGTCGATACAACTGGCGATCCAGGTGTTGACGAAAATATTAACCCAACTCTCGATACATTCACTCCAGAGACTCCAGATATCTGCTCATGAGAAACTTAGAAGAAAAATTAGTCAATCTTTCAACATTAGTTGGAAGTCAATTTCCAACATTTGTATCGCAGACTAATCAAAAATTCATAGGATTTTTATCTTCTTATTATGAATCACTGGAGACTAAATATCAGCCGTTAGATATAATTAAAAATTTAATTGAGTATTATAATATTAAAAATTATACCGCAACTGATTTAGTTAGCGGTACTAAATTAACTGCATCTGTAGATTTAGACGATACAGTTCTTCAGGTTGAATCAACTAAAGGATTTCCTGACACGAATGGATATATTAAAATAAATGGAGAGATTATTTTCTATAGAACAAAAACACTAACAACATTTAATGGTTGTGTACGAGGAACTAGTGCATTTGTTTTAGAAACAGTTCCATCAACTAATGTAATACTAACCAATAGTGAAGTAAATTTAAATACAAATACTACTGTACATTCACATGACATTGGCGATGTAGTAGATAATATTGCATATACATTTACTGCTGAGTTTTTAAGAAGAATTACAGCAGAACTTTCTCCAGATCTTCCTCAGAATTTAGTATCTGATTTAAACTTAACTAATTTTCTATCCCAAGTTAAATCATTCTATACAGCTAAAGGAAGTTTAAATTCTCATAAAATTCTTTTCAGAATTTTATTTAATGATAAAAAGATTAAAATTCGTGTAAGAAATAGAGGAACAGGTGCAAAATTAAAATTAACTAACTATGAAGGTTCTGTAGGATTTCAACTTCCAGAGATTTTTAAAACTACAGTAGGAGTTACTGCATCAAATTCTACAACAATTACTTTAAATTCAGTAGATGAAATTGAAGTAAATGATGAAGTAATTTTAACATCATCTACTTCAATTCAACCAGAAACAATTGTACTTTCAAAAAATACTACAAATAACACTATAACTGTTAATAGACCAACTCTTTCTTCTATTTCATCTGGAACTCAATTAAAATTTGTTAGAATAGTAGGATATTCAATTGAAGGAGGACAAAATTATGATAATAGAAAGGATTCATATGGAAGACTGATAAATGATCCAGTAATTGAAGTTATTGGTTCGGGAACTGGAACTAAAGATCCTACGACAAATATTATTCCAAAGACAGCAATAATTAAAGCAACCGACATTAATAGCCAGGGTGCAATTACCAAAGTTAATGTCTTCAATAGAGGAATAAATTATATTGGTCCAATTAGTGCGAGAATTAGAGAAAGAACATTTACTCAAGATCAAATAGTATACAATTCTTCTGGAACTGGTTCAGGTAGAGTTGAGTTTTGGGATGCTGGTACTAATGAACTAACTTTATATAATACTGTTGGATATTTCAAAGTTGACGATGAATTAATCGGAGAAGGATTTGAATCTCCAAGGGCTTTCATATCAAAAGCATACCCAAGAACTGATATTAATAGAAAGGGAAATCCATCTGTTCAAGTAATTTCACTAGATCCAGAAGTAGAATTTCCAAAAGATAATACTATTAAGCCATCTTCATCTACGTATTATGGCAGAAAAGTAATTCATGCACAATTAATAAAAAATAGTTTGTATGAAGTAGTTAATAATGAAGTAAAAATTCCAAAATTAATTTCTTTGATTCAAGAATCAGACCCAGAATCTGGAATCAAAGGAGTAAATCTTGAAGTCAGTACTTTTGCAAATATTTCTAAAGACGTTTATTCTTTTGATACTGAGTCAAATTTTGATTACAAGAATATTGTATCAGTTCCTTCTACAAGAGTTGTAATTCAACAATCACTTACTGCAGTATCAGGAGTAATTTCTAATATTGTAATAACTGTAGATGACGCTACTGGATTTCCTCTTCGTCAAGGATATATCTATGTCGATGGAAGAATTTTTGTATATGATTCTCGCAGTTCAAATCAATTCTTTAATTGTACCTATATTGGTAATGAGACTTCATTTACAATTCAATTTGGAGCAGAATTATATGCATATGGACGTAAACGAAGCATTATTCCATTTGAAGCAAATCAATTAATAAAAGAAGGAGATTCTAGATATATTGATAATAGATTGTATACTGCACTAAATTCTGGATATACTACCAATAATGCTCCTGTCCATACTACAGGACAACTTCAAGTAGGTGAAATTTTATGGAGATATGATGGAACTAATAATATACAGTATTTCTTAAAAGCATATTTTGATGGAAATTTTGATACTCAAAATCCAGCAGAACTCATTCCTTTAGGATTAGTTTCTGATGTTACCGTAGATTCTCCTGGATCATTATATTCCTCAAGATTATATGAATTTGATAGCACTTTAAAGAATACTAAAGTATCTCCAATTTATACATCTTGGAATATTAATCATACTAATACTATTACTGATAATTCATTACCTTCTTATCAACATACTACAGGAGTAAGTTCTGTATATGAGTATGAGAATCATGTATATATTGCTTCATCTGGAATACCAAAATATTTACAGTCTATAACTGGAAGAAAGAATTGCACCAATCAGAAACTATTAAAGAGAATTTCTACATATGTAGAAAGAGGTAAGGGCGTATCAAGATTAACTACAAAAAATATTGGTACTACTATTGATGGAGTTGAGATACAATCTTCCAGAGGAAATACTATTAGATATGGATATCTAGAAAAAATCTATATTGGAAACACTGGAAATTATAAAGTTCCTATTTCTAGTGCAAATAACTATACTCAGTTTAATTACACAAAATATCCAGTAATTTTAATTGAGGAGTCCACTGACGTAATATCAAATACTTCTGGAAATACATTATACTATATTTCTAGTGGATTATCATCAGTAGATATTTCCAAGTTAGATCCTAGTTATTTGAGCGGATTTATATCAAAACCAGTAATCGAAATTATTAACAATAATCCATCAATTATCAATAATTTTACTCAATCTAATATTGATACATTTTTCAGTACATTAAATATCAATAATCATAAATTTAGTGTTGGAGACAAAGTAACTTATACTAGCACTATTGAAGAAATTGGAGAGCTAAAAAATAATTTTGTGTACTATGTTGGTCAGGTAACTACAAATTCATTTAAACTATATTTTTCCAAAGAGGATGCTGTTTTAGGAGGAAATAATTTTGTATCTTTTAGAAATAATTATACCACATTAGTATTCTCTGCTACTGTTAAAACTGATATACGAAATCCAGCTGATTTCGAGCAAATTGATTTGGATTTAAGTTATGATGAAACAACAAAAACAGTAGACAATATTATTATTAAAAATACAGGAAAAGGATATCTAGTAGCTCCAACAATTAAAATTTCAGGTGGAGGGAAAGCACCTCAAATTCTACCACTTGCATCAACTCTTGGAGATATTTTTACCTTCAGGGGAGGATTAATTTCTGCTTTAAATTTTGATAAACCCAACAAAGAAGAAATTGATGTAAGCGGATTAATTACTACTACATTTACCAAAACTCCTTCTCTTAAAATTAGTGCGGGATCAAATGCTAGTTTTACAGTATATACTACCAACGGAAGAATTAGTTCTGTTCCAATAGATAATGCAGGTTCCTATTATTTTACAGAACCTAGTATTTCAATTCAAGGAATAGGTACAGGTGCAGTACTTAAAGCGATTAATGATGTAACTACAGGCAGAGTAAACTCTATAGAAATAATTAATGCAGGTAATGGCTATAGTTTAGCTCCTGTTGTACGAATCATTCCATCTGGTTCTGGTGGAACTGCAAGTGCAGAATTAAAATCTTGGACTTTTAATTTAAGCAATAGATTAACATTAGATAATTATGGTGGATATATATTCTCTCTAGAAGATGATGACGCAAAACCTACTAACACTCCTTCTGATGGATTAGCTTTCCAAGAAATAACTAAGACCAATATTCCTTCCGCACTAGGCGATTCTCAATATCTAATTTTAAAAACATCATCTAATTTCAACAACGAATACCAAGTAAATTCATCACAGCATTCTAAACTTATAGGTTGGGCATATGATGGAAACCCAATTTATGGTAAATATGCATATTCTAGTAGATTCAACTCTACATCTTCTATAGTAGAGATGACATCATCATGGAAACTTAAAACTTCTAGAGTAGGTGGACCTACAACTTCACAATATCCATTAGGAACTTTCATTGAAGACTATGAGTATGTAAGTGGGTTCGGAACATTAGATCAATATAATGGAAGATATTGTATAACTCCAGAGTTTCCAGATGGAACCTATGCATATTTTGCAGTAGATGCATTCCCATACTTTATTGGATTAGAATTCTATTCATCTTTAGATTCATTCAATTTATGTTCAAACAGAAAGAATGATAAAGTTCCTTCTAAATTTGTAAGAATTAATGAAGAATCAAATATTAATTATCCTAAAGAATTTAAAACATTATCAAAATCAATTTCTAGTTTAAGTAAAATCATTCCAGGTGGTGTAGATAAGGTTATAGTAGAGAATGGAGGTATCAATTATAAAATTGGTGATACCTTAATTGTAAATGACGGAGAGACACAAGGAACTGGTGCGTCAGGATATGTTTCAAGAATTCTCGGCAGTACAATTCTTGATTATGCATTATTAGAATTTCAATCTGATGGAATTCTAACTAAGTATGTTCAGGTAAAAACAGCTACTCCACATGGATTAGCTGTTAGAGATACAGTATACTTTGATTTTGAAAAAAATCCTACAGTATTTAAAGAGATCACCCTCCAAAGTTCTGAAATTATATTAAACAGAAGTACAAATGTAAAAATAATTACCGCATTCTCTTCGAGTGCTGTATTCTATTATGATATAGAAAATGAATTAATTTATATGGATTCTGATGCAATAACTTTCCAATCAGATGGAATAAAAATCAGAACTGATCTAATTCCAGAAATTTTATATTTAATTGTTTCTGGCACAATATACGAGATTACTACTGTTGATTATTCTATTATTGGTCCTCAGGCAATTAATTCAATAGTAGATGAGACTACATTTAGAGTTATTAAACCAAATGACTTTATTGAAGAAAATATTGATGGTATGTTTTATTCTACAGATTCCATCAATACAAAAGGATCAATTTATGAAGTTTCTATTTCTAATCCTGGAAGTAATTATATTGCACTTCCAGAAATCACAGGAGTATTAAGTGATACTGGAGAGAACGCACTATTACAGTTTGATTCTAGTTCTATTGGAAAATTAATCAACTTTAATTATTCTATTGTTGGAGAAAAATTCACTTCAAATAAAACGATAGAATATAATTTATCTATTCCATATGTTGGTAAAGTTACACAAAATTATGAGATTTATGCAGTAGAGGTTTTATACGGTGGGGATGGGTATATCTCCACAGATAAAATTAAAGTTAATAATTCGTTAAATCCTAACTATCAATTTAGTATTATATCAAATAGAGGAACTATTCTATCAGTTGATGTACTAAAAGGAGGGTTCTATTTAAATGAAGTTCCATCATTGACAATAGATTCTTTAACTGGTACAGGAGCAATTTTAAGAGCAAAAATAAGAAGAAAGCGTATTTCTGCAAATGATATTCTAAAAGTTGCTAATCTCAATCAAAACAATTCTATTAAGGTCAAGAATTTTGACTTTAATAATTCTACATTAGAATTTGATCTAGTTTCTGGTAATATTGAAGAAGACGATATCATTTACACCGAGGATGGACTTCCTTATGGAAGAGTATTTAATATTAGAAAAGCTTCTGCATTTGCAAAAGCTCATTCATATACATCAATAGCACCAAAATTCCTAAACAATTTTGGATTTTTAAATGATAATACTCAAAAAATTATTGATAGTAATTATTACCAGGATTGGTCATATACTTTAACATCTCAACAAAATATTAAAGATTGGAAAACTCAAGTAGAGAATAATACACATGCTTCTGGTTTTAAAGTTTTTGGTAAGAGATTAATCGAAAATAGAAAATCTAGATTTGAGAGGACTGAAGATATTGTAAAGAGTTCTGTAGTATTCTCTGCCAAGTTATGGAGTTCAGAGAACACTCAGGCAGAATTGAATTTAAAAAATTCTAGATGCAACGAACAATATCTTGCAGTTAATTTAATCGCAGGATTTTCTGAGGGAGATTACGTATATGGAGCATCCACTGGAGCAAAAGGAAAGATTACTAAAATTGAAGAAAATTATATGGAAATTCAGTTAGTATCTGAAATTCAATTTGAATTGGGTGAATACATTTCCACTGCAACAATTGATTTTATAAACGGAATTGATGAAGAAACTAAATCTAATCTGTTATTCTACACTGGTGTTTTACAGCAACCATTCACTGCATACTCTGTATCAGATTCTAATTTAATTCCTAGATTTACCGTAAATCTAGAAGATGAATTATCATTATATACTATTGCAGGTAAATTTAATTTATTAGACATTTATACTGCAAACAGTGGTAACTTTATTCCACTTACTACTGGAACCATTCCATTCACTCCTGCGAGTAAACAGCATTTACTAATTTCAGTAAACGGAATAGTTCAAAATCCTTCAGATTTTACTTTAAATGCTAATATTGTTACCTTATCGGAATCTCTAAGCACTGCCTCTAATTGCTTTATTCTACATAGAAACACATTAAATTCTTTAGTCTTTACTCAATCAAACTCTACAACATATACTATTAACTATACACCAGCTAATACATCACAACTACTGATTTTTGTTCGTGGTGTTGCACAGTCTCATTTACTCACAGACTACACCTTAACTGGAAATATAATTACTCTATCGGAGCCAATAACTGGAGAGTTATTTGGTTGGTTTATTAATGAAACTACTACATCACAAAGAATACTAGCAGAAGATTTAAATAATAGAAAAGTTCTAGATTCTAGAAATTGTGCTATTGAAAAAGTAACTACTTTTATTGAGTCTTCTAAGATTGATTATGATTATGATCAAGGAAATTCAATATATGAAGTAAATAAAGATCTAATAGATGGAACTTTAGTATCTTTACCAGATAATCAAACTATTCATGGATTTGATACTAGATTTAAAGTAACTACTCCAGAATATTCTTCTAGCTATGTAGAAGTTCTAAATCCAATTAGTTTCAATGGAGTTAGCACTTCATATCAGATGACATATTCTGATGGAATTGCATATACTCCTAAAAATGGAAAAAATTCTCTCATTGTAAATGTAAATAATCAAATACTAGATTCAACACAATATAATGTTAGTGGGTCCACCATAACATTCCCTGTAGTATATGGATCTCAGGATTATTGTACTATTTCTGACTATATTAGTTCTCATTCTGTAAATGATACTGGAGTATCAAGTGCAAAACTTGATAACTTAAATATTGCTCAAGACGGAATCAAAAAAATCTTTAATTTATCCTATAAAGGAGTTCCTCAATATGTTCGAAATATAAGTGATATTTTTACAATTAAAAACAATGTATTTTTATTGCCAGATAGTACATCACATACAGTAAGTGAAAACAAAATTACATTAACAACTGCACCAACAAGTGCTGATAAAGTACAATTGCTGTACTTTAATAGACAACTTGGACTCACTGCAAATACTAATTTAATTCTAGATCCTATTAAAAAGTTTGATGGCAATGCAACTACATTCCCACTTACTATAGATGGTTTATTGTTTACACCAATTAGTGTATATAATGTATATGTAATTAGATCTGGTGTTTACCAAAGACCTAATTTAGATTTCACTATTTCAACTTCTAACATTATATTCTCCGTAGCTCCTGCGTTGGGAGAAGAAGTTATAGTATTTTATTCATACAATAATTTAGATCAAAATCAATACATAACTGATTATATTGCAGATGGAACTTCAAGCACAGTAAGTTTAGGAATGACTCCTCCAAATGCAGATGATTTATTTGTACTAAGAAATGGAGTATTTCAAAATCCACTAGTTGATTTTACAGTAACTGGAAGTACATTAACATTTACTACTAATTTAGTAGAAGATGAACAAATTTTCATTATGTACACAACTGCTTCAATTAAGATTGGAGTAGATAGTTATTCTTCAAACACAATAGTATTAAATTCAACTGATTATACTAACAACATTAATGGAGTTGCTAGTGAGATTAAATCATTAATACTATATGTAAATGGTGTTCCTAAACTGTATCAAAAAGACTTTACTATTTCAGGAACTACTATAACTTTATTGGGACCTGCAATTGATTCCACTTCTAGTGTATTTGTAATTAAGTATCCAAATCTTCAATTTGTAGATGACATAATTTATTTTGCAGATGGATTTAAGACTGATTTTAGAATATTGTATAACGGACAGAACTTAAATCCACTGGAAATATTATCAGATGCAGATATTCTAGTATCTGTAAATGGAGTTATCCAAGATCCTGGAACTGATTATAACCTTAATGCAAACAGAACTTTTGTTAATTTTACTGTTGCTCCAGTATTAGATTCTTCAATAGTATTCATAAAGATGAATGGAAATACTCACATTTCATTGACTCCTGTGAGTGGAAACACATATTCACTATCTTCCACATTAACGAATGAACAACTATCAAGTTTAGTAATTTTCTCAAATAATTCTTGGAAATTATTTGATGCTGGAGATTTCACATATAGTAATGGAAATAGTAGAGTTAACCTAAACTTCTCTCATACTGTTGGTAACTTATTTGGAATTATTTTCGATGGAGATTTTAAATACCTAGATCCAATTAATACACCATTCAACGGATCTAATACTAAATTTAACATGTTTGTTGATCAGGAGAATTTCATTCCAAATTTATATTCTTCATCATATCCTCTAGCTTCTTCTATTATAGTAACTAAGAATAATAAAATATTAGATCCAGGGGTAGATTATACACTAACAGGAACTATTGGAAGTCAAATTAATTTTGCTGTAGCTCCTATACTTTCTGATAAGATTGAAATTAGATCTCTAGGATACTTTAGTAAGTTAGATAGTATAACTTCTACAATCAATGGAAATTCTACATTTAATCTAACTGTAAATGCTTCTACATATTATCCAAATAAAGTGATAGAAAGACCAAGAAAATATGAAAATCAAATTATGGTAATAAAAGATGGGAATATTCAAAGCCCATTATATGATTATTATATTGATAATGACAAATTAATTTTCATAAATCCAGTTGTAGGTTCTAAACTAGTTATTCTTGATTACATTGGAACTGATAATGATGTTAAAGTAATTGATACAACGTATAATGTTGATGTTGGTGACAAGATTCAACTATCTGGTGAATATTCTAGTAGAAAAGTTACTGAAATTGTAACTCCAACAATACTAAAAACTCAGACTTATACTGGAATGAAGCCAAGTGGATTTACTGGTGTTGCTACTGTGAATAATACTACTAGAAAAGTTACTTCCATTTCTATTACTTCTGGCGGAACAGGATATTCATATCCTGTAATTTTAAGAACTAAAGGAATAGGAATTTCTGCAAAGGCTACAGCAAATGTTAACTTAGTTAATGGAAGTACTGTAACTACCCCAGTAAATATTGAATATGCTGGAAAGAACGTATTTGGCTCTCCTGTAGTTGTTGCAACTACATATGGATATGTGTTTAAGAAGAAAGAACTTGAAAGTTCATCTGTGTCTATTTCTTCATCATTAAGAACTAGTCTCAATAATTCTTCTGAAATTATAAACGTAAAGAATGTATCTGGGTTCCCACAGAATCCTCCTACCGTGTCTATTGTTACTCTACTAGGAATGCCAAGTGGTTCTGGTGCTGAATTCAGAGTATTTGTGAGTAAGAATAGAATTAGAAAGGTTGAAGTAATTAGTGGAGGAACTGGATATCTTGAAAAGTATACAACACTTACTGTAACTGGTGGAAATGGATTTGGTTGCGTCCTTGTTCCTACCATCAACACTACCACAGGAGCTATTACTGCGGTATCTGTTAAAAATGGTGGAGAAGGATATGATACTTATAAAGCTATCATATATGCAAATACAAATACAATTACATCTGAAATAGTAGAATATACTTATAGATCACATGTAAGTTCTGAACTATCAATTACAAATTATATTGGAACTGGAAGCACCACTGTTACTGGTACTGTTGCATCTACATCAGGATATTCTGCAGGAGATGTAATAATTATCAATGGAGCAACTGGAACTGAACAATCTAAGTTAAATGGAAGTTGGTTAATAACTTCTGTTCCAAATTCAACTACATTCCAGTTTACAATTTCTTCATCATTGGCTTCTGGAACTTATACATCTGATATTGGAACAACATTAAGAAATGTAGATAGATTATTAGGATGTACAAGATCTTCATCTCCAGTAAGCCATACAGTCAATTCTAAAGTTTATTCTGATAGTTATCTATAATAAATAAACAGAGAACTAATTAACCACTTACGGACTACAAGTAATGCCAGCATTAGTAACTGACAATTTTAGAGTCTTTGCCGCAGAGCAATTTATTGAGTCGCTAGAAGAGCCATATGATAGTTCTGGAAATCCTATTTCCGATGAGAGTAGCACTGCTGCTCAAAATTATAGAAGTAAAATATATCTGTTTATTGGTCGTTCTTATAAATGGAATGATACCACCGCAGGTGCTGTAAAAGAAAAGTATGGAAATATTGCTTCAATTGATGAATTCAATCCTCCAGATCCAGTAGATTCATATGATGAATTAAGTGAAGTATATGATGACATGATCTCTTTGAAGAGAGTAACAAGAAGTGATGTTTCTCAGGTAATTAGAAGAAGGTCTTGGCAAGCAAATACTGTATATGACATGTACAGGAATAACTACAGCCCTTCCAATTTATCTGCTACTGGACAATCTAAGTTATTTGATTGTCAGTTCTATGTAATTAATTCTGATTATAATGTGTATAAGTGCATTTATAATGGGCAGAATCCAGAATATCCTAATGGAAAACCATCCACTGTAATGCCAACTGGAACTAGTACTTCAATTATTGATTCTCCTGCAGATGGATATAGATGGAAGTACATGTATACTCTATCAATATCAGATTATATTAGATTCGTATCTACTGATTTTATTCCAGTAAAGGAAGACTCAACAGTAAAGAATGCTGCATCTAGTGGTTCTATTGATCAAGTTGTAATTAAACAAAGAGGATCTTCTATTCCTGCAGGTACTTACTATTCTCCAGTGATTGGAGATGGAGGACTTGGGAATGATGATACAAAAGCAATTGTTAGAATTGTTGTCCCATCATCTGGAACAAATAATCAAAAGATTGATGTTGCTGAAATATATCAAGCTGGCAGTGGATATACTTATGGTAAAGTAGATCTACAAGAATGTTATACTACCATTTCAGCAGCACTCGCTAGAAATACTGCAAAAACTTCTTTAGGAACTTCAGGAAGCATTGAAATTATAATTTCTCCTCCTGATGGTCATGGATATAATGCAGTAAGAGAATTAGGTGCATATCGTGTAATGGTACATAAGAGTCTTGATTTCCTTGATGGAAATGGAGACATTCCAGTGGATATGGAATTTAGAAGATTTGGATTAATTTCAGATCCACAAACTTCAGGAAATGTAGACTATACAGCAAATACTGCCACTGTATGTAAAGCGATTAAATTTTCATCTGCATCAACTGCAAATTTTGTGAATGGTGAAATCATTACTCAATCTGCTACTGGAGCAAAAGGAAGAGTAATTCACTGGGATTCTACAACAAAGATTTTACGTTATTATCAGAATGAGTATATCTGTCAAGAACAATCCAGCAATCCATCAGGAAATAATCCAGACTTGTATAAAAACAAATTTATTGCATTCTCTGGAGCAAATTCAATTACAGGTACTACCAGTGGAACTTCATTAACTCCAGATACTACTTCTGGTGGAACCGTTACCCTGTCAGGAATTCAATTTATTGCTGGGTATGCAAATAGTGAAATTAAGAAGTATAGTGGTCAGATTTTATACCTAGAAAATAGAAAGGCTGTCATTAGATCTAATGACCAGATTGAAGATGTGAAACTTGTTCTAGAATTCTAAAATAAATAATATTCAGGAAAGTTATTAAATTCCGAAGGTTTAAATAAATGCAAAATACTAAGACCAACTTATCACCATATTTTGACGACTTTGATAGAAATAAAAACTATCAACGAGTGTTGTTTAAACCAGGAACTTCAGTTCAATCTAGAGAGTTAACTACACTACAAAGTATTTTACAGAATCAAATTGAACGTTTTGGACAGCATATATTTAAAGAAGGATCTGTAGTAATCCCAGGTCAGGTTGGATATGATTTGCTGTACAATGCAGTATTAATTCAACCGTTAATTGTTGGAAATAGTGTAGAAAATCTTAGAGAATCTTTAGTAGGAAAAACCTTAACAGGAACTTTATCTAATGTAAAGGCAAAGGTCGTAAATACCATTAGTGCTGCTGAATCTGAAAAAAATTATATTACTTTTTATGTTAAGTATACTAATTCTGGTAATATTGTAAATGGAGTTCAGTTAACAAAATTCCAAAATAATGAAGTTCTTGTAGATGAAAATCAAACTCCAGTTGCAGTAACTGCAGTAAGAAATGCTACTGATTATATTGGAAGTGCAGCATTTATCACTAGTGGCGTTTATTTTATCAGAGGCTTTTTTGTAGAGGTAGCAGAACAAAGTATTATTTTAGATCAATATAATCCACTACCAACATACAAAGTTGGATTGGATGTGATTGAAAGTATAGTATCTGCAGAAGAAGATAGTAGTTTATATGATAATTCTATTGGGTCAACAAACTTCTCTGCTCCTGGAGCAGACAGATTAAAAATAGATGCTGTTTTTACAAAGAAAGATTTTAACTTTAGTGATACTACATCATTTATTGAATTACTTCGTTTTCAAGGCGGAAGTCCAATTCCAGTTACTAAATTAGCAGAAGATCCTGTATATGCAGAACTTCAAAGAAATTTAGCAAAAAGAACCTTTGATGAGTCAGGAAATTATTCAGTAAAAGGATTTGATATAAAGATTAGAGAAACCTATAATAATGGTGAAAATAATGGTGTTTATAATTTTAATGAAGTAATTCCTACTGGAGAAAAAGTTTTAAATAGAATTCCTACTACTGAAGATGGACCAGCTATTGATGGAAGAGATTATTATACTGTAGAGGTTTCTCCAGGTAAAGCTTATATTAAAGGATTTCAGGTAGACAATAGAAGCAAAAAGTTTTTAACAATTCCAAAACCAAAGAAATCTATTTCTACTGGAAATAGAGGATTAGTATCTTCATATGGATCATACTTTCAATTAGATTTATCAACAACAAGAGGTGCAATTCAACCAGGATCAATAGTATTAATCAAACAAGTTAATGGAGCAACTGAAACTACTTTAGGAAAAGCACGAGCAGTTTCACTAACTTCTGATGGAAAGCTATTTGTTATTGACGTTACTCTATATACTACTATTTCTGTAAATGTAAATTTACAGAATACCTTACAAGTTGGAGATTTTATTACTACCAATCAAGGAGCACAGGGCATCATTGAAAGTGTTTCTCCAGGAACTTCTAGTAGTACTATAGTATTAAGACAAGTATCAGGGACTTTTGGTGTTGGAAATATTATTAAAAATAGTAGAAATACTACAACTTATACAGTAGCTACAGTATCTACAAACAAAATAGAAGATGCTAGTAAAGTAACTACTACAACAACAGCATTTTCTTCTAATCTAAAACTAGAAGAAGTTTCTTTAACTGGAACTAGTTTTACAGTCGCTTCTAATGTTTTAACTGGAGGTTCTACTAATTTCCAGGCTGAAGTAAATGTTCCAATGAAGTTATTGATTGGGGGAGTAATAGCTACAGTAACTCAAAAAAATATAGAATCACTGACATTAAATAATTCCATATCTAATGGTACATATTATAATGTAAAGAAATTAATTCCTAAATTAAATATACTAAACTCTCGTCATTTTTTAAAAATTTCCGATTCTGCAATAAAAACAACTTCGGATTTTACTTATTTCAAAACAGCTACAGAAACTAAAACAGTTGATTCAAATGGTTTTATAACGATTTCACCAACGGAGAATGTTACTCTCACAACAGATGATATTTTAGTGACTAATGGTAATGGTGTAGTTGCACATACTGCTGTTCTAATTACATCTTCAAATCTAAGAATTCAAGTTTCTCCAACTCTACAAGGATCTGACGTTTCAGTAGTTTATAAAAAGAGATTAAATTCTCCATCACTCAGATCTAAGACTGCAAGAAAGTTTAAATTCTTGCAAGTTTCAAATAGTATTACAGACTCTGCAATCTATGGAACTCGTTTAGTTGATAATGAAATTTCTTTAAAGTTCCCTGATGTATACAAAATTCATGCTATTCATGAAGCAATTAGATCCGACATTCAGCCTAGTGAATTTTTAGATTATATTGTTGTAAATGATCCTAGTGGCATAAACGTAGGTGATATTTTAGTTAAAGACGATATTTCTGCTAAGGTTATTTCCAGAAATAATTTTACTTTATATGTAAAATACTCAGATGAAAATAAGAAGTTTCCAGTGGGAGCTAATTTAGCTATTCAATTTATAGTATCTACTAATAGAAATATTACTGGTAGATATGTTACTACATCAGTACATGGAAAATATAGAGATATTACGAATAATTATCATTTAGTTAAAAATGATAGTACAGAATCATATAATGTGTCTAAGCTAGTACGAAATGTAAACAGCCCAACTCCAGTGAATAAATTTGTTGTAATTTATGATTATTATGAGCACTTTAGTAACACAAATGATTTTTACACTGTAAACTCATACAATACAGATGAAGTCAATTACGAAAATATTACATTAACTTCAGATGGTTATCCATATACTGATATTATTGATTTTCGTAATGAAGTCCAAACTGGACCAACTACTGGGGGAACTTTAGAATCTCCATATACAGAAACTATATCTTCACTTGATTATTATACTATTCCAAGAGTAGTATCTTCATTTGCATATCCTGGAGATATTATTAATTTAGATTATGATTCTTATCTTGGTAGAATAGATAAAGTTTATGTTGATGAAAATGGTTCATTAACTGCAATTAAAGGTGCAGATTCACTAAGTCCATCCGAACCAAATGAAGTATCTGATAATTTATTATTAGCTACTATTAGTGTTCCTCCATACATGAAAAATGTATATGATGTAAAGGTTAAATTTGAAAATAATCCAAGATATACTATGAAAGATATTTCTAGATTGGAATCTAGAATTAGAACTCTTGAAGAAACTACATCACTAAATTTACTTGAAGTAAATACAAATACTTTAAATGTTACTGATGCTGATGGTAACAATAGATTTAAAAATGGATTTGTTGCTGATAACTTCAAATCATTAAATTTTGCAGATATGAATAACCCAAGTTATTCTGCATCTATTGATATCGAAAAAGGTCAAATGAGACCATATCCATATATTAATAATATTAATCTAGATTATGATGAAGCTTTATCTAATGCACTTAAAGTAGGAACTACTGTAACATTACCGTTTACTGAGACTTTATATGCTATTCAAGATTATGCAAGTAGAGTAGAAAATCTACAACCATTCGAAAGTGTTAATTGGACTGGAGAAATTACAGTTACCCCAGATAGAGATGTTTGGTTTGATACAATTAGAACTCAAGGAGAAGCACAAGAGTTAGATCTAGAAACTCCATTTAGAGCACTTCTTGATGCAAGTGGTGGTGTTGGTGATATTTGGGGTGAGTGGCAAACTGATGAAATTAATCAAAACACTTGGGGCTGGGGTCGCTGGGGTGGCTGGGGTCGCTGGTGGTGGAATTGGTGGGGATGGGGTGGTGGTCCTTTAATTGAAGAAGAACAGTCCAGAGACGGAAGAAGAAACACATTTACTCCAACAACTCAAGATATTGAATTAGGTGATACATTCAATGGAATGACAAATATCACATTTGCGAGATCTAGAGTTATTGATTTCATTGCAGAAAAAATGAAGCCAGATACATTCTTCTATTTCTACGCAGATGGAATTCCAGCAGATTCAATTATATATCCAAAAGATATAAATGGATTAATTGACAGATCTGGTACTTTTGTTGTCGGAGAAACTGTTAGATTATATGCTTTTGCTACGTTTGGTGCTACCGCACCATTTATTACTGCAGAAGTAGTAGAATCTCCATTTGGAATTTATGGCACAACTTCTACTTTCCTAAGTTTAAATAACATACAAACTTCTGATGGAAGTCAATTAAATCCTACAAATATTGGGTCTGACGTTATCATTGTTGGACAAACCTCTCAAGCAACTGGTAGATTGCAATTAACTACTCCTAGATTAAAATCAACTGATACAGGAATTGTTAAGGCATTTATTATTCTTCCTCCATCCACTTATGAAACTGGAGATATTAAATTTGCACTAAATGATACTACAGAAACTGATATTGAAGGAATTTCAAATTCCAGTGCAGAAACTACATACTCAACCCAAGGCACACAAATAGAACTTACTAGTAATGTTCTATCAGTTTCTTCTGCTGAGATTACAAGCACTCCTCTACCAACTCAACAAAGAATACTAAGAGCAACTAATCCATGGTGGAATCCTCCAAATAGAGATCCTATTGCACAATCATTCTTTATAGAAGAAGAGGGAGGAATCTTTGTTTCTTCTATTGAAGTTTACTTCCAGACAAAGGATAATACGGTTCCTGTTTCTGTTGAATTAAGAACCATGGAAAATGGAACTATTACTGAAACCGTGGTTCCATATAGTGTGGTTACTCTTAATGCAAGTGATGTACAAGTTTCTGCAGATGCAAGATTAGCAACTAAATTTACATTCCCAAGTCCAGTATACTTACAGCAAAAAACAAATTATGCTTTTATTGTAAGAACTACTTCTAAAAATTATAAAATCTGGGTATCTAGATTGTCTGAAGAAGATATCTCTACAGGAGAATTTATTGATAAGCAACCATATATTGGATCTTTATTTAAATCTCAAAATATGGTTACTTGGACTGAAGATCAGTTTGAAGATATTAAATTTAGAATTTATAGAGCAAAATTTGATACTAATGTAACAAGAAAATGTGTTCTTACGAATACTGTAATTCCAGAGATTACTCTCAGACCAAATCCTTTATCATTTACAGAAAATTCTACTATTATAACTGTGTTCCAACCAAATCATGGTATGCATGGAACTTTCAATTATGTTAAGTTGTCTGGAGTAGTATCTACAGTTCCAGATACATCATTAGTTACTTCAATTGGTTCAGGAACTCAAACAGGAATAATTGAGATAGTATCTACTAACAATTCTACTGAATGGACACGAATCAATAATACTACAGTTTCTGTATCAAATCCTGGTTATTTTGTTATTGATAATGAAATTATTCAATATACTGGAATCAATGGAAATCTTCTTACAATTCCTAGTGATGGAAGAGGAAAATTCGGAACAACTGCATCACCACATTCAGCAGGAGCTGTTGTTAGATGTTATAACTTGAATGGAATTTCTCTTGATAAAATTAACACAGTTCATCAAATAAGTGAAGTTGTTGATTTAGATACTTACAAAATTTCAGTACAGCAGAGAGCTAATTCAACATTAATTAGTGGAGGAAATACGGTTTCTTCAAGTAGAAATATTCCTTTTGAACAATTATATCCAAATATTAATATTATTGTTCCATCTTCATGCGATGCAAATATGTCATTTGACAGTGTAAGGAGCAATAGCATTTATGGACCAAATAGTTCGTTTGCAAGAATTAGTGCAGAACCAATTCAAAATAGATCTACTAAAGAATTAACTGACCACAGAGCTGTTTTATCAACTATTAATGCAGGAACTTATTTTTCAACCTACACTGGAAGTTTCTCATTAACTGTTAATCTATCTACAACGTCTGATAACTTAAGTCCAATAATTGATGTTACTGGTTCTTCAGTAACTACCATTTCAAGTAGAATTAAGAAAAAACTTAATTCTGATGGATCTATAGATATTACAGAAGAATTAACACCATCATCTGGAAGAAATGCTTGCTACATTTGTAAAAAGATATCTTTAACTAATTCTTCAACTTCAATTAAAGTTTTGTTTGATGCTATTAGAAAGCAAGGTATTTCTGGAGATTATCCTGAAATTAAAGTTTTCGCAAAGATTAATTCAGATAGCAATTTAGGATCTTTCAATAATATGAACTATTTTGAGTTGCCTTCATTATCATATCCAGTTTCAATAAATTCTACTGACTATAAATCATTTGATTTTGAAATTACAAACTTACCTGAATTTAAGGAATTTTCTATAAAAATTGTAATGTTAAGTTCTGATCAAGCTAACGTTCCTATTATTAGAAACTTTAGAGCTATCGCATTGGCAGTATAATCATGAGTAAATTAAACGTAGAAGGGCATCCTAATCTCTATAGAGACTTGAGTAGCGGAGCTATTGTAAATAGTAGTTCCGCTGAATATGAAAACTATATGAATATATACAGAAAAAAACAACAACAGTCAAGTAGAATAGATAAAATAGAATCAGAACTATCTGAAATTAAAAATTTATTAAGTAAATTACTAAAAAATTATGAATGAACTTCCCCTAACAAAAGCATTTTCGCTACAAAAAATTTTAAATGATATTGATACATTAAATGAAGAAGATGCAAGGAAGATAGCAAAAGATTTTGCAAGATTATATTTTGTAACTCAACAAACTTGGGTCAATTTTACTAACTGGAGAGTTAATTGAAAAGATAGGTTTTCTTATAAATATTAGGGAGACATATTATTCCATAAATACAATTAAATGGCAGCTGTTCATAACTTGTACGTTGACCAAGGAACTGATTTCAATGCACAAATCACCATATATGATGATAATAATTCTCCTTGGGATTTAACTGGATATACTGGTTCTGCTAAGATAAGGAAATCTTATTATAGCAGTACGTCTGTAGACTTTACAGTATCATTTCCATCTGTTAGAACTACTGGATCTGTTATTTTAGATTTATCATCCGCACAAACTTCATTAATGGAGCAAGGAAGATACTTATATGATGTAGTTGTTATTAGCTCTTCTGGTAAAAAAACCAGAGTCTTGGAAGGTATAGTAACAATCAATCCAGGAGTAACAAAATGAATACTAGAGTCACAGTATCCAATCAACCTCAAGTAATTACAGTTGCAGCAAATGCTGCACAAAAACTTTCTTCAATGAGTGATGTGGATGCGCTAAATGCACAAAATGGAGCCCTTCTTCAGTATGATTCTACCTTAGGTGCATGGGTTGCTTCTAATGTTATAGAAAGAAATGGGCTAACCATCAACTGCGGTAACTACTAAAACCATTAGGGAACATACAAATGGCAACTATTATCAAGATTAAAAGATCTTCTGGTACTTCCCAACCAAACTTAGGGCAAGGGGAATTAGGATATTCCTGGGGTACTGGTACATATACTGATGCTCAAAGTGCTACTGTAACATCTTATGGTAAGATGTTCTTGGGTACTGGCACAGAAACTGGTGGTATTGCTGCCAACATTGAAGTTATCGGAGGTAAATATTTTACCGATATGCTAGATCACGGTCATGGAACTTTGACCGCAAACTCAGCAGTTATCGTAGATTCTGCAAGTAAAATTAATGTATGGAATGTTGATAATATCAGATTAGATGGAAATACCATTTCATCTACAAATACCGATGGTGATATTAATCTAGATCCAAATGGAACAGGAGAAATTGTAGTTCCTGACGATACATACCTTACATTTGGAACTAGTAAAGATACCAAAATTAAATATGATGAAGCTACTGATGACAGGCTAGAAGTAACTGGTGCAGATTGGAATTTTGCAGATGGCGTAGCTATTAGTGTAAGCGACATTACTCCATCTTCATCCTCAACCACAGGTGCTCTAACTGTTGCAGGTGGAGTTGGAATTGGTGAAGATTTATATGTTGCTGGTTCTGCATATATTGGAAGTATTGCCACACCAGCAGACTTTACAGTTTCTGGAGATTTAACTGTACAAGGTGGAGATATTAATGTAACTCAGGTTGCTACCAATTTCAATATTAAGGATAATACTTCTGGTGCTCTTGTAATCAAAGAGGGAACAAATCAATATTTAAACATTACAACTACTGATGGATCTGAGTTAGTTACATTTTCTACTGCAAATGTAGTAATTGACAATGATCTACAAATTAAAGGTGGTGATTTAACAACAAATCAAACTACTTTTAATCTTCTAAATTCAACCGCTACTACTGTAAATGCATTTGGTGCAGCAACTACTCTCGAAATCGGTGCTGCTACAGGAACCACAAATATCAATAACAATTTAGATGTTGATGGAGATGTTAATATTGATGGTGGAGATTTAACTGTATCTACTGCTACATTCAATCTTGCTAACGCAAACGCTACTACTGTAAATGCTTTTGGAGCCGCTACAACTGTAGAGATTGGTGCTGCAACTGGAACCACAAACATCAACAATAATTTGGATGTTGATGGAGATGTCAACATTGATGGAGGAGATCTAACCGTATCTACCTCAACTTTTAATCTTGTAAATACTAATGCAACAACAGTAAATGCATTTGGTGCTGCAACTACAATTAATTTTGGTACTGCAGCAACAACTACTGACTTTGGTGATTTAAAAATCAATGGATCTACTATTTTTGGAGATACAAATGGACAAACTATTACCCTTGATCCTTATCCTGGTGGTGGAGATGCTGGCGGTGATGTCGTTGTCAGGGGTAACTTTAAGGTAACAGGAACAACAACTACGGTAAATTCTACCGTAATGACTGTAAATGATCCTGTTTTTACCTTAGGTGATGCAATTAGCGAGAAAGTTTTAACAGCTTCTGCTTCTAACGGAGCAACCACACTAACACTAGATAATACAACTGGATTAAACACTGGCGATATCGTTAGTGGAAATGCAAATATTCCTGCTAATACTACAATTACAGTTGATAGTGCAACTCAAGTAACTCTTAGTGCTGCACTAACTGGAGGAATTTCTTCTGGAACTGCCCTAATCTTTACTCAGGGTGCGGACGATAATATGGACCGTGGTATCGAATATAGATACTATCGTGAAAGTCTAAAGACTGGATTCTTCGGTTATGATGAATCTGGTATTTCTGAAGATGTAGTAACCTACTACTTCACCTATATTCCAGATGCAACAAATTCTGGTAATGTATTCAGTGGAACTAGAGGTAGTGCATACTTTAAGACTGTAAAACTAGATGATGGAATTACAAATGGTATTCCATTCTTTGATGCATATAAGAGAATTACCACTACTGTAGCTGCAGGAACTTCTGATGCTACTACATCAAATCAAATTCTTACCGTAAATGGATCTGGCGTTCCTGTATGGACAACAACCCTTGATGGTGGAACTTATTAAAAATTAATTGGAGAAAATTATGAATCAAGATGAAATTAATAATTTGCTTTCTGTAATGCAAAAGAAAATTAATGAATTGACTTCTCAGAATATTATGTTAGAAGCAAAGGTGATTTATCTTAATAATGTAATTTCTAACGCAAAAAAAGAATCTGTCGTATCTGATGGAGGATCTTTTGATGAAGAGAACTCAACTAAAGAACCAACAAAAACTAAAAGGTCAGTATAATGGCAAAACCAAGTAGCAGATTACAATTAAAAGAATATTGTCTTCGTAAGCTTGGTAAGCCAGTGATTGAAGTTAATGTAGATGATGACCAGATTGAAGATCTAATTGATGATACCATTCAGTTATATAATGAGAGAGCTTATGGTGGAATGGAGAGAACGTATTTAAAATACAGGCTCACTCAGGAAGATCTCGACAACGGAAAGAAGAGGAATTTTACAACAACCAAAACTGACACCAATGATTCCGACAATTCAAGAACTTTAAACTTTGATGAAGGGAGAGGATATTTAACAATCCCTGATCACGTAATCGGAGTACAAGGCATTTTCAAGGTATCAAATGCTTTCGTAAATAATATGTTTGGATTTAGATATCAGTTCTTCCTGAACGATTTCTATAATTTCTACTCATATGATATCATGAATTACTACATGGTCTTGACATATCTTGAGACCTTGGATTTTATGTTAGAAGGAAATAAAGATATTAGGTACAATAAAGTTCAAAATAGATTATATATTGATCTTGACTGGGGAATGCAAACCAAAGATGATTTCATAGTAATAGATTGTTATAGAGCATTAAATCCAAATGAGTTTACTCAATTATATAACGAAATTTGGGTTAAGAAATATTTAACTGCTCTTATTAAGAGACAATGGGGACAGAACCTAATAAAATTTGAAGGAATTCAAATGCCAGGTGGTGTCACTTTTAATGGTCGTCAAATGTATGATGATGGAGAATCTGAAGTAGAAAAACTATATCAAGAGCTTCTAAGTACATATGAATTACCTCCACTTGATATGGTAGGATAATGAAGAACGTTTATTTTTCTTACGGAACATCTTCTGAACAAAGACTATACGAAGATTTGATCATAGAGTCTTTACAAATTTATGGTACTGATGTTTATTATTTGCCAAGAGAACTTTCTACCGAAGACGGATTATACGGTGAAGATCCTCTTGCCAAATTTGATGAAAACTACATGATAGAAATGTATGTTGCTAATTATGATGGGTTTTCTGGAGAAGGAACTTTATTAACCAAATTTGGAGTCAGAATTGCAGACGAAGTAACTTTTATTATTTCAAAAAGAAGATGGGAAGATTTAATTTCTGCATCTGCAAATTTAATTTCTAGTAAAAGACCTAATGAAGGTGATGCAATTTATTTCCCATTAACTAATCAATTATTTCAAATTAAATTCGTAGAGCACAATAAACCATTTAGACAATTAGGACATATTGCAACATATCAATTAGTATGTGAAGTAATGGAAGACTCCAGTGAGAGATTTGAGACTGGAATTGATGAAATTGATAAAATTAGAAGAGATGAAGGATTCTCAATTACATTCAAACTTACTGATGGAATTAAGCAAATCAATGTTCTTACTGGAGGAAGTGGGTATACTTCAACTGGAACAACTATAGCAATTGGTGTGGTAAATGGTTCTTCAGGAGCACAAGCATCTGCAGTTGTTTCCAATGGAGTAGTGACTGGAATAAAAATTATTCATCCAGGTACTGGTTATAATAGTGTTCCTGGTATTGCTATCAATGGTCCTGGGATAGGAGCAACCGCACAAGCAGTACTAGCTCCGAAAGGAACATATAAATATCAAGAAACAGTTGTTGGATCTAAAAGTGGTGCGAGAGGTAAAGTTATTAGATATGATGTAACAAGTAAGGAACTTGAGCTTATAGATATAGTAGGAACTTTTATTGATAATGAAACTTTAGTAGGTCAAACAAGCAATGCTGAATGGGTAATTAATACATTCAGTTCTGTTGAAAATGAAAATGATGACTTTAATGAAAATAAGTGGTTTGAAGATGAAGGTAACAAACTAACCAATTGGTCTGAAAGAAATCCATTTGGTGAATATTCAAATATGGGAGAATTCTGATGTTAGGCAAACATTTTTATAACGAATCTATACGAAGAACAATTATTGGATTTGGTACATTATTCAATAATATAGAACTTCAAAGAAAAGACAAAAACGATAATACTATTCAAACCATCAAAGTTCCATTTTCATATGGACCTAAAGAAAAGTTTTTGGCTAGAGTAGAAGCTGAGATGGACTTGGACAAAAGAAGACCTACTCAGATTCAATTGCCAAGAATTTCATTTGAGATGGTTAATATTGGATATGATGCATCTAGAAAGCTAGGACCAGTCCAAGTATGCAGAACTCCAAAATCTGGAGAAACTGAGAAAACTTATTCTCATTATATGCCAGTTCCATATAATATGGATTTTGAGTTATCAATTATTAGTAAAACAAATGAAGATGCGGTACAAATATTAGAACAAATTCTTCCATACTTCCAACCATTTTTTAGCATTAATATTAGAATGCTAACAGAAACCGAAGAGTACAAAGATATTCCTATTATATTAAATAATGTTTCTATCAGAGATGATTATGAAGGTGATTTTACTAAAAGAAGAACTATAATTTATAGTCTAACATTTACAGTCAAGAGCTTTATTTACGGTCCAGTTACCACATCAAGTATTATCAAAAAGGTTAATGTTGATATTGGTACTGCTATAAATGCTGATCGTTATATTAGATATAGTGCTACACCAAAAGCACTAGAAGACCTAAATGATGATGGTCAGATAAATTCTGCTGATGATTTATTAGTAGAACCTGATGATGATTTTGGATTTAATGAAACTTGGACTTCACTGTAATTTAATCACATGGCAACTTTTGACGAATTAGATAAAACTTTTAACATTACTCCCGTTGACAATGTTGAGGTTACTTCCATTGAAGTAGTTCCGACAGAATCTGCTACCGAATCTACAAAAGAAGAGGAAATACTTAAAGACTATGAGCACAGTAGAGAACAACTTTATAGTCTAATTGAAAAAGGTCAAGATGCTATAAAGGGTATTATGGATGTTGCTGCACAAACAGATCATCCAAGAGCATATGAAGTAGCATTTCAGGGAATTAAAAATGTTTCTGAACTTGCAGATAAACTAATGGATGTTCATAAAAAGATGAAGGATATTGAAGAGGAAGGTAAAGTTCAACGAGGACCTTCTACTGTAAATAACTCTGTATTTTTTGGATCTACTGCAGAACTACAAAAGTTTATAAAACAATCCAAAATAAATAATATTGAAGAATAATACCAATTTTGGAGAATTTTAGATGTCGGTACTTAAAGTAGTTCAGAATGTTGCTGCGGTATCTTGTACTGGAGGTAGTGCTAATCAATCATCTGCTGTAATTGTACAAAGCGGAATTTATCGTTTTACTGCAGATGCAAGTGATGCTATTCATGTTGCATGGGGCGGTAATCCAACAGCAGTAGATGGAAATGATTTTCATATTCCAAAGGAACAATCTGAAGTTGTAAAATGTGCTAACGCAAAAAGAGCAAAGATAACTTCAATTACTAAAGGAGCAACAAATACTGTTATGAATATTCCTCTTGATGTAGGTAGACCTGGACATCCTTTTGTTGTTGGTGATTATGTAACTCTTATTGATTCTTCTGTGGCAGCATACAACAGTGGTATTGCACACTTAGCAGTTACAGCAGTTACCGATACTTCTATTACTGTTGCATTAGACTCATCTGCATATGCAACATTTACTGGAACTGCAACTCTATGCAATTCAATTAAATTCTCAGTAAAACCTGATGGTAATGGTGCTGCAACTGGGCACATCACTGAAGTTCAAATTGTAGGTGGATAATAATGGCACATAAAAGAGTTCCCACGGAAAAAGAAATTGCCAGAAAGCATGGAGTTTCTGTAGATTACGTTACTAGACAAGCAGAGGTAGGATCTACAGTAGAAAGAGAACATGTAACTACTCATGATGAGGCATATAATATTGCACTTCAGCATATTGCAGAATTTCCAGATTACTACAAGCATTTACTTAAAATGGAAAAGAAACTCAAGGGAGAATGGAAAAACGGAAAGAAAGCCGTCAAAGAAGAACAACAGGAAGTTAGATACTGTCAACTTTGTCAAAAGAAAGAGACAAAACCTGAGTGTTCATACGGTCCTAGTGCATGGGAAATGTATACTCGTCGATTAAATATCGATGAAGATCATAAAGAAATTGCATCTGGGAAAAAATTAGATGATGAAGGATATATGGCGAATCTTGAATTAGATCAAATGGAAAGATCTATTTCTATGCTTCGTAAAGTTATTCGCAAATCAAATCAACAACTTCCAGCTTGGGTTCAATCTAAGATTACAAGAGCTGCAGATTTTGTAGACACTGCTGCAGAATATCTTGCATCTGATGAAAAAATCAGTGAGGGGAAAACATTCTCGCAATTTATGGCTGAAGCAAGTTTTGAGATTGGTGCTGGTCATAAAACTGCTCAAAGACAAGCAAAGATTAGAAATCTTGCAGATAGAACCACTAGTGCAGGAGAAGCCGCCGCAGCCAAATCTAAATTAAAGGGTCCCGAGTGGAAAAAGCCAAAGTTAAATACTGAGGGGGCTGCCTGGACAAAAAAGTCTGGTAAGAGTCCTAGTGGAGGACTCAATGAGAAAGGAAGGAAATCTTACGAACGTGAGAATCCTGGAAGCGACCTTAAGGCACCTTCAAAGAAGGTTGGAAATCCCCGCAGGGCGTCATTTTGTGCAAGAATGCAAGGAATGAAATCAAAACTAACATCAAAGAAAACTGCAAACGATCCAAACAGCAGAATCAATAAATCACTAAGAGCCTGGAATTGTTAATTTAAAGTAAATATTATGAGTGAAAGATCTAGTTATAAAGGTAATCCCAACCTAAAACCTTCTAATGTTCAAATTCAATTTACTTCTGAGCAATTAGAAGAATATTTGAAGTGTCAAGAAGATCCAATTTATTTTGCCAAAAAATATATTAAAATTGTTTCTCTTGATGAAGGTTTAGTACCTTTTAAAATGTGGGAGTTCCAAGAAAGATTAATTGATAATTTTCATAAGCACAGATTCAATATTGCAAAGCTCCCAAGACAAACAGGTAAGTCTACCACTGTGGTTTCTTACCTTCTTCACTATGCTCTTTTTAACCCAAACGTAAAAATAGCAATTCTTGCAAATAAAGCGGAGACCTCAAGGGAGTTATTGTCTCGACTGCAGTTATCATACGAAAATCTACCTAAATGGCTACAGCAGGGCGTGGGTTCTTGGAACCGTGGATCGTTGGAGCTAGAGAACGGATCTAAGATCATTGCCGCTTCTACATCATCATCTGCTGTTCGTGGTAACTCTTTTAACATCATTTTCTTGGACGAATTTGCGTTCATTCCAAACCACATTGCAGAACAGTTCTTCAGTTCTGTATATCCAACTATTTCATCTGGTAAGACAACCAAAGTTATTATCATTTCCACTCCAAATGGAATGAACATGTTCTATAAGTTCTGGCATGATGCAGAACGAGGAAAGAACAGTTACACTCCTCTTGAAGTTAACTGGTGGGATGTTCCAGGCAGAGATCAGAAGTGGAAAGAAGAGACTATTGCAAACACTTCTCAAAGACAGTTTGAGCAGGAGTTTGAATGTACTTTCCTAGGATCTGTTGATACTCTTATCAATCCAAATAAACTTCGTACCATGGTGTATGAAGATCCATTGAAGAGAAGTGCTGGATTAGATGTATATGAAGAATCTATTGAAGGTCATGATTATGTAATGACAGTTGACGTTGCAAGAGGAGTTGGAAATGATTACTCTGCATTTGCTGTTATAGACGTAACTACTATTCCTTATAAATTAGTAGCAAAATATAAGAACAATGAAATTAAACCAATCTTGTTCCCTAATATTATTGATACCGTAGGGCGTAATTACAATAACGCTAATGTATTAGTTGAAGTTAATGATATTGGTGGTCAAGTTGCAGACATTCTTCAGTTTGATCTTGAGTATGACAATCTTCTCATGTGTGCGATGAAAGGTCGTGCTGGTCAAATTGTAGGAACTGGATTCTCCAACAAAGCACAGCTAGGTGTGAAAATGACTAAGGCTGTGAAGAAGTATGGATGTGCTAACTTAAAAGCTTTGATCGAAGATGATAAATTGATAGTACCAGATTATGATATTATTAGTGAGTTGACAACGTTCATTCAAAAAAGTGATACCTTTAATGCAGAAGAAGGTTGCAATGATGACCTTGCTATGTGCTTGGTGATTTTCTCTTGGTTATCAACACAACCTTATTTTAGGGAGCTTACTTCAAATGACGTTAGGAAAAGAATTTTCGAAGATCAAAGAGAGGCTATTGAGCAGGATATGGCTCCATTTGGTTTTATATTGGATGGCATAACTGATCCAGAAACTGAATTTGTTGATGTCAAAGGAGACTATTGGATGGTTGCTGATAATTCTAGGTATCATGGGGATTTTGTAGACAATCCTAGAAGAGGAGGTGGGTGGAATGTTGATGAATATGGCGATAAATCTTATATGTGGGAATATCAGTAGTTAAAATATAAAGATAAATAAATAGTTTTGAGAAAAAAATCTCATAGAGGTAATAAACATGTCGTTTGCTTCACCTGGAGTAACTATAAAAGAGGTTGATTTAACAGCAACCATTAATGTATCTGATCAGAATGTGGCACTTGTCGTAATTGCTGCAGAAACTGGTCCTGTTGATACAGTAACTTATATTTCTAGCGAGAAAGAGCTAGTAGATACATTTGGAAAGCCAAATGATTATAACTACGAATCTTGGTACGCAGCACTAACCACAATTCAGTATGGTGGAATTGCTGCAGTAATTAGACCAACAAGTAGTTCAATTCAATTGAAGTCTGCATATAACGCAGCAACCACTCTAACTGATTTCATCATTAAGAATCAGTTTGATTTCGAAAATTATACTGGTACTGCATTCTATTTTGCAGGAAGAAATGCTGGAGCTAAATTTAATTCTCTTAAGGTAGTTGCAGTTGACCATGGTGTTGATCAGGTTGTAACTTATAGCGGAACTGATCCAACTGTAGCAGTTGGAGATGCTATTAGAATTCTAGACGGTGCTACTCTAGTAGGAACTGGCTGGATTTATAAAGTAGATTCTACTGGAAGTGGTGGTAAGCTATGGATTACCTTAGCAGATTCAACTAAAAAGCTTCCTACTACAGGCTTATCTACATACTCAATCACTGATAATGCAGGAACCCCTGTTACCTTAATCGCTGCAGGAGACATCTCTGCAGTAGATAATTCTTATTACAACAATCTAGAATATGCACCTGGACAAAAGTGGAGTGATATTGCACCACAACCAGGAACTTCTTCCAGTGTTGCTGCAAAGGGAGGAAAGTTCGATGAAATGCACATTGTTGTTCTAGACGAAGAAGGTGCAATTACAGGAACTCCTAATACAGTACTAGAAAAGTATACATATGTTTCTAAGGCAAAAGATGCTTCTAATCTAGACGGAACAGTTGCATACTTCCATAGCACTATTGCTTCAAAATCTTCCTATGTATATCCTGGAGCTTCCACTGGAGTAGATTTTATTGGTACTACAAATAGAGTAGCACTTGAGGGAGGTGGATTTGGAGGATCTGATCCATCAATCGGACTTGCAAATAGTGCAAACAAAGTTTATCCATTAATCGCAGTTTCTGGATCTCCTACTGTAGGATTCTCCCTAGGAAACGGAACTGATTATGACTTTGCAAATGATCTAACTGATATTGAAACTGCAGTTACAAATGGATATGAATTAATCAGAGACTCCGAGACTTTTAACGATATTGATTTCCTAATTCCAGGAAAGATTAGCACTGCAAGAGCACTGAAGCTAATTGATATTGCTGAAACAAGAAAGGACTGCATGGCAGTAATTTCTCCAAGAAGAAGTGATGTAATTAACGGCAATTCTAGCACTTCAAAAACTGATAGCATCATTGATTTCTTCAACGGAATCTCTAGTACTTCCTATGCTATTTTTGATTCTGGATATAAGTACATTTACGATAAGTTCAATGATACTTATAGATACGTTCCTTGTGGAGCTGATGTTGCTGGTCTTTGCATCAACACAACAATTAACTCCGAAACTTGGTTCTCTCCTGCAGGATATAACAGAGGAAATCTAAAGAATGCTACCAAACTAGCATATTCTCCAAAGCAATCTGAAAGAGATAGACTATACTCTGCTAGAATTAATCCTATCGTATCCTTCCCAGGTCAAGGTATTGTTCTATTTGGAGATAAAACAGGACTTGCATCTCCTAGTGCTTTCAATAGAATCAATGTTCGTAGATTGTTCATTGAACTTGAAAAGAATATTGCAAGATTCTCCAAGTATCAACTATTTGAAATTAATGATGAGATTACAAGAAGTTCCTTCAAATCTGCAGTTGAACCTTATCTAAGAAATGTACAAGGCAGAAGAGGAATTTATGATTTCCTTGTAGTATGTGATGAGACAAATAACACATCAGATGTTATTGATGCAAATGAATTTTATGCTGAAATTTATATCAAGCCAGCAAGAAGTATCAACTTTATTACTATCACCTTTGTTGCTACTAGGACTGGTGTTTCTTTTGGTGAATTAACAAACTAATTTAATTCTACACAAACCTAGGAGAATAGACTAATGGCAAGGAGTATTACAGAATTTAAATCGAAGCTGACAAAAGGAGGAGCTAGACCTAATCTATTCCTCGTTAGATTAAATTTCCCAACCCTACAAGGGATTGTAGATGTTGATGGAACAACTGTTGCTGGAAATGGACCAACTGAGCAAGCTGAATTTCTAGTTAAAACTGCTCAAATCCCAGCATCAAATATTGGAACAATCGAAGTTCCATTCAGAGGAAGAATGCTTAAGGTAGCTGGTGATAGAACATTTGAACCATGGTCAGTAACTGTCATCAACGATGGAAACTTTGAAGTTCGTAAGGCATTTGAGATTTGGTCTAGAGGAATTAATGCTCTAACCGAAAACGTATCTCAACTTGGATATGGTAATGGCAAGAATGGAGCACTTTCTTATTGTGCAGATATGGTTGTGTATCAGCTAGGAAGAGATGGAGTTACTCCAGACAAGACCCCAGCTTCTATAAACACAAACGGAACTGATGCTAAAATGGACGTTGTTCGTGCATACAAGTTCTTTGATGCATGGCCATCTTCAATTTCCGCAATTGATCTTGGATATGATGCAAATGACCAGATTGAAGAGTTTACAGTAGAGTTCCAGTACAATTTCTTCGAAGTTACCAACGCAAAACTTTGAATAAATAGTTGAACATCTAGAAAAGTACACTTTATAATATGACTCAGTTATTTGGATTTTCTATAGAAGACAGGAAGAAAAAGCCCGCAAAAGCTTTTTCTCCTGCTCCTCCCAATGATGACGACGGCACCTCAGTAATAGCTGCAGGTGCCTATTTTGGTCAGTATTTAGATTTGGATGGAGTTGGTCAGCACAACAATGAATTTGAACTTGTACGAAAGTATAGAGAAATTGCATTGCACCCAGAAGTAGATGGTGCTATTGATGACATTGTAAACGAAGCAATTAGTAGTGATTTGGATTATTCTCCAGTCACAGTTGAACTATCTAACTTAGAAGTTAGCGAAAAAATTAAGAAATCAATTAGAGAAGAATTTAAAAATATTTTACGGTTACTCAACTTTGATAAAAAGTGTCATAACATTTTCCGTCGTTGGTACATTGATGGAAGACTATATTATCATAAGATTATAGATTTTGACAACCCAAAAGAAGGAATCAAAGAATTAAGATATATTGATTCTCTAAAAATTAAAAGAGTAAGAGAAATAAAGAAAACCAAAAGTGCAGATTCTCTGATCACAAATGAAGGGCAGAGATATGACTATGGAGAATTCTTAGAATATTATATCTATTTTCCAAAAGGATTCAAAGGTTCTGACGCAAATGGAATTAAGATTTCAGATGACGCAATAAGTTATGTTCCATCTGGACTCTTTGACCATAATAGAAATATGGTTTTGAGCTATCTATATAAAGCTATTAAGTCTGTAAATCAACTCAGAATGATTGAAGACTCTCTAGTTATCTATAGACTTTCTAGAGCACCAGAGCGTAGAATTTTCTACATTGATGTAGGTAATCTTCCTAAAGTAAAGGCTGAACAGTATCTACGTGAAGTTATGGGTAGATACAGGAACAAGCTAGTTTATGACTCTGCTACTGGAGAAATTCGTGATGATCGTAAGCATCTAAGTATGCTTGAAGATTTCTGGCTACCACGTAGAGAAGGTGGTCGTGGTACAGAAATTACCACACTTCCTGGGGGACAAAACCTCGGAGAACTTGAAGATGTCAAGTATTTCCAGAAGAAACTTTATAAGTCCCTAAATATTCCTTTATCAAGACTAGAGCAAGAAAGTTCATTCACTATTGGCAGAACTAACGAAATCACTAGAGATGAACTTAAGTTTGCTAAGTTTGTAGGCAGACTTCGTAAGCGTTTTAGTGATCTGTTTAATGATTTACTAAGAACTCAACTTCTTCTCAAAGGTATCATCACTGCAGATGATTGGGAAGAGATGAAAGAATTTATTCAGTATGATTATATTTTTGATAATCACTTTACTGAACTTAAAAATTCTGAACTTCTCAATGACAGAATGAATATTGTGAATCAAGTAGAACCATATCTTGGAAAGTATTTTTCTGTCGAATATGTTCGCAGACAAATTCTCAAACAAACTGATGGTGAAATTGAAGAGATTGATATGCAGATTGAGAAAGAAAGGCAATTAGGAATTATTCAAGATCCAACTCAAATGATGGATCAGCAAGGACAACTTCCTCCAGGACAAGATCAACAGGGACAACCTGATATGGCTGCATCTGGAGAAGCTGGTCCTGCTGGTGGAGGACTAGATGCGGAATTTAAAAATTACATAGCACCATCTGATTATAATAAAGGTAAATTTTAATAAATAGTTATTGTAATTTTTATTGAGTGAAATTTTTATGTCTTTATCACAAGAGATTGTTGATAGTATTATTACTAGGAACAATATCAATGCAAATGAAAAAATTTATGATGCTTTATATGGAAAAGCTTCAGATCAAGTTGAACTAAGAAAAATTCAAATTTCTCAGAATATTTTTAGTTCAAATAATTATGAGACTGATGATGATTACGTTGATCAAGGTGAAGGATTTATAGAGTATGAAGACGAATCAGAAGACCAAGAAAATTAATTGTACCTACTACAATGAAACTAATCACCGAAACAATTGAAAACATAAAGGTTATCACCGAAGAAAAAGGTGGTAAGAAAAACCTTTATATTGAAGGAGTATTTCTTCAGGCAGATCTAAAGAATCGTAATGGTCGTATGTATCCATTTGCTACTTTAGAGCGTGAAGTTGGCTCTTATTGTGAAAATTATGTAAATAAAGGTCGTGCTCTTGGTGAACTTGGTCATCCAGATAGTCCAACAATTAACCTAGATAGAGTGTCCCATAAGATTGTTTCTCTCACTGCAGAGGGAAGTAATTTTATTGGTAAGGCTCAAATTCTAGAAACTCCAATGGGTAAGATCGCTAAGTCTCTTCTTGAGTCTGGCGTAACACTCGGAGTTTCTTCTAGGGGTATTGGATCCATTGAAGAAAAAAATGGAGTCAACATAGTCAAAGATGACTTTATGCTTTCCACTGCTGCTGATATTGTTGCAGATCCATCTGCTCCAGATGCTTTTGTTCAAGGTATTATGGAAGGAAAAGAATGGATTTGGAATAATGGTATGTTAGAAGAAAGGGTAATAAACAATTACAGAAGAGCAATTAACAATTGTTCTACACATAGTATTACCGAGAAGAAACTTCAAGTTTTTGAAAGTTTTCTTCGTAATATCAAAATTTCATAAATAATATTAGAAAATATTACATATTTCTAGAGGGTTTTTTCAATGTCCAATGTATTAGATACAGAATTTGACGAATTTCTAGAAGAAGAAAACGTTGTCACTGCTCACGCAAAACCAGGAGATCGTATGGAAAAATTACAACACAGCACTCCTGGTCAGGGAGCATCGCCTGAGGAACTCGGTGGTTCTTCCACCACAAAACCAGAAGGCGATGAAATTGGCAAGAAGGCTTCTTCTAAAATGAGAAAGTCATCTTCTAAAGTAAATACTGGTGCTAAAGCGCCAGATGCTATGCAACGTCTTCAAGGCTCAGCTCCTGGTCAAAAGGGAATGAGAGAAGAAGAAGAGCTAGATGATGAAGAAGTGATTTCAGAAGCAGAAGCATGTGATGATGAGTATGATGATGAAAAAGAAGGTAAGAAAAAATCTTCTAAAAAAGAAAAAACAGAGATGAAGGCTGAGGAAATCGAAATCGATGTAACCGAAGACCTAAATGCTCTATTCCATGGAGAAGAGCTTTCTGATCACTTCATGGCTAAGGCCGCAACTATCTTCGAAGCTGCAGTAAAAGCAAAAGTAGTTGAAGAGCTAGAAAAGTTTGAAGCACTATACGAGCAAAGACTTCAAGAAGAAATTGAAGAAATTGCTGAGTCTCTAGAGACCCGTGTAGATGCACACCTAGATTATGTTGCCGAGCAGTGGATTGCTGAAAATCAACTTGCTATTGACAACGGCATCAAGACCGAGATTGCAGAAAATCTCATGACTGGTCTTGCTAATCTCTTTATTGAGAATAATATTAATCTTCCCGAAGAGCAACAAGATGTGGTTGCCGAAATGGCAACTCGACTAGATGAAATGGAGGAAAAACTCAACGAACAGATTGAAGTTAATGTTGAGCTAAACAAAGAAATCGGTTCTTATATTAAAAATGGAATCATTGCAGAAGTATCCGATAGTTTAGCAGATACACAAAAAGAAAAGATGTTCAGCCTTGCAGAAGGTGTTGAGTTTATTAGTGAAGAATCTTTCCGTGAAAAGATTGAAACCATTAAGGAAAATTATTTCCCAAGAGTGCAATCAAATTATGTGGAAGACCTTGTTGAAAAGAATCAAGATTTCTACGAAGGACCAATGGCAGCGTATGTAAATGCGGTGTCCAGATGGGCTCAGTGATAATCTAGATTTTATAAATATTAATAGATTCCTAACAAATAAATTTAACAACTAAGGAGTTTTACCCCAATGTTTAATTCAGAACAACTACAGAGAAAGTGGGCTCCAATTCTTGAGCACAACGATCTCTCCCCAATTTCCGATAGACACCGTAAGGCAGTAACCGCAGTTCTACTTGAGAACCAAGAGCAATTCCTTCGTGAAGAGCGTGGCGTTCTTTCCGAAGTTGCTGCAAACAGCACTGGTTCCTTCACTGCAGGTGGTGCTGGTACAGGCGCACATGGTTTCTCTGGTGGTGCAGCTGCTGGTGGTCCTGTTGCAGGTTTCGACCCAGTTCTAATCAGCCTAATCCGCCGTTCAATGCCTAAGCTAATTGCTTATGACATTTGTGGCGTTCAGCCAATGAGCGGTCCTACTGGACTAATCTTCGCAATGCGTGCTCATCGTGGAACCGACCGTAATGGTGACGGTAACACTCCAAACGTATTCGACAACGAAGCATTCTACAACGAGACTCCTACTGGACTCTCTGCTGCTGGTGGTGCATACTCTGCTGCAACTGGCGAGACTGCAACCAACCCATCCGTACTCAACCCAACTTCCGCTAACTACTCTTATGTTGGTGGTATGAACACCAACTCTGCAGAAGCTCTAGGCGAGTCTGGTTCTGAGTTCCGTGAAATGAGCTTCTCTATCGAGAAAGTAACAGTAACAGCAAAGAGCCGTGCTCTAAAAGCTGAGTACACTCTAGAACTCGCACAAGACCTCAAGGCTATCCATGGTCTTGATGCTGAGACTGAGCTTGCAAATATTCTCTCCACTGAGATTCTTGCAGAAATCAACCGTGAAGTAGTTCGTACAATCTACAAGACTGCTAAGGCTGGTGCTCAGAACAACGTTGCTAACGCTGGTACTTTCGACCTCGACGTTGACTCCAACGGTCGTTGGTCCGTAGAGAAGTGGAAGGGACTCATGTTCCAGATCGAGCGTGATGCAAACGCAATCGGTCACACCACTCGTAGAGGAAAGGGTAACTTCCTAATCTGCTCTGCAGACGTAGCAAGTGCTCTAGCTGCTGCTAAGCTCCTAGACTACACCCCACTACTCAATCCAAACGAGACCCCAGATGATACCGCTTCCACTCTAGCTGGTACAATCAATGGTCGTATCAAGGTGTATGTTGACCCATATTCTGCAAACATCTCTAACGATCACTACTATGTAATGGGTTATAAGGGAACCAATGCATACGATGCAGGTCTCTTCTATTGCCCATACGTTCCTCTCCAGATGGTTCGTTCCATCGGTCAGGACACCTTCCAGCCTAAGATCGGCTTCAAGACCCGTTACGGCATGGTTGCAAACCCATTCGCAGGTGGTCTAACTCAGCGTTCTGGTGCTCTAGTAGAGAACGACAACGTATACTACAGAAGAACCAGAGTTCTAAACCTAATGTGATTCAATTCACAACTTTTTCAAGGGAGCCTTCGGGCTCCTTTTTTTATTCCTAAATATAAATAAAACGCCATGGCAGCTAATTTTATTAACAATTCTGCATGTCCAGCAAACTTTTTGTCTGGTGTAGGATTTCAATTTCAGCTAGTAAAATATCCTAAAGTATCGTTTTATTGCCAATCTGCAAATGTTCCATCTATTAATTTGGCAGTAGCAGTTCAGTCTACTAGATGGAATGCAATTCCACATCCTGGCGATGAGATTTCATTTGATGATTTAAATATCAGATTTTTAGTTGATGAGAAGTTATCAAACTATGCCACTATACATAACTGGGTCAAGAAGCTAGGACATCCAGAGTATGGTGGTGAAATAAACGAACTTCCTGGGGAAGACTATAATGATAAAACTTACAGTGATGGAGTTCTCTTTATTCTAGACTCTAACTTTAATAAGAAATTTAAAATAGTGTTTAAAGATATGTTCCCTACAAGTATTGGTGGATTGAATTTTGATTCTACTTATACAGACACCGAATACTTCGCTGTTGACGCTAGCTTTAAGTATACTATATATGATATATACGATATTAATGACAACAAACTATGATTGATATTGACTTTATTAAAGATCATTGGGCTGAAGATTCTAAGATGGACGAAGACCTACTTGATCATGAATCTATCAAAATTCCACAACTACATAGCAAATATTTAAATTGGCTTTCTGATGTAAGGTTAGTCAAGATTAAAAAAGAACAAGATTACAAAAAAATGCTCAGAGAGAAATTTGAGTATTACACTGGAAAAGCAGATGCAGAAGTATATAAAGAAAAACCATTTGATTTAAAAGTACTTAAACAAGATGTTCAACTTTATATTGAATCTGATGATGAAATTCAGTCAGCTTTAAATAAACTAAATTATTATAAGGAGATGATATTTTTATTAGAAAGTATTCTAAGTAATATTAGCACTAGAGGATTTCAGATTAAGAATAGTATTGAATGGCAGAAATTTATGCAAGGAACTATTTAATGACAGATATTATTATTCAAAAGAAAAATGAAACTTATCTCACCGTAGAGTGCGAACCACATATAAAATATGAATTATCAGAATACTTTAGTTTTGATGTTCCTGGGGCAAAGTTTATGCCTCAGTTTAAAAAGAGATTGTGGGATGGAAAAATTAAATTATTCAGTCCACTAAATGGATTAATTTATTGTGGATTGCATAAGTATCTTACTGAATGGATTTGTCAACGAGGATATACTTATGTTGATAAAGACAATAAATTCTATGGAATGCCTACAGAGATTTCTGAAGATATTTCTCCAGAAGGTTTAGTTGATTTCATCAAAAGTTTACATATTCCTTTAGAGATCAGAGACTATCAATACAAGGCAATATATGAAGCATTAAGGAATAAAAGAAAGTTATTACTTTCTCCAACTGCTTCTGGTAAATCTTTGATGATTTATTCTATTGTAAGATATTACACTGCAAAAGATTACAATACATTAATCATCGTACCTACAACTTCACTGGTAGAACAATTAACAAAAGATTTTGATGACTATGGTTGGGACTCAGAATCTAACTGCCACAAGATTTATTCAGGCAAAATAAAAAATTCTAATAAACCAGTTACAATAACAACTTGGCAATCAATATATAAAATGCCAAAAAACTGGTATGAAAAATATGATGCTGTTATTGGAGATGAAGCTCATTTGTTTAAAGCTAAGTCATTAACTTCAATAATGACAAAACTTCACAACTGCAAGCACAGAATTGGATTCACGGGAACCCTTGATGGAACGAACGTAAACCAGTTGATTTTAGAGGGTTTATTCGGTCCTGTGAATAAAGTGGTCAAAACTAAAAAATTAATTGAAAAAGGACACCTTTCTAATTTAAAGATTAATATCCTCTTATTGCAATATGGTTATTCGTCATTTGAGTCGTATCAAGAAGAAATGGATTACATATGTCGCCATGAACGACGAAACAAATATATTAAAAATCTTGCTATAAATCAAAAAGGAAATACCTTAGTTCTTTTTGCTATGGTAGAAAAACATGGTAGAGTTTTATTTGATTTAATAAATAGTGAAGTAGGATCCAATAGAAAAGTATTTTTTGTGTATGGTGGGGTAGAGACTGAAGAAAGAGAGCTAATACGTTCTCTTACAGAAACTGAAAAAAATGCCATCATCATTGCATCTTACGGAACATTTTCTACTGGTATTAATATAAAAAATCTACATAATGTTATTTTCGCATCTCCTTCAAAATCTAGAATACGAAATCTACAATCAATAGGTAGAGTATTGAGAAAGAGTGATAACAAATCAAAAGCAACTCTGTTTGATATTGCTGATGATTTTTCAAAAGGAGAAAATAGAAATTATACTTTAAATCATTTGATTGAACGAATTAAAATATATTCACAAGAGAATTTTGATTATGAGATTATTCCAATAAATTTTAAGAAAGAATAAACTATGAATGAGTTTTATGGAATACTAAAATTAGTAGATGGAACAGAGCTAATAGGAAATATACTTCCTTGTGACGACAAGGATGGATTCATTATTGAAAATCCTTTTGAAGTGGCGGTCGAACCAATCAATACACCAGCAGGTGAAATGTATAAGGTAGATCTAAGACCATGGATTAAATTTTCAAAGGAAGATATATTTTTTATTGAAACAAATAAAGTTTTTACTGTCGCTGAAGCAGATGATAAAATATTAAGGCTCTATCGTGGCACTGTAAAAAAGTATTTAAATCAAACAGACGACAACAGAGTTTCTCTAGATAAAGAAATGGGATTCAAAAGTAAAATTGATGTTGCAAGAGAACTACTAGAGAAGTCCTTTAGACTTAATATAGATCTCTAATATTAATTCTGACCCTTAACAGAGTCATTATACACAAATCCAGAGGTCTTGTCAAGGGGGTTGCATTATCGACACATGTGTGTTATAATTTACACACTTGCATAACCAGTATCTTGAATGATGAAGAAAAAAGAACACTACGTCAACAATAAAGATTTTTTAGAAGCCCTTGTCGTCTATAGGGCTCAAGTAAAAAGATCTAAAGAAGAGGGAAAAGACAAACCAAAAGTCCCCAATTACATTGGAGAGTGTTTTCTTAAAATTGCAACTCATCTTTCTTATCGTCCTAATTTTGTGAACTATATGTTCAAGGATGATATGATCTGTGATGGAATCGAAAATTGTCTTCAATATATTGACAACTTTGATCCAGAAAAGTCTACTAATCCATTTGCATATTTCACTCAGATAATTTATTTTGCTTTTCTTCGTAGAATTCAAAAAGAGAAAAAACAACTAGAAATTAAAAATAAGTTATTAGAAAGATCTGGTTTTGATGAAGTGTTTGCAGCAGATGATAGTATTGTAGGATTCAATATGTCTGATATGAATAGTATCAAAGAAAACCTTGAATATCGCAACAACCGATGAACTCTGCTATTATTACTGATCAACATTTAGATGGAAGAAAAGGATCTCAAGCTTTCTGGGAGTTCTTTCTTAAGTTCTATGATGAAGTATTTTTTCCAACACTAGAAAAAAATAACATCAAAATCTTATTTGATCTTGGAGATACTTTTGACAACCGTAAAGCTATTGATTTTGTAGCTTGGGATAGAATCAAAAGACATTACTATGATCGTTTGGCAAATATGGGTATTCAAATCCACATGATCGTTGGAAACCATACTGCATACTACAAGAATACTAACAGAGTAAACACTCCAACTCTATTGTTAGATTGTTATGATAATATTACAATCTATGATGAGATTTGTGACATTGATGTTCTCGGTAATACCATTACGATGGTTCCTTGGATTAACTCCGAAAATCAAGCAAACGTAATGCAACATCTTCAGACCACTAAATCTGAAGTTCTTATGGGTCATCTAGAAATCAATGGATTCGAAGCACATCCAGGACATACATTTGAAGGTGGTCTAGATCGAGATATTTTCTCTAAGTTTAAAAGAGTATTTTCAGGTCATTTTCACCACAAGTCTAGAAGTGATAATATCTACTATCTTGGCAATCCATATGAAATGACCTGGAGTGATTACAATGAAGAACGAGGATTTCATCTATATGATCTAGATGAAAGAAAACTAAAGTTCATTCGTAATCCATTTAGAATGTTCAAAAAGTTTTACTATGATGATTCTAAAACTGATTATCTAAAAATAGATCTCAGTGAATACAAAGATACTTACATTAAGATTATAGTTGAGAATAAAACAGATCTCTACATGTTCGATAAGATTGTTGAAAAATTCTACAATGTTGGTGTTCATGATTTAAAAATTATTGAAGACACTCAACTAGTATCAGATAGTGGTGATGTTGAAACTATTGAGCATGAAGATACTTTAACTACTTTACAAAGATATGTTGAAGATATGAAAGATAACTATGACAAATCCAGTTTGAAGTCATTAATTAAATCAATATATATAGAAGCATGTGAAATACAATAATGTATATTCTAACACTCAAAGGAAGAAAACACGAAGGAGCATACGCAGTAGAGACATCTGATGGATCTAAAGTTCTTCAAATGTTTGTAGAGCATGATGATGCAATTCGTTATATTGGGTTGTTGGAAGCAGATGGGTTCCCAGATATGGAACCACTAGAAATAGAAGAAGACGATGCTATTGCAGCATGTGAAAATTTTGGATATAATTATTGTGTTATTACTCCTGAAGATTTTGTAATTCCTCCTGAAACTATTACTTATGATTTTATTTAAATCTATAACTTATTCCAATTTTCTTGCAGTAGGAAATTCTCCTATAACAATTAATCTGAAAGATGCAAATACTACCTTGGTCGTAGGCTCTAATGGAGCAGGGAAAAGCACAGTCATCGAGGCGATTGTATTTGCATTGTTCAACAAGTCCTTTCGCAAGGTTAATAAAAACCAACTTATTAACTCTATAAATGAGAAAGACTGTAAAGTAGACCTAGAGTTTAGTATTGGGTTAAAAGAATATAGAATTATTCGTGGACTAAAACCAAATATTTTTGAGATCTGGATTGACGGTCAACTGTTAGATCAAGTCGCAGCTGCCTCGGATCAACAGAAATATCTTGAACAAAATATTCTAAAATTGAATTACAAATCATTTACTCAGATTGTAATTCTTGGATCAAGTACCTTTGTTCCATTCATGCAACTTCCTGCAGCACATCGCAGAGAGATTATTGAAGACCTTCTAGACATTCGTATCTTCTCGACAATGAATGTCATTCTCAAAGATAGAGTCAAAACAAACAATGATAATATCAAGTCTTACGAGAATGAAATTCAATTTCTAAAAGAAAAAGTCAAGATGCAAAAAGATCATATTGACTACATTAAAAATCAATCTCAAAAAAATATTGAAGATAAACAAAATCAAATTCGAGATTATGAAAATCAAATAAAAGAGTGTAACGATACCTATAATGATATTTGCAAAGAACTAACTCACAAAAATCAAGAACTTGCAAATTTACCAAAAATTAATATTAAAGAATTAGAAAAATTTAAGACAAAATTTTTAACTAAACTATCGGATCATGAAACCAATATACAATTTTATGATCAAAATGATACATGCCCAACTTGTCAACAAGATTTGACAGATGAAGTAAAAACCAAACATATATCAAAATGTAATTCTGACATAAAAAAACTTCAAACTTCAATACAAGAAGTAGAATCTAAAATCGAAGAATCACAAAAAATTATTGATCAATCTCAAAAAATCTTATCTGAGATTAATAATTTAACTGTTAAGATGGCTTCTCAAAATTATAAGTGTAACGGACTTTCTAAATTTATTGATGCACTTAAAGAAGAAATTGAAAAAATTTCTGAGTCAGATAAAGACATAGCAACTGAAAAACAAAAACTTACTGCACTAGCTTCAGAAGGAGTTGTTCTTCAGAAACAAGTAGATAAGATGAAATCTAATAAAACATACTACGAAGTTATTTCTAGTTTGCTTAAAGATACTGGGATTAAATCCAAGATCATTAAAAAATATCTACCAGTGATGAATCAACTCATTAACAAGTATCTTCAGATGATGGACTTTTATGTGAACTTTAATCTTGATGAAAACTTTGAAGAAACTATCAAATCTAGATTTCGTGATGAGTTTAGTTATGCATCTTTCTCTGAAGGAGAAAAAATGAGAATTGATTTGGCACTGATGTTTACTTGGAGAGCAGTTGCCAAACTAAAAAATTCTACGAATACAAATCTACTAATTTTAGACGAGGTTTTTGATAGTTCATTAGATACTTCTGGAACAGAAGATTTTCTTCGTATCATTCGTGGAATCGATTCTGACACAAATGTATTTGTTATCTCACATAAAGGAGACATGCTTCACGATAAATTTGAGAAGGTTCTACAATTCCAAAAAGTTAAAAACTTTAGTAAAGTAAAAGAGCTATAAGCAATTCTTATGGTCCATTCCATTGACACAGTGGGGTGGACCTGTTACTATATGTGTAACGAATTGAGGCACCTATGTCTGACATCCAACAGTCCAAGAGCATTCTTGCGAAACTCCTGGCAACCGAAAACCTTACTGTTGAGCATCGTTCAGTCCCCACTGCAAGCTTTGATACACACAATCGTGTGCTGACTCTCCCTATCTGGGAAGGTACTTCGAATGATGTATATGACCTTCTTGTAGGTCATGAAGTTGGTCATGCTATCTACACTCCAGATCTTTATGGTAGTGATCTGAATCTTCCTCAGGGATATCTTAATGTAGTAGAAGATGCTCGCATCGAGAAGTTGATGAAGCGAAAGTATCCTGGTCTTGCTCGTTCATTCTATCGTGGATATTCTGAACTGAATGATCAAGACTTTTTTGAGATTGATTCTATTGACGTTAATGAACTGAAGTTTATTGATAAAATTAACCTTCATTTTAAGCTGGGCAATGTTCATGCTGGAATGTTTATTAAATTTACTCCAGAAGAACAGGTATTTATTGGTAAAATTACCAATGCAGAAACCTTTGATGATGTGGTAACTATCGTCAAAGAACTTGTGGAGCACACTGAGCAAGAAATGGAACTTCAAATGCAGATGTCTTCTTCAGCAGGAGATTCTGTCGATGGAGATTTGCAGGAATCTGATCCTGGGGAGAATACAAGTTCCAATAGTAATGTGAGTGATAGTCAGAGTCAACATTCCACTGAATCTGATTCTGATAAAAAGGAAGATGCTCCCAAGGAATCTACTCAGTCTTCTTCCAACAATTCTGGCAAGCAAGTAGACTTTACTTCAGATACTGATACTGCATGGTCTAAGAATCAGAAGCAACTTGCTAGTCTTACTGGTGACACCTACATCTATTTGACTCCGCCATCTATTGATATTGATAATCATCTTCTTCCCTGGAAAGAATGTGTCAAGGATCTTCCTAAGATTTTCACGAGCATGGTTGATTATGCTCAACAGTCTGGATATAAGAACAAAAGTTATTACCAGAGTATGTATAACAGAGCAGAGAGTGATTACAAAAATTACAAGGATGACTGTAAGAAATCAGTATCATATTTGATTAAAGAATTTGAAATGAAGAAACGAGCAACTGAGTACAATCGGTCTGCTACCGCTGGAACTGGTGTTCTTGATACCAATAAAATGTATTCCTATAAGTGGAATGACGACATCTTTAAGAAGGTAACTGTAGTTCCTAAAGGTAAGTCTCATGGTCTGATCATGTATCTTGACTGGTCTGGTTCCATGCAAGGAAACCTAGTAGGTACTATTAAGCAACTATTCAACCTGATTCAGTTCTGCAAAAAGACACAAATTCCTTTTGAAGTGTATTCCTTCAATGACAGGAATATCGCAAAGAATTATGCTCAAATGTCTCGCAGTAAGCAACCAGTTGTAAAGGAAAATCAAATTTTTATTAATAGTGATTTTCTTCTTGTGAATTTTTTGAGTAGTAAAATGAATACTGCTCAAATGGAGAGTCAGATGAAGAATCTATGGAAACTTGCACATGCTCTAGATCATCAAGCATATCTAACTACTGAGTATGGTCATTATGATCTAGGTAGCACTCCTTTGAACGAATGCGTATTCGCAGCGATTGATGTGTTTGATAAGTTCAAGAAAACTTATAAAGTAGATAAAGTTAACACAGTTTTCCTGACTGATGGGGAATCCAACTCAGTTGCATACAATCGTCCAAGTTATGGTAGTAAAAACATTGTTCATTCTGGGTGGCTTAACAGTAATGAAGTTCTATGTCTTCAAGACAAGAAGAACAAAATTACCATGATGAATATTAGTAAGAATGGAAGTATTGGAATCACTAGTGCATTTGTAGATTACTATCGTCAAATCACTGGATCAAATGCTGTAGGATTCCGACTTATTGATTACTACGGTGCTAAGAATTTTCTTAATCGTTATTTGAAAGATGAGTTTTCAAATTGGACTGCAGTATCTTCAGAGTGGTGTAAGACTAGATCATTTACTGCAACTTCGTTGGGGTACAACGAACTGTACTTCATTGAAATTGGAAACAGTTCTCCCACCGATGACTCTTTAGTAAATTCATCAAATGTACTGACAGCATTTAAAAATAAAATGAGCAAGAAGGCTTTCAATAAGATCATCTTATCTAAATTCATCGAGCAAATCGCTTGACACCCCACCCCTTTTGCCCTATACTACTTTCATACCAAACGAGGTAACTTCATTATGACTCAAATGATTGATCAGCTTGTTCAGAACCTGACTGCTATTTACGGCGAAACTGTGACTCGCCAACAACTCATTGAATATGCTGCAAACTCAAATACTTCTCTTGCATCTATCTGCAAGACACTTGAACCCAACAAAACTGGTCGTGGAGTCTGGAACTTGACTGTAACTGAACAACTTGAAAAAACCTTTAATTCTATGTCTGCAATTCCTGCTACTCCTGTAGTTAGTTTCATTCCTCAGAAAGACAAAAACTATGTCTCGTTTGGTAACTTCAGTGATGTGAAGCGGATTGTTAAGTCTGGGATGTTCTATCCTGTTTTCATCACTGGGCTTTCTGGCAATGGTAAAACTGTCAGCGTAGAGCAAGCTTGTGCTCACCTGAAGCGTGAACTGATTCGTGTCAACATTACCATTGAGACCGATGAGGATGATCTGCTGGGTGGCTTCCGACTTGTTGATGGAGAAACCGTATGGCATGATGGTCCTGTGGTGAATGCCCTGAAGCGTGGTGCGATTCTCCTGCTTGATGAGATCGACCTTGCTTCCAACAAGATCATGTGTCTGCAGTCTGTATTGGAAGGTAAAGGTGTTTTCCTCAAGAAAATCAACCAGTATGTGACTCCTTCTCCTGGGTTTAACGTGATTGCCACCGCAAACACCAAGGGCAAGGGTTCTGATGATGGTCGTTTCATCGGCACCAATGTGATGAATGAAGCTTTCCTTGAGCGTTTCCCCATCACGTTTGAGCAACCTTATCCTTCTATGGCGACCGAGAAAAAGATTCTCATGAACCTGATGAATTCTTTTGAGGTTGTTGACGAGGAGTTTGTAGACAAGCTAATTGTCTGGGCTGATAATATTCGTAAGACCTTCTATGATGGTGGCGTAGATGAAATTATTACCACTCGTCGCCTAGTTCATATTGTTCAGTCATTTGCTATCTTCAAGAATCGCAAGAAAGCTATCAATGTTTGCATCAATCGCTTTGATGATGACACCAAGAGTTCTTTCCTAGATCTCTACAAGAACATTGATGCTTCTGCTCTAGATACCACTGAGGAAAATGTGGTAGAACCTAATGAAGAAGCACTTGACAGCTCTATCTGATTGATGTATACTAGGGGAGTCTTTCTCCCCATTTTTTATTTGGAGATTTTAATTATGCAATGGAAGTACAATGAAGACAGGATTCTCAAGGATATTGAGGAGTATGTAGTAAGTACTTATGGAAGCCACTACTGTGGACATGACGAAGAATATTCTGATGTTCAGACTATTGATCTTATGGCAGCCAAAGGGCTAGCTCAAGATTTCTGTCAAGCGAACATCTTAAAGTATGGCTCTCGTTATGGTGACAAGGATGGTCACAACAAACGTGATTTGATGAAAGTCATTCACTATGCTATGCTTTTGCTTCACTTTGATAAACATTATTCACGTACCAACAACGGTCTTCAGGAGTTTAAATCAGTATGAACATTTCCGATGAAACCAAAAACATTCTCGAAAATTTTGCGAACATTAATTCTTCAATCGTAGTGAAGAAAGGAAATGTAATTCAAACAGTCTCTCCTCAGAAGAATATCAAAGCAATCTATGAATGCCAAGAGCATTTCGATGCAGACTTTGCCATTTATGATTTGCTGGAATTTCTCCGAGGACTGACCATTCTGAAAACTCCAGAGTTTGATTTCTCGAATGAAAAATATGTACTAATTACAAGTGGTAGGTCCAAGGTAAAGTATTACTATTGTGATCCATCTCTTATTCAAACCAGTGATAAAAAACTTCCTGATCTTTCAACTGATGTTGAGTTTGAATTATCTGAAGAAGTTCTTAATTCACTGTTCAAGGCAGCCAAAGTATACCAGTTAGATGATATGTCTTTAATTGGTAACGGTACTGAAGTTACTCTAGTTGTGTGTGATAGAGAAAATTCCACATCTAATAATTTCTCAGTTACCGTTGGAAAAACTACTCGTAAGTTTAATGTTAACTTCAAAGTAGAAAACCTAAAGATTGTTCCTGATAGTTATAATGTAAAGATCTCATTTCCGAACGTTTCTACTTTTGTTAGTTCTCGTTATAAGCTTACTTATCTAATTGCACTAGAACCAGATTCTGAAATTGAGGAATGATCCCATGTCTCGTAATGATTTTTTGTGGGTTGAGTCTTACCGACCAACAGTAGTAAATGATTGTATTCTCCCTTCCAATATCAAAACCTGTTTTGAGGATTTTGTAACTAAGGGAGAAATTCCAAATATGTTGTTTTCTGGTCCTCCAGGAATCGGGAAGACAACAGTAGCTAAAGCATTGTGTAATGAATTAGGAGTAGATTCTTATGTCATCAATGGATCCGATGAAGGTAGATTTCTCGACACCGTTCGGAACAAAGCCAAAAACTTTGCATCGACCGTATCACTGGAAACAACTAATAAACCAAAAGTCATCATTATTGACGAAGCTGATAACACAACCAACGACGTACAACTCCTATTACGGGCAAACATTGAGACGTTTCATCGCAACTGCCGATTCATCTTCACCTGTAACTACAAGAACAAGATCATTGAACCCCTTCAATCACGATGTGCGGTCTTCGATTTCAATATCACAGGAAAGGAAAAGGCTAGAATTGCAACAGAGTTCTTCAACCGTGTCAGGTTTATACTTGAGAAAGAGAATGTCCAATATGATGAAAAAGTTGTTGCAGAAGTAATCAATAATTTTTTCCCAGATTGGAGGCGAGTCCTAAACGAACTCCAACGTTATTCTTCTGGTGGAACAATTGACAGTGGAATTCTCGCAACCTTTTCTGATTCTAATGTAAAGAATCTAATCACTTTCATGCGAGATAAAGACTTTAGTAATGTGAGGAAATGGGTTGTTGAAAATCTAGATAATGATGTGAATAGATTGATTAGGTTGGTATACGACAAGATGTATCAAACAATGAAACCTCAATATATTCCACAGGCAGTTATTATTCTTGCTAACTACCAATCAAAAGTTCCTTTTGTGGCAGATCAAGAAATCAACTTGCTTGCTTGTTTCACTGAAATTATGCACGACTGTCAGTTTAAATAATATGTACGATTTAAAAGATTATCTAAATTCCATAAATCAATCTAAGATCAATCTGATGGATTCTGATCCTGGATACGAAAAGAAATATAATTCATACGTTATTAATAGGTATTTCTCTGGATTCTCTGATATTGTTTTATTTGCTAATGAAATGAATTATCATTGGCAAATAGACAAGAAGTTACAATATGATTTTTATATAAATATTATCAGGCCGAAAAAAAGGTTCTCTCCTTGGTTAAAAAAGCAGGATGACGATATTGTAGATCTAATTAAACAATATTATGGTTACAATACCGACAAAGCAAAATCTGCATTAAAAATACTTAACGGAGACCAAATTGAATTTATTAAATCTAAAATGAATCGTGGAGGAAAACGATGAGTACCAGTGACATCGAAGTATCTTGGTCACCTGACCAGATGGTTGAAGTGATTTTAAATGAACCAGATGATTTTTTGAAAGTTCGTGAGACTCTGACAAGAATTGGAGTTGCTTCACGTAAAGAAAAGAAATTATATCAATCTTGCCATATTCTTCATAAGCAAGGTAGATATTATATTGTACACTTTAAAGAATTGTTTGCGCTAGATGGCAAACGAGCAAATCTATTTGCGAATGATATTCAAAGGAAGAACCGAGTAGCTCAGTTACTACAAGATTGGGGATTGGTTAAAATTGTCAATGCAGATCAAGTATCTGATGCGGCACCTTTGAGTCAAATTAAAGTTCTTTCCTTTAAGGATAAGCATGAGTGGACTTTAGAGAGTAAATATAATATTGGTAAAAAGAAACAACCAGAATGAGAAAGGGGGGCTACTGCCCCCCTTCTTTTTTATTTCATCGCCATTACAAGTTGTGCTTGGTGTAGACGATGTTGTTTTTGAATTTGTTTACGAATTATTACTAACCAGTTCATTTTGCTACCTCCTGATTATTGCAGGGACGATATGCAATACCACGATATGTATTTTGTGGATGAGCTGGAGCATGTGTTTGTGAATACCACTTACGATATTCTTCTTTGGCGGTGTCAGTATTGTACTTACACCCTCTGTAGGTTGCTTGTGACATTAGGGTTCTCCTTAATTTTTAGGCTAAAGAGCGTTCCTTCAGTCGGCTTTTGCGTCGGTTTCCCGATGAACGATCCGTTCCGAGTCGGCTTACTTCCGTTCGCTATTTGGAAATAGCGAATGAACGTATTAATATATATACTGGTTATTTTGTAACATTTGATACTATTTTAATCTCTCTGTCTCCAATCATCTGGTTTATCTTCTGTGAAAAAATCTACTATATCATCTACAGTATCGAATCTACTTATTCCCTTTCTCTCATTTCCAAGCCCACCAATATCAAGTTGATTCAAAAAATCATCCATGTCTCCTTCTTGCATGTTTGGGTTTTCTGCCCTTCTCCTTGCTTGACGAAGCATCGTAGCAGCACTTCTGTTTGCCTTTGCTAGTTTCTCTGCCCAAATAATATCTTGCAAGGATACTTCATTTCCTTGTGCAATATTATCGCAAATGGTTTGCAGTTTAAGTCTGTAATTGGTAGAAAGCATAATATGTGTACTGGTTATACTGTATTTATTTTCGGAAATCCGAACTGTACATTTTCGAATACTTATATATATAATTGTGAAGAGATGCCTAAGGGGTCTCTAAAAACAACTCTCGCTTAACAAGGAGATTCAAACGATGAAATTCACTACTCAATCACTAGATTCATTTTGGAACGACTACGCTCCACTCGCTGTAGGTCTGGATGAAATGTTTAACCGTCTAGATGCAATGCATCATTCAGTTAACGTCAACTATCCTCCCTACAATATCGTCAAACATGACAATAGTAACTACACAGTTGAAGTCGCTCTTGCAGGATTTACACCAGAAGAGATTGAAGTCTTTACAGAACAAAACGTTCTCACAATTGCCAGCAAAGTTGAGGAACGAGATACTTCAAGACAGTATGTACACAAAGGTCTGTCAAAACGTTCCTTCACCCGTAAAATTCAACTCTCTGATGAACATAGAGTATCCTCTGTGAATTTTGAGCATGGATTGCTAACAGTAGACATCGAAAGAATTATTCCAGAACATCAAAAGAAAACAACCTGGAGCATTCCAGGAGTTAAAAGTGAACCAACCCTTTTAACAGAAGATGCCTAAATAATCAAGGGAAATCCCCAAATATCGTCGGCAAAAAAGACCCGTCCTGGCCACTATCAGGAATGGGTCTTTTTTCTTGACATGGGGGCTGGAGCGTGGTATACTACATAGAGATGTTCTACTGAAACCAATCATGAATATTAAATTGATTCAACTCATCAACAATGATTATATTATCTGTGAATATGAAGAGCTAGATGAAGAGCCTTCTCTGTATATGAAAAATCCATATCGAGTTTTGGATCTAAGTTATTGGGATTATAACGAACAGGATAAACACTTTCCTCCAGACAATGCAGTATTTCTACGGACTACTGAAGAAAAAAATATTAAAGATGGTAAAGAGATTACAACTATTCAAACTGATTATGCTCAGTTAGTTAGATATCCTATGTTTACAGAAGACGTAGATATTCTTCTCAATTCAGATAAAATTATGACTATCATAGAACCAGCTCCAGAAATTCTCAACCTTTACACTCAACTTATTGCTAAATGAGGTTTTACACAAATATTCAACTGGTAGGAGATTCAATCTATTATCGAGGATATGATAATGGAATTGCAGAAATTTACAAGGATAAATTCTCTCCTACCTTATTTGTTCCATCTCCAAATCCTACTAAGTACAAAACTTTGGATGACAAGTATGTTTCTCCAATTAAATTTGACAAAGTAAAAGAAGCTAGAGAGTTCATTAAAAAATACGAAGGCGTAGACAACTTCGAAATATTTGGATATGAAAGATTCTTATCTCAATACATCGCAGATGAATTTTCAGAATCTGAAATCAAGTTTGATATATCCCAACTAAAAATATTTTCTCTGGATATTGAGGTTGCTTGTGAAAATGGATTCCCTAATGTTGATACTGCATCTGAAGAAATGCTATGTATTACAGTAAAGGATTTAAATACAAAGAAAATTTGTGTATGGGGAACTAGAGAGTATCAACCCACCAGATCTGATGTAACATACAACGTGTTCTGGACTGAACAAGAAATGCTTCGAAGTTTTGTTTCTTGGTGGGTTGATAATACTCCAGATGTAATTACAGGATGGAATGTCTATCTATACGATATTCCATACATCATGAAACGTTTAGATCGAGTATTGTCAGATAAGTATGCAAAGTCTATGTCTCCATGGAATCTTTTCTATAGTAGAGAGATTGTAGTTCGTGGCAGAAAACAAATTGTCTATAACCTGATTGGAATATCATGCTTAGACTATTATGATCTATATCAGAAGTTTACTTACACAAACCAAGAGTCGTATCGACTAGATCATATTGCATCAGTAGAACTTGGTGAAAATAAAATTGACCATAGTGAGTTTGAAAACTTCAAACAATTCTATACTGAAAACTGGGAAAAGTTTGTTGACTATAACATTCGAGATGTTGAACTAGTTGAGCGTCTTGATGATAAAATGAAGTTGATTGAACTTTGTCTTACTATGGCATATGACGCCAAGCAAAACTATGAGGATGTATACTCTCAAGTAAAAACCTGGGATAATATTATCTTCAATTATCTAAAGAAGAAGAACATTGTAGTTCCTCCTAAAAAATCAAACAAGAAAGATTATGCATATGAAGGTGCATATGTAAAAGATCCTATCCTAGGAAAGCATGATTGGGTTGTATCATTTGACTTGAACTCACTATATCCACACTTGATAATGCAATACAACATATCTCCAGAAACTCTTCTAGAAGAGAGAATGTCTGGAATATCTGTTGATAAATTATTGAACATGGAAGTGAATACTTCTAAACTAGAATGTGCTACTGTCTGTGCAAATGGTGCAATGTATGATATTCATGAACAAGGATTTCTGCCAAAACTAATGCAGAAAACTTATGATGATCGTACAATTTATAAGAAGAAAATGATTGCTGCCAAACAGCAATACGAACAAACTCCAACGAATGAACTAAAGAAGGAGATTGCTCGGTGCAATAACATTCAGATGGCACGTAAGATTCAACTCAACTCTGCTTATGGTGCTATTGGTAATGAACATTTTCGATACTTTCATATTGCAAACGCAGAAGCAATTACTCTTTCAGGACAGCTTTCTATTCGCTGGATTGAAAAGAAGCTAAATGAATACATGAACAAGATACTCAAAACCAATGATGATTATGTTATTGCAATTGATACTGATTCCATCTATCTTAATATGGGTCCTTTTGTTCGTGCTATATTCAAGGGAAGAGAGAAAACTACTGAGAGCGTTGTTTCGTTCCTTGATAAGATCTGTACTATGGAATTTGAAAAGTATATTGAAAGTTCTTACCAAGAATTGGCGAAATACGTAAATGCATTTGATCAAAAAATGCAAATGAAACGAGAGAATATTGCAGACAAAGGAATCTGGACTGCAAAGAAAAGATATATCTTGAATGTATGGGACAGTGAAGGGGTTCGATATACTGAACCAAAAATGAAAATCATGGGATTGGAAACTGCACGATCTTCTACTCCTTCTTATTACCGAGATAAATTAAAGAAAGCTTTTAAAATTATTCTTACTAGCGATAATGATGCTGTAATTAAATTTATCAAAGATATTAAGGAAGAAACAAAACAACAGGATATCGTAGATATTTCATTCCCACGAGGTCTAAACAACCTCGACAAATATAAAAACCCTGTTAAACTATATGCAGAGAAGACTCCAATTCAAGTAAGAGGAGCAATTCTATACAATCATTTAGTGAAGCAATTAAAGCTAACTAACAAGTATCCTTATATTCAAGAAGGAGAAAAGATTAAATTTATTTACCTCAAAGAACCTAATCCTATCGGAGAAAATGTTATTTCATATTTTCAGACTCTTCCTGAGGAATTTGGATTGCACAAGTATATTGATTACAATATGCAATTCCAAACAAGTTTTCTGAAACCACTTGAAAATGTTTTGAATTCGATTGGATGGGTATCTGAAAAACGAGGAACCCTTGAAGGATTTATTTAACCATTATAACGGAGTAACTTATGAATTTCTTAAATAGTGTAATCAAACAATTAGATAACGAATATGCAGGAATCGTCGAAGATGGAGTCACCGCAGGAGATTGTGGGGGCTTTGTTGACACTGGGAGCTATATCTTTAATGCTCTCCTTAGTGGCAGTATTTTTGGGGGGCTACCTAACAACAAGATTACAGCTCTCGCTGGTGAGTCATCTACTGGAAAAACTTTCTTCGCTCTGTCAATCGTTAAATACTTCCTTCAACAAAATCCTACTGGACAAGTAATTTACTTTGAAACTGAGTCTGCAATTACAAAAGAAATGATGACCAGTCGTGGCATTGATGCAAAACGAGTTGGTCTAGTTCCAGTCTCTACCGTACAAGAATTTCGTACTCAATCAATCAAGGTAGTTGATGAGTACATGAAACTTAAGAAGGATGATCGTCCACCCCTCATGTTTGTGCTAGACTCTCTGGGGATGCTTGCGACCACAAAAGAGATCCAGGATGCCACTGAAGGCAAGGAAACCCGTGATATGACCCGTTCGCAGGTCATTAAGTCTGTGTTCCGTATCCTGTCCCTGAAGCTCGGCACAGCGGGCATTCCAATGATTGTGACCAACCACACCTATGATGTAATTGGATCCTACATGCCAACCAAAGAAATGGGCGGTGGATCTGGTCTTAAGTATGCTGCTTCAACTATCATCTATCTTTCCAAATCAAAAGAGAAAGATGGAACCGAAGTAGTAGGTAACATTATCAAGTGTAAAGCATTTAAGTCTAGGTTCACAAAAGAAAATTCACTGATTGAAACGAGGTTATTCTATGATGAGCGTGGACTTGACAAGTACTATGGATTACTGGAGCTGGGTGAGAAGTACGGAATCTTCATTAAATCTGGGGGTCGTTATGAAATTAATGGGGGCAAGTTTTATGCTAAGGCTATTCTTTCAGAGCCTGAGAAATTCTTTACCCCCGAAGTGATGGAAGCACTTGACGAATGTGCCAAAAAGGAGTATAGTTATGGAACGGTGGAAACATTTGATGGAGATGAATCTTGATGGATAGAATTGAAACAAAAATTCTTTCGAATTTAATTTATGATGAAACATATGCCAGAAAGGTAGTTCCGTTTATTAAAGAAAATTACTTTGAATTTCTACATGAAAAAGTAATCTTTCAGGAAATTCATAAGTTCATCATGAAGTACGATGATGTTCCTACTAAATCAATTTTGAATATCGAAGTTGAAAACCGAAAGGATATCTCGGACGACATGTATCAGTCTTCGATTAATCTCATTAATGAGTTGAACGAAGATAAAGTTGATGAACAATGGTTGTTGGACACCACAGAAAAATGGTGTAAAGATAGAGCCATTTATTTGGCTCTATTGGACTCAGTTAAAATTGCAGACGGAAAGGATAAAACTCGAAGTAAGGATTCAATTCCTTCTATTCTTTCCGATGCACTATCAGTATCATTTGATGACCATATTGGTCATGACTATATTTCAGACTCAGAATCTCGATATGATTTTTACCACAAAAAAGAAGACAAAATCCCATTCGACCTTGAATTTTTCAACAAAATTACAAAAGGTGGTCTCCCTAACAAGACTCTCAATGTCGCTCTTGCTGGTACGGGTGTCGGCAAAAGTTTATTCATGTGCCACATGGCTAGCTCCATCCTCCTGCAGGGGCGCAATGTTCTCTACATTACACTTGAAATGGCAGAGGAAAGGATTGCTGAACGAATTGATGCGAACCTCTTGAATGTAAATATTCAAGACATCATTGATATTCCTAAGACTTTATATGACTCTAAGCTCATGAAACTACATGAGAAGACAAGAGGAAAGTTAATCATCAAGGAATATCCTACTGCATCTGCACATGTAGGTCATTTTAAAAGTCTTCTCAATGATCTAGCATTGAAGAAAGGTTTTAGACCAGATATTATTTTTATTGATTATCTAAACATCTGTGCATCATCTAGATACAAAGGAAGTATAGTTAACTCGTACACCTATGTAAAAGCTATTGCAGAAGAGTTACGTGGTCTTGCGGTAGAATGTAATGTTCCTATTGTTACAGCTACTCAAACCACTCGATCAGGATACGGTAATTCTGATGTTGAACTTACCGATACTTCTGAATCGTTTGGTCTTCCTGCTACTGCAGATTTTATGTTTGCTCTAATTAGTACTGAAGAATTGGAGCAACTTGGGCACATCATGGTAAAACAACTTAAGAATCGTTATAATGATCCAACGGTATTCAAGAGATTTATCGTGGGGGTTGACAGGGCGAAGATGAAGTTGTATAATGTTGATGTGACTGCTCAGAAAGGAATCACAGATTCTGGTCAATCGTTTGATGACTCTGAGTACGAAGACAAATTTACTAGTAAACAAAGAACATTTGAAGGTTTTAAAGTATGACAAAAAAGCTAATTAGTCTCGATGCATACCAACAATTCGTTGGCGACACTACCAGCATTTACTCAAGCAACCCAGAAGAGTTTGTAAATAAAGTAAATGAACTTGAACGTAAGGAGCCTGAAGACAACGTAAACGGCGTTGGTGTTGACTTGAACCGACTTCTGACTGCTGCAATTGGTCTTACTGCGGAAGGTGGTGAGTTTGCAGAGATTGTAAAGAAGATTGCTTTCCAAGGCAAACCTTACAATGATCAATCTCGCACTCATATGATTAAAGAAATGGGTGATGTGATGTGGTATATTGCCCAAGGTTGTATTGCACTCGGAACAAATCTAGAAGAAGTTCTGGAAATGAATGTTGAAAAATTAACTGCACGTTATCCAGAAGGTGCATTCCGAGTATTCCGTTCAGAGAACCGTCAAGAAGGAGATATCTGATGAACCTCACTGTCGTCAGAGAACGTCCTTTTGAAGAAGGAGTACAAGGAGTAAATGATTGTATACACTTTTTGGAAACTCTCTCGATGCTTGTTCCTGTCAGTGAAACTCAAAAGTATGAAAATTATTTGAGTGCTATTAGAAGGTTTCTTCCATTATGTTCAGATTTTATTGAACTAATCCGTGCAAATAAAAATTTTTATATGTTTAGGATATTTAAAGAGTTTATGTTTAAATATCCTAAATCCAAACAAAATTTAGCAAGTCCAAAACAAATTACTACAGCATTTATTGAATTCTACATTCGATATCGACAACAAAAGGTTAAAAATTTTGTTAAAGAAAAGGATGATGGAGTAAAATTTTTATCCGCTAATACCAATAACATATACAATACTCTAGTTGTATACACTAATTTAATCAGAGCAAGCTCAGTAATATGTACAATAACTACTAAATAGTAGATGTAGAAACACTTGCTTTTGATGAAAACTTTCAAAAAATTTATAATTGAAGCTAGAACACCAGCGGGAAAGGAAGCAGAAAAAAAGAATTTGGTACACCTAGGAAAGGGGTATTATTCAAATTCTAAAGGAGAAATAGTTGCTAAAAGTGAAATGGGAGGTCAAAAATTAGTTCCCATTTCAAAAGCAGAGAAAACCAAAATTAAAAATGGAATTCCTATTTCTGGTCCGCAATCCGTAGCTGATGTTAATACTTCTTCCGCTCCTGCACCAGCTCCAGCGACCCCTTCGGGTTCTGGGGCTGCTTCTGCTTCTCCAGAAGTACAACCATCTGAAGGAGAAGGACCTGCAGTAGTAATAACTTTCGGAAGATTCAATCCTCCTTCAATTGGACATGAAAGTTTATTGAGTGCAGTACAAGAAAACGCAGAAGAATTAGAAGCAGAGTATAGAATTTATCCAAGCAGAAGTTCTGATAAAAAACAGAATCCTTTAGATTTTAAAACAAAATATAATATAATGCAACATGTGTTTCCTGACTATGCAGAAAACATTATAGATGATCCAGAGAACGGAGATAACATTTATGATATTTTGCAGTCATTGCATGACGAAGGATATCATCATGTGATTATTGTATGTGGTGATGAGAACGTTAACAAATATCAGAAGATTGCAGAAAAATATAATGGTAGTGTTTATGATTTTTATGGAGTTGAAGTTGTTGGTGCAGGAATTCCAGATCCAGATGTAGATAAATCTGAAGGAACCAGCAGTTCAGTAATGCGTAAAGCTGCCTTAGAAAATGATTATGAGACATTCAAACAAGCACTTCCTGGAAATGTAAGTAAAAAGGAATGTCGTGCAATTTATATGCAAGTTAGAAAGTCCATGAAATTAAATGAAAGTTTATGGAGCATCTCTCCAGAACTTGATATTGAAAATCTTCGTGAACAATATTATCAAAAAAATATCTTTAATATTGGTGAATACATTAAAGACTCTGTTACTGGTATTGATGGAAAAATAATTACCAGAGGATCTAACTATGTAATCTTTGTTGATGAAGAAAAGAAGATTCACAGAACCTGGATTAAAGATTTAAGTTATCATCCAAAAGCTCTAGAGATAGGAACAGATGATTATAGGCAGTATGTTCAGCGACTAACTCCTGGAGAAAAAGTTCAGTCATTTACTAAAGCTAAACGAAAAGATAAATAATAATAAATAAACAACTAGTGTATACACCTAACATGGATTTATCTATTATTTCAAATTTCATGTCTCTTACACCAGATATGATGTATAGAGCTACAAAACTTGTAGAGACTGCTAATGTACATTTTCCTGGAGATGTAGATGCCCAAGAAAATTATTTGAGAGAAAATTTAATTGATGCTACTCTTGAATATGCTCTTACATTACTTGAAAATAAAAAAGTAAGAGATTACATGAATGTTGCAGTATATACTGATGGAAGAACATTTAGTGCTCCAACATTAGCAATTTATAATGTTGGTTCTATGCCAGAAATCAAACAAAGAATTCAGGCTAAATTGAATTCCAAAACTGAAGCACTAGATCCAGTTGGTAAAGAAGATGCTGATATTGATAATGATGGTAAGAAAAATGATAAGAATGATAAGTACATTCGTAGACGTAGATCTGCAGTAGCAGCTGCTATTGCTTCTCGTAAGCAACGTAATGAAGAAGTTGAAATGGTATCTGAAGAAGATCCATGTTGGAAAGGTTATACTCAAGTTGGAATGAAGAAGAAGGGTGGTCGTGAAGTACCAAATTGTGTCCCTTCGAAAGGTGTGCCCAAAGCAAAGGGATATAAGAAGGAAGACATCGAGTTTGTTGCAGACTTTCTAATCTCTGAAGGTCTCAATGAGTATGGTATTGATATTCTAATTGAAGAAATGGGTCTTGATGATTTCTGTGATTTCGTAGATGAAATCACATCTGAAGAAGTTCTCCTAGAGTGGAGAAGAGGTGCTGGTGGAACCAAGGTTCGTGGTTCTGGTATGTCTAAGGGTGGTAAGTCAATTGGTTCTCTTAAGGGTGGTGCTAAAACATCTGCCATTCGTGGAACTGCAGAGCATAAAGCAAGAAAGGCAGAAAAAGAAAAGGAAGGTAGTAAGTCATCTGGAATGACTTCTGCACTTAAGAGTCAATCTAAAATTGCAATGGCTAAGAAATCTCAGCCAGCAACTAAATCAACTCCAACACAAACTAAAGAAAAAGCAAAAGGTGGTATTCTTGGAGCACTTAAAGCAAGAGCAGAAAAAGATACCGCACTTCTCAAAAAATCAGTAGACACAGCAAGACAGGTAGGTGCAAGACGTGCTGCAGAAGTTAAAGCGACTTATGATGCGGTTAGGGAGAGAGGCAGACAAGCCGAAAAATCTGCATCAGCGACTAGAGCAAGAAGACAAGCGACTGTTGCAGCTGGTAGAACAGCTCAGGCAGCAGGTAGAACTGCAGTCAAAGCTGCGGGAGCTGCTGGAGCAGCTGCAGGAAAAGCAGTAGCAGCTAGAAAGTCTGGAGCAACTGTAGCTCAGGTTGCAGGAAGAGCATTGGGAACTTTTGTTAAAAAGATGAAAAAAGAAGAAAAAGAACTTCTTGCTTGGTATTTCATTGAGTCTGAAATTGCTTTTAATTATGATGAAGTTCAAGAGATTTTTGAATCACTAGATCAAGAGCATTTTGATTATTATATGGAAAAAGCAATCTTGATGTCAGAAGAAACTGAACCAACCGCTCGTGAAATTATCGAAGAAACTTTATCCTCAGTCTATAATACTTCTAGATTTAATTTCACTGACTGGAGATCTCTAGTAGAAGCAGCTTCTAGCGATGTAGCTACAAATAAGTTTGTTCAAAAGACTTCTACAAATGTTTCCAATCGTGAAGTAGAAATGAAAGGAAAGAAAAAGGATGGAATAATTATTAATCCAAGAGCAGATGTAACTACTGAAGAAGTTGAAGATCTAGATGAAAAGGCACCTCCAGGCGCTAAGTATGAGCGTATGGTTAAGCATATCAAAGCAAAATATAAGGAAGGTGGATTGACCAAGAAAGAAAAAGGAATTGCATATGCTACTGCTTGGAAAAAGTATAATGAAGAAGTTGAGAATCTAGATGAACTCAATCGTTATGAGAAAGAAACTGGTAAGTCATCTGGTTCTCTGAACATGCCTGCTGGAAGACCAACTCAAAAGGGTGGCGACACTGATCCTGCACTTAGAGCAGTTAGACAAACCATGCGTGGTATGACTGGCAAGCCTGCAGGACAAAGACCAAAGGTTCCTGGTAAAAAACCACCTGTTGCTGGTCAGTATGGAGCACCAGCATCTCCTGCACAAAAAGTAGCACAACGTCGTGCTGCTGCTCAAAGAGCACAGGATAATATGTCTTCTAGATTTGATTGAAATAAATATAAGTAGATCCACTATAGGAGGACATCATGGGAGCACTAGTAGCAGTAGTTAAACCACTACTCATTGCAGCAATGAATAGTTGCCAAACAAAAAAACTTGTATGTGAACTCATTGATCGTTATGTAAATACAACTGATAATGATATTGATAATGTAATTGCAGTAACTGTAAAAACAGCACTTCTTAGAGAGTGTAAGTGACTTGTATATTAACTAATTTTGGGTTTACTATATTACTTGCATTATTCTTAGCAATATCAGAATGGTTAGGTTCTAACAAAAAGATAAAATCAAATAGTATATATCAGGTAATATATAGTTTTCTTAAACACTTAAAATCATAAATTCTGGGGAGGTAACTCCCCATTTTTTATAAATATTATTAGAATAAAAAATTCAGAGGATTCTTAAATGTCTTTATACGGAAGAACTGATTCAAACGCAAATAAGACAAAGGTTGAATACACTATTGCATCTTCATCCCAAGCGAAAACAATTGTCTTTGTTGATGAAACTGAGGCTGCATTAAATGAGAACCGTGTTCGTGGAATTGATGGTCCTGGTTGGTGGTCTTATTTCTCATACACTGATGATGCAGGAAATACTCGTCACAAAGCAGAAAAGCTAGTAGCTCTTTCTAATCCAGATACAAATGCAAATGAAACTCAGTCTGATGACACTATTGCAGCAGACGTTGCATCTGCAGTAACAATTACTGCACAACCTGCAGACGTAACTGGTGCTTCAACTCCTTACACTGGAACTTTCTCAGTCACCACTTCAACAACTGGTACTCCTGGAACTCTTACTTATCAGTGGCAGTATCAGACTGCAACTGGTACACGTTGGGTCAATCTTACAAACACTGGTGTATTTTCTGATACAACCACTGATACTCTCGCTATTACTGCTGCGGCCAAGGCAACCTATAATGGTTACAAGTTCCGTGTGAAGATTAATTCTGCAGGTGGTACTGAAGAAGTAATTTCTAACTCTGCTTCACTAACCTATGCGTGATAATATATGAGATTTAATGAATTGAATGAAGATAACTTTTTGTTATTTGCAATTAAAAATTATGACAATCCAAATGCAATGACAAAAGATGATTTTTTTGAAGACCTGAAAAGATTTAAGTATATTAAAAGATTGCTTAAACGTTATGATAAAACAGGTGTTCTTAAAACTCATCTTTTGTTAAATCATATAATAGTTGTCTATAACATTTTCGGTGATGCTGCTACTCCAATATTGTTTTTTAAAATAGATCAACATTATTGGAAGTACTTAAAATCATTTATGATATTTTTGAATAGAATAGAATCGAATACAATTTCAACCATAGATCCAGATAGTTATTGTTTGGAGGAGTTAAACAAGATATGAATTACAATGAAGAAGTTGCTGCGAATAGTGTAGGTACTGGTGCAGAAGTATCTTTGCCTCCTAGTGTAGAACCACCTGGAATTCCTGCCTCCAAAAGAAAAAAGAAAAAAGTAAATGAGACTAAATTATTTGAAAGTGGGGGAAAGGTAATTGATCAATTGAAACAAATTACCTTAGGTGGTCAACAGGGAATGGTTGTTTTTGATAATGGAGAAAAAGCTCAAGTTTCTGCAGATGCTGCAAATAAATTAGTTGATTTGTATAGAAACTTGAATGCTAGTAATAGAGTTAAAATGATTAAAACAATTAACTCATCTTCTTCTGGTTTTGAGAGAATTTCAACATTTGCTATGTCCAGAGGTGCGACACCACAATAATTAAACTAGGCAAATGTTTCAGAATCCTACCACCGAGACCAAGTTGGCTCTATTAGAAGAAAGACTTAGTGTATACGAGCAGATGATGAAAAAGATAGAATCTGCTATAGAAAAGATAAGTGAAACTAGCCAGACTATTAGTAAGATGTTAGCTATACATGATGAAAAAATAGAACAGCACGAGAGAACAGATAATTCTCTTTCGAGAATGATCTATGAAATGAAAGAAGAAAATGAAGATAATTGTAAAAAAGTTTCTGACAGGATTGATAAGATTGAGTTAGAAGTTAAAGAGGTAGGTAAGATAAAATGGATGACTGTTGGATGTGGTGTTCTTCTAGCAGTTCTCACAACAGCATTTTCAACACTTGCATCTGGATGGTGGACTCCATCCGAAATGCAGAACCATCATCAGACTCATTCAAGATAGTTTTTGATTTTTCCTTGACACCGCTTTGATCGTGTGCTACACTGGTTGGAGCACATACTCTTTACTATGAATTATATTGATTCAAAATACATCAATCTAGTTTCTTCTAGGGTAGAAAAATTCACAAAGAAGCATCAAAATCTCTACAACTTCAGATGCCCATATTGTGGTGATTCATCCAGGAATAGAAACAAAGCACGAGGATTTTTTTACATAAAAAGAAGTGATGTATTTTTCAAATGTCATAACTGTAACGTAGGAAGAACTCTATCTAATTTTCTAAAAGATATAGATGTAAATCTCCATGATGAATATGTCATGGAAAGATTTAAGAATGGAACTACTGGTAGAAATTCAAACACTGCAACTCCGAAACTAAATGTTGAATTTAAAAAACCAGTTTTCAATACAACTCTACTATCCGAGCTTCAAAAGATATCAGAACTAAATAATACACACCCAGCTAAGGAATACCTTTCCAAACGTCAAATACCAGAAAAATATTTTTCCACACTTTACTACGCTGAGGATTTTAATGCTTGGGCAAAAACAGAAAACACAATTAAAGAATCTAGAATTGTCATTCCACTCCTTTCTAAGTCTGGAAAGTTATTTGGGTATCAGGGCAGGGCTCTTGACAAAGATTCAAAATTGCGTTATATTACTACCATCCTGGATGATCGATATGTTAAGGTCTTTGGACTTAATACTATAGATTTCAATAAAACTATTTACATTACAGAGGGTCCATTTGACTCTCTTTTTCTGTCTAATGCAATTGCTATGTGTGGATCTGATGTTTACTTGGATAAGTCCATTTATAAAGACAGAGTTTATATTTTAGATAATGAACCACGAAACTTACAGATCATTCAGAAGTATGAACAGTTAATTCAATCAGGAGAAAAGATAGTAATCTGGCCATCATTAATACGACAAAAAGATATTAATGATATGGTAATCTCTGGAATTTGTGTCGGAGATATTATTAAAAACAACATCTATCAAGGATTAGAAGCAAACCTTAAATTTATTCAATGGAAAAAAGTATGAGCAACGGTACTAAAGTAAAAAAGCGTAATGGTACTCTTGAGCCCCTCAATTTAGACAAGATTCATAATATGGTGGAATGTGCTTGTGGTGGTCTTGCTGGAGTAAGTGCATCTCAAGTAGAGATTCAATCTGGTCTTCAATTCTACGACGGAATTACTACTGATGAAATTCAAGAAATTTTGGTTAGATCGGCTAGTGATCTTATCAGCCTCGATAATCCAAATTATCAGTATGTTGCTGCTCGTCTTTTGCTTTTCGGTTTATATAAACAAGTCTTTGGACCTAATTGGAAAGTAGAGTTTCCAGACGTTCATGATCATCTTGTTGGTGGTGTTTCCCTAGGAATTTACGATGGGGAACTACTTAGCAAGTATTCTATGGAAGAATGGGATAAAATTAATTCATGGATTGATCATGAGAGAGATTATATTTTTACATATGCAGGACTGCGACAAGTAGTAGACAAATATTTGGTTCAGGACAGGAGTTCAAAGAAGATTTATGAAACTCCTCAATATATGTACATGCTAATTTCTGCAGTTATGTTTGCAGAATATCCTAAAGAAACAAGACTTGATTATGTCAAACGATACTACAACGCAATCTCCAAGCACAGAATCAACATCCCCACTCCAATTATGGCAGGTGTTAGAACACCTCTTCGTCAATTTGCTTCTTGTGTGCTTATTGATTCTGACGATTCTCTTAATTCTATCTTCAGCTCTGACATGGCTATTGGCCGTTATGTGGCTCAGCGTGCAGGAATCGGTATTAACGCAGGCAGAATCAGGGGTATCAATAGCAAGATCCGTGGCGGAGAAGTCTCACATACAGGAGTCATTCCATTTCTCAAGAAATTTGAAGCGACGGTCAGGTGTTGCACTCAAAACGGCATACGAGGTGGCTCAGCTACAGTTCATTTTCCTATTTGGCATCAAGAAATTGAAGACATCCTAGTACTAAAAAATAATAAAGGAACTGAAGATAACCGTGTTCGTAAGCTAGACTATTCAATTCAAATCAGCAAAATCTTCTATGAACGATTCATTCAAAACGGAGAAATCACGCTCTTCTCTCCACACGACGTTCCTGGCTTGTATGATGCTTTTGGCACTGATCGATTTGACGAGCTATATGTATCTTACGAACGAGATACATCTATTCCAAGAAAAATTATCGGGGCTCAAGAACTATTTCTAAACATTCTTAAGGAACGTGCAGAAACTGGTCGTATTTACATTATGAATATTGATCACTGCAATTCTCATAGTTCTTTCTTGGACAAAGTAAATATGTCCAATCTTTGTCAAGAGATTACACTTCCAACTGTTCCCATTGATCATATTGATGATTCAAAAGGCGAGATTGCACTATGTATTCTTTCTGCAATTAATGTTGGTAAGATCAATAATCTAAATGAAATGGAAGAACTATGTGATCTTTCTGTTCGTGCATTAGATGAACTAATTGATTATCAAGATTATCCAGTTGCTGCCGCTAAAATTTCCACAGAATCTCGTCGTTCTCTTGGAATTGGTTATATTGGTCTTGCTCACTTCCTTGCTCGTAATGGAGCAAAATATGAAGATCCACAGGCATGGAAACTTGTTCATGATCTAACTGAAGCATTCCAGTATTATCTTCTCAAGGCATCTAATCAACTTGCTGTTGAAAAAGGTAAGTGTGATTACTTCGATCGTACTAAGTATTCTCAAGGTGTTCTTCCAATCGATACATACAAGAAAGACGTAGACGAACTCGTACCAAACATTCTCCATTATGATTGGGAAACACTTAGAACATCCATCTTGGCTCACGGTCTCAGGCACTCAACACTGTCCGCACAGATGCCATCGGAAAGCAGTTCCGTTGTGTCAAATGAAACAAACGGAATCGAACCTCCTAGAGATTACTTGTCCGTTAAGAAATCAAAGAAAGGACCACTTAAGCAAATTGTTCCTAGCTATCAAACCCTCAAGAAAAACTATACGCTTCTTTGGGATATGCCTAACAACAATGGTTATATTAACATTGTTGCGGTAATGCAAAAATTCTTTGATCAGGCAATCTCTGGCAACTGGAGTTATAATCCAGAAAATTATGCCGATAATGAAGTACCTGTATCTGTTATGGCTCAAGATCTTCTATCAACATATAAGTATGGTTGGAAGACAAGCTACTATCAAAACACATATGATAGTAAAACAGATGGAGATGTAGAAGAAAAAGGTGAAGCACTATCACAACTACTTTCTCAACTAGAGTCAGAAGACGACTGCGAAAGCTGCAAAATTTAAGGAGAATTTACATGCAATTCATCAAAAATACAAACAGTGAAATCAAGGGTATGACCGTATTTAATAGTAATCATGTAGACACCAAAAAGCAACCTATGTTTTTTGGTGCTCCTCTTGGAGTTCAAAGATATGATACCTATAAGTATCCTATCTTCGATAAACTGACTCAACAACAGTTAGGATATTTCTGGAGACCCGAGGAGGTCTCCCTCCAAAAAGATCGTGCAGACTATCAAACTCTACGTCCAGAGCAAAAGCATATCTTTACTTCGAACCTGAAGTATCAGATCATGCTTGATTCTGTACAGGGTCGTGGTCCTGGTATGGCATTCATTCCATACTGCTCACTTCCAGAACTAGAAGCTTGCATGACTATCTGGGAAACTATGGAGATGATTCATAGTCGTTCATACACTTATATCATTAAGAATGTATATTCAGATGTGTCTGAAGTATTTGATACTATTCTAGATGATGAAAAGATTCTAGAACGTGCTACTAGTGTAACTCAAGCATATGATGAATTGATTGAATGTGCTCAGCAGTGGGGTGGTGGTAAACTATGGGAACTTGGAGATCATACTACTGCAAATATTGAACTAAAAGAAGTTAAGCGTAAATTATATCGTGCTGTTATGAATGTGAACATTCTAGAGGGCATTCGATTCTATGTTTCCTTTGCGTGTTCATTTGCATTTGGTGAACTTAAACTCATGGAAGGATCTGCTAAGATCATCGGTTTGATTGCTCGTGATGAATCTCAGCATCTAGTTATCACTCAGAATATCATTAAGAACTGGAAGAATGGTGATGACCCACAAATGCTGGAGATCATTGAAGAGGAGCAAAACAATGTACGACAGATGTTTATTCTTGCAGTGAATGAAGAGAAAGCATGGGCAGAATATCTGTTTAAGGATGGTTCTATGATCGGATTGAACTCAAAGCTATTATCTTCATATGTTGAGTATATTGCGAATCGCAGAATGAAGGCTATTGGTATCAAACCAGAATTTGATATTTCGATGTCAAACAATCCATTGCCTTGGACTGAGCACTGGTTGAATTCAAAGATGATGCAAAATGCTCCACAAGAAACAGAGATTGAATCTTATGTGATTGGTGGCATCAAACAAGATATGAAAAAAGATACTTTCTCTGGATTTAAACTGTAGTCAATACGGGAGTTTTTATAAATAATACTATAAAGTAACATTTATAGAAACTCCAATGACAAGTACCCAAAAACTTTATGAGTCTTACTTCGCTGTATATGACGACGAACTAAGAGAAACTCTATCCGAAGAAACAGAACTATTTGAAGATGTTAGCTATCTTTATGATGATGAGCTAGAAGAGATTGTTGATGAAACAATCGAAGCTATGGTAGAAGAGGGATATGAACTAGATGATATTCTAGAAGCATTCGAAGATCTTCTTTCTGAGGCTACTGTAACTACTGGTCGTGGTGGGTACACTAAACTAAGTTCTGATAAGAAATCTGCACCAGTAACCACTGGTCAGGGTACTGCAATGCGTCAGCAAGCAAGACGTAGTGCAGTAGTTTCTGCTGCACGTCAGAGACAGGCACAGGCTGTTAAGGATGCTCCTGGCAAGGCAGTAGGTGCAGTCAGAAAGGCTGTAGATACTCGTGTTGCAGGATATGCTGCTAAGCATGGTCTTGAGACAAGCAAGAAAGGTAAGCCTATTAATGTAACTGCAATTCAGGCAAGACAGGGTGCGAAGGATCCTTCTGTTCGCAGAGGAATTCGTGCTAAGGTTGTTGGTCACCTTGCAGGAAGAGCTGCTGCTAAACTTCAGCGTGGTGCAGAAAAAGTCAAGAGTGCAGTTAAGCAGAAGGCAGCATCTGCTGCAGTATCTGGATATGCTGCAGGTAAGATGGCAAAAGGTGCAGTTAAGTCTGCTGGTCAACAAGCTGTAGCAAAAACTAAGTCTGCTAGTGATTCTGCTCAATCTAGCATGAGAGCTGCTGGATCTGCTGCAAAAGGATTCCTCAAGAAAGGTGTTGGTAAGGTAGCCAGAAAGGTTGCTTCTGGTGCAGGTAAGCTAGCATCTAGACTTGGAGAAGATGTAGATGTGTATGATGTAGTTCTCGATCACCTTCTAACCGAAGGTTATGCAGAGACTCCAGAAGCAGCACAAGCAATCATGGTTAACATGTCCGAAGAGTGGATTTCTGCAATCCTAGAAGACTGATAACTAGCTCATAAATTACTCTGAGACCCCTATGGGGTCTCTTTTTTTATGCTCGAAAACCCTAGTAAAATCGTAGAAAAAAAGCTGGGTTTTTGACCTATAATGCGAAATTCGTATGGGACTTGACAAACCTCGTAAAACTCTGTATAATGACTCTGTTAGGGTTGAGATAAATATCTTAGATAATATATAAAGATACATAATGAAACCTCAAAGTGCTAAAGCTAAAGGTAGGAATCTACAGAAGTGGGTTAGAGATCAACTTATAGAACAACTGGATGTACATCCTGAAGATATTGAATCAAGATCTATGGGTGCTGGTGGTGAAGATTTGATCATGGCCAGAGCTGCTAGAAGTAAGTTTCCATTTTCTATTGAATGTAAAAATGTTGAGAAGTTGAATGTATGGGAAGCTTATGAACAAGCTAAAGCTAACTCAGGTGATTATGAACCAATCGTTGTTATGAAAAAGAATCACAAGAAACCTTTAGTTGTTGTGGATGCAGAGTATTTCATTAAACTATTCGGAGAGAAAAATGCAGATTGATTTACACAACTTTTTTAAACATTACGACGAGAACAATCCAAAGCATGTTGCTGCGGCAGAGCAACTAGAGAAAGATCTACTTCTCAAGGCTCAGGAGTTAATGCAGGATGAAGCCAACTGGGTTAGAATCTTTAGATCTAAACCAGACAAACCAAAATCAAATATTTTAGATGTTCCATTTTTTCCACAAACCGATAATTACAGAGATGCTGACCGTACTTGTAACAGTTCTAGTTGTGCTATGTGTCTTGAATATTTTAAACCAGGCACGTTAAAAGGAGCTAAGGGCGATGATGCCTATGTTCAAAAAGTATTTTCAATTGGGGATACAACTGATCATATGGTTCAAACCAAAGTTCTTGCAGGCTATGGTATTAGGTCACACTTTAGTTACGGTCTTACTTTTGCTGATCTTGATCGTGAATTATCCAACAGCAGACCTGTTGTTATTGGTATCTTGCACAGGGGTCCTTTATCTGCACCTCGTGGTGGGCACATGGTTGTAGTGATTGGTAAGACTCCAGGAGGAGATTATGTAGTCAATGATCCATACGGTTCTTTAAATGATGGGTATACTGGTGCAGTAACCAATGGAAAAGGAGCTGTGTACAAGAGATCAGAACTATCTCGTAGATGGTGTCCAAAAGGAAACGATGGATGGGGTAGGGTTTTCCAACCCTGATCAGTTTTATAAATATCCCAAGTACCTTGACAACTGAATAGAAGTGTGATAAGATTTTGTTATCGGGAGCATAGCTCAGTCTGGCAGAGCACGGGAATTATATTCCTATGGACGGTAGTTCAAATCTATCTGCTTCCATTGATAACACCAATTTTTTATTATATGCGATTGAGTGTTATCAGTTTGTGCCCAGGAAGGTGCCCATCGAGAGGTGGGTGTACCCCCCTTCTATTGGGATGTAGAGTTCTATTAATTTAAATGCGTTTTATTTCAACACTTCTCATTGCTTCAACACTTCTTGGATTTACGCCCCAAAAAGCTGAAGCAGCCAGCGGATGTTCCCTGGCATCACATTATGGTGTAGGTGATGGATATCACGGCCAAACCACCGCTAACGGTGAAAGATATAATGCATATGGTCGATCTGTTGCACATAGGTGGCTTCCATTCGGTACTAGGTTACGTGTTACAAATCAAAGTAATGGTAAGTCAGTTATTGTGCGAGTGAATGATAGAGGTCCATATGTCGGAGGACGAGACCTCGACCTGTCCTACGGGGCATTCTCTACTATTGCTCACCCTGGACAGGGAGTGGCGAGAATCTGTTACTCTAGAGTTTAACAGATAAATAATGGGGAGATTCGTTCTCCCCTTCCTCATGAATAAAAAGCAAGTTATAAATTTTGCTATCATAGGAGTTATTCTTACTTCATCAGTAGGTTTACTTACAAAATGCACAGGGATTGATGCAGTACATTGGTATGACCTGATTGACGAAGTTCAAAGAAAATATTTTCCAAAGAGTCAATTAAACGACTATATAATAAAGGATCCGACATTACTTGACCGTCGTGTTAAGAGAGATGTCGATAAAGCAATTTCAGATTATGAACGCTTGACAGGGGACTATGGATATGTTAAGATACCATCGCCCCGTTACTCAGAGAAACCAGTTGACACGAGTGTGTGTTATACTGATGAGTGTCGAGCACTTGGTGGGGAAATTAGGTTGTGTGCCCAATGGGTTGACAACTGCCCCGAGAACATGGTAAAATCAAATCAATGACTCAGTAGCTCAGTTGGATAGAGCATCTGCCTTCCGCCTTCCAGGTGGTTAAATAAGGTTCAAATCCTTATAAGGTGATAAGCAGTTGGTCGGGGGTTCAAGTCCCTCCTGAGTCGTGACAACTGAATAAATTAAGGTATGAAACAATGTACAAAATTAGATGCAAAGACTGCAACACTGAATTGCAAGTAGAAACCCCAAATAGAGGACAATCCTGTAAGTGTCCTAATAGAGCTTACATCAGACTTGACAACCAGGGATTACCTGTTATAATAGCTGAGGACATCGCAAGAGTGGAAATGGTAAGTGGGTTTACAAAGCCAAAGCCAAAGCAAAAATCACTAGAACAATTAGATGTTCCGAAGAGACGAATAAGAAGATTAGACTACGAAGTTCGTTAATTTAATCTTGGGAGTATAGCTTAATGGTTAGAGCGGGCTCCTTATAAGGGCTTAGTCTGGGTTCAACTCCCAGTATTCCCATTTCGGAATGTAGCTCAGTTTGGTAGAGCACTCGCTTTGGGAGCGAGTGGCCGTAGGTTCGAATCCTATCATTCCGATTACCGTTTCCAGAACTTTCCTTCTGACGGTAAACACCCTAGCTATGAGTAGGCAGATGCTGTATCATAACTAGTTCGATGTGAACTGCAAAGTCAACATACGGATAGAGGTTAGGTCCCTGTAACCTGATTGGATACACACCTAATCCATCTGGGGAATTAGCTCAGTTGGTAGAGCATCGCCTTTGCAAGGCGGGTGTCAGGAGTTCGAGTCTCCTATTCTCCATCCCCACTATATTATTACTATGGGAGATTCAGTTAAGTATCAAATTGAAAAAGCCAGGGAAACTCTTCGTTCAGCACTTGAAATGGGTGCCATGCATGAAGATATCTGGACTCTTTCTCAAATTGCATCTGCACTAGGTACAGTAGAGGGTCTATTAGCTTCTGACGCACAGAAAGACTATTCTTTAAAAAATCCATACTATACAGGATATACTTCACCTTCTGGCAATACAACCGATCTGATTTCATTTAAATAAATACAATCAACACTCCTCAAGCCTATCAATGATGCTCAAACAGAGGAGTCACTGCGAATGTGGTGTAGCGGTAACATCCCATCCTTCCAAGTTGGTGTCACGGGTTCGATCCCCGTCATTCGCTTCCTCAACTGTTGAGGTTACTATGTCACTTATTTCACAACAAGATAGAAAACTTGCTATTGAAGCATTGGATTTTTATCTCTTCAGTAAAGGTAATGACTTCACTGAAGCAAAGAGAGCAGAAGTAAATGCTCTTCTTAATTGGATTAAATTAGAAAAAACCAAACATGAAAATTAATCTTTGGTATTGTGATAGCATGAAACAGTGGCGATGGACTCTTGTAGATGACCATCGACCTATTGTTAAGATGGAGTCTGGTCAGCGCCCAGATCTTCGTGATGCTATGAATGATGTAGCAAATACAGTAGAATATCTTCTAGGGCAAAATTAGTCGATCCTCTGGTAGTCTATTGGTAAGGACAGGCAGACAATGCACTTGGAAACTAGGTTCGATTCCTAGACAGAGGTACTAATGGCACTGGACTGATAACCCAGAATGCTGTAGTAAAGGGTACAACAAGGAACGTTGTATTAAACAAAGGATCCCCTCGGCCACATCGTAGATTTTATCGTAGGTGGACATCCTTGCCCTTAAATTGTAGGTGCCAAAACCTCTCGCTGGTCTAGTATTCTGTGGCTGGATGAAGTAAAGAGGGATAACATAGGCAAAGTTATTCCCACCTACCATAATGGCGTGTAGTTCAGCGGTAGAACAGCTGACTGTTAATCAGCCTGTCGCAGGTTCGATCCCTGCCACGCCAGTTACCGATAAATATGTGTATCGGTGGATACTATAATGAAATACAAAATTTCATCTAACTATTGTTTCTATAACAATGAAATTGTGGAAATGTATTTCATTAACAATGTTCCTTTTACATTTGAAGAGATTCCTCAAATCATGCAGGAGGATCCATATATTCAGATAGATGCATCAAACAATCCTGAATATACTTCTGAAGATTTGTATAGAACATCCTTTTATTTGATTGATGAAGAATGTCATCCATGTCTATTTCCAGTAGACTTGGAGAATCCAGAGGATATGCCTGAATAACGCCTCTAAAGCATTGTGGTGATGCACCGCTCTTGTAAAGCGGAGACCTCAGTTCAATTCTGAGTAGAGGCTTACATACAAAAAACCCCTAGGAATTGGCCGTTCCTAGGGGCTTCATTCTATTCACACACGTTCCAACTTAGGAACAATTCTATTTATACAAGTTACGCATAAATTTTGCACCCAATAGTAGGTATATATGCAGTATTATGCATCACTATGTTAACAAATCGTAACCTTAAAATACTTAAAAAATGCTTAAGTATACTAAATATCCTTGGAGACACATAGAGTTTCCATCAAGATTTGTTATTCACACACGTAACCTATATCCTAAGGGATATATTTCAATTCCAACTGGTAACATTTGATAAAAGATTTTTGGCCGAATCTTTTATCTGACTCGATTCTTTTTTTGTGCAAGGAATTGTTGTATATCTCTACAACCAACAATTTTCTATTCACAAAAAAGGAGAACACAAATGGCAGATCAAGTTTACATGCCTGATCCATGGGCAGCACTTTCTGCACAGCACTCAGATATCCGCAGAGAGGGTTCTGTAGAGCGTGGAGAAATCCGTTACGACGTTGCTACTCGTTCCGCCGACAACCGTTATGCTAATGCAGTCGGTCAAGCAGATATTCGCAGAGAGCAAGCATTAGGTTTCGGTGATGTCAAGTATGGCATTGCTGAGCACTCAGAAGCAACCAACCGTGATATTTTAGTTACTGGACACAACACTGCAGTTAAAGTTGACGAAGCTGCTGACAAGATTCAGCAAAGAGCAACTGATTATTATATTGCTGGTCAAGCAAGAGATTTTGATAACTCCCGTGATCTTGCTGCTCTCAGAGCACAGACCGATATGGCTGCTCAGAGATTATCTTCTGAGATTCTTCTAGCTACTGAGAAGACTGCAACTGCTGCTGCTCTAGAATCAGCAAGATTAGGCGCTGCAGTAGCACTAGGTCAATCACAAATCAGCAAAGAGATTGCTGAGAGCAAGTATGAGACCAGCAAGCAGATTGCTTATGAAAACGAGAAGACCAGAGACCTCATCAATTCACTCAAGAATGATGAACTCAATCGTCTACTCATTGAGCGTAACACAGATCTAAATGGTTGCCGTCAGGATTACTGGGGTGTCCGTGATGGTCTATTTAATAATCAGTTCGCTGCACTATCCTCCCAAGTTAACTCACAGCTCAACGCTCTAAACAGCCAGATTGCTGAGACCCGTCAGGGCATGGTCAACTTCGGAACCATGGCAGGTGTAGGTCAGTCCTCCACCAGCAACGCTGTCCGCTGATTTAGTTCAGTAGTTACGGGGGAGGAAACTCCCCCCTTTCACAGGAGGTAACTATGGACTCAGCAGAAAGAAAATTAATAGATTTATACAATCTCCTTGCTCAATATCAGCGAAATGGAGATACAAATCTTGCTGGAAACATTCAGGCAGTACGTGCAGAAATAACTGAGCTATTGAATGCTCGTGTAGGAGGCAATGACAATATCAACATCGTTATAGATGGTGATGATTGTCCTGATGAATGTCCACCTGGACCACCTGGACCCCCAGGTGAGCAAGGTCCGCCTGGACCACCAGGACCGAAAGGCGATAAAGGTGATCCAGGAGAATGCTCATGCAAATGCAAAAGCATTCTGGTTTCAGATAATTATACTGCTACTTGTGACGATTACTATATCGGTGTCAACAGTGAACAGCCTGTTACTATTACATTACCTGAGAACTGTACCGACTGTTGTGAAATCATTGTAAAGGCAGAAATGGGTCCACCATTGGGTAATCGTAAAGTTACAGTCACAACTGTTGATGGTAGTTATATTGATGGTGCCGACAAATATGTAATGGAAGTACCTTACCAATCGGTAAACATTATTTGTCGTGGTGGGGATTGGCACATCATTTAACGGAGAAAATTAATGGCATACTTAGCACAACCTACAACAAAAACAGATTATGGAGTGGTTGGTGTTGGAGATTTCATTAATGTTTTAGATGGATTCATCTCATTGGAACAAGATGTTTCCCCTGATGCTGATGTATCATTCAATCAAGTTACAATTGACGGAAAAGAAGCAGTTACTTCAGTAACTCCTTCTTCTGGAGATGGCATTCAATTAACTGATGTCATATCAACTGGCAATGATACATCATTTACAATATCAAATACAGGTGTCTTATCTTTAATAGCAGGTGATGGTATTACTCTTTCTGGTTCTACTGGTAATATTACTGTATCTTCTTCTGGTGCAGATTTAATTGCAACCATTGGAGTTACTGGTAACTACACAGCAACTGTTAATGATGAATATATTGGTGTCTTTAGTGCAGCTGCTGTAACTATTTCATTACCAGCTGGTATTACAGGCAGAGTTTATACAATTAAAGATGAGTATGGTCAGGGATCTGGAAAGATTACAATCAAACCATTCGGTACTGAAAAAATTGATAACGCACTGACTTATATTATATCTGTTCCTAATCAATCAGTAAGTATAGTATTCCGTGGCGGACAATGGAGAATCATCTGAGTATAAAATACAAAATTAAAAAATCTTCATTTGCAAATGAAGATTTAATTTACAGAAGCGATAGTCTAAAATCTATTAGACCGTTTGTTGATCTTCGATCTTATGATACAATGATCGAGGATCAACAGACATTAAGTAGTTGTACTGGAAGTGCAATTACCAGTGCATACGAACTTTCTGTAAAAATTTTGTATCCAGATGAATATGTAGAATTAAGTGATTTGTTTGTATACTATAATTCTAGATTAGAGGAAGGTACTGTCGATAAAGACGAGGGAATATATCTCAAGACTGGAATGAAAGTCTTGAAAAAATATGGAGTTTGTACAGAAGACTTGTGGCCATATAGACTTGATAAATGGGATGATGTTCCTTCCGATGTTGCATATGAAGATGCTAAGAAACGAACAATATCAAAGTATCAAAAATTATTGAGCACATATTATATGACTGAAGTATTGAATGATAATAAACCTTTTGTATTTGGCATGAACATATACGATAGTTTTATGGAACTAGACAATCGTATTACTACAGTATCCTTTCCTTCGAGAAAAGAAAAAAGTCTTGGAGGACATGCTATGTGTATGGTTGGTTATGATTTAAATAAAAAACTTTTCCTTGCAAAGAATAGTTTTGGAACTGATTGGGGAATGGATGGTTACTGTTGGATTCCATTCGATTATATTCAAATGGAAGGATACGATTGTTGGACTTTTGATGTACTACTTCAATCAGGAGAATCTAATGTATTACCATCACAGACCATACTATAGAGATTGTTGCTATAGACCATATTATTGGTATTACTATAGACCATATTCATATTATGGATATGATCCTTTCTATTCTTATTATCCAAGATATTACAACTATTACTAAGAGGTTACCATGTATAGATATCCTTATCCTTACTACAGAATGAATTATTATCAACCATACAGACCTTGTTATGGATACCGTTGTGTTCCATATCCAAATTTTATCAATTCCAACTACGCAACCACTAGACAAGACATATATAATAGTGGTACAATGACAGACGTAGTACAGCAGTCTGTTATCAATCAAACAATCGATTCCGATTTTATAGGACCTGTAATTCCATCATTTTAAATATGTATGAAGATTTAACTGCTTTTGAAAAACAACTTGCTCAGTTTGGAGATCGAGTTCAAGTAATTGTTGGACTTGAAGTAGGAGGAAAACTCCATGCAAATGATGCATACAAACAAATTAGAGATTTAGTGAAGGAGCTTAAAAAGCTTCGTAAAACTGAATTAAAGCAAGGCAATGAACTAGATAATTCAAACTTTGGATTTCATTAAATATGACTTTATCACAAGGACTAGTTGGAGAAGAAAATGAAGAGGCTGGATTTGAAATAATCCACCTCTCTTTTCGTAAGAGGGAATCATCCCATCTTTATGGTGGTCCCGTAAACTATTATATCGGCAATATTGTATTTCGATTGACAGATGAAGATGCAATCAATCGAATGAAGTATTACCTAGAAAAGAATGAAGAACTTCGTGTTGCTCCAGATTTGGAGTTAATGGAAAAGTATTATGAAGATCTTCACTTTAAGTTTGAAGACATAGATGAAGAAGATGAGGATGGTAACAAGCTTAGGAAATGTGAGATTTTAAATAAGCATGGTATCAAGGATGAAGATGTATTCATTCGTGCCTATCGTCGTAACATGGCACCGTTACATGACTTCATCCAGTACAACGAAAAATTCAATTGTTATCGAATGCACGAATACTTCCAAGACACCCCTGTGGTTCGTGGTATAATACAGTATCTACATGACATGAAAGATGGTAAAGAAAATCCTAGCCGTACTGTCTATTGGGAACAGTTCATCAATACCCTCGAAAACCTCTGCTGGTGGTGGGACTAGAACCTGTCCCAAATGCGAAATCGAACTACCCCTTGACAAAGACCACTTCCAGGTGGTAAAATACTTTCGTACAGGCTTCTCGTACTACTGTAACGAGTGCAATAAACCAAAGCCTAGAGATTAAACATGACACTAAAAGACAAATCAATTATTTTTTGTATGCCAGGTAATACTTACTCTGGCAATTTCATGATGAATTTTATTGAATTACTTTCCTATGTTTCCCAACAAGGAGCTTCTTTTAAAATTTCTCAACAGTATTCTAGTATGGTAAACTATGCACGATGTAAGTGCGTAGGTGCTGATGTTACTAAAGGAAAAAATCAAGTTCCTTTTGGTGGACTAGAATATGATTATATGATGTGGATTGATTCTGACATTCATTTTAATAATGAAATGTTTCAGAAACTAGTTGATATGGATAAGGACATTGCTTCTGGTTGGTATGCTCAGCCAGGAGGAACATCATCTGGTGGACTCTATACTCCAGTGGTAGAATCTATGGATGATAAGTTTTTTGAAGAATATGGAACTTATGAGTTTCTGACTACAGAAGACATGTCTAAAAAGACAGAACCAATGAAGGTTGACTATATTGGGTTTGGTTGGGTGCTTATTAAAAAAGGAGTATTTGAATCTATTGAATATCCTTGGTTTGCTCCTAAACTACGTCAAATTGGAGAAAACCTGCAAGATGTTTGTTCTGAAGATGTGGCATTTTGCCATGACGCCAAAGATGCAGGATTTGATATTTGGCTAGATCCAACATGTAGAGTTGGACACGAAAAACTTATTACTATCTAAATTTAATTTATAAATAACTAAAATGTTTTTTTAAATATCAATGGCAATTAATTACACTTTACAAATTGGAAATCTTGGTAGAAAGCTATCAGTTGATGGTTTAGAAAATGTTATCTACGAAGTATCTGTAGGAGTTAATGCTCAGTCCCAAGAGTATCCTCAGTTTACTTATTCCTGTGGAGGAACCGTTCAGTTCGATGTATCAGAAATTGATGCAGAATCTTTTGTTCCTTTTGATCAGGTAACTCAAGAGACTGTAGTTGGGTGGCTTCTTGCAAAAGAAGGTATTGAATCTGTAGATGAGTTTTCTTATGTAAAATCTTCTGTAGATAATATTCAGGCACGTATTGATGCTCTTCAAGTAGAAGATAGCGTTAATGTTGGATGGACTATTAGTAATATTCCTCCAGCTCCTACTCCAGTAGAGCCACAAGTAATTGAGCCTCCTGCAGTAGAAGAAACTGTGACTGAAGAAGTTCCAACCGAAGAAGTTGTGACTGAAGAAGTTCCAGCAGAAGAAATTATCACTGAGTAGTGATAGTTAGTCTCGGAGTAGACTTTAAACTCTGCCCTGGTCGGGAGCAACCCCCTTTAAAACAAATGGAAAATTCAATTTACTGTTCTTTAAAACTATCAACTGTTTGTACTGAAATTGAAAGTGTAATTTCTACACTTAAACAAATTCAAGACCGTATGGACTTGAAAAATTATGTTAAAATTCAAGAGACAATTGATAGACTTCAAGAACACAAGCAGTATATTTGGCAAATATACAAAGATATAGAAGTCTTGGAATGACTTAAAAATTACCCTGGTGGAGTCAATATGACCCAAATTAATCCCCGCAGGATAAGGGATAAGCCTGCTGGTGCGGATGAGGGGTGCATACTCCCGCCGAGTTTCCAATTTTCTCGTAATCAAAATTGGTGGCGAGCCTGCAAAGGGGGTTGACAACCCCCTCTTTTTATCCTATACTAGGATGCAAGAAACCGAACACTGTTACGGTTTCTAACAACATAAATAAAATCTGTAGTTGTAATTCTTTACACAATATGAAAATTAATCAACTAATTCTTGCACCTGTTGCATTAGGCTTGATTACTCCTGCTGTGAATGCAGCCGACCTTAATATGGAAGGAGTCAATCAATATGCTTCTGCAGAGCAGGTCACAAGTGTCACTCAGTTCTCTGATGTGAAACCAACTGATTGGGCATATCAGGCACTCAGTAACCTCGTAGAGCGTTATGGTTGCGTAGCAGGTTATCCTAACGGCACTTATGGTGGTGGTCAATCTATGACCCGTTATGAGGCAGCAGCACTTTTAAATGCTTGTCTTGACCGTGTAACTGAAGTTACTGATGAACTCAAGCGTCTTCAAGCAGAATTCGCACAAGAACTCGCTGTTATCAAAGGTCGTGTAGACGGTCTTGAAGCAAAGGTTGGCGAACTTGAAGCAACTCAGTTCTCCACTACCACTAAACTACGTGGCGAAGCAACCTTCGTTCTCGGTGGTGTTCCTGGTTATGATACCAAAGATGATGTAAGCACTCGCACTGCTTTCAATTATGATGTTCGTCTAAACTTTGATACTTCGTTCACTGGTAAGGACTTGCTCCGCACCCGTCTGCGTTCTTCAAACTTTAGTTCCGATCCGTTCGGTTCTTCGTCTTCCCTGTTCAAACTAGACAAGGCAGACAACTTCTCTAGTGCTAATGGTGATAATGTAGTACTTGACCGTCTGTACTATTCTTTCCCTGCATTCAACAACAGTACTACTCTGACTGTTGGTGCCAAGGTTCGTAACACCGAAATGGCATGGGTTCCTTCAGCATACAAGTCTGAGATTCTTGACTTCTTTGCTGTTGCTGGTGCTCCTGGTGTCTATAACAAGGCAACTGGTGCTGGTTTTGGTGCTATGTGGAAGCAAAAGGGTAAGCAAGGTTTCGTTGCTGGTGTAAACTATGTTGCTCAAGATGGCGACAATAGTGAAACTGGCGTATTTGATGAGACTGGTGCTTTGAATACGATGGCACAGATCGGTTACCGTGGTCAGAACTGGGGCATTGGTGCTGGTTATCGTTATGGTACTGAAGGCACTCGTGTTCGTACCTACAACGGTTTGAACGGTGCTTCAGGTACTCTGGTTCCAGGTCAAACCTCTAACGGTTACTCTATCAACGCATATTGGCAACCTAAGCAGTCTGGCATTGTTCCCTCTGTTTCTGTTGGTTATGGTTGGAACACTGTAAGTGGCACTCAAAGTGATGCTACCGATAGTCAATCATGGATGGCAGGTCTCCAGTGGTCTGATGTATTTGCCAAGGGCAACTCTGCTGGTGTTGCCATCGGTCAAGCACCCACTGGTGAAGATCTTGAAAAGGCAACGATGCTTGAAATTTTCTACAAGTATCAGGTGTCTGACAATATCAGCATCACTCCTGCAATCTTCTATGCAAGTGATATTCAACGCCTGAATGATAATGCCTCCAAGTGGGGTGGTGTGATTCAGACTAAGTTCACTTTCTGATAGGTCAGGAAAGTTTAACAATAGGGGGTCTACAAATCCCCCTTTTTTATATATAATAACGTAACAATTCTTAATGAATCTATAATGACCGTAACAACAAATGATCGTGGTCAACAGAATATGTTTGCCAAAGAACCTACCATGTACTACGAAAACTATGGTATGGACACCCCTAACCAAGTAAAGGAGAAGTACAATGGACGTTGGGCTATGCTCGGCATCATTGCTGGTGCTATTTCTTATTCTCTCACTGGCAAGCTCTTCTTCGGGATCTTCTGACAATTGATTGACAATGACTGAAATTTTGTTTACAATTACGAGTGTCAGCTTCCTAGTGTTGCTGTCATATTCTGTAGAAAAAATCTGTGAGACTTACTAATGGCTACTTACAACATTACACTTCAATCACCCGATGGCACTGAAACCACTATTCAGTGTTCTGATGACCAATATATCCTTGAGGCAGCTGAAGAAGCTGGCGTTGATCTACCTTCCTCTTGTCGTGCTGGTGCTTGTTCTGCTTGTGCTGGCAAACTCATTAGCGGTACAGTAGACAACGAAGAACAATCATTCCTTGATGATGAACAGATTGAATCTGGTTGGGTACTTACTTGCGTAGCATATCCTACCAGTGATTGTGTAATCCTCACTGAGCAGGAAGAAAACCTGTGAGTGCTGGAATGCTAGGGCAATTTAATCTTGCCTTACAAGAACTTGTGAAAACTGGTGCTTGGGATCAAGATGTAGAACTAGAAGTCAAGATCGCTGGCACCCTAAAGAATGACAAGTTTATTGTTATTAAACCTGTCAAAGAAAGAATGGTTTGTAATCCAAACCCAGAACTTAAACAACAACACCCTTATCAAGGAGAAACAAAATGAAATTCGGTTTTACCCCTGAGGCTGAGATTCTTAATTCTCGTCTAGCAATGCTTGGTTTTGTTATTGCTGTTGGTACTTATGCTACCACTGGGCAAATCATCCCAGGCATTTGGTGAAGTAAATAAATACAGGAGGTTCGATACCTCCTTTTTTTATGACTATAAAATTAACTGATGCAGCGAAGCATACTGAAGGATATATGCATCAAATGGATGCATGGGAATACCTTCAACAGAATACTCCATCAAATATTCTAGAAGAATTTGCCAAGAGATTTAGGAATCAATACGTACAGTCTAATACATCTGTAGTTCCTAAATGTGGCGTAGATTTAATTAAACAGTTTGAAGGATGTGTATTGAAAGCTTATTACGATCCACATACTGGAGGACTTCCTATCACCATCGGTTGGGGAAGTACCAAAGATATGAATGGAAATCCATTCAAGATTACTGATAAGATTACATTACAGCAAGCAGATCAACTTTTAGAATATCAAATTCGTAATCAATTTCTGCCACCACTCACTAAGATTCCATACTGGAATGAAATGAATGATGAGATGCGTGGAGCATTACTTTCATTTGCATATAATCTTGGTGCCAATTTTTATGGTTCAGATGGATTTGCTACCATTACCAAGACACTGAAAGAAAAGTCTTGGCACATGGTCCCAGAGGCACTGTATCGCTACCGCAATCCAGGATCTAGCGTAGAGAAAGGTCTTGCACGTAGACGTAGAGCTGAGGGTGCGTTATGGGATTCTGGATTATTTAAAATCAAATAATTTTCTTCCTTTCTTTGCTGGTCTTTTTATAAAACGAGAAACCTCTGTCGATTGTCTTTTCGACAGAGGTCTTCTATTTTCTAGAAATATTCCATCATTGGTTATTAATCTTATTATAATTAATAATTCAATGCTTAGAGTTTTCATCTTTGCTTTCTAGGTAGTCTAACATCATGATGTAAATTATACAACCTAAAGTACCAGCTAAAACTATTCCGAGTCCTATTGCGACTCCCCATGGAAATTCATTCATTTTCTTTTTTATTTTTTAAATCTGCTTTGAGTGCAATGATAGTTGCTAATAAAGACATCAGGGTTTGAATAGATTCTGATGTATTGTCGTCACATTTACTTGGTGGTTTTGCTCCACTTTTATCAAATGCCTTTACAAGATACAAGTAATGTAAACTAGTCATTACTTTAAAATTACAAATGACATAGTTGGTAAATGTCATTCCAACAATTGCTGTTGCTACAAATGCAACCATAGCAGGGACGATACTATCTAATGTTGGATATTTAAATTTCATTTTTATGAATCCAAGTTTTTAACTCATGTAAATATGCTCTTAGCATATTAGCCTTTTCTTCATGCCAAGGATCTTCAGTTTTTAAATATTGTTTTGTGTGATTATCTATGGCTTTTAATATATTATGAATCGGAGCATTCCAAGGTTCTCTGATAGGAGTATTAAATGTCCTTCTCTCGTCCATATAGATTCTGCTCCAGGTAGGTATATAATTTTTCTTTCAGTTCACCAAATACATCCCACATTTCTTCAGACCCAGTTTTTTCCTGGTACGCAGTACATGCTAAGATTAAGTAATCAATATCTGTTGAGTTAAGTCTGTACATAGATCTTTTCCAACTCAATTATATTTAGGCAAACCCCCCTTGACAGACCTCGTATCCTGTGCTACTATAAATAAGTTGTGAGGGAACGTTACATTCCTTCATATACTTTTTAATAAACCTTTACGTTCTTTTAAAACTATGGCTGCATCCATCGCTCAACAGCGTGGAAGTAACACTTGGGAACAATTCTGTGAGTGGGTAACTTCTACCGATAACCGTCTTTATGTCGGTTGGTTTGGAACTCTAATGATTCCAACCCTTCTCGCTGCTACTATTTGTTTCATCGTTGCTTTCATTGCTGCACCTCCCGTTGACATCGACGGTATCCGTGAACCTGTTGCTGGTTCACTCATGTATGGAAACAACATCATCTCTGGTGCTGTTGTTCCTTCCTCTAATGCAATCGGTCTACACTTCTACCCCATCTGGGAAGCTGCTTCTCTAGATGAGTGGCTATATAATGGTGGACCATTTCAATTGGTCGTATTCCATTTTCTAATTGGTATCTATGCTTACATGGGTCGTGAGTGGGAACTTTCCTACCGTCTGGGTATGCGTCCTTGGATCTGCGTTGCTTATAGTGCTCCTGTTGCCGCTGCTTCTGCAGTATTCCTTGTCTATCCTTTCGGTCAAGGTTCCTTCAGTGATGCAATGCCTCTCGGAATCTCAGGCACGTTCAACTACATGCTCGTCTTCCAAGCAGAACATAACATTCTCATGCATCCTTTCCATATGCTCGGTGTGGCTGGGGTATTTGGTGGCAGTCTCTTTAGTGCTATGCACGGAAGTCTGGTTACGTCTTCACTCGTTCGTGAAACGACTGAAAACGAATCACAAAACTACGGATACAAGTTTGGACAAGAAGAAGAAACATACAACATCGTAGCTGCACACGGTTATTTTGGTCGCCTGCTCTTCCAATACGCCGCGTTCAACAACAGCCGCAGCCTGCACTTCGTCCTGGCTGCCTGGCCCGTGGTTGGCATTTGGTTTGCTGCACTTGGTGTTAGCACCATGGCATTCAACCTCAACGGCTTTAACTTCAACCAGTCCCTGCTCGATAGCAGTGGTCGTGTGGTCAACACCTGGGCAGACATCCTCAACCGTGCTAACCTCGGTTTTGAAGTGATGCACGAGCGTAATGCTCACAACTTCCCTCTTGACCTTGCTTCTGCTACTACAACTCCTGTTGCACTCAAAGCACCAGCGATTGGCTGAGGTACTTGACAAATCCCTTCAAACCACCTACAATAAGTAGGTGGTTTTTTTATTGGTAATGACAACATACAAAGTTTGGGTCTCTTCGGGAGACAGCCCTTGGCACAGAACTTATTTCAATGAGTTAGGTGCTGTACAACTAACTGAAGAACAAGTCTCAAAGTATTTTACTTTCAATGAAGATGGAGAGATTGATTTCGATCAAGATGTTCTTTGTGAGGCTACAGACAGAGACTATGATGACGAAGAAAATGACTTTCCTACATGGGATACAATTACTGATGGTTGTATTTGTTGGGGACCTGATGTTGACGATCAAAACATTGGAGTCTGTTTAGCTGAAGATGACGAAAAACAAATTTGGGTAAAACCAATTTGTGAACTTCCTTATTATACAAATGATGATATCGAAGAAGGTCTTCCACAGCTAGATGAATCTATCAATGGATATGCTAGAATTTTCCATGACCTGAATGAATCTGAGGGAGTCTGGATTGTTTACAATTCTTATGAGCGGGGTGGCTATGAAGGAGAGTTCGAAATTCCTGATGATCAAGAATTTGATCCTTCTAAACTAGTTGTAAATCTCAATGAAGTTGCAGACTGTTGGACCATTGTATCTGGAATTGAATATGATGGAGAAGATGTTTATTGTGAAGGAGATACCATGGGTAAGGGTATTGACTGGTATGTTTACTACAAAGGAAATCTACACAGCTTTAAATAATAATGCAAATTAATTTTCAATCAGAAAGTAGAAAAACTGGAATTCAATTTGAAAATCTAGTAGAGGAACATCTACGTGATTCTAGAAAAGCAATTCTACATAAAAATTTTAAATTTGAGTCTATTGGTATTGATGTTGACTTCGTAGCAACAGATGGTCTAATCACTGAATACATCGAAGTAAAAGGTGGACTTTCTGGCGATAAAAAGCGACCAGGAGCCCAACGTACCGACAGCGTTAAAAAAGCTATCGCAAATGGGGCTTTATTGAAATCTATGAATCCAGATGCATATTTTGTAATCTATTTTTCTGCAAAGCCAAAGCCAGGAAGTTCTTCTGATTTGATGTTACAAAATGCACTGGATGCAGGATTTGTTGATGATATTCGGTATTTGACTTGACACCTAAATTAATATGTGCTAATATATACCAGCATTAATGCATGAGATATGGAAAATCAAATTATCGATGTAGAATCTACAGAAGTTACTGAAGAAGAAACAGTTCTTACTCCAGAGCTTAGTTTAAATGAAGACAAAATTAAATCTCCTGCTGAGATTAGACAAGATCTAGAAAATTTAAAACAATTACAAAAAGAACTTAAACGAATTAAAAAATACATGAGGAGTCCTCTTTATAAAATTCGTCAACTAGATGCAAGATCAATTCAAAATGAATGAAGATTTTTATAAAGAATTTGTAGAAAGAGTCCAGCATAGTGTTCAAATTTCTATAAAATATGGACATAATGATTATGCATTAGGATTAAAAAAATCATTAATGATTGTCAACGAATTAAAACAGAAGTATCAGAATGAGACTAAATAATATCATTCTATACCAGAAGTAACATGGAAAGATGTCCTGCATGTGAGGTATGTATTGAAAATGGTATGGCAAAGTTTTTTCACGGAAAGCCAGGAACTTTAGAATTTCTTGCCCAACGAGTTTGCCAATATCGTAAAGTAGATGCTCCATGCATAAATCCATGTTACGATTCGGAGAATGAGTATCCTCCTGGATACGAAGATTCTCCTTTCTAGGAAAGGTGGCCGAGTGGTCGAAGGCGCAGCACTGGAAATGCTGTATAGGGGCAACTCTATCGAGGGTTCGAATCCCTCTCTTTCCGTTGTCCACTAAATATTTTTTATGACAACTAATTCTGAAAAAACTGAAGAACTTGAAATTGAACTAGATGATGAGACTGCTAAAATTGCTCATGCTTTGGCAGAAGCTAGAGGAGTTACAGTAGAACAATTGATAACTCAAGTATTATCCGATGCAATTGAAGAAGGGTATTTCAACGATATTGCAGAATAATGGATTATTACTTTTATTTTATTTTATTACTTTCAGTATTGTTATACGTTTGTATAACAGATTCAAACGTATTAGACTGGATTTCTATTAAAGTAAATCACTTTTTCGTTTATCTTCAACTTCAATACATAAAATTAAAGTGGAAGTTTAAACGTTTCTAGGGTAGGTGTCCGAGTGGTTAATGGAGGCGGACTGTAAATCCGCTGGCTCTGCCTACGGGGGTTCAAATCCCTCCCTGCCCATCCCTTGATTTTTCCCAGCCAGTGTGCTATACTACATAGGAATAGAATTCCAGCGACTTATGGATGTAGTACTGTACACTAAGGATGACTGTCCTTATTGCGAAAAAATTAAAACCGTTTTTAATATTCAAAATGTTCCCTACGTAGAGTATAAACTAGGAGATCATTTTGATCGAGATAATTTTATTTCCGAATTTGGAGAAGGTTCTACTTTTCCCCGAGTATTGATTGATGGAAATCTAATTGGTGGTGCATCTGAAACTGTAAAGTATCTTATGGAGAATGGTATTGTATGAACAAAGTTTGTGAGATTTCTTCATTCATTGATATCCTTATCGATGATTTTGTAATTCAACGAAAGAAGCCCAAAGCCAATTTTATTAAATTCCTACAATCTGAAAATATTGATAGACGAACCATCAATAATTTTGTTGATACTAAAACCAATGGAATTGAATCTCAAATTAAAGAACTTGAGATTGCAATGAGTGGAGAAGATCCTCAAGTAAAAGAAGGTTATGGAAACTTTAGAAAATCTGAACTGCGAGACTTTAAAGAATTTCTAGAGCAGATTGTTGATGATCTTTATAAGTACAAAGATAATAAAAAGATCATTCGTAAACGTAGAAGTACTTCTCCAGATAAACTACTCAAGTATATTAGTTTCTATTCTGATGATCTTACTCTTGGTTCAACTACATACAAGTCACTACCTACAACTGAGCTTTTAAATTCAAAACATATTTTTCTGTACAATGTAGAAACTAGGGAGCTTACTTATTACACTGGTAGATCTCTTGGTGTTCGAAGAACTTTAATCACTGGATTTGATCCTGACAAATCTTGGGTTCGAAAGATTAGGAATCCTGAAGAGTTTCTTCCTGAGATTAGTTCTTGTTCAAAATACAATATTGAGAATATTGTATCTCATCTAACTACAAAACCAAAGGTTCCTACTGGAAGAACTAACGCAAAACAAATTTTTATGAAATCAATTAAATGAATTCAATTCCAGAAAAGTACCTAAATAAAAATGTAAGGGCAATGCTAAGTGGGAGGAATCAGACTTTTCAAGAAAAGCCTAACTTTCACTTTCTCAGGGTAGTTTCATTTCTCCGAAAAATCTACCGAGTGGAGGTTAAAATCTTCATCAACGATGTTAATACTTAACAGTAGATAAGGGAGTAGAGCCATGTCAAGTTTACTAGTTCTAGTATCTGTTTTGACTATTGGATTAGTTTTGATTGTGTTGAGTTTTATGATAGGAATGGTATTTGGATGGTTCGCTAATGAATACTTCAATCCTATTTCTTCTGCATCACCAAATTCCCATCCAGAAATGTATGATGAAAATGGTAACTATATAACAGAAGAATTAATTGCAGTTCGTTTCGAAGAAGAAGAGGATGATGAAGAAGAGGATTAACTTATGATTCTTGTCGATATGAATCAGTGCATGATTAGTAATTTAATGATGCAAATAAAAAATGATGATGAGCTAGATGAAAATATGGTTCGTCATATGGTTTTGGTTGCTATCAAATCCTACAAAAAAAAGTTCCATGCAGAATATGGTGATCTAGTTCTTTGTTACGATAGTAAGCACTATTGGAGAAAAGAATTTTTCCCATATTATAAACAGAATAGAAAAAAAGATAGAGAGAAGTCAACTCACAACTGGTCTCAAATTTTTGATATATTAAATAAAATTCGAGATGAGATTCGAGACAACTTTCCATATATTGTATTAGAAGTATATGGAGCAGAGGCTGATGACATTATTGCCACTATGGCAAAATATGTCACTCTACAAAATATAAAAAGAGAAAAACAAAATCTACCAAAAGAAAAAGTCTTAGTACTTTCTGGTGATAAAGATTTTATTCAATTAAAGAAGTATCCATGTGTTTCTCAATATAATCCAGTACAAAAGAAATATATCACCGAAATAAACGCAAAGAATTACATAAAAGAACATGTAATAAAAGGTGATAGGTCAGATGGAATTCCGAATTTTTTATCTGCATCTGATACGTTTGTAACTGGAAAAAGGCAGAAGCCAATCAGTAAAAAGAATATTGAAAAGTGGATAAATTCTGAACCAGAAAGTTATTGTAATACAGAACAACTTTCTAACTATCATAGAAATCTTAAACTAATTGATTTTAGTATGATACCTGGAGAGATTGAATCTAAAATTATAGAAGAATTTGAACAGTTAAATAGTAACAAGTTACCACATGTATCAATTAACTATTTTATTGATCACAAACTAGTATTTTTATTAAATGAAATGGAGGAATTTTAACCATGTCTGAATTGCCTGTAGAAAGACTTCTGCTATCTGAAGTTCTTCAAAAAATATCAAATGCAAAAACCAAAGCTGAAAAGGTAGCACTACTACAAAAGTATAAGACCCCAGCACTTCAATCACTTTTAATTTGGAATTTTGATGAAAGCATTAAGTCAATGCTTCCCGAAGGAGAGGTTCCATACACACCAAATGATGTTCCAATTGATACAGAACACACAAGACTACTACATGAGTATCGTATTCTTTATAACTTTGTGAAAGGAGGAAACGATGGTCTTCCTAGTTCAAAGCGAGAACTAATGTTCATTCAACTTCTAGAAGCTTTACATAAGGATGAAGCTTCTGTTCTTTGCCTAGTCAAAGATAAGAAACTTGGTAAGAGATATAAGATCACCAAGAATGCTATAGAAGAAGCATATCCAGAAATCCAGTGGGGGAATAGGTCGTGACATGTGTAAAATTGTACACTTAGATTGTGATAAAAGTTTAGCTAAGGACAAGACGTTACCACTAAACTCTTATATCGTCACCTATGAGGTTGACAACCAAACCAAATATGATATAATAGTATGCAACAAGCGGGCTCAGATCTTCGACATGTACTGGGACAAGTACCGTGAAGGTCTGAAAGATATCCGCTGGACCGATGGCAAGGTCAATCCCAAACTATGGGGAATAGAACCAAAGGAACCTAAAAAGAAAAGGTAATTATGAGCAATGTTTTTTTGATTTCGTTAAGTCAAGGTGCTGGCAAACTAGAAGGTAAGACAGCCCAAGAAGTGATTACTTATACTGCTCGTGTAAGTAATCCAGCTAACCAGGAAAAGTTTGATACTGCTGCTGGACTTCTTCGATACTGCATTCGTGAAAATCATTGGAGTATTTTTGAACAAGCTGATATGACTCTGGAGATTAATACTACCAGAGGAATCGCAGCGCAAGTGCTTCGTCACCGTTCATTTACATATCAAGAATTTTCACAACGGTATGCTGATACAAAACTTCTGACTGACAAGCCAGCAGTCCCAGATCTTCGCCGTCAGGATACCAAGAATCGTCAGAACTCAATTGATGACTTTGGTGATTATGTAAAACTAAAAATGCAAGGTGAAATTCAAGAACACTTTGAGAAAAGTCAACAGCTGTATGATTCTCTTCTCAAGCAGGGCGTGGCAAAGGAATGTGCAAGGTTTGTGCTTCCTTTGGCAACTCCAACTCGAATTTACATGAAGGGATCCGCCAGGTCATGGATTCATTATATCAATCTACGATCTTCAAATGGAACCCAAAAGGAACATATGGATATCGCAAATGAATGTAAAGATATCTTTAAGACCTGCTTCCCTGACATTGCAGAAGCACTAGAATGGTAATGTGAAATGTCTTTGTTATGAACATCTTTTATCTAGACTACAATCCTACAATATGTGCCCAAGAGCATTGTGACAAACATGTAGTTAAAATGATTGTTGAGTATGCACAACTTCTATCAACTGCTCATCGAGTTATTGACGGCATTGGTTATTATGAACTTTCTCCTAAGAATCGGCAGGTCAAAAGATTCAAACTCGATGAGCCAAGAGAATCAAATCTCTATAAAGCTTGTCATATTAACCACCCTTCTGCTCTCTGGGCTAGGAGTTCTAGATCACATTACAAGTGGCTCTATGAACTCTTTGAACAATGTTGTATTGAATACACCAGGAGATATGGAAAATTCCATGCCACTGAATCCTTAAAGGGATATTTGAATCATCCTCCAACCAATCTTCCTGAAATGGGTTGGTCCGATCCCCCTCCTGCAATGCCCGATAAATACAAAGTAACTGATTCAATTCAGTCCTACCGCAACTATTATATTGGAGAAAAAGTTGCGTTTGCAAAATGGAAATCTCCATCCACAATTCCTGAATGGTTTAAGACACATGCCAACTTATAGATTCCGAGATAATAATACAGGTGAAGAATTTGACAAATGGATGTATATGGCTGAAAGAGAAACGTATCTAGAGTCTAATCCAAACCTTACTCAAGTTCCTACGGGACTGAACGTAGTAGGAGGAGTCGGAGAATTAAAAAACAAAGCTCCTGATACCTTTAAAGACGTTCTTCGTCGCATCAAATCAAACCATGCACATTCGACTATTGACGTATGACAAGTTCACGCAGAAGAAAAAATGACCACACCTTCGCTGATATGCCAGCTAAAAAGATGAGAAGGAAAAAGCCAATTGATAGTGAGCATATGAGAGATATCTCTCCTCTCACTCCAGCTCAAGAAAAAGTATTTGACGAATACTTGAGTGATAAAAATCTATTTCTTTATGGTGCTGCAGGAACTGGAAAAACTTTCATTAGTTTATATCTTGCACTAAAGGACGTACTTAATGAAAAGACACCATATGACAAAGTTTATATGGTTCGTTCTCTAGTCTCTACCCGAGAAATTGGTTTCCTTCCTGGAGATCATGAAGATAAATCAAGTCTTTACCAGATTCCATATAAGAATATGGTAAAATACATGTTTGAGATGCCAGACGAAGCATCCTTTGAGATGCTATACGGCAATCTAAAAAATCAAGGAACTATTAGTTTTTGGTCTACTTCTTTTATTAGAGGAACTACACTTGATAATTGTATCATTATTGTGGATGAAAGCCAGAATCTTAATTTCCATGAATTAGATTCTATTATCACTCGTGTTGGTCAAGACACTAAAATTATTTTCTGTGGTGATGTAAATCAGACAGACCTGATCAAGACCAATGAAAGAAATGGTATTCTTAATTTTATGAGTATTCTTCAAACCATGGAAGAGTTTTCTATGGTAGAATTTGGAATTCCAGATATCGTTCGCTCTGGACTAATCAAGAGTTATCTAATTAGTAAAATGAATTTAGGATTGTAATGTTTGTACATTTAAATAATGCTCCTTTAATTGATCTACAATCTATAACCACAGATAACGGAAGGATGTATGTTACTCCAGAAGGTAACAAATATCCCTCCGTTACTACTGTTATAGGAGCCATGAAAAAGAAGTCTATTCTTGAGTGGCGAAAAAGAGTAGGTGAAGCAGAGGCTAATCGTATTTCTACTAGAGCTGCATCTAGAGGAACTTCTCTTCATTCCATGAATGAAGATTACCTAAATAATATATTCGATGAACAACAGTACAAAGACAAAGTTCTTCCTTTGTTCATGTTTAAATGTTTAAAACCATATCTAGACAGAATTAATAATATTCATGTTCTAGAAGGATCATTATATAGCGATAGATTAAAACTCGCTGGAAGAGTTGATTGTATCGCAGAGTATGAAAATGAATTGGCGGTTATAGACTTCAAGACCTCCACCCAACCTAAAGAACGTAAATGGATTGACAATTACATTGCACAGGAATGTGCATATGCAATGATGTATTATGAACGCACAGGCATTAAAGTTAAGAAACTCGTAACTCTAATTGCTTGCGAAGAAGGAGAGATTCAAGTCTTTCAGGAATACGATATCAAACACTACATGAATGTACTTCTAGATTATATTAAAGAATGGAATAACCAAATGCTTAAGTTCTAATGGAACAACGTAAATCCACTAAAAATGGCGAAACTTTTGAACAATTTATTGAAGACAAATTTATGACTGCTACAAAATTCTCTATGGAAGTTGAAGAAATCGTTCGTTCTAATCAAGGTGGTCTCAACTATATTGAAGCTATTCTTGTTTATTGCGAATCACATAATATTGAATTGGAAAATGTATCTAAACTTATTTCCAAACCTCTTAAGGAAAAACTGAAAGTTGATGCTCAACGTATGAATTTTATGAAGAGATCTTCCCGAGCAAGATTGCCCCTATGAATCCATTTGAAGTATATAAATTATATCTTGCAATAAAATTACATTTTACTACAGATAGATTTGATTATTTTAAATGTTGTGGAAAAACAAAAGCTTCTATGCAAGCTTTTGAAAAAAGAAAAGATGTATACTTTTTTAAAAAATTAGCAACAAAATATTCTAGAGAAGAACTCATTGAATATTTTGTTGCTAATTTTGTTGGGGATGAAAGTACTTGGATTGGAAATATATCTCGTATTGAAAATTCTACAGTATATCCTAGATGGAAGGAAAAAATTAAATCAATGCCAGATACATTCAAACGTGATGTTCTAGTATTGTTGAATGATAATTCTTTTGAAGATATATTTAAAGTCTCTCATACCCATCCACCTATCATTGTAAAGTACCTATCAAAATCTATATCTTTAGAAACACTAGTTATACTAAACGTATTATTAAACTATGTCAAAGATTTTGATGCTACTATTAAAGAGCCAGTTATCTGGCCAGATCTAAAACGAAAGGTAGTAAAATACGAACCTTTCCTTTCTGTAGACAAACCTAAATATAAACATATTCTCTTAGATCAATTATGAAATTTTTTGAACAAGAAATAATTCGTGATGAACTAGTAGAAATGATGTCTCTATATGAAGACATACGTGAAGCATTGGCAAATTCTTGGGATAGAACAATTGAATCTAAAAGAGAATGTTTAAACAAACTTGAACGGCTGGTTGAATTACAAGAGTTTCTTTATTTCAGAGCTAAGTATTCTGAAGATGAAGAAGCCAAAGAATTCACTGAAATGTTAAGACATTCTGCCATTTTTCTTGGAATTTCTCCAGGAATGGATCTGACACAAATCTTTTCAGAGATGAAAGAGGGAATTGCAGAGGCCAAAAAAAAGCTTGACAACCCAGCCTGAACCTGCTATGATAGTCATGTATTCGGTGGACAAGCTGAATCCAACTAATCCAACTAATCCAATTAATACGGAGAATCCAAATGTCATTTGCAACACTCAAGCGTAACTCATCTTCTGTATTTGAGAAGCTAACTCAGGAGATCGAAAAGCAATCCAGTACTGAATCTAGTTCTGACGAAAGGCTATGGAAGCCAGAAGTAGACAAGGCTGGAAATGGTTACGCTATTATTCGCTTTCTTCCTGCAGCTGGAGAAAGTGCTACTCCTTGGGCTAAGATCTATTCTCATGCATTCCAAGGTCCTGGTGGTTGGTATATCGAGAACTCTCTTACTACCATCAATCAAAAAGATCCAGTTGGTGAACTGAATCGTCAGCTATGGAATAGTGGTAATGAGAAGGATAAAGAAACTGCTCGTAAGCAAAAGCGTAAGCTATCATATTACAGCAACATTTATGTAGTTAAAGATCCTGCACACCCAGAAAACGAAGGTAAAGTATTCCTCTACAAGTACGGCAAGAAAATCTTTGACAAGATCATGGAAGCAATGCAACCAGCATTTGCTGACGAAACTCCAGTAAATCCATTTGATCTTTGGACTGGAGCAGACTTCAAGCTAAAGATTCGTAAGGTTGAAGGTTACTGGAATTATGATAAGTCTGAGTTCTCTACTCCTGGAACTCTAGGTGACTTTGATGATGATCAACTAGAAAAGATCTACAATAAGATTTACGATCTAGAAGAGTTCACTGCACCATCTAACTTTAAGACTTATCAAGAACTTGAGACTCGGTTGAACAATGTTCTAAATGTTCGCTCATCACCTAAGACTCGTGTTGATACTGAGACTCTTGAAGACGAAGAGACTGTTCAGGAAGAAGTAACTCGACCAACTATCTCTTCTCGTATGGCTTCATCCGATGATGACGAAGATGATACTCTAAGTTACTTCGCTCGTCTAGCAGAAGAAGACTGAATCTAACTAAAAAAATTGGGGGCGTAAGCCCCCTTTTTTAATACTTAATGTCTGGTAGTCTGACTCCTCGTTCATCTATATTATATTCTGTATCGTATGCAAATAATTTAGAAATTTCAGTTTTCATTTTACTTAGGTATTGTTTTTTAATTAGATAAATTTCTTTTTTGCTCTCATTCTTATCGTATTCGTAGTCTCTATAAGTTACTCTTTTTAATACTTGAGAACCTGTTAAAGTCTTAGTGACTCCAGCATCATTATATTTAAATGAATATGTTGGATAATATGTTGGAGAGTTTTGAGCTGTGGTATCTGCAGATAGTTCTATTATAACTCCTCCAGGCAATACAATAGTTCCAGCTGAATTTTTTATTTGATATGTTTCCCAGTGACGAACTTTGAATTGATTATCTCCATACTTTTGATTTATAGAGTTATCAAGTTCTACTGAGTCTACAGGCCAATCATTATTCAGATCAATAATATTATTTAAAAGTAGAATAGTCCAATACCATTCTGTAGATTGATACTTATTATAGGAGATAATTTCTGGAGTTTCTCCTTCTTGAATTGTATACTTGGTGGAATTAATATACAATGAATTTAAGTTATCTCTAAATCTTACTCTACGAAATAAATTTTTAGATAACTTTGCTCCTCCAGAAGATTGAGGATAGTATACGTTAGGCTGAGAATTAAAAAACATCTTAGTATCCTCCCTCTCCTGTTCCGAATGGTACTACTTCTGTTCCAGTAATAATTTCTGTTTCTTTGAAGTCTAGTTGAAGATTGTATGCTACTGGGGATGGTCCCATATCACTTGAGTAGTGAGTTGCCCAAACTCCATCTGGAGTATAGTTGACAGTAATATTTGTAAGTACTGCTGGCTTAATTCTTGGTAGAGTTTTAATTTCATTATTTTGTTCATTATACATCCAAGATAAATTAAAGATTCTTGGTACAGACAACCATCTGTCACTAAGTTCATTGAAAGTATTACCTTCTTCTCCTTCAAATGCAGATACTCCACTATAATTTGGAAGTGCATGATATCTTAGTGCTTTGATAATATTGTCAATTCTAGCTTGCTCTGGTTTATTTCTTGGAACTAATTTCCAGGTAAAGCTAAAGTTTCTCATTGAAACTCCACGAAAGATTTGTTCTTTATATGGATTCAATACTTTTCCTGCAATACCTTGAGTAAGACCCTCTCCACTAATGCCAATATTTTTTTGACTCATTTGACTTAGAATCATTCCTGCCAATCCATTCTGAGCTAGAGTGGTTAAATTGCTTCCCATTTGCTCTGCATTTGCATCGGTAAATCCTTTTGCAATTGATGGAAGTATTTTTCCAACTGCTCCTATGTTTTCTTCACTCCAATCCATACTATCTGTGTAGTTCAATGCATCTGGAACTGGCAATAATACTGTAGCAAGAGGTCTTTTAGCTTTTGTTCTTGCAACGGATGACAATTGAACATTGCTTAAACTTCCCTTATATTGGGTAGAAGTTCCTGGACTTGCTGTATTATCTGCATCTACTGCAATACCTCCTAACCCAGTCTCTGCGATGGGGGTAAAATCTACAACCTCAATTTTTAGTACATCATACTTTGAAATATTATCTGGCCAATACAGCCTTTGCTGTTGGAAAACATTTCCATCATCAGCTGGAGGAGCATAGCTTTTTGATACAGATGTCATAAATAGTAGGTATAGTTTGACATTTATAAACTATTTATGAGTACTTTAAAAGGAAGATTCTTCCCTAAGAATATTCATAAGTACAGAGGTGATTATAAAAATATAATCTATAGATCATCTTGGGAACTTAAGTTCATGAAATATTGTGATGAAAGATCTAATATTCTAGAGTGGGGAAGTGAAGAAATTGTTATACCTTATAGATCTCCACTTGACAATAGAGTGCATAGATATTTTGTTGACTTTTATGTGAAGGTTAAAGACTCTAACAATACTATCAAGAAGTATCTGATAGAAATTAAACCAAAGAAGCAGACAGTGGAACCAAAAATTCCCAAGAGAAAGACAAAAAGTTATGTATATGAAGTTACTGAATATGTAAAAAATCAAGCTAAGTGGTCAGCTGCTAAAGATTTTTGTTTAGATAGAAATTGGCAATTCATGGTATTAACCGAGGATAATCTAAACGTATGACATCTTCTTTTAGAAATATGGTTCCCAGATCTTCTTCTAATATAAGAGGAGGAGATAATGTAACATCTGGACTTGGGTTTGAATCATATACAGCTCCTTCTTTAACGAATATAAAAGGAAATATATTTAGAGAAGTTAAACAACTAGCTAGAGGAAGAGAAAGAAGTTATAGTTGGTATAGAGATACTGTAAGAATGGTATCTAAGACAAGTGACATTTATAAGACTCTTTCTACATGCAATGATACATTAATGCCTTCTGGAGGAAAATTATATTTCTTTGAATATAATGCTACGTGGGCAAGAAAGTTAAAGTACTATGATGAGTTTCCTTTAGTATACATGCTTCAAGGAGGACCTAAATTCTTTGGAGCTAATTTACATTATCTTCCGTATTTAAAACGAGTTCAAGTAATAGAAAGTATTTTAAATGGAACACCCACTATTCCTAAACAGTGCTTTCATAATTATGTTTATGAAGGTCTTGACACGCCATTATTCGAAATAAATACAGATGACTGGAAAACAGCAATCTTCATACCAAATGAAAGCTTTGTTACACGAAGAAGAGGATTGTATCAACGAGTAAGTAAATCTTTTGTTTGGGGAGACAGCAATCAATGAGCACACTAGCTTTTGATACTAAGATAGGAACTTTTAAGCAGTTTAAAAGTTATGTATCTAAGTATGGATATAGTATTACTAATTTTTATGATGTCAATTTTGAATTGACTAATTCTCAGCAGAACTTAAATGATATTTTTAAGAGAGTTCCTGGAGGAAATAAATTAAATACTGCTGACTCATCAAATGTAAGAGATCTGATGAGGTTCTATGCAGAAGAATGTTCAATTCCAGGATTCCAAATTTCTACAGGTGAGTATAGAATAACCAATACTCCCCAGTTAAAGTATGCATATGGCATTGTAAATAATGAAATAAATTTTTCTTTTATTGGAGATGCTAACGCAGATATCAGAAAAACTTTTGATGCATGGCAGAGTTACATATATGCACACAATCTTCCTGCTAGATTAGATCCGACTGCAGGAAATTTAAACATAAACACTAGAGAATTTTTAGGAAGAACTAGATATAGAGATGAGTATGTAAGTGATATCATAGTAGTTAAATATGAAAAAACTGGAATGTTTGAAGTTACTAATACTAAGCAGAAAAGATTTATTCCTGCCAATGAGATTATTCCAGATTATGTTCAATCAAAGACTAGTAAACCTATTTCAAGTGGATTTGCGGAAGCAGTTCCACTATATTCTGTTCGTTTGATGAATGCATTCCCTACAAACATTTCATCAATTCCATTATCAAGTGGAGCATCAGATTTAGTTAAAGTACAGGTTACATTTGAATACGAGACTGCTGTAACAAGCGCACATAACAACGGAACTGTTAGAGGACAAATTGAAACAATTATCTAACTTTGTGCCTAAATAATTTCAAATTATGTTATAGTTTTATAATATGCCTTTACCAAAATTAGTTGCCCCAACATATGAGTTGGAACTTCCTTCAACTGGAGATACAATTAAATATAGACCATTCCTAGTTAAAGAAGAAAAAATTCTTCTGTTGGCTATGGAATCTGAAGATGAAAAACAGATGACAAATGCTGTTAAAACGATTTTGAAAAACTGTATTTTATCTAAGATAAAAATTGATGATCTAGCTACTTTTGATATTGAATATTTGTTTTTAAATATTCGTGCTAAGTCTGTTGGAGAAGAAATTGAATTGAACATTACTTGTCCAGATGATGATGAAACAACAGTTCCTGTTAAAATTAATGTTGAGGACATTAAAGTTCAGAAATCTGATTCTCACAATAGAATAATTCAACTGAATGATACTGTATCTATTGTAATGAAATATCCTAGTATGGAAACTTTTGTGAAAACAAATCTTTCTTCTAATGCAAATGCAGAGGATGTTTTTGATATTGCTTCTTCATGTATAGATCAAGTTATTGATAATGAAGAAGTATATGAAGTTAAGAGTTTCTCTAAAAAAGAAATTTCTGATTTTATGGACAGTATGGATACAGCACAGTTTCTTAAACTACAACAGTTCTTTGAGTCTATGCCTAAGTTATCTCACAAAATAACTGTAACAAATCCAAACACAAATGTTACTAGTGATGTTGTAATTGAAGGTCTAGCAAGTTTTTTCGCCTAGCTCTAGCTCACGAAACTCTTGAAAACTTCTATCGAATAAATTTCATATTGATACAACATCACAAGTGGAATTTGAGTGAGTTAGAAATGATGATTCCGTGGGAAAGAGAGGTTTATGTGCAAATGTTAATTGACTATATTGAGGAAGAAAATAATAAAAATAAAACAACGCAGTCATTATAATAGATGGCACAACCTAAACCAACAATGAGATCATTTGGCCAATCATTACTTGGTCAGAAAATTAATCAATCAGCATTTACTTCTCGTGGTGCTGTTATGACTGCTCCTGGAATGAGTTCTCCAGGAGCATTTTCTGCTATTGAAGTAGCAGAGTTGTCATCAATCAAGAAGAATTTAAATTCATTACTTGCAATTGAAAAAAAATATACTGATCTCCTTGGGGATAAAATTCTTAGGTTTGCTAGAACTGAAGAAAAAGCAAAACTAAAAAAGAAAGAAGCATCTCAGGAAACCAAAGGCAACAAGGATAAAAAGACAAAAGAAAATCCTATTGTCAAAGGTGCAATGAAAGGTCTGGGTGGACTCGTTGGATTTTTTGGTGATTTATTTAAATGGTTCATCGGATATAAAATTGTTGAATGGGTAAGTAAGCCAGAAAATACTAAAAAGGTTAAAGACTTTGCCAAATTATTTTTAGGAATATTTGGATTTATTAGTAATGTTGTAGGATTTGGTATAGATAAATTGATGAGTGGCTTGAGTCACTTAGTAGATGGTGGTGGAATAACAAGAGTCTTTGGTGCTCTTGAAATGATTGTAGGATTTTTTACCCTTAAGTGGTTATTAAATCCTACTAAAATAATTTCTGACATTAAATTTGTTGGAGATATATTTACTAAGATAATTCCAAATACCATAAATGGTGTACTAAATTTCTTTACTAATTTAATACCAAGTGTAGCTACTCAGGCAGCAGATACTGCAATTAATGAAGGTATAAAAGGAGCCACTGAAGCAGGTAAGCAGGCAGCAAAAGAAGGTGCTACTCAAGTTACTGAACAAGCTGCAAAGAAAGGAGCAGGAGCAGTAGCAAAGGGAGCTGGAAAAGCAACAGCCAAAGTAACTGGAAAATCTTTACTGAAAAAACTTCCAGTTATTGGTGCAGTTGCTGGTGGTGCTTTTGCTGTAGATAGAGCATCCAAAGGAGATTGGTTGGGAGCAGGAATGGAAGTTGCATCTGGTGCAGCTTCACTATTGCCTGGATGGGGAACCGCAGCTTCTATTGGAATTGATGCTGCATTAGTTGCCAGAGATATAGCAAAAGAGAAAGAAAAAGAAGATAAGAAACTTCCAAAATTAGCAAAGGGAGGTATCGTAACAAGACCAACTAAAGCTATTGTTGGAGAAGCTGGACCTGAAGCAATACTTCCATTAGATAAACTTTCATCATTTACTGGTAGAGGAGTTGAGTCTGATATTGGAAAGATTATTCCTAAATTCATGAAGATGTTGACAATTCCATTCACCTTAGTTGGTGCTGGGATTATAGCATTAATGTCATCTTCATTATCAGTGATTCCTGGAATTGGACCATTGATGATGCCATTAATTGGTAGCATTGCATCTACTTTTGGAATACCAACTTCTATAGTAAAAGGAGTTTCTAAGTTTGTAAAGAATCCTGCGAAAGCATTATCTGAAGGAGCTGGAAATATATCTAAATTATTCGGAGACAGAGATCCCAAAGTTACAAAACAACGAGGAAATAAATTTACTCCATCTAGAGATACTTCGGTGAGAGGTTTGCTTGCAAATATTTTAGGAGTATTATCCAGTAAGAATTCAGATTCATCTAGCCCAACAACCCCCCCATCTCCTGGGGCATCTTCTCCTGGAACCCCTGGCATTGGTGCAGGTGGAAGTCCTCCTCCAGGGGCAGGAACAGCTACCGTAGCAGACAGTGCAAAAGAGTCCATAAAGAGGGCTGGCGGATTGCGAGAAGACGGAACCCTGAAGGGAGTCCAAGGAACTGTTAGAGATATGGGCAGGGCAGGTAAAGAATATTCTCCTGGCGGTGGATTAAAACCAGTAATTAATGGAAATAGAAAATATTGGTATGATGCTACAGGAAACGTATTCAAATGGGAAAAGCCTGGAGATCCTTTAACTGATATTACATCTACTAAATTATTTGATTCTAAGACTTTAGGAGGAACACTAGTAAGAATTCCTTCTTCTGGAGAAGTTAAAATTTTAACTGCAGGATTAGGAGGAGATCAAACTGCAGTTGGAATGTATAATTATTCATTGGGTAAAATATTAAAATCTAGAGGAGTTAAAGGACCAAAAGGAGGTAAGGGTAAAGATGTATGGGAAATTCCAACTGAAGGAGTTTATGGAAGACCTGCAAAATTTATTGGTGGTGGTGGAATCAAAGGATCTGGCAGTGGAGATAAATATCCTGCACTATTAGAAAATGGTGAATATGTACTTAATCGGAATCTTGTTGCAGCAGCAGGAGGACCAAAAGTTTTAGATCACTATAATTTTAATGTTCATCCTAGATTTGGCCCATCTAAACTTGCTCAGATTCAAAGAAATGAAGAGAAGGCAAGTGGAGATGGCAGACCTAGAAAATTTCAAATTGGAGGATCTGCCATATTAGAGGGAGCTAAAAAAATAGTTGGTATGGGCAAAGGTCAGGCAAATATGTGTGCAACAACAACTAGAGCTGCATTGAAGGCTGCTGGGCATCCTGATGCAGGTAGAGTTACAAAGTCTGGAGATTTAGATGCAGAAGGAACAAAATATAATGGATTAAATTTTGCAGCTTCTTTTGCAGGAAGTGATATGGGAACTATTGTAAAAAGTGTTTCTGGACTTCAAGCTGGTGATATTGTCTTATGGAAAGGAGGAAATGGATATCCTTCTGGAGCTATTACTCATGTTGGAATTAAAGGAGAAGGAAATGATCTATGGCATCATGGAACGGCAACTGGATTTAGAAAAGCTGCTATGTACACTAGTAGTGGTGGTCAAAATTTTGCTGCAGGAATTAGATTAGGTGGCACTGGTTCTGTTGACGGAGGCGGTACGACAAATGAAACAGAAACTCCAGAAATTTCTTTTGCTGAAATTGCAAAAGATTTAAGTAAATTGTATAAGGGATTGACAGGAACTCCTGCAACAAACCCATCTACTCCAGCAACAAGTCCATCAGTTCCAGCATCATCTTCTAGATTACAACAAGCACAAACTACTTCAAATAATTACAAGGCGACTCAAAGAGCCTCTATGTCAAAACCTGGAGGTAATCTAGTTTCTCTTTCCCAAGGAACTAACGTAATTAATCAATCTACATTTGAAACATTAGCTCCTACACTTGGTGGTACTATTGCACCTGTTCCATTAACACTCTTCCCAGTAAACGTATAAGATGGCAATTTCTTCTCCTATTAAACCATCTACATTTATAGTTCCTTCTAGACTGAAAGAACTGAAGGCTATTAATGTATTAAGTAAGCAGTTATATGAAGAAAAGAAAACTAGATATAAGCTAGAAAAACGTTTATATTCACTAGAAAAAAGGTCTGCAGAAAAATCTCAACTAGCAGAAAAAGAATCTGGTCAAGAATCTTCTAAAGTATCTACTAAGAAATCCGCTGGTAAATTTTTATACAGACAAGGAGTTGGACTGGGATCAGCTTTATTTGATTTCTTAAAATTTTTTATCACATATAAAGCAGTTGAATGGGTAAGTAAACCAGAAAATTCAAAGAAGGTTTTATCTATAGTAAAAGCATTAAAGGGAATTTTTGATTTTGTTAGTTGGTTTGTAACTGGGACTATAGATAATACATTTAGTGGATTACATAGTGTTATATTTGGAGAGAATTTACTAGAAAGATTTTTAGGATTCTTTAAATTACTGGTAGGTTTATTTGGATTTAGATATCTATTAAAACCTGGAAAGCTGTTTAAAGATTTATCTTTTGTTATAAAAAATGGTGGTAAGATACTAGAAGTATTCAATACTTTTAGAAAAGCTGGAATAAAAGAAAGTTCAAAGGCACTCCTACAAACATTACCAAAGACTGCTGAAATTTTTAAACGTGGATTAGCCAGAGGATTAGGAAGAGGACTATTAAAAGTATTTGGAAAAGGTGGAGTTAGAATACTTTCTAAATTGCTTGGACCTGCATTCAAAGCAGTTAGAAATATTGTTCTCGGTCCAATCAAAGCAGTTGCTAAAACCACAGTAAAAGGAATACCAATTGTAGGACCATTACTTGATCTTGGAATTAATTTAATTCTTGGCGATCCAATAGATAAAGCTATTGTAAAAGCTGCAGGTTCTGCACTTGGAATGGGACTGGGTGGATTAGTAGGATCTGCTTTCCCAGGACCAGGAACTATAGTTGGTGGTGCTCTGGGCGGATTGCTTGGGGATTGGGCTGGTGATAAATTATATGGCTGGGTAAAGGGACTATTTTCTAAGAAGTCTGATGATATTCCACAATTAGCAGTAGGAGGTATTGTAACTCAACCAACAAAGGCTATTATTGGAGAAGCTGGTCCAGAAGCAGTAATACCTTTGGGTCAATTGTATTCAGGTGCAATACTATCTGGTCCACTTGGAATGCTTGGATCTTCCATAATCGGAGGAGTAAATGCAGTTCTCTTCTCCATGGGAACTATTGGAAATATAATTCGTCCATTTGCTCAACAATTATTTGCACCATTCACAAAAGAATTTGGAGTTTCTAGATTTACATTTGCTTCAAATCTAGGAAATACAACTATAGATTCTAGTGCAATTGATAAGAAAACTAAACAACCTAGTGATAAACAATTAGAAAAAATTGTAGGAAGTAATAAACAGTTAACTTTAATTGCAACTAAATCTTCTACTAAGAAAACTAGATATAATTCTGGAAATAGTGTAAGAGAATTATTAGCAGACATATTTAATAATATAATGAATTTAGATACATCTACTCCTGGAGCTGGTGGTCCAGGTGGTCGTCCAGGAGATGTGAATACAAGTGGAAGTTTTGCTGGAAGTGCAAATGCTGAAAAGGCATTTAATTATTTAAAATCTAAAGGATTATCTCCAGAACAAGCTGCAGGTCTTGTTGGAAATTTCATGCAAGAAGCTGGAGTTAATATTGACCCTAAAATTACAAATTCTATTGGACATAAAGGAATTGCACAATGGGATCCAGATGACCGCTGGCCAAAATTAGTCAGGTTTGCCCGAAGTAAAAATTTAAATCCAGAAAGTTTAGAAGCTCAATTACAATTTGTTTGGTATGAACTTGAAACTGGAGACGGAGGATTAAGTTTATCCACACTCAAAGGTGCGAAGACAGTTAAACAAGCAGCACATTTATTTGTAAAACAATATGAAAGATCTGGTGAAGGACCAGGAGATCATGGATATGAAAATAGAATTACATATGGGAATCAAGTATATTCTAAATATGCAAAACTGCAAACTGGTGGAGTAGTTCAAACTTCAGGACATACTGATACTGGACCTGGATATACTATTCAAGGTGCATTGGATCAAAAAGGTAGACCTGTAGTATTTTCTCAGGCAGCAGCTTCTGCATTTGCAAAGATGATGAAAGATTCAGGTGGAGTAGTCAAGGCTTCAGATGTAGCTAGTAGTAAAAGAAGTCCAAGTAAAAATCGTGAAGTGGGAGGAGCCTCAAAATCTAAACATATGTTTGGAATTGCTATGGATATTCATGGTTCTTCTGAAAAGTGGATTAGAAAAAATGGACCTAAGTATGGTTGGATTGTAAATGATTATCCTGGTTCTCATGGAGGACATTTTGAATTCGGTGGTCAAGGAATTAAACCATCGGATGTCTCATCACAAAATCAAGAAAATGCAACTACAGATCAAGGAATCCCAGAAGTTTCGTTTGCCCAAATAGCGAAAGATTTAAATAATTTATACAAAGGGCTTACTGGAAAACCAAAAATAGATGGAGCACAATTACAGAGAAACAGCATGGATATGATTCAATCACAAAATACTGCGACTTCTGCATTTATGTCAGATACATATATTATAACTCCACCTACTACAATAGCAAGTAGTGTAAATGTTCTAGGACCAGTACCACAGGTTGATTATAGTATGTACACTTCATATGCAAATTTTGATAGTTCAACAAGTCATTCACAACGTAGACTATAATGCAAGCAAAATTTTCTGGAGATTTTTCTCTAAAGACAGTAAAGTTATTTCCTGTAGTTCTTGAAGGAGCTACAACAAAAGATACAAAGTATCTTGATATAAAAGAACTTGTTAAAGAAATATCAATTTATGAAAGTGTAATTTCTGCTAGTTTATATTGTCAAATAGTTGTTACTGATATTGGAGAGAACCTTATTAGTTCTTTACCTTTGATGGGACAAGAAAAAGTACAACTTGAAATATCTACATTTACTGAAGAATATGAATTAAATTTTTATCTGTATAAAATTGATGGTAGAGTGATGCAAGAAAAGAACCAAGCATACGTTATGCATTTGGTTAGTCTCGAAGCTTTATATAATGAATCAAATAGAATAATGGAACGAGTAGATGGAATAAAATCACATGATTTTCTAAAACAAAAATTGACTGCAACCTCATCAAATGGATCGGTATTTACCAGAAAGACTTTTGAAGCAGACGAAAGTTTATATCCATTTAACATGTATGTTCCAAATTGGAGATTGTTTGACACAGCTATTTGGATGTCAAGAAGAAGTGTTGCTACAGCATACAAGAACTCTGTGGGATACTTATTTTATGAGACTATAGATGGATATAAATTTAAATCTATAGATACATTATTCCGTCAACCAGCATACCCAAACAATAACACAAAATATACATTTGTTCAGGCAAACACTACAGCAAAAGGAACTACTCAAAACAATTACAGAATTTTAAATTACTCTTCTCCAAAAGCATTTGATATCTTTGAAGATTTGAGAAATGGAGCCTTTTGTCACAGATCAGTTTATGTAGATATAAACAATAGAGTATATAAAGTATTCAATACAAATGCTTCAAAGTATTGGAATGATATGGAGCATCTAGATAAATTGAAACCATTTAGAATGGACAGCGAAGATAAATCTTTACAGTTTCCAACTAGAATAGTCTATAGACCAACTACATTAACTACATTTGGATGGAAGGAAGTTGACGATGCAGAAAATAAAAATATAGATCAGGTAAATAAAACTTATGAGAAATCTATCTATAGATATTATTTCTTAGAGTATAATAAATTAGAAATTAGTATTCCAGGTGACTTAAATATTCGTGCTGGAAATGTGATTAATATTTCTATTCCATCTCCAAAAAGAAAAACTGATGGATCAGTTGAAGAAGATGAAAGAATGAGCGGTAGATATCTAGTGCATTCAATACGACATACTATCCTAAATAGAACTGAACTCAGAACTACTGTTACATTGACTAGGGATTCTTTTGGTGGCAATAATATTCCAGACGTAGTTCCTTCGTCAGGTCAATCTAATTTAGGAAACTAACTTATATGGAAAAAAGAACTTTACAACAACACATCAATGATGATATATTTGAATTAGATAGTCCAACCACAAGTGGTCAACGTAGACGCCACTTAGAATCTGAGTTAGAACAATTAGAAAGATATCAACAAAAACATCCAAATAAGACTGAAGATCCAACAAGTCTTGAACTATATTGTAATGATAACCCAGAAGCTCCAGAATGTTTAATATACGAAGTGTAATTCATGTCAATCAATCCAACATTACAAAGTTCTACATTTCTTGGAAATAATGATTTCACTTGGTGGCTAGGAACTGTAGAAAACTCTGACGATAGAGATGCAAAGTTAGGAAGAGTAAAAGTAAATATTCTTGGATTTCATCGTTCAGATGAAAAGCCAGATAATCTTCCATGGGCGTTGGTAATGCAACCAACTACAAATCCAGCGGTAGGTGGAATTGGAAATGCTGCCAATTCCCTGAAGCCTGGAAGTTTTGTTATGGGATTTTTTCTAGATTATCCTGATTGCCAACAGCCCGTGGTGATGGGTACGTTTTATAGTCAGATAAAGAAAGTAATCGAACCAGATACTCAACAAGCTAGAGATACTCCAGGTGGTGTAAATATTAGAAAATCCAGAGGTTCCACTGAAACTGGACAACCACAAGAATCTGAGAATGTAGTTCCAACTGCAGAACAAGCTAGTGCTACACGGGCAGAAAATGGTGGAGGGATTCCAGTTTCTGATAGTATTGCTGCTAAGTCTTCTCCTGCATCTGCATCAAACCCATCAGGAAGAATGGGTTCTGTTCCAATTGCAGATGGAAAGGATGGTCCACTAAAAGTAATTAGTGAACAAATCAAGATGTGCATTGAGGAACTTGGTAATATCTTTAAGACTGGTAAAGTATATCAACCAAACAAAGGCAATCCAGTATTAACTTCTGACGTATCTAAAGAACAGCAGTACATTCCAGTATCTAATGTTAAAGATTTTCCTGATTTCGGAAAAATAAAAATCGGAAATGAAGAGATTGGATATAATGGAAAGAATGAAACTTCTCTAACGAATGTTGTTAGAGGAATGAATTCAACAAAACCATCTGCATATACAAAGGGAGCAAAGGTTACTTATATACCAAAAACAGATAGCCCAATAGAAATTGTTGGTAAGTTTACTGACAAAGTTGTAGATGTCAAGGCTGCAGTAGATCGTTGTATTTCTATTATAAGAAACTTAGTTTGGTATATTGTCAATGAAGTGAAAGCTCAATTGATGAAAAAAGTTACAGAATATTTGAACGCAATTGGTTTAGCATCTTCAAGTCCAATTCCATATTTTGTCAAGACTGTAACTGAAGTTGTTGTTCAAGTATTAAAAACTATTGGTTGTACTTTAGACCAAGCATTAGTTGATGCAATAATGTTAGGCATCGAAGGATTTATTGAGCAGTTCGTTACTCAACTTGCAGATCAATTAATTCAACAAGCACAAGAATATATTGATTTTGCAGAGCAATGTATCAATGATATATTTGGATCTATTTTCCAATTAACATCAGTCGCAACACAAATTGCTACCGCAGTAGAAGATATAATTAGTTTGTTTAAATCTATATCAGATATCGGAGGTGTAGATTTCTTTGATGAAGCTGGGATGGTTAATGCAGATGCACTATTAAATATTGGTAATATCGTTGGATTTATTTTAAATCTACTGGGAATTGGTTGTAATAGAAGTACAGAATCTCCATTACAAATTACATGGGATGATTGCCAACTAACTGAAAATAATTGTAATCCATTAAATTTTGTTGTACTTGGGGGTATTCAGGGTAGATGGAACCCAGAATATTCTAAACTATTTGTACAGACTTCTGAAGCTGGACATACTATTGTTATGGATGATACTCCACACAACAATAGACTTGTCATTGAAGCTGGTGGAAGTAAAACAGGATTTCATATTCTAGATAATGGCGATATAGAAGTTACGAATAGCAATAATAAAACTGAAGTTACTTTTGGCAAACAAAAAATAACTGTAAAAGGTGATGCTTATATTGCAGTAAAAGGAGATTATCATCTAAAGGTTGGAGGAAACTATCACCTAGAAGTAGATGGTCAGTATAATGTGTTTGCAAATAGAGAAAGCAAAGTTACATATGGTGGAGAGCACGAAACAATATTTAAGAATGATTCCAAACTAAGTGCATCTAATGGATTTGCACTTGCAGCATCTAAACTAGGATTTAGTGCCTCTGGACAGTTAGATATATTTACTCCAACTCTCAGTACTTTCTGCACAGAACAGAATCATTTATGTACTGGATCATGGAATTTATATGCACTATACAAGAATGATTATATTGGAGCAAATAAATTCTGCCTAATTGGAGGAAATAGAACTTTACTTAGAGCAGGTCTTAATTCTGATATTGGTACTGGAGTGTCTCAAAAGTATCAGGCAACTGCAGAATCTGTATGGAAAGGTGGATTGTATAACGAAACTATCATAGGAGCATCAAATAAAACTAAGATGTCTGTTGATAATAAAACTACAATTGGTACTACAAACGAGAATTTATTTGCGACTAAATTGAAGAATGTAGTAGGAACTGATTTTAAAACTATGACAGGATTGAACTTTGATCTAGCAGAAGGTATTGACTTTAATCTCTCGGATGCATTAACATTCACCCAAGCACCAGCAATTCTGAACGCATAACAAGGGGGTTGACAAGGCGAGGGGGGTGTGCTATGATACATATGAATTCAACTCACGCCATGAACATTACAGATCATTCAGTTTTACATCGAGTTGAAGTTGATATGTTGTCCAGGACATTTCACTTACATGGTGACGATGGAGAATATCTAAAGGTAGAAGAAACTGATCCAGAAGATTTTACCAAGATGTGCTCCTTCGTAAATGCAACTCTACCACCAGAAATGATAGAGTACACCTATTGACAAAATACGGAACCTATGTTACGATAGCATCGAGTTCACAAAAACATATCATTTTCAACTCATGATTTAATATCAAAAATCCTAAGATCTTATAAAAAATTATAAAATATAATTTTTACTTAGAGTATTTTAGGATTTTTTTCACGGGAGTATGGTGGAATCGGTAGACACACCAGACTTAAAATCTGTTGGGCTTAAGCCCGTGGGAGTTCAAGTCTCCCTACTCCTATTTTGTATAAATAAACCTGTATTATTTTTTGTTGGGTTATTGGAAAAATTAGGTAAGCATTGCGTTGCTGAAGTGTATGGCTGCGCTGAACACATTTTAAATGACGAAGAGCTTCTTGTGACTATGTTCAAAGAAGCTATTGAACTTTCTGGTGCTACTTTATTAAATATTGCATCACACAAGTTTGATCCGCAAGGAGTAACTATTGTTGCTTTATTATCAGAAAGTCATATAAGTATACACACATGGCCAGAGCTAGGAAGTGCTGCTCTGGATGTATTTACTTGTGGCATCAGTCAGCCAGAATTAGCTTTGCTTCATTGTGTTGAAGTATTGAAACCAACAAATTATAACATGAAATGCTTTGATAGATAATTCTGTATAAATAAACTTAGATTTAAGCTCTCTCTCTACGGATAAAGACATATGGCTCTTACAAGAGTAACTTCTGGTGGTATTGCAGAAGGCGTAGTAATTAGATTTAGTGGAAATGGTACTCCAGAATACCGTGTACCAACATCACCCGCTATTACTTTTGAAAACGATACAGATACAGGTGTATACAATCCAAATCCTAATGAACTTGCAATTACTACTGGCGGAACTGCTAGACTAATTTTCAAGTCTGATGGTCAGATTGTTACTGGAAACGGAACTTCCTTAGGAGGAACCAACCCAGACTTCGTGAATGCAACTAACATCGTAATGTATGTTAACCAATCAGACCAGAATGCGACTGATAAAGAAGATAATAACGGCGGTAATATTAACAGACCATTTAAATCCATTGAGAGAGCATTATTAGAAGCAGCAAGAAAGAGCTACGTAGCACAAGGGCAAGATAGATTTGAAGCATACACCATCATGGTGTTACCTGGAGATTACACTATTGATAACCGTCCAGGTGTTGATATAACCACAAATCCACTTTCTGCTTCTGTAGCAGAATCTCCTGGAGTATCTGCCACTCTTGGTGATTTAGAGACTGGATCTGCATGGAGATTCAACCCAAGAAATGGTGGAGTTATTGTACCTAGAGGTACTTCTATTGTTGGTTATGATTTAAGAAAGACAGTTATTCGTCCTAAGTATGTTCCTAATCCTCTAGCGGATGATGGAAGCATTGCATCTGATAACTACAAAATTAGTGGTGTTCTTTATGATGCTGCTAATATGATTCAGAAAGCTCGTGGTTATATCATCGAGCAAGCTTGGTTATTTGCAAAACAACAATATCCTTCTGAACTTAACGTAAACGAAACTTGCAAGAGAGACATTGGATATATTGTTGATGCAGTAATTGCTGACCTTAGAGAAGGTGGAAACGCAAATTCATATGTAGCTGGTGAATTCTATACTGATGGAACTTCACTTAGATTTATTTCTGCAGGATCTGAAAGAGATGCTACTATTGTAGCATTTAATAAAGCAAGAGATATCATGCTCCATGCTATTAATTCATGGGTATCTGCTAATGTTCCTGCTGGATATAACTTCAGCGAACTCACTTCAGTTGGAGGAATTAGTTATACTCCAGGTCTAAAGCCAACCTTTACTGCAGGCGTAGACTATTCTGTTGGCAATACATATGATTCCTCTTGTGCTACTGCTGAATCTGCTATTATCAACTTAATGGCAATCGTTACTGGAATTGTTAGCAATCCAGATACATATACTCAAACTTACAAGAAAGTACTTGGAGTTGGATTCCAGACTGCAATCTTTAAGGTTACTGGTGGTTGCTACTTCTGGCAGATGACCTTCAAGGATGCCAAGACAAATCCACTAAACTCTGTTGCATTCAATGGAAGTGGTATTCCAACATTCACTCAAGCATCTACCACACAGTATTCTCACCACAGAGTAGTTGCATTTACCTACGCAGACCAAAGAACAACTGATGGTGAACTAGATAGATATTACGATAGAATTGACGCATGGGCTAATGATATTGGAGTAGGAGCTGAGCCTAGAATTGCAAGACCAGAAGAATATACTATCGTTGGTGATGCATCTACTAAGCAAACTATTGATACTGTAAACTCTGCATCTCCATACATCTTTAACTGTTCTCTACGTTCTGTCCTCGGTCTTTGCGGTATGCATACCGATGGAAGCAAAGTTAAAGAGAGTAGCTTCAAGTCCATGGTTGTTGCTCAGTTCACTGGAATTTCTCTACAGAAAGATCCAAATGCATACTGGCAACCAAGAAACAAAACTGGTAAAGTATATGCAGATGCAGACAGAAATACTACATTTGCAACAGGAGATTCTGTAAGAAATATTGCGTATAGTACAGCAGGTGCTCCAACACCAGAACCAGAATCTGCAGAAAACAGAGGACCAATCTATGCAGATCCTGATGCTGAGTACAAGCATGATTGGAGACACTTCCACATCAAAGCTTCTGAAGGTGCGTTCATTCAGGTAGTTTCTGTTTTCGCAGTTGGTTATGCTGACCAATTCCTAGCAGTTAATGGTGGTGATATGTCTATCACCAACTCTAACTCTAACTTTGGTCACATCTCACTCAGAGCAGTTGGAAGTAAGTTTACCGCAGATCCTCCATCTGCATACGGTAAGATCACCGCTGTTATTCCTCCTGCTGGTATCTCTAAGACTTCTCAGTTTACTGAGATTTATCCAGTTGCAACTGACATAACTTGGAAAGCAAACCTAGGAGAATCTGCACAGAAAACAGAACCTTCATGGAAGCAAGCAAAGGTTAACTATAGTACTGCTGGTGGAAACTACTTTAAGCTATATCTTGAAATTCCAGGTGTACAATCAGAAGCTGATATTCCAGAACTAGTTGTAGAATCTAGAAACGTTAATGTAAATGATCCTAACGCTTCTAATGCATATACAATTAAGAGATTCCTAACTTTCGGTGCTAACAATAACTATAACTTATTCAGAGATTATTATACTACTTCTGGAGTACAAGCTCAGGCAGATTGTAAAATTTCTAACCAAGTAGACACAACTACAGGTGGAGTTTCTAACTACGAAGCAGTAATTGAACTAGCTTCTTCTGCAAGTGACTTCACTTCTAGTGTTCCTAACAACACTCAGAGACAAGGATATTTCTGGGATCCAAGTCGCCAGAAAGTCTATTTAAAAATTAATCCAAATTATGTAGAGTCTAGAAATTATGTCTCAAACTTCATCTTCTCAAGTGTAGTAGAGACTCAATTCGTAACAGTATCTGAACCTCTTCCAGATGGAAGCACTCAGGTAGTTTCCAGAACTGAAGATGTAAATGTTCTTGAGTGGTGGGATTCATTCCCTGGAAGTATTACTTCTGCGAAGTTTGTAGACAACAGAGGATCTAATCCAAATGATCTTCTTTGGAGAGTTAAGTATGTAATTCCAAAGAATTATCAAGATCCATCAGGAAAAATTCTATCTCCAAAGCCACCTGAAAAGAGATTCATTATCAAAGGAACTGCCCCAGGTAATGATGCATATGGCATTCCATATGCAAATTATAGATTCAGTGTATGGGATGTACAAGAAGTTGAAACTTGGGAAAGAAATGTAAGAGACGGTGTATATTATCTAACTGTACTTAGAGCAGACGTAGATACATTTGTTGATGGGGATAGTGGAGACTTCAAGAATGCTCCTATAGCGATTACTCGTGATGATGCATATCAGACTATAACCGCAGATACATTATCTGAACTTTATAGAAATGATAACAACTATAGAGTAACAAGTAACGTAAACTACTTATATCCTTCTACAAATGAAGAAGGTAATATTACAAATTCCAGAGTACTATGGAATCCTCCACAAGCAGATTCCAGATGTATTGTTGAATATATCTCTGGAAATGGTTCTGGATTTGGTGGATATAGACCAAAAGATGTTTCCGTACCAAATAAAAAATATTACAACTCTTCTATTTCAAGCACTCCATTCTATGAAGTTCCAGCACTAGCTTCTATCACTGCAGAAGCTTGCCATAGATTAGTAAATGCTTTAAATCTTTGCTATGTAAAGAATACTACTACCACAAGCACAAAGATCAAAGTATCTCCAGTAACTTCTTGGGATACTAGAGCTTCATTTACTACATTTGATACTGTATCTACAACATTCAATATCTATGGTGATGTAAATGATGCTACTCCAACTAACTACAGATGGGGACAAGGAAAGTCATTCAATGCTACTAATGACTTAAACCAATATGGTTCTAGTGGTTCTGAAGAAGAAAGAAAGATTCCTTGTTGTGCAGCATCTACCACTGTAATTAATAATGGTAATGAAGTAACTAACGAAAGTGATACTATTCGTGATCTTTCTCCAACAATTCCTCTCTATAGACCATCTATTCTACGTGCATCTTCTCATACTTGGGAATACATTGGTATCGGTCCTGGTAACTACTCAACTGGTTTCCCAAATCTACAGACAAGAGTTCTCAAGGCATATGAGCAGTTTATTGTTCAGGGATATGAGAATGGTGGTGGTTTCGTAGCATCTTCTGGTACTAACTCTGCAGGTGACTTCTACATTGGAAACCAAGTTATTCAGGCAGGTGGTCAATCTACTACCACTCTAAACGTACCTAAGGTTCGTAAGTCTTCTGAATCAAATGCTGTAGACTTCTCTGACCTTGAAAACAGAATTGCTAATAATGTTATTAACGTTATTGCATCTACAAACAGAAGTGCTGCAAGCCAGACTCTACTAAAAGGTCTATCAAACTTCTTCACCACAGCAAGACTAACAGTTTCTGATAGAGCAAACATTCAGACTCTATACATCACTGATAAGATGTATATTGCAAATACAAAGATTCTGAATGGTGATAAATTCCCAGAAGGTGGTCCTGAAGGATATGGATTTGTAAGAGGTGCAAGACCAGAGAAGACTGGATACATTGCAACTGATACAAATGATAGACTCTATGTATCTCCTAAATTCCTAGATGCGTGGAGAATTAAGAAGAAGATTCTCTCTGCAACTAACGTAAACCTAGACAACAACAGAATTTATATTGAGCCCCTCAGCAGAACCTTCGCAAACTCTGTAGAGACTAGCTTAACAACTGCACTTACTGTTCCTACACTCTTCACTGGTAGCATTGTAAGATCTGTTGTCGGTGGTGTAACTTATGGAGTTCTAACTCTAACAGGAGGAGCTACTGCAACTTCTCTGAATCTATACACTGGTATGAAGATTGCTCAATACATTAGTGGATCTAACACTCTAGATCTAACTGGTGAAGCAACAATTAGATCTATTGATAGTTCTACTCAAGTAACTTTAGAGAATGTAATTTCTGTACCAGCATCTTCAGTCAGCAGTCAGTTCTATTCTGTAGACAGACTAAGACTATTTGATACCAGTGGACTACCTCCATTTGGAAGAATTGATATTCAGATGACTCTAGAGCAGGTAGTTGCTGGTGATTATGTAACAATTAATAATATTAAATACTACTTCAACCCAACAGTTAATATCTCACTTCAGTATGACGACATTGATTATACTAATAATACAGTTAGTGTATCTACAATTCAGAACTATATTTCCTACTATGATTATGTGAAGAGTGTTCTACCTAATGTAAGTGAGTTCAATTTACATACAATTGTTAAAAATTATGGTGCTGTTCTACAGGCAATTGATTCCAGTGCTATACTTACAGACTCTCAGTATCTAAAGGGAACTATTACTGGAGTAACTGCACACCCAACTGCAGGATTGATTTCTAATGCTGGAATTCCTTCTGCAATTGTAGAAACACCTAGAAATGATCTACTAGTTAGAATTGGAGTTAATGCTGATTTCTATAATAGAATTCCATCAAGAGGTGCAGTAACAATCAGAAGTACTTCTGGAGGAATCCTAAGATATAGTACATTTGTATTCTTTAAATCTGCTTCTTTTGCAAATCAACTAGTTATTCTAAGAAGAATCGATACTCAGTCTAAGAGTGATAGTGGAGTTACCTATAGCACTACAGATTCTAGTGTAAATATCTTCTTCACTGGATCTACTTGCTATGCATCATATGGAGATAAGTGGACATATGAAACTGCATTTATTCCAACTGTAGAAACTATCACTGAAGATGTTGACATCGAAAGTGCCACTCTATATACAATTCCAGAGAAGCCAGTTCCTTATACTGATGCTACAATTGATGACAAGTACACAGAATCTATCGTACCAAACCCAGTTACTTCTAAGGCACTAGGAGCTAACCTACAAACTAAGCGTGCAGTTAAAACATTCCAGCCATTCGAAACACTATCTCAGGCAGCACAATTTGCAATTGAATCCTCATTCGGACCAACTGATACTATTGAGCTATTGATGAAGCCTGGTTACTATCGCTTAACTGGAGGAATTTCATTCCCATGTCAAGTAAAAATTAATGGTTCTGGTGTAGCAAATAGTGGCGAAAAATATGCTAAGGAATTTGCAAAAACTTCTGCAGGTAGAATTGGTGGTTATTCCTTAACAAATGTTCGTTCTGGAGATAGTGTAAGCTTCTTCAGAAGCCCAGATTTTTCAAATACCTATGGTGGAAGAACAGATTTAATTTATGCATCTACTGGCGGAAGATCTATTACTACCACAGGTGGTCTAACTATTGAGAATATACACTTCCTTGGATTAAATGAAGCAATTACTAGAAATGAAATTCTAGATAGTTCTTATTCAAATGATAGCAGTGTTGTAGCTGCAAGAAGAAGAGTAAGAAAAGCATGGTATGTTAAGAAGTCCAGAGGATTCCCAGAGACTGTTTCTGGTGTACTTGGAGGACTAGGTTTCCATGCTGTCTATGGTTCAACTACAGGTAAGCCAACATTTAGCTACACTGCAAATGAAGAAACTCTAACTGATACTGCAGGAGTAACAGTTGCACCAACAGTAGATTCTAAGAATGTATCTACTAATGCTAGATACATGGTTATTACATTCAATGCAAATAACTTTACTGGAACTGCTGGCACACCAAGCGATTCACAGAAATTTAATTGGATTAAGGATTTTGTGATTCCTGGTACTACCATGTACTATTTCCAAAATCTATCTAGCGGAACCGTAGATTCTACTACCAGAAAGACTAGAGTTTTAGATGTAAGAAAGAACTACAGTGGAACTACATTAACTAGTATTGAACTATATGTAGCAATGTATAATGTGTCATCTGCGTTTACAGTTAAGGACGAAGATTTAAATATTTCTACTCCACTCTATGATAGTCAAGGAAACTTACTAGCACCAGCAAATGATTTAACTGGAGGAATTTATCTTGTATTCGCAAACCGTGATGGAGATGAATTTGTATCTCTGACATATAACTGGTGTCTAGAGATGAGAAGAGCTGTTCTTCCAAAAACATACACTTCTTCTGGTGAAGGTTATGATCCTACACTATATGATATTCCTGAAATTTATGGTATCATTGCTGGATATACTAGAGATACACTCAACTTAGTAGTTGACGTAAATCCATCCGCAGACTTTGGAGGAATTAGAACTTTCTCTGCAACAACTGGTGGTGCAGCAGCGGGACAACAAGATTACTTTGGTGTCACTCAGACATCTGCACCTGCATCTGGAGGAACTGGAGCACTATTCACTGTAAATAGAAATGGTGGCGTATATACTGTAACAAATACAGAGCCAGGAAGTGGATATAAGGTAGGAGACCAAATTACATTATCTGGAGCTTCTCTAGGAGGAGGATCTAATATTACCATTGTTATTGGTGCAATTACTCCAGCAAAAGCTCCATATCCTGGATCAGGAATGATGAATAGGCATTCATCAATCACTGTACAAATTGGATCAAATAATGAGGAGTATTCAGTTACAATTCCTGTAACACCAAATGGATATCTAAGACAATATGGTATTTCAAGTGATAGATTCTATCTATATGAAGTTAATTCCGCAGTAATTGGATCTGTTTCTGATAACATTTCCATGAATGGAAGCATTCTAAATGGATTTACAGGTTATGGATTTGCAGATATTAATGGATTCGGAAACCTAGATGGAACTTCATTCACCTTTGAAGGACAAACATATCCTTCCTGGTTTAGAAGAAGAACTGTATTTGATAGCAGAGGTCAATTTGATGCAGTTGCAAAATATAACCTATATGAATCTGGTGGCGGTCAATCAGCTTCTGCATATGGTTATTACAGAGTTGGTTCTGGAATGAATACCAGAGGAAGACAGCTATTCATTAATACTGCACAAACATATAGAATTACTAGAAAGAAATTCCCAACTTCTGCAGCTCCATCTATTGGAAACCTAGGCACAACTCTAATCAAAGTAGAAGGAATCCCAGGAAGTCCAAACCAAGTTGCACTAAGAGATGTTACAATCGGAGCATACTCCGATGCAAATGATATTTCCAACACTTATGGTGGTGGATACAATGGAGGATTGATTGCATGTAACTATGGTCAACTTAGTCTAAGTGGAGTTAGAATTAGAGGTAACTTAGTACTAGATTGGTCTGGACTATTATCAGCTGGTGGATCTAGACTAGGAGCAACAAATAAGTTCAGTTATGGTCACTCCGTAGATTTAATTGAGCCAAGAGAAACTACTACGGTTACTGGTTTTGGTAATAGTACATTTAAGAGATTAAATGTAAGTAAAGATGATATTAACTTCCAATATTATACTACATTTACAAAGAGTAATAATATGTATGCAGAGCCATCTTTCTTACCTACTGGTAAGAGAGTTGACTATGATTCCAGAACACTCCCAATAACTACAATTGCTGCATTACCTAAATTTGATACAACAACACAAAATCTTACCATTACAAATTATATTGCAAATGGTACGGTAACTGTCACTGGAACTGTAGCATCTACTTCAGGAATTTCTGTAGGAGATACCGTTATTATTTCTGGAGCAGTTGGAACTGAGCAAGCTAAGTTGAATGGAACTTGGAATATTTCTGCAATTACTGCAACTACATTCACATTTACAGTTGCATCTAATGTTGCAACTGCAACATATACTTCTGGACTAGGCTCTAGTGCATTACAGAAGAATGGATATAAGACTCAAGTTGTTCTTGATGAGAAGTTTAGCACCAAGAGATTAATTTATGCTTCTTCTGGAGCTAATTCTGACGGTTATGAACTAAGATTCAATAACACTTCAACTGCAATGCCACCAGGAACTCCTGGCGGACATCCAAATACTGCTAAGCAATTATCAGCAAAATCTTTAGTATTCACTTTACCATATGGTACTGAGGCAGAGCAAACAGTTGCAGAAAATCTAGCCAAGAATATCTTCCCTAACTTCACTAAGATTGTAAGATTTGGAAATACTGATTCTGTACTAGCTACAGTTTCTCAACTACTATTCTATAAAGATTCTGGTGAAGCATACTTTGAGATTACTTATTCTGGAAATATCGAATATGATAACAGAAATCAAACTGATGGAGTAGCTTCTAATTGGACTGGATTTGAGTTACAGTTACTAACAAATTATGTTCAGTCTCAGAGATTTAATTATCTTGCAACACTTACTACAAGATATAAGAAGGTAGCAAGTGCTGACGTAATTAATTCTTCAGGAAATCCAGTTGGTACATATTCAAGAATTGAACTTGGATTTGATGTTGCACAGAAGCGTTCTGTATTTGCAGAAAATAAGGACATTAAAGTAGAGTATGTTGGAAATGGTCTTCCAAACAGAAACAGATCTACTGTATACTTATTTGAAAATACAAGTAAGACTGTTCCTCAAACTGATGCAGAAAAAGTGAAAGTATTAATGGAAACTGATTCTGCTGGAAGAATTCTTTCCTTTGATATAGTTTCTCTCGGAATTAGAAATTTCCCTGGCGATACTTTATTCTCTACTAGTGGAGGAAATGGTTATAAGATCACAATTCAACCTAGTGCAAGAATAAGAACAGATGCAGTAGATTTAGATTATGAAATGTTTGATCCAGGTGAGGTAGTAGCATGTCCTGCAAATAATACATTTATTGTAAATAACTTTATCGAAAGTGATCTTACAGGAATTAAAGCTGCTCTACAAAAGGCAAAGGCAATTATTGCTCCTGGAAATTACATTCTATATGGTGGAAGATACTATAAGATTGCTAAGAGTGAGACAAACAAACCATATCTAGGCATTTATCAATATGTCAATCCAACTAATATTGAAGATGTTAGAACATCTCTAGTTGTCAGATTAGAAGAAAGTTCATACAATATCACATATGATCAAACTCTAGGTGCTGCATATGATAATGAGCTAATTACTAGATTTGAACTCTATGAAGATGATAATATTCTAAGATACTGGCCAGATAGTGGAAGACTTGAAATTGGTGAACTCGAACTTGCAGACTTCACAAAACAGTATATCAATTCTCTAGTTGGATATAGACTAACAATCGATAGAAGTAATTCTAAATATTGGCCTTCTTATATTCATGATTGGGATGGAATTGACATTGTAGAATCTATCGTTGCTGGTGATCCAACATCTCCAACTGTTGCTCTACCTGGAATTTCTGTCGGAGTAGTAAATACCACTGAAATTAGACTAGCAGATCCAGTTGATGCTACATGTTCTACATATAAGAGAATTAAGACTGTAGGTTATGAGGAACTAAGCACTCCTTACATGACTCAGACTGGAATTCTTACCACCAACAGAGCATATATTGATATTGAAAGTACAGCAAGTACTCTAAATGAAGATTTTGAGAAGTTTGAAATCGGACAAGTAATTTCAGTTCCATTCAGAAATCTCAACCACAGTTGGTTGAGGAGAGGAGCTAATGTATGGATCGATTCTTATCCAAAACAGTATAAGTTTAGAGTAACTAAGCAACTAGGAAATGGTGGTACAGCAAGTTCTGCAAACAGAGCAGGTGATAACCTAATTAATGGAGTACTATACAATACCAAACTTGCAACCGCAGATATTGCAACTTTAAATAATGAAACTTCTGGAAGAATTTACTTCTACGATGTAGCTGGATTATCTCAGATACTAAATGATACAAACACCTTCACTGGTACTAATACTAATAAGAATGTTTCTTATAATATCTCTAGCTATATTGATCCAACATCTGTAATTCAATCTACTAAAAGTGTCGGTACTCTTCCTGGAGTTCCTTTAACTGGCGATCCTACTACAGGTGAAGGAACACTAAGTGGTGTAACAATCGCAGCAGGTGCTACCACATTCACAACAACTTCTGGAATTGGATTAGTACCTGGACTTAGAGTTAAGCATCCTAACTTAAATCCAGAATGTAGAATTAGCACTGTTACAAGATCTGGAACTGCTCCTAACTTTACATATGATGTAGTTTTAAACATTGGTGCTACCTCTGCTATCACAAATGATACATTAACATTCACAACTCAAGAGCCAATTGTTCTTAAGATTGACCACCCACTTCTCAGTGATCTACCAGAGGGAACAGAATTCCACATTGTTCCTGCATTTAACCAAGAAGGATGGCTATACAATAGACACGTTCAACTATTCAAGAGTAGAATAGCTGATATTCAAAAGATTACATCAACAAATGTAATTCGTCTATATTGTGCAGATCCTATTAGCTATGGTGGAACTAGCATCGTTGGAGGTTATGTACAGTATAATTCCAGTGGAGCTAACGAACGTTCTCTAGCACATCCAGATTCCAGACATTATGGATTATGCTCAATCAATCTAGGTGGATGGAGTTATCCAAGAAGTGGTGGAAGTTACTTTAACTCAAACACAGTTAGACTTCTAACTGCATCTGATCAACTAAAACTTCCAAACTATTCCAATAGAATTAAGACTGGAGATATTCTAAAGTATACTTACGAAGCAACTTCAGTTGTTCAAGGATTTGGAGCATCAACTATTCAAACTCAATATGATAGATCAAATAGCTTCTTTATTATATCCAATCCTACAATTAATGATGGTGATACAATTAAGTCTCTGTTCGGTAAGAAAACTGATTATTATGGATTCAAAGATTCTTACAGAACTGCTGGAAATTATACCTTCACTCACAGAAGATATGAAGATCAATACGGAAATTTGACCGATAACTATGCATTCCAGAATGGATATACTACAAGTGCAGGATATTTCTTAAAGTCCTATACAAGAGCTACTGCTGCTCAAGCAAGTGCAGGTGCTGTAACAATCACATTGTCTGATGCAACTGGAATTGTAACTGGTGATGTCGTAACAGGAACTGGAATTGCTTCAAATACTAGCGTTTCGAATGTTTCTGGTAATATTATTACCATTAGTAATCCAACTATTGGTACTGTTGCAAGTGGAGCAACACTAACTCTATACACATTATCTACTACAACACCTACAACTTCATATGTTAAGGATGGCGTTACTTATTATGTAGATTATGGAATTAGCACTCAAACATCAGGAACTCCATCTCCAGCAGCAACTGCTATTAGCGTGTGGACTCAGGGAATTGCAAACTGGGGTGTTTATTACTTCGATGGTAGCAATGCTCTTGTTCAAAATACTGTAGATCCAGTTAAGAGTTCTATCGTATTGTCTGGACCAAGAGAAAGACCAGGAGTTAATACTTCACTAAGTTTTGGAACTGGAGCTGTAATTAACTTAAGCATTGGAAATTTTGGAGAAGTTACTTCCCTGTATATTTCTAACGGTGGTAGTGGATATAGAGTTAATGACTACCTAATTATTAAAGGAACTACATTTAACTTCAACAACCCAAGATATCCTGGAGATCTATATCTTTACATCAGTAAAGTTGATGGCACTGGTAGAATTCTATCATTCGTTCCACGATTTATCTGGTCTGGTCCTAGTGAAAAGATTGTTGATTATGATTTTAGAATTAAAGATTCTACTTGGTCTGCAAGTGCATCCCCAACCGTTACAATTACATCACAAAATCATGGTTATGTAGATGGCGAGATAGTAAACCTTCTATTCACTGCATCAGCTGGAGTTAGTGCAACTTCAGGACAATACGCAATAACAAACGTAACTGCAGATAATTTCCAGATAACTAATCCTACATCTATTACTGGTTCTGGTAACGTAGTACTTGGTACTGATAAGTTCTATTATACTACTACAACTTATAACACAGTTGCTACAAACAACAGTCCTGTAGTTACACTTGCAAATACTTCTGGTATTAATGTTGATGATAATCTATTCGGAGTTGCATCTTCTCCAAACCTTAAGGTTGTTAGCATAGATAGTACCACACAAATTACACTAAGTGCTAACGTAACTATTCCAGCTCCTTCTACATTAACAATGACAAACTACATTGGTAATGGCACTACATTAGTTACTGGAACTGTTGCTTCTACTGCTGGGTTCTCTGCTGGAGATATCATTGTAATCTCAGGTGCAACTGGAACTGAACAGAGTAAATTAAATGGTACTTGGAGAATTAATACTGTTCCGAATGCAACCACATTTACATTCGTGATTGTGTCTGCACTAGCAGCAGGAACATATACGACAACTCTAGGAACTATTACTAGATCTAGTGCATTGATATTTACTACATTCTTACCTGAAGAAACTATGAATGCTAGAGCAATTTATGGCTCTACTATCTATCTCGGTGCAAGATTTACCACAAATGGATTAACACGTCAAACTGATGAATATATCGTAAGATACTTAGGTGGATTTACTGCTGGTCAGAAGATTATCTTCAATAATCCAAAACCATCAATTAAAACTGTTTCTGGAGTAGTAACTTCTGTTTCTAGTGTAGATGGAAATGGCTATTCAACCATCACAATTGATAGTAGTGAAAATATTCTATATTCTACACATCCAAATCCAGAAGATTGGTTATCTGTAAGTGATATTCTAGTTTCTCATCAAAATGATCTATTTGCATTCGATGGACCAGTAGCACAAAGATTTATTCACAGTGAGTATGGTGGAAATCTACAATTTAATGACTTTGCAATCTGGAATAGTTACTATGCAAATGGAAGTGCAAACAAAGGTTATGGAATTTATGGAAGCTTTGGTTGGGTAGGAAACTTTGCTAGAACTGTTGATGGAGCAAGAATGATTGGTCTTACTTCTGCAGGAACTCTAGGAATTAACTGGGGTAGACAGAGAGGAACTAGTCTCTGGCAGATTGCTCAACCAATCAGACCAGCATGGTCACACACAAACCAAGCACAAGGTAGTGCAGAAATAACTACCATGGCATTCACTCCTAACTTTGGATTTATCTATTCTAATGGAACTGAATCTCTGTTCACTACATCAAATCCAAACTATTTGATGGAAGATGGACAAGCAATTACAGGAGCTGCTGCACCTAACTCAATCAGACATACAAACTTAAATACTGATAGTATTCTACTCACAATGAATACCGCAGAAAGAGCGATGGGAACTGATTGGTATGGAGGAAATTATGGTAATAGTGGAATTGGTCCATTAAATTACTCAACTTACAGATGGTCTTCTACCTTTGATTCTGTCAAGCCATCTAGATTCAGAAATCTAAACAAAATTTCTTGGAAGTATCAAGATCTTAAGTTTAGACTCGGTGGCGGAGGAAGATGGGGAGACATCAGATGGGGAACTGGTGGAACTACAAGACTACAAGAATCAATGATTCTTGATTATGTACAACCATATACTCCATCTGCAGTTGATACTAATCTATTCAAGAGAGTTTCTGACTACACAATCACTACACCAAACAGTGCTACATTAACTGTAACTGGAGGATCTACTGCTTCAAACAATATTTCTACTCTGACTTTTGCTACACAAGCTTCTGTTCCTTATTATAATGGTCAAGAAATTATTGTTTCAGGTGCAACACCATCCTCATACAATGGTACATGGAGAGTGGTATCCTGTAGCACAACTAGTGTAAGCTTCTACTCTACTGCATCTGGTAACGTAACTGCAGGAACAATCACTCCAATTATAACAGATGTTGTATTCAGTGGTAGCTTGTATGATGGAAAACCATTGGTTACTGGTACTAGCTCTATCATAGCTGGAAACGATTATATTATTGGAAATTATGATGGAGGTGGAATTGACTTTAGTGCAGATGTAGACTTCACAGTTTATGGAGCACCTAACAACAAGTCAGGAACCATCTTTACTGCAACAAGTTCAAGTAGTGGACCAGTTCCAATCAGAGCAGGTGGAGTTGCTAGAAGCTTCATGGATGCAACTGGTAAGATTGCGATGAGTGATGCACTATATACTTCTGCAGATGGAGTAAACTTTAAGTTTATCGGATTTGTATATTACTATACAAACTTCAATCAGGTCAGACTAATCAACCCTGTTAGTGAGCCAATTACAACTCCTGCTAATGTTTACAGAATCAGAATTCGTGGAATTAAGACCACTAACTTCGATAACTCTGTAACTAATAGAGGAACAACTACACTGAAGGGAGAAAATGTTCTTTCATCTGAAATGGTTGGATGCAACCAATACAACATGGCGATGGTTATCAACAGAAGAACTTATAATACTACACCACTCGTGAATACTGAAGGTATTATTCAGCCAATTGGTAATAGATGGTGGTGGTGGGCACTTGACATTGCACACTATTCTGTAAGACCTACATTCGGTGATCTATCTGCATTTGAATGGACTCCAATGAATATAAATATTACCAGATTCAATAAAAAAGTCCATCTTGAGTCTACAGTAACTGTAAACTCTTCAACCGCAAGTTATGGTGGAAGAAACACTGTATACATTTAATAAAACAATAGGAGTGATCTATGTCATTTTTTCTAACTGAAGAACAAGAATATTTCGTAAATGAATTTTTGGATAGGGAGAATCGTAAAATCTGTCAACAACAATTAGAGTCTGAAGAAATTCCTGAAAATTTCAAAGAACTAATTCAAAAGACAATAGAATCTGATTCTCCCACTCCATTCTTTAATCCTGGAATTGGTTATTATTCAATTTCTTTTACTCCAATTGATAAAGGAAGTAGAATTTATATTCATCACCATCTGACTAACGTATCAGAACCAATCTATGATCCATCACGAATTGATATTATTAATGAGGATGAAGTTGCACCTGAAGTTGAATCAGCTGTAGATCCAGAAATTGTATACCCATCAATTGAAGAAGACTATAAGCTTATTAACGAACAACTTCCAGAGCATTTAAGACATACTCTTCCTGATTTACAAGATGCTCAGATTCCAATCGTAGATGACTGATTATTACAGTTAACATAAATAGTGGAGGGATATATATCCCTCCTTTTTTCATAGGTATATACCGCAAATATTTGCAATATGGCTACTAACATCAGGCTAAAATCAAGCTCAGTTTCTAATAAAGTACCTACTTTATCAGATCTTTCTCTACGAGAGCTAGCAGTCAACACTACCGATGGTAGGCTGTTTCTTAGAAAAGGAAACGGTACTGTCTCTGATGTAATTGTAGACGTTACGGATCACGGATCATTTTATGGTCTCGCAGACGATGATCATACACAATATTTACATAGTACTATTACCAGAACTGGTGTAACTGCAGAACTTAACACCACTGGTAAAATTACTACTACAAACAGTATTGGAATTGGTACGACAAATCCAGTTCAAAAACTTACTATTACAAACGCTGCTAAATCATCAGCAGATGGGTCTTTATTTGCATTAAGTTCTAGTGATGCAACAAATGCATTTCAACTTTTAATTTCTAGAACTGCAGCAGGAGCAGGATCATCTTATGCAATTCAATCTGTAGAACAAAATGTAGATTTTAGGAATTTGTCCTTAAATCCAAATGGTGGTAATGTCGGAATAGGAACCACAAATCCAGAATCAAAAACTCATATCGCTGTAGAAGGTGTTGGTGTAATAACAGCATTAACTTTAGATAATATAGGCGGAGCTGCTGTTGGTGCAGACTTTAAAGTTAATTATGGAGGATATGCAACTTCAAGAATAGTATTTGATTTTGTTGGTGGTCAATTTGGTTCTGGATCTCATGGAATGAATTATATTTCAGGAAGAACTAATTTTTCAAACCATTGGTTTAGAAATGCTTCTAATGCCACCCAGATGGTGATGAATAATGCGGGAAATCTTCTTATTGGAACAGAAACTGATAGCGGTACTGCATCACAGAGACTTCAAGTTACTGGTGGTGCTTATATTTCTGGTAAACTAGGTATTGGTACAACAACAGTTGCATCAGGAGAACAAGTTCAAGTTGTTGGTGGTGGTCTTAGAGCACAATCACTTAATGCAGTAGGTACTCCAGGAGCTTTTGCTGCTACAGGTGGTATAATTGCTTACCACAATGGTTCTGGGGTAGGAATTCTTAGGGCATATTCCGATGCAGGTGGTGGATCTGGAACATTAATACTTAATGCTTCTGGTAGTGAAGATGCTCGTATTAATAGTTCTGGTAATGTCGGCATCGGAACCACAGATCCAATAACTAAATTAGATGTTCGTGGAAATCAAAAAATAGAACGTAATGTAAATGGTGAAGGTGGTTCATTATTTTTAAGAAATACAAGCACTGGCACAGGAGCATATTCAGTTATTAGATTTAGCGAATCTCAAGATGTTGGTTTGGGTGGAAATGCATATATTCATTATTTTAATAGTAATTGGACAAGTAATGGCTATTGGGATCCGAAATCACTGGCATCAGGTACTGCGGATGGTAATATAAATTTTTGGGTGGGCGGAAATAATATCTTTAAAATTTGGACAAATAATACTCCAAGATTATATGTACTGGGCAATGGTAATGTCGGCATAGGAATCACAACTCCAGCTACTCGCTTACATGTATTATCAAGTATCTCCAGCCTTCCTTCTGCTGATGATACCACAACAGCCGTAGGGTATTTTGGCAACACTTACATAAATACCACCAATGGCACAAGTGCTTATACGGTTCTTCGTCTTCAGAGATCTGGAGAAGCTGGAATTACTTATCCTAGCACAGCAGATTTTAGCATTGCACGCTATGAAGCATCAGGCACTGCTAGTAGAACACGTCTAGATATTCGCTTAGGACATCAAGCCACGAATACAACAGATACTACTGTAATGTCGCTTCTTAGCTCTGGTAATGTCGGCATAGGAACCACAAATCCAGTTGGAAGATTACATTCTGTTGCTGCAACTACACTAGCAGCACTTACATTATCTACTCCTGATATTGGAAGTGCTCGATTAGCACATTTAGTTGGTGGAAATAATTATTCATATGGTGTTGTTGGAATTGTTTCTGGTGATGGAACTCAGTTTGGCGATGCGTATGGACTTGGAAGTAGTTCTAATCCTAATGGAAGTTGGTCTCCAACATTAACTTGGACTACACAATCGGGACAAAATGTACCTGGCCGTGTGGGTATCGGAATCACAACTCCACAATATAGTTTACATCTAGGTGGAGAAGTAGCAGGATCTGCAACTGGACAAATTGCTTTAGGTAGTATTGCAAACGTACCATCTGCAAGAATTGATGGATATAGAGTAGACGGGACATACAGAGGAGAACTTCATCTTTATACAACTAATAATGGTGGAACTCAAAATCGTGCAGTTACCATTGATTCCGTACAAAATGTTGGAATCGGAACCACAAATCCACAAGGAAAACTTCATCTTCAGAGTGGAGTCCTCATAGTAAATAATGGTACACCTGGAATAGTAAGTCCTTGTTTACAATTATTTTCAGATGTAGTAAATAATCTTGCTGGAAGTGGACAAAGAATTGAATTTAGAAGTGATACACTTAATGGTTATATTGAAGGCGTAAGAGATGCTGCTCCTGGTCCGACAGTATCCTTACGTCTTGGAACAGCTTTCGGTGAAGTAATAAGAATTATAGGAGGTACTAGTAATGTCGGAATTGGAACCACAGATCCAGCAGCTAGATTGCATGTTTCTGGAAACGTAAGAATTGCTGATGCAAGTACTGCAAGTCTCTTTATATCTAGAAGTAGTAATACTGTAACTGCACAACATTTTTATACTCCATCAACTGATAGTCCCTGGTACTTATATGGAGAAAACCTCACTTGGACTGGAGAAAGAATAGGAACAACTAGAAGAGCAGAAAGAGCATATTATGAAGCATTTGCACCAGCAGTTGGAAGAAAAGAATTTGGATTTGTAAATAAAGCATCTGCTGATACTGCATTTATTTCTACAGATTTAATTCCGTCATTGGTATTAAAAAATAATGGTACTGTCGGTATTGGAACCACAGATCCAACTGAATTGTTATCATTATATTCTTCTGCTGGAACAACATTTGGGGTTTCTTTAACTCCTATTGGATGGAACTCTGCTCGTCATAGATTTACTGTTCCTACTAGTGGAAATTCTTCTATGTTATCATGGAACTATAATGGATCTGTAGTTGATTCCTCGCTGTACGCAACATCTGCTGTTTTTGTACAAAATGGGATTATTTCACTTGCTACAGGAACTTTTAACACTGTTCCCGTAGATAGATTAGTTGTAAATAGTACAGGAAATGTCGGCATCGGCACCACAAATCCAGCAGATAAATTAGATGTAAATGGTAATGTTCTTCCAACCACCGATGCAACTCATAACTTAGGATCTCCATCAAAGCGTTGGAATAACGTATACACCACTGACCTTCAACTATCTAATGAAGGTTCTCAGAATGATGTTGATGGTACTTGGGGACAATATACCATTCAGGAAGGTGAGGAGGACTTATTCCTCATAAATAGAAGAAATGGTAAAAAGTATAAATTTGTACTTCAAGAGGTAGGATAAGATATGGCAATTTACGGCACACTGGATGGAAGTATAGACCTCATGACGAGTTCTTATCCATCTATTCGACCAACTCTTGATTTAAACTTTGCTCAGACTAAAACTCTAGATCCTACAGTTACTTTTTACAGAGATTCTCTTGCAACTTATGTAGATTCTCTTGGAATTATTCGCACTGTTCCAGCAAACGTTCCTAGGTTTGATCATGATCCCACTACTGGAGAGAGTTTGGGATTGTTGATTGAGGAGAGTAGAACTAATGTAATCACTCACTCTTCTAGTACTGGAGCAGTAAATGGAATTGTTGGGTCTGGTGGAAGCCTTCCAACTGGATGGGTTATTGACCAACTTCAACCTGGAACTCAAATTCAAGTTATTGGAAGTGGAACAGAAAAAGGTTTGACTTATGTTGATATAAGAGTATTTGGAACAACTACTGGAGTTAATAGAACTCTAATCAGACCAGGAAGTGGGATTTCGGTAACTTCTGGTCAAATTTTTTACTTTACTGCGTATACAAAATTAGTCTCGGGAACAAATAATCTTACACATTCTAATTTTGATGGTGCTCCTATTAATTCTACAAATGAGTTAACAAGAAATACTGGAGCTTCTAGAACTATTAGTTCTACTGGAATATTTTATGCACGATTTGATTTTGGATATAACGGAATTGGAGTTTCTTATGACGTAACATTTAGATTAGCTGCTCCTCAAATGGAAGAAGGTTCATTTGCAACCTCATATATTCCAACAACAGCATCAACAGTAACTCGCAGTGCCGATACTGCATATATGGATGGAACTAATTTTAGTTCTTGGTATAATAGTTCCGAAGGAAGTTTCTTTATTGATGCAGAATATCGTGGAAATAGTTCAGTTTTATTTGAATTGCAGCCCATTGGATCGAGAACTGTATTAGGATCTGTAGGAACTAATATTGCAATGATTAATAAAGCTGGATCTGTAACACTTACGAGCAACACTCCAATTGTTGCAGGAAATTATAATAAAATTGCTATGACAGATAAAATTTCAGATGGTGTTTTGATAGTAAATGGACAGGTTATAGGAACTAGCAATGGTACTGGTATCCCTAGTTATACATCTTTAGTAATTGGTAATAGTTTTCTTTCTGAAAGAATGACTGGCCATATAAAAAGACTTATGTATTACCCAAAAAGACTCACAAACACTCAACTTCAAAATATAACAGCATAATAAATACCTCAGGAGAACGTATAACTCATGCCAAACTTAATCGGAACTGGTAATAATCAAGTACCTACTAATGGTATGTTGGGAGGTATGGCATACCAGTCTCCCGATAGTGTAGTTATTAAAAATCTTGAACTTACCAATTTAGCTGGACATAATTCACTTATTCCTAGTGATGCAGTTGATGTTTTTGTGTATGATACTCGCAAAGACTCTGATGGTGGTGCATGGAGATATAGAACACAGAATACTTCTTGGTATAATGAAACTTTAAATACAGCAACTCGTGGAAGTCGTAGAGAGTTTCCTGCGGTTGCTGTGATTGTTGCTACTGCAGCACCAACTAGAAAACTTTACATTTATGATGGCGATGACCCCGATATGCCGATGTGGATGATTATTGCTAGTGATGACGCACAATGGCCTCAAGCAGAAACCACATCGCCAATTTATGCATTAAACGGAATTGTTGTTATTGGTTCTTCTAGTAATACTCAACCTACATTCGCAACAAGAAATAGACTAGATCTCTTTCACTTTATTTCGGATAAAATTGAAGGATCTACTAATGATGCAAATTATTGTGGGGTCATACAAGGAATTGTTAATAGAAATAATGTAGCAGTCATATTCAAATATACAGGAAACAATCCATATTCTCTTGTCAATTATAGAATCAATGATGTGACAATGACCGTGCTACCAAATGCACCAATTGATACGTCTACTGGTCTTCCAGTTCCTACCATTGCCGTTGCTACTATTGGTGGTGTGAGTGTTATTAGAGATACTGGGACTATTGTTAATTTAAGATTAATAAATTCTTACTGTGTGGAATTTACAAAAGATTATAAATTAGTTGCAAATATTAATACTCAAAGCTCAACATTTTCTACTCATGTTTATGATTTGATTCCATCTTCTAGTACTAATACTGATGGAAATAGAGTTTATTTTAGAGATGGCACTGGCGGAGGATCTATACCTCCATTATCTGGAAATAATGTAGAAGCAACAGCAAACGAAACTAGAGTCATATCTGGAAATAGGATAGCAATTTCTTGTGCTGGAAATTCTGGTAACACCATTCCAGCATTAAATATTCTTGAAGAAGGATCATCTCAATCATCTGGTATGGTTGCTTATGTTGCAACTAATTATAACACTGGATGGATGCACGGAAACATCAAAGGTGCTTGGTTAAGTGACACAAGTATTACAAGTGTTACTGGAACTGAACTAATTACTAACGGAACTTTTGCAACTGATGTAACAGGATGGACTGCAAGTACTTCAACTAATACTTGGTCTTCTGGTACAATGCAAATTACCAGAAGTGGTGGTAGTGGACAAGCTACATATCAGGCATTTACAACTGTTGCAGGACAAAGATATGTTGCTACTGCTACTGTAAACTCATCTGGAAGTAGAGGAGATTTGTATATTATTAATGGAACGGGTTGGGGAGGAACTCAAATAGGTTTTACAAATGGAACTAACGGACAAACTAGACAATTAACTGTATATTTTACCGCAACTAGCACAACTACGACATTAGCATTTGCTGTTGATCAAAACGGAACTTCAATTATTGTAGACAACGTTTCTGTTCGTCGTGAAGAAGCAGATCGCAGTGTAAATAATCAAGGTCTTGCAGTTTATGGAACAATCACCAAGACTCCTGTTGCAACTGGTGCAGATCTAGTTGCTTATAGTGGATTTAGCGCAAGCAATTATTTACAACAACCTTATAACTCTGCATTAGATTTTGGTACTAACCCCTTTTCTGTTATGGTATGGTTTAAAACTCCAACTGGAGGAACTGGAACTGAAGTATTATTTAGTTGGAGAGACCTAGTAGGATCTAATCCAATGTGGCAGGTGTATCTAAATGGAACCTCTAATATCGCATTTGATTTTCAAGGAACACAAAACGGTGGATCTACATTTTCCAATACACTTAGAGATAATACTTGGCACTTATTAACTGCAGTTCAACGATCTGCAAGTCTCAGAGAATTTTATATTGATTCAATATTAGTTGCAACTAATACCACAACTCTTTCGCCAGGATTTATCCTGGCAAATTCAGTATTAAAAGTGGGGGTTCATTACGATAATAATTATGCATATACTGGATCTTTATCTCTACTACGAATATCAGCATCAGCACCTTCTGCAGATCAAATCAGAAAAATCTACGAAGACGAAAAAGTACTCTTCCGAGAAAATGCCAAAGCAACTTTATATGGCTCATCAAATGCTCCATCTGCATTAGCATATGATGATACCACAAGACTTCTTCACGTAGGAACTTCATCAGGACGTAGTGATTTCCAGGGACTACGTAGAATAAATAATACTACAACGGCAGTAACAACTGCTATTAGTGCAAGCAACGGACTCATAGCGGAGCAATAAATATGGCGATCAGAATTTCTAAGCCTGCCATAAATCTTAAGGATAAACTTTCACAATTAGATCGCCCTGTTGGAACCACTGGAGCAAGACTTCTCGCAACATCTACATCCGATGAAGTTTTCTCTTTACTAACTTCAGGAAATGTTGGTATCGGAACTTCTCCCGCTGTAGCTAAGTTACAAGTAACAACAACATCAAACACTGGAAATGTTTTTACTTGGAGTAATGGACAATTTCTTATTTCTCCTGGTGGTACAGCTACTTCTCAAGGATTAGGATTTTCAGTTAATACTGCAGATGCATCAGCATCTCTTTCTTCACTCACTCCAGGATCAAGCTGGAACACGATGCGCTATCGTGCCATTACCCATGTTTTTATGGAGAGTGATACTACTAGACTAATAATTACTAACACTGGAAACGTCGGTATAGCAACTACAAATCCAGGAACTACATTAGACGTTAATGGTAGTATTAGATCTAATACCCAAGTAAACGTAAATAATTCTTCTTCATTCTATATTCCATATGCAGCTGGAGATACTGGTGCTGGAACTGATGAAAAATATTGGCGTATTGCACAATTAGATAGAACTAATAAAACTTTATCTCTCGGTGTAGCTCAAAACGATGGCTCTACAGAAGCATATAGTTCTATTGGTATAATAAGAAGTTCAGCAAGAATATCTAAAATATCATTATTTACCGATAATAATCAAGAAAGACTTTCAGTTGATATAAATGGCAGAATTTCTGCAGGACTTGCTTTAGGAAGTTATACTTCGTATGTTACTCCTAGATTACTAGTTAATTGTGAGTCTGCTACGGATGCAAGTTCTGTAATTATTGGAGAAAGTGCTTTAGGTACTGCTCATCCTACAATTAGTTTCCATAGAAGAACTGGAGTTACTGCCAATCAAACTTATGGTTATAGATTAGTAGAATTTTTAGGAGATTTGCAGTTTCAATCTGCTCCAGCACAACTTCCAGGTGGTCATGTTTGGACAGAAAGAGTTACATTCACTGCAGGTGGTAATGTTGGAATCGGAACCACAAATCCCGCAGAAAGATTTTCATTGTGGTCTAGTGGAACATTAGCTAGATTTTCATCTACTGGTACATATGGAGATATTATTTTTACTAACACATATGCGGGAGGGACAGTTCATTACATAGGTTGTTATGATGCATCTTTGAGATTCTATGCAAATAGTGGAAGTGTTCCCACTATGACAATTTCTGGAGGTTCTCCAGGAAATGTCGGCATAGGAACCACAAATCCAACATCAACAACTGATATATGGGGACTTCAGACAAATACCAGTGCTACAAGTGCTTCTTTACCATCTGGAACTTTGAGATTAGCATTTAATGGAGGAGAAAATGTTGGAAATTATGGAGCTAGCTTAGTATTCTCTCAAAAATGGTTTAGTAATACTCCAGAGCAAGTTGCAACAGGTCAAATTGCAGGATTTAAGAGTGCAAATAATGGAAATTATGGCGGTGGGTTAGCATTCTTTACTAGTGATGGTCAACAAAATTTTCTATCAGAAAGATTGCGTTTAGATAGTGCAGGAAATGCAAATATAATTAATGGAAACTTAGTCATTGGAACTTCTGGTAAAGGCATTGATTTCTCTGCTCATACTAATGCTGCTGGAATGACTAATGAGTTGCTTGATGATTATGAAGAAGGTACTTGGACTCCAACTCTTACAAATGGAGGTACTTTAACTGTAGTCGAAGCAACTTATACTAAAATTGGAAGATTAGTCAGTATATATGCATACGTAAACAATGTAGCACCTACAAATAATACTTCTGTTTTTGTAATAGGAGGTCTTCCATTCACTAACAAATCTGGTAGTGCATTTCATTGTGGTTCAATAGGATTTGCTGGCAGTGGAAATTTAAATGATTGGAGACCTTTAGTTGATGTTAACAGTACTTCTGTATATTTTCACGTTGTTAGTGGAAGTAATTTGAGAAGAACAAATGCAAATTATGTAACGTTAAATAATAATGGAGAATTGCTATTTAATGTTACATATAATATTAGATAGTTTACATTTAGGAGAAATTAAATGGCATTAGAAGAAAAATCAGTAGTAGATAGAATTGAAGTTCTACTTCAAGGACAAATTCAAGTCCGCACAAGAAATCAAGTACTCAAAGATGGTGCAGAAATTGCAGCAACATACCATCGTCATGTATTATCACCTGGAGATGATCTAACAAATCAAGATCCAAGAGTTGTTGCAATTGCAGAAGCAACTTGGACTCCAGAGGTCATTGAAGAGTACCAGAATTCTTTAAATACTTCAAATATTAATTCTGAACCCTAACAGAGTCATTATACATAATATCAAGAGGCTTGTCAACCCCTTGACAAATCCCTCTAAATACTCTATGATTGATTACATTACATTTTACACAGTTTAACCATGTCAAAGCAAGAACAGATCAAAGAAACTTTCGAAGAACAGCTAAAGACTGTTACCGAAAAAATTGAAGAGCATCAGACTGAACTTTCTCGTCTCGTAGAATATCGTACTAAACTACTCGGTGGTCTAGAAACTTTACAACTTCTAGAAGAGAAAGAAGGTTCTGAAGAAGTAGCAGAAGAAGCACCAGCTGAATAAAATTCATGAAAAATTTCTCAAATGAAATTAAGCAGGAGCTGTTAGATAAACTAAAAAATCTAACAGAAACTGTTTCTGATTCATTAACTGATTTTTCTAAAGGAAAAGCAGTTTTCGTATCACCAGAAACTCAACAAATGAGAATGTCTATCTGTAAAGGTTGTCCAGATTTTAATGCGTCTACAACTCAATGTAGACGCTGTGGCTGTTTTATGTCAGCAAAAACCAAACTCCGTCAAGGAGCTTGCCCTATTCAAAAATGGGATCGTGATGTATGAAACACACAAAAATCTTAGATACAATCTTAAAAGAACGTTGCGACAGATTTCAGCAATTGATTGAAGAAGGTCGTTATGAAGATGCAATTGCAATAGGAGAGGAATTTGACGAATGGATAGCAGTGTGCCAGAGTTGGTCAACAGAATAAAAATTCTGGAAGATCAACTAAAAGAACAGCAAATTCTAGTGAATAAAATCATTCTTATGATGTACATTGCTGATACTGATTTGAAAAATCAAACACATTTATTGGATTCATAACATTTCCTGATCACCGAACCCTTGACAAGCCAAAAATACTCCTATATACTATTACCTGTTCGATACGGATTCAATCATGGCTTATCTGGGCTACCGAGGATCTATTTTTGATGAAATTCGTGATGAGATCAAACTTGATACGATTTATCGTAAACAAGGTATTGAAATCTATGATGATGAATCCTATGATGATTTCGCAAACGACTACGACTACGATTACACTTTCGATTACGCAGACTGATTACTAACTATGGGACGCACATTTCGTAAAGGAAACAAATCTCAAACTGGTAGCCTCTCCGAGCTACGCCAAAACGCATCACTTCAAGATCTTGAATATGATGAAGGATTCCAAGAGTATAAAATCTCTGGAATGAAACGTTGGAATCGCAATGAATCCACGTTCCGAGATTATGACGATTACGAGTTTTGATCTTTCCATGGGGACTCTCTGAGTTCCCTTTTCTATTATGACACACTACGATAAACTCATTGATACTATCAAAGACCATTTGTATGGTTATTACATTAGTGGTCAACAAAAAGATGGTTGGGATGAGGCAGATGCAAATGAATCTGCACAAATGATTCTGCAAGCAGTAGAAGAGTTTCAATCTACTCGTACCAAACTTAATCAATGGAGAGCAAGTGACTGAATTTACACTTGAACAGAAGAAAATCATTTTCAATGCAGTTCGTTATTATCAAATGAATAAAGTTGCATTGAATGGTAAAGATTATGTTGTTTGTGATGAAATTTTAAATAATTTATTCACAGAAACCAAACTAGAAAAAAGATGAAATCAGGAGACTATGTTAGATTCATAGGTTGTTCCAAAGAACAAATTCAATGGGGCAATAATGATGATCCCAATCCACAGTTATTTGTTGGGGACACCTATTATGTCGAACATGTAGAAGTTCATTCGCAACATACTAAAATTGAACTTCGTGGAGTAAAAGGAAAATTTAACTCGGTATGTTTTGATGTTGTACCAAAACGAGAAACTAAACGAAATTTTTAGAGACACTTGGCCAAATTTAGGATGGGCAAAACGAATGACACATGAAGAAATGCTTGAAGAGGCAGAGCGTCGTGAGGCAGTAAACAGAGAACTTCAAAAAGAAGAATGGGAACGCAAAGAACGAAGTGAAACTGTCCTTCGACGATATAATCATTTTTACAATGAAGAATGTTCTGGTCTTCCTCATGGGACACCAATCACACCAGAACATATGCAAGCAATGACACTTGAATGTATGATTGATGCTCTCATTTGTGAAAATATGAATGTAGAGTATAATGCGATTGCAATTGATGACATCAAGGATTTGATTGCAGGATTATATAAACAGAGTGATGAGTTTCTTGAACGAGTAAGAAAGAACCATGAGTGATAATCCAGTCTACCGTTTTTTTGCGATTGATTATTGTGCAACTGGTGAAGGTAGATCTATTTGGCTACAAATCTGTCGTTATCGTATCAATGAAAAAGATTATGAGTACGAAAAATTTGCAAATTTTGTTAATTGTGATTATTATCTACATGGATTTGATGAACTTACAGAGAGAGAGTTTTTGGATAGGTATACGAGATTTATTCCCAACCTGATTGCTAATATGTTACAAAAGAGAACTATTGATACATGGAAAACTCATCTACACTTTAACTTATCATGACCAAAAAACTCTGTAAAGATTGTAAATGGTATCGTAAGGACCATCTCTCTCATCTTTTAGGTATGGGGGACCGACATGATATGTGTGCCTCACCATACACAACTCAAAATCTTGTAACGGGACACGAAAAAAGGTTTTGTGATATGTTGAGGTCAAACCGATGGAAAGAACTTGATTATTCTTGTGGTCTTGATGGTAGATTCTGGGAGGAAAAATGACTGACAAAGAACTTTACAATCCAGACGAGTTTCTCCTGGATAACATCAAATCTTATCACTATGAGGTAATGGATGAAGGTGAACATGTCTGGATGGCATTCTATTTTGAGGATGGTCGCACAGGACACTTGAACATCTTCAACAACTGTGGTAAAATTAATACTCGCTATGAGGAATGGGCTGATGACGCTTGACAAACTCTACGACTATATCACTAAGATAGTTGCATCTCCACATACTGCCATCACAGAACACGACAAACGCCGTGCCCTACACATTATCACAATATTTCAAGATTTTGTTCTTGATTGTGTTGATGATGATAATGATGTACATACAATTGAGTTTGTAGAATATGTTAATACACAACTTGATATTCTAGAGGGAAAATGACCTGGAAAGAATACTGGCAAATGACCAAGTGGGAATGGTTTATTGAGGGATTTTGTAATATCTCATATATCATATCTTGTTATAACGCACCAGAACCTTATGGGTATGATGATTTCTGGGAGGCATTATCTTGGGGTTGGTGTTGCGAATACATTTATCCATATGATGACCCATACAATCCATGGATTTCTCCTGAAAGAAAACTAAGAATAGGTAGATGGACATGACTCCTCCAACGTTTTTAAATAAGTGGATAATCGGATTTAAACCGATTATTCGTACTCCTTTTTGGTATTGGTATCGACTCATCTGCCATAATCACATGCGACTCGATGATAGACATCTATCTGCAGATTTTTGGTATGAATTAAACTATGGTTGGTGGACTATGGAGTATGATGCATTCATTTATAGTCCAGAGGCAGATGAAGCAGCTATGGGCATAAGTTCTCCTGAGGATATGCCAGATACCATTTACTTGTCAGCAGAAGATTTTGATGCTATGATGGATAAAATAGAAAATCCAGACCCACCAACTCCATTTTTGAGACAATTACTTTCTAGACCTGCACCATGGGATTAACATTATGACACAACGAGCACAACAACTAATGTCTGAGATATGGCAGGAAAGAAATAATTGGGCAAATACAGAGGAAAAATTGGTTGCTGCTATCATTCGTAGAACTACAGAGCATGTAAAAACCATGACTGCACAGAAACTAAACAATCTTTCTGTGATTGATAAAACTGATTTACTGGCACTTTCAAATGAGTTAGAACAGTTAAATGGACAGTAATTAAACTGTCCATTTTTTCTTGACCTCTTGAGTCCTTTGTCCTATACTACATTCGTTCAAGATTCAATCATGAGCAAATTTCAATCAACCATTTCTGTCGTTGCTGCCCTCGCTAGTATCTTCGGTGCTGGTGCTGCAGGTTGGAAACTCGCACAAGAAAGTAATGTGAAACCTGCAGAAGAAGTTCCTGTGCAATATGAAACTCACATCACCGAACTACAAAAAGAAATCTCTGATCTGAAACAACAAACTACTTCTACAACTCCACCAACTGAAGAACTACTGCCAGAATCCACAGTGGTTAAACCAGCCACGCCACTACCTGTACCTCTTCCTCCATTACCTCCTCTACCTCCAGTCAACCAAACTTCTGCAGAATGACTAAAACCTATCCCTACCTCAAATACATTCCACATTTTGTTGCAATTCGGTTGATTGTACTTGGTCCCTTTGCGATTGCACAAGCAACTGCAGAATTTATCTCCAACTCTTTGGACAAAGTGTGCCATAAGATTGATAAATTTCTTCCATCACCTTATGTTGAAAAGCAAGTAGAATGGGATCAGTTGCCCAAACGAAATCAAGAAGCGATTGAGTATCTTGCAAAAAAGCGTGATACTACCAAAGAACGAATTCTCATTCAAACTGTGAAACCATGACTAAATCATTACCACAAAAAACACACGCAGAGACACT
>JACCDW011229710.1_pt1 | contig 168322 bp, 148 predicted proteins | sample 7449781 | NCBI WGS metagenome assembly JACCDW01 (sample SAMN15323449, study PRJNA562643) | freshwater metagenome | isolation source: river surface water | place: USA:Blue River Watershed | collected 2017-08-18 | reverse complement strand
CCATCTTCTACCGCTAAAATGGGGATCAACTTCAAATGTAAGGTGAAGTACTTTGTCTCCAGCTATATTTGCAGTTTTCTTTGGACTCATCAACATTACACCATTGCTAACGTGTGGTGGAGTTGATGATAATCCAAGTGTGCCTCCGTCATAAATTGTATCCATAAAGTGAGAGCCCATTAAGAATACAGTAGATGAACTAGTATCAAGGTCATCTAAAAAGAAAGACCATTTGTCGTTTTCATACCATCTTAATATGACATCACTTCTATTCCAATATTGCCAACTAGGCCCACCAAATCTTTGGGTGACAATGTCTAGCTTTTGAGGCAATTGAACTATTGGTTGAAAATCTCTAAAATTATCAAAGAAAACTTGCTCTCCAGTTAATGTTCTTTGAATTGTATGCACCTTAAATGGAGCAGATTTTGTAAGCACTATTGGATTATTAGATGGATCTCCGTGTCCATTAATACCAGCATGAACTTCACCATTTGGACCACTGGCACCAGGCCCTACCATGCCATCTATTTGTTGATAAGGCCCAAATTTATCCAATGCTTCTACAATTAAATTGTATGATTGATTACTTACTAAACCATTCATTTCAACCATGTTGTAGCCAGAAGAATATTTAACTGAATTAGGCTTTCCTTCAACATAAACCCTATAATCAACAGCTCCAGGGACAAGATCAAACTTTACGACTACACTGTCATCATTAGGTGTAAATTCAGTAACATTAACTGGTGTACTAATGGATTGAGGTGGTCCAAATCTTGTAGTTATATCTACTGCTGGCCCAAAGGTTTCTTGTTCTGTAAATTGATTTTTATTTACAGATGCGACAACATATCTGTAAGTTTTTCCTGATAAGACATTTGTATCAATAAAATATTGAGACCATAAACCAGAAGCTATCTTAACACCGTCTCTATAAATATTATAACTATTTGCAGAACTCTGATTTGGACTTTCTTGATCTTGCCATTTTATGAAATTCCTTGGCCTGTCATTATTCCATTCAGGAACAGCTACATATTTACCAGGAGTTGCTGGAGGCCTGGTCGTCCATCCAAACACATAGTTCGGAGCATATTCGCCTTTTGCCAAGCTCAAATTAGATGGGAATGACTCTAATCCATTTTTGTCAACAGCTGAAACTGTGTAAGTCCATCCACTTTGAAAAATGTATTTATCAATAATAAATGAATTAGTATTAGAACTACCAATTTTTGTGTTGTATCTGTAAATGTTATAAGACACAGCATTAGGGCTCGGATCCCAAACTAATTGATCGTAAGCGCCATTATCCCAAAACCCAAGGGTTCTTAAGTTTGTGGGAGCTTCAGGATTTTTCAGAACTAACAAAGGTATTATTGCAGTGGATTTATTTGATAATTGTAAAAATCCTGATGGAACAACACCACAAACATAGTAATCCCACTTTTGCTGATACTTTACATTGCGATCAATAAAAATGTTTTCATTATTTGTAAGCTTTGTATAAGGCTTGTTGTAGTCAGGTTTAACACCCTGTCCTACCCTGTATACAAAATATCGTGTACATTTGGGAATTAAATCCCATCTTAATTTGACATGATAATTAGAGGGAGTGCCAACGCAATAGCATAACTCTACTTGTGAAGAAAAATTCTTCACTTGTGGTGGCTTTTGAGCATAAACTCCCGAAATTATGATGTACAAGAGACACCATAGAACAATAGCTTTCTTCATAACACACCTCCCCAGGTTTTATTTTGTGATGAGAGCTATTGTTACTATTCTGTATTCGTAAGGTTTCCTCTTTATTTTATTACGGGTTTGACTGTAATTAATTCCGCTTCTTCATGTCTCAACGCAATGAGAAAACCCCTAATTGAAATTTCTAGGGGCCCCTTATTACAACTATGTCTGACTATTTTTACAATTGTATCTTTTGTAAAACCGAGTTCAGAAAGCCTATTTCTAATTTTACCAGAAACTTGTACTATAGAATAGCTCAAGCCTTCTTTCCCGCAGCATAATTGTGTAGTATTCATGTTATTATAGTTCTGTTTTTAAATGTAATTTACCACCATAGATCAAACCAAATTTCAGAAAGAATTTTGATAGCCTTCTTGGCATTTTCTATTTTTGCCACTTGTTCAACAAGGCTTGTTTTAGCATCATTCTCAAGATAATAATCCTTTAAAGATTTTAAAATGAAATTTAGTTTTTCATCATAAGACTCTTGTGTTTCACCATCTGGATATCCATTTTTTAATTCTATAAATTTTTCTAATCTTGGAATTAAAAAGATAGCTAATGTGTGGTCTAAATTAGAAGTCTCTTTGGTATAGTCAGTTATGGTATGTCTTGTATCTTTGTGCATTTTTTATAATCAGATTTTTCTTCGTTAAGAATAATGAATTTTTCAAATCCACTACCACCACAACGCCCTGCGCCTTTGCCTTTGCATTCACAAATTCCAATAGGTTTGCCGTGGCGGATAATTAATTTATCACCATGTTGTTCTTTAAGTTCTTTTATCTTATCATCCATTTTATGTCTCCTTAAATAATTCCAAGTTAAAGTTAATTTCAACCATGATTAAAGTATTTGTGCAAGGCATGCCGTAGTGGTCCAACGAAACAGGGTGGCAAACTAGAATTGGCTCTTCTTCATCAAAATAAAAATGAAAATCATAATCAGAGTTACCAAAGCACAATTCTTCACAAGGCATACTGCTATAAAAGAAATCAGAAAATTCTGTATCAAATGCTAATTGTGCACGATCTTTATCAATATAATCAAACAGCATCAAAAAAGCTTTCTAGATTTATAAATGTATTATTATAGAAATGTAGTTCCCTAAAAATTTGAATTTCTTCATAATATGAGAATCTATCATTAAAGAAAATAACTCTTGGTTTATCTCCCATTTGGGTTAGCACTTTATTAAAAATTAAGCGGCCTGTTCTTCCATTACCGTCAATAAACGGATGAATTACTTCAAAGATATTGTGAGAAATCAAGGCTATTTCTAGGGGCGGAAGTTTGCTTTCATTCATTAATTTTTCTGTGTAATAAAACCAAAAATTAGTCATGAGATCTGGCAGTAGATAAGGTGCAGGACATTGTTCTCCCCCAATATAAACATCACAATTTCTATAGAAACCACTATTATTATGATTTTCAAAGAAGGGGATACCTCGAGTCAATACTCTATGTATGTCTAACGCTGTATGAGGCCCAATGTTCCAATCTTTAGAAAGAACAAATTCTAAAGCCTCCATGTGGTTCTGATACATCAAATCGTTAGGATTTGTACCATCAAACCCAGGCTGTGGATCAATCTTATTAGACTCAACTACAAATAGATGCTCAAAGGTGTTATTTAAAAAATTCATTATTGTCTCCAGAGCTTAAAAAAGCCCTCTAATATAGAGGGCCCTAATTTGATTTTATGATAGAATTAATCTTTACTATCTTTCGCCCGCTGCACCATTGAAGCAATAGATTTCAATCGATCTTTCTGGCGGGCGGAATCTGGCTCTACAACACTCTCAATAGAATTTATAGACCTTATAATAGAATCACTTGTGGATGAAGCTAAATTAGCTTCAAAACTAAATGAAAGAGAAAAGTCATTATCAGGCTCAATCCTAAAATTGGCTCTTAAGCAATTACTTGAATAATAAGATTGACGAATAGAGGCCATCTTTAAAACAAACTCTGCCGTTTCACTAATCTGTGAAATTGATGGCACTTGAATCTCATTGGCTTCATAAAGCTTTTGTATCTTTACAAAAGTACCATTATCCCAACAATCTCTAATAATCTTTTGAATTACATTCTCAATCAGGTTTTTATCTATCATGTAAAGATTATCGGCTTTTCAGGCCTGAGGAAACACATCATACTGAACAAAAGGATTGTAAAAATGCTTTTTTAGATTGAAAAATTCTTCATAGGTATCTGGATTTTCTCCAGTATAAATTATACCAAGGTCATACTCTTCAGTAAAAACTTTAGTCGAGTCAAATTTTGTATGGCTTAATTTTGCCTCAATGATAGATTTGCCATAATAATCATTTTCTAATTTGGCTGTAACCTTCAAGGTTGCATTAGTATGCAATGCAGTAATAATAAAGCTGAATACAAGACCGTAACGATTTTGTTTTTCAGAATAATCAAGAAGCAAAATCTTAGAAGGAGCTTGTGGCTTAAGTACAATGCCTTCGTCGTTTATCGTGTCTTGAATTAATTGAATTAAATTAGTTTTCATAATAATAAGATTATAAAATCAAAATGAATGATGTTCATAAAGTTTATCAACTAAAAGAAAAATTTGCTTCTTTGAAGCATGCTCTTTATGGGCCCCCTTTAAAGATTTTAATAACATTCCGCTATGGATTTGGATTTTTAAGGAATGGGGCTATGAGATGTATATATAACATCTTTGAGGTTCTTAAAAACAGAGGACATAAAATTACATTAGTTTTTGACAATCAATTTAAATATTTTAACGAAGATCCAGGCTCCAACCAGGATTACGATTTGTTTATTGTGAATCATGCAGATCATTTTAAATCATTAAATTTAGACACAAAAGGCAAGCCAATTATTCATCTTGTGCATTCAGAATTCTTTGAAATAGACAAACCGTTAATTGGCTATGACAACATAAAATATGTTGCTGTAAGAACTGAAATTAAAGATTATTTAATTAATCATTATTCTATAGATGAAAGTTTGATAAGCATTATTCTAAACCCTATTGATATAACTAAGTTTAATCCTTTGATAACAGAAACAGATAAAGAAATAGTAAAACAAATGGGCCTCAATAAGTTTGGTTTGTTTGCTGGGACATTTATGTACCTGAGGGAAAAACCGTCTATAAATTTTGCAATGCTATGCAAAGCCAAGGGTATTACATCAGTTTATGTTGGCGAGCTTGTTAATGATAAAAATCGCCAGTTTCTGGAGCAATACTTTGATGTAGTATTGCCATTCCATGCTCAAGTTGATTCATTATTTAAAATTGCTCAGATAACTGGTGGTATCCAAAAAGGCAGAACTTACTGGGAAGGCAAGTTGTGTAAAAAGACAGTTTTTGAATTCATGGTTGATTCAGATGGCGAAATTTATGATCTATTAATTGAAAGTGCGTCAGATGATGATGCAGAAATAGTAAAACAGATTGTGGAACCCAATTTAGTCACAGAATTGATACTTGATTTAGCACTGAACTCTTTATAATTTAATTGTTTGTAGAGGTTATAAATGTACAAAGAACATCAGATTATAAGCGTTACTCCTGCTGGTAGAAAATATTGTTTAGAGATACTTGCTAATCATCTTTTAAACTTAAGAGGCACTATAGACGAACATCACTTTTGGGTTAATACCAAATCTAATTCTGATATTGAATTCATGCAAACATTGCATACAACTTATCCTGATTTCTTTAAATTGATTTATCATGAAAAAGATGACACTGAAGTTTATACCAATTTGGATATTCATAAATTCTTTAAGAATTACACAGATAAAAATACTGTTTACATAAGATTTGATGATGACATTGTTTGGATAGACAATGAAGAAAAATTACAAAATTTTATCCAATTTAGAATTGATAATCCAAAATACTTTTTAATTTTTGCAAACACTATCAACAATGGCATTTGTAATTACATTCATCAAAGAACAGGGGCCCTTAAAACATTCAAGGAATGTTTTGATCCAAATGATTATTTTATCAAGGATGTTGGTGGGCCTGGCAACGATTGGTTTCACAATGAAGCCATGGGCAGATCTTCTTGGAATAAAAATTACTTTGTGCCAGAATCTATTAATGAAAATGGATTGTTTGCATACAACGCTTTAAATTATTCATGGTTTGACGCTGAAGTCAGTAAAGAAATACATGATAATTTTATCAGTAAAATAAAAAATCACAATCTAGATAAATTTAGATTTGGTATTTGGGAGCTTTCTGATTTTGAAAGAGTTAGCATTAATTGTATTAGTTGGCTAGGAAGTGAATTTGAAAAATTCAATGGTGAAGTTGGAATAGATGAAGAAAAATGGTTAAGCGTCACCAAGCCTAGAGAAATTAAACAAATTAATTGCATTTATGGAAATTTCATTGTTTCACATTATGGCTTTGGGCATCAGCATGAACCATTAACAAAATGTGGTTACATTGATAAATATGCTAATCTAAAGTATCAAACCGTAGAAGAAATACCCGACTTTCCAAGGTGTAACATATCTAATCTTTTAGAAATCCAAAGCAAAGATCAAAAGGCTTACCAAACAAAAAATAAAAAAGATTTAAAAGATTTTACATTTGTAATACCTATACAAATAGATTCAGAAGAGAGATTAAATAACTTTAATGCATGTATAGGGGCCCTTAATAAAATCTGTGATACAAACATTTTAATTATTGAACATGATAAAACATCTAAAATAAAAGACCTGCCTTCAAACTGTAAATACATTTTTGTTGAACAAGTTGATGATTATTTTGCAAGAAACAAAATTTTAAATTTAGGCTACAAAAACTGTCAAACAAAATTTGCTGCTAATTTTGAAGCTGATTGTGTTCTGTCACCAGCCTCATTATTTGAGGCTGTAGAAGCCTTGAGGGCAGGACATAAATTTGCAGTACCTTATGCTTACTTTGCACTCTTTATGAATCAAAGAGTTAGTAATAATTTTATCTCAACTCTTGAGTTACCTTTATTCTGGAAAGATTATTTTGGTATAGAATTTATATCAGAGTATGGTGAAAATACAAAGGCGCATTGGAAAACTTTTACATTTCACAATGGATTATGTTTCTTATTTGAACTTGAAGCCTATAAGAAATGTGGATACGAAAATGAATTTTTGGTCCAACATGGATGGGATGACTATGAACATTACTTAAGAGTCAAAAGGCTTGGTTATGAGATTTATAATTCTTCAGGTATGTGTTATCATTTGTATCACACTCGTAAAGTAACCAATAATAATTGGTATGACAAAAATAGCTTATCTAAAACAGAATTCTTTAGAATAGCAAACTTGTCCAACAAAGATTTAAAACAAGAAGTTGAATCTTGGGATTGGGCTAAATGACACCTAGATAAGATTCTCCATGTGTGCGATCTAAATGTATCAGGAGAGCAACATCTTGGCCTCTATAAATGTTATGATTTATAGAATAAAGAGCTTTAATATTTTTATTTGTATCTTCCCAAGCTTCTAACGGACAATCTTCCAAGCTGAAGTTATAATCTATTTCTATGATTTGGAAACCATGCTCCAGAACACAGAAATAATTATAAGACAATGTATCAAAGAAATTATAATCATAATAAAAAATTATTTCTAAGAGCTTTTGGTCAAAATTAATAAAATTAAGAAAATCAACAGTGGTTTTCTTCTCATAGATTGGTATTTCGCTTAACCAAAAATAAACATTCTTATAACGATTTAACTTGCAAAAAGACTCATGTTTATTAATGAGCTTCATCGAGGCCTCTATAATATTCTGAGAAATTTGCAATGAAGATCTACCACCTATGAAAGTCTTTTGACTATAAAAAGATTCACAAGCTTTATAGAATAATTCAATATTAATTATCTTAAAGTCTGCATCTAATGGAATAATAAAATCATAATCGTTGATGAGTTTAGAAATAAAATAAAGTTTTTTGATTACTGGCATCAAATTCTTTTTAAGAACTAAATCTATTATTTCAACTTTGAAATAATCAGATAAAACAAAAAAATTAAAATCTAAAGCATAAGTTTTTTGATATAAATCTTTTTCATAATGATTTGTAAAAATCACATAAAAATTTATTTTACCTTTTAAAGAGTTAATAACATCCACCGCGTAATTAAACTTTGGTGGATGTATTGGTAATAATATGGCAATATTCATAATCAAATCTAGCAAAAGGGGGCTTTTATTGCCCCCTTTTATTAATTGTCAGTGACGTAGCCAGACTCACCGTGTTGAGTAATGTCCAAGCCAGATGTTTCTTCCTCATTTGTGACATTTACTGATTTAAACACAAGCTTCAATACTGCGTAAATAACAGCTGTTCCGACCAAGCCTGCTCCAGCAGCGATTCCTACTGCAAGCAATTGCTGTCCTAACCAACTGGTGTCGCCATGCAAGATTCCATTGAATCCAGCTGAATTAACATTCTTGTTTGCAAAGATTACTGTTGCAATAGCGCCCCAGAGACCTCCACAGCCGTGTACTGCAAACACATCAAGTGTGTCATCATACTTGAACTTTGACTTTAGGCGAATCATCCCATAAGAAACAAATGGAACAACAGCACCGATAACGATTGCAGCAGCAGGAGTAACAAAACCAGCGCCAGGAGTAATTGCAACTAAACCAGCTACAACTCCAGATGCAAAACCCAAAGCTGTTGGTTTCTTTACTAGCAACCACTCCAAGAGAATCCAAACTAGACCTGCTACAGCAGCAGCAATGTGTGTGGTGACTAGAGCGTTGGCTGCAAGACCGCCCGAAGTTAGTGCTGACCCAGCATTAAAGCCAAACCAACCAAACCAGAGCAAACCTGTACCAATTAATGTCATTGGCAAATTATGGGGCCTGGTGTCATCATTGTGAGACAGTCTGCGCTTGCCAAGCAAAAGTGCAAGAGCCAAAGCAGAAAAACCAGATGTGATGTGTACAACAGTTCCGCCAGCAAAGTCTAAAGCCTTACCAACAAACAAACCACCCTCACCCCATACCATGTGAGCCACAGGAGTATACACTAGAAGGCTCCACAGGGCAATAAAGACAACGTAGGCAGAGAACTTCATTCTCTCAACAATAGCCCCTGAAATCAAAGCAGGAGTGATGATAGCAAACATCAACTGGAAAGCCATGAATAAGAGGTGTGGTATAGTAATAGAGGCCCCATTTAATGTAAAAGCTTCTTGCCCTACATTCTTCAAAAGAAGATAATCTAAGCCACCAATAAAGCTATTGCCCTTGGAAAATGATAATGAATAACCTACCACAGCCCACAGTACAGTTACAATAGAAAGCGCAACAAATGACTGCATAAGAACATTTAAAACATTCTTTGCACGAGTCATGCCAGCATAGAACAAACCTAAGCCAGGTGTCATAAGAAGCACTAAAGCTGTAGAAACAAGGATCCAACTTGTATCAGCCGCATTGATATTAGACTGCATCTCGACCTCTTTCATTTGTACGAATACGAATGACATCTAGAACAGGAGTGACAAAAATCTTGCCATCGCCAATTTCACCTGTGCGAGCTGCATTTGCAATACAATCACAAACAGAATTAACTAGTTCTGCATCAGTGACAATTTCAAGCTTGAGCTTTTGAATAAGATTAACGGTGTATTCTGCACCACGATAGTGTTGGGTAAACCCCTTTTGCTTACCAGCTCCACGAACTTCAGTAACAGTCATACCTGTGATACCAAGGTCGTCTAAAGCTGTTTTAACTTCATCCAGACGCTGAGGACGGATGATAGCTTCAATCTTAACCATTTTTATTTTTCCTTAAAATTTGTAGCTATGTGAGATAAATCTCAGTTATTTTATGGCTTCAAATGTTAAGAAAAAGCATTATTTTTTGGGAAAATAGCTTGTCTTTTTACCACGAGTCTCATAATGCTTAACATTTTGTGGTAAATAAGAGGCCCAAATGTCACTATCAAAATGATGTAAGATTGCATTATAATAAAGCTTGACTTGTGCTATACTTGTTGGTCTGAAATGATTAACATCAATTCCAACATTAATCATATTTGCTTGAAACTTCCAAGCATCATGGACATGACCAACTAAATTAAAAGTATCATCTTTTGTCGTTGTAGGATAATGTGTAAGATAAAGATCTAAATCTTCAATATTAATTTTGAGGCCATCGCCATCTTCAATGACTTCTTCAAAATAAAGTAAAAAATCTTTATTTGGGATGTCCCTATCATGGTTCCCTTTAATTAAGATTTTCTTACCATTCATTGTTTTAATTAACGGCAGATAACCTGGCGAACTTTTAAAACAAACATCACCCAACACATAAACACGGTCATAGGGCTTAACAAGAGCATTGTGCTGGTCCCTAATTTTAGAAAACATTTCTTCATAGTTTTTAAAGGGTCTACGAAGAATGTCTAATCTATTGTCTCCTATGTGCCAATCAGATGTAAACCATGTATTCATAATGCATTACCTAAAATTAATTATAAAATAAAATAGCTCCCCTAGTGAAGGGAGCTATTAGAGTGGACCCGGGGGGACTTGAACCCACCGTCTTACGTGCATATTAAAAAAGCATCTACAAGCTTAGTATAAAATTTAATTTAATTAAAGAGCCCCCTTTATACTAGGTTCTCATTAACTAGCTCTGCTATACTAATTGTTTATCTTAGAGCAGCAAATCAACAATAGTCAGCTATAAATAACGCAGAATTTCAGTCTAGCTGAAAACTTCATTCCACGGCTGAGTTAAATACTCAGGCTGCGATCGCGTACGCAGAAGCGTTGCGAGCTGTTGCAAAGTTATTGTTTGCATTTATTGTTTTCTTCGGGTTTAACGAGGCCACCGAACACCTCGACTTGCAGCTTAATCTCCCTGCCCGCAATCTACTCCAATCGGGCCCTTATAATTTTATTTTACAATATTATGGTGTATTTTCCTGTCAAACAGACATCTTCTTTCTTGTCCAGCTAATCGCTTCTTCTTCTGACACTGGTCTACCACACTCTTTAAATAAAGACTTTAATTCTTTATTGATTTTAGACTGCTTGGCACGAATTTGAGTCTTATTCAACTCACCGTCACAGGTCAAATTTTCAGGAGAAAGTTGTGAATAGCATCGGAGAATATCTTCTCTGATAAAGTATTCATTTCTTTTAGTCATTGCTTCCAAGAGCCTCCATCGCAGATAATTCACAATCTTCAACTAACCCTAAACTCTCAAATTGGTAATGATAGGGCATTGGTTCTCTATCAAAATTTAGGGCCCCATCAATTACAGTTAATTTTGAATACTTGCATTCATACGACATTGACTCTAAGACACAATCAAGATTATTATACTTTTTATCAAGCTCATAGAACCAAATGAATGGATGGCTATAACGAGTTGAAAAACTGATTTCAACTTTGCCATCTGTTCTATTGATGAACAGATCTTGGTTGTCTATATCAAATGTTGTTTGCCAATTATCAGTTGTCCAATCATGCGTATCATTGCTGTTGTAGAAAGGATAAATGTTAGCCTGTACATGCTTATAGGTGAAACCTGAATCTGTACGCTTGAAAATAAGAACATTATCATAATCAGAATAAATAAATTCTGTTTCATAATCTGAGAACTCAGGTGATAAATCTTCAGGCATAGGCATGATAGTATTAAAAGACATGCGGCCATTGACAATTTGTTCTGACATAAATAGATCAATATCCATGTCAGAACCTGTAAGAGTAAGCTTGTTGATAAATACGTCCATTTTTGTTTCTCCGATTATTTTGATACTACTATAGGAGATGGATGTAATTTTTTAAGATGATTCTAAGAACCTAATAGCTTCTATTGCTGATTGGCAACCCATACCTGCTGCTGTGATAGCTTGGCGATAATGAGTATCCCATACATCTCCAGCTGCAAAGCATCCATCGATTGGCGTTTTGACTCCACAGGTGAGTAAATAACCGTTCTCATCCATTGGTAGTTGATCAATAAATAATAATGTATTTGGAGTGTGACCAATTGCGACAAATACACCATCGCAATTAAGTTCTTTAGTAGAGCCATCAATTGTGTTTCTTAATACAACACCTGTTACTGTATTTAATGATACATCCTTGATTTCATGAACTTCAGCATTCCATTCAAATTGGATCTTAGGATTTGCGAGAGCTCTATCGGCCATTGCTTTTGAAGCTCTCAGGGTATCTCTGCGATGAATAACAGTTACAGAATTGCACATCTTTGACAAATAAATTGCTTCTTCCATGGCTGTGTCACCACCACCAACTACAACCACATCTTTGTTGCGATAAAAGAAGCCGTCACAGGTTGCACAGGCCGAAACCCCACGGTTTTGCAAAGCTTGCTCACTTGGTATACCAATCCACTTAGCAGAGGCCCCAGTGGCTATAATTAAAGTTTTAGCAAACACTTCTTTGCCTGAGTCAATAACAAGTTTGAATGGTCTTTGAGACAAGTCAACACTCACAACCATATTTATCTCTACAGATGCTCCAACTCTTATTGCTTGCTCTCGCATAGCATCCATTAGTTCTGGGCCTTCAATGGGATGAGCAAATCCTGGAAAGTTTTCAACTTCTGTGGTTATGGTTAATTGACCACCAGGCTGCAAGCCTTCGTAAACAAGTGGGCTTAAATTTGCTCTTGCAGCATAAATTGCAGCTGTCAATCCTGCTGGGCCACTACCAATAATGACAACATCTCTAATATCCATTTTATTACCTAATTAAAACAATAGTACATAACGATGTCGGGCAAGATTACACCTCGCTGGCGACAAATAGCAGCAAAAGCAGGTTTGAATTTTAATCTGTCTGGCAATTCATCGTATTTGAAGCCTTGGCTAATAACATAATCTGCCAAGGCTGTGAGCTCATCATTTGTCAAAGAAGAGATCGAAGCCCCTTCACAAATTTGAGTAAATAAATCTTTGGTGTACAAAATTTCCATAATTTATTATGTGTTTAAAAACAACAAAAAAGCCCCCTGGAAACTAATCCAAGGGGCCTCTTTTTAATTATCTACGAACCATCAGGTTCGACTACATCAACTGCGTTGACCCATTTTGGTCTTGTTTTCAACGCATGATACAAACAAGCCCTAAAGTCGTATGAATATTCCATGTCAATATCTAACAAAGAAAAATCTTCTACGGCTCCCCAGATGGGTTGTTTGCCTTGATTTCTAGCTGCTTGCGAAACATATAAACTCAATCTAACTGTAACCACAGGAGTGTCATCACAGTGAACTAAGGCGCTGATAATTTTCCAGTAGTTCCCAGCAATGCCTGATGGTAATTCTTCGTACAATTCAAAAGCCATTTTATTTTCCTTCTTTTGGGGGCCAAGTGGATGCTTTACCTTGTGGTGTAACATGATAAGCATTAAAATCTATGTGAGGATATTCTTCTTTTAATTGCAAAAAATGTGCAAGATTTGTTTTGCTATCATCATAAAAATGAACTCTTCTAAAGTCATTTTCAGGATTGTCTAAGTATTGGCGCAACACTACATTTTTCTTTTGTGCTGGAAGATCATCACCAGGTATGTTGCCAGCTCGGTGCAAATGTATTCCTTGATCCATAGGAATACCCCAATCTTGGAATGTATTCAAAACTGGATCTTTATAATCAAAGTCAGATCTTGCAGTATTGATTATAACTTTGCTTCCAGGATACTTGCTGACATTTTGATGAATGGATCTCATCTTTCTTAACATAGGTTCTATGGGTCTGCTTTCTTGATTGAATTTTTGACTATCTTTAAATTCAGAAAAATCAAAATATTCATTGGGCCCCAAAATGTAATTATTAAAATCCTGGTTAGAAAGAGATTTTAATAATTCACCAGTTGTTTTATCTTTAACTAAAACATTTGCCGTTGTATGAAAAAGAGTATCATCAATGTCAAAAACATGTAATGATTCTCCCATTCGTTCCTGAGAATATCTGTACCACATACTCATTTTATTATAAAAGCAAACATTCTACACCTTGAATAATTCTTTTAAGTAAGAATAACTCAACTTGGGTCTGTATTCTTTGATTTCAGACCAATTTACACCTTTTTGAAGCATCATGCTCTCAACGTATCTTCTGGCACATGCTGCGTTATACAGGGCCCTATTTCGGTGTTTTTTGAGCTTCTTATGACTTACTCCATAGGTATATATCTTTTGTATTCTGCCTTTCCAGAATAACGGTAAATCTTCCAACAAGCATTTATAATCTACCCCATTTGAATCAACTGCATAATATCGTTCAATCATTGGATTTATCCAGACTCTGTCTTCATGCCTTTTAGAAGAACAATAATCTATTTCTATTTCATAATCCCAAAAACCAGATGGGATTTGAATAGGTGGAACATCATTTGTGTCGTACATAAAAGATACAAATGTATAGCCATCAAAATGTGTGCATAATTGTTTTACAGGCAGAAAAATCTTTGCGATAGGTGATTGACAGCTTATGTCTAGCCAGTCTGCTCTAGGAATAAAAGCATCTCCGTAAGAGTAATCAAACCACCAGCTTTTAAAAAGAGCTTTATTGACAATCATTACACCTTCTGCCCTGCTGGAATAATAACTACCAACGCCATTATTGTGATATTGATAATTAAAGCCTGGGAAGTTCATAATCCACGAGCAATTATCTTGGAAGTGACTATAAACAGCCCCTTTGTACATTTCGTCACATTCTTCTAGGGCCGCTATTAATTTATTTAATTGATTATGATTTGCAGCCACATAAGGATGGTCGTGATTGCCAGCATACCAAATTAAATCATCATCTATGTTATCTAATTTAGTTATCGCCTCTTGCCATTGACTTTGGTGGGCATTTCTGGTTTTATAAAGTTCAGCTTCTGGAAAAATAAGAAGTATTCGTTGATAATATTCTTCTTGATTTTCAATTTCTGGATCTAATTCGCAATAAATTATTACTTTAGACCATTGTATAGTTTTGTAACTTTCTAAAGTATAGAGAAAAATTTCTTGTTTAGAATAGTTTGGTAAATTATATCTATAATTCGGCATCCCCAAGGGGCTGGGAGTGCCTTCTTGTAAATAAACATTTATAAATAATAGCATTTTATTTAAAGAGGGCGGTGGGCTTTTACCCACGGCGTTTCAAGAGTACCACTCTTTTGAGTTGTGTGACCCGGTATTTTTCGCCCTCTCCCTTCCTATCTGGAAGTCCTCAGATTATTAATCCTCGTATTATTACTTGTACAGATTTTCAACGCGATTGACAATCTGTTATATTATCTGTTCTAATCGTCCAGTTGAATCACCAATTTTTTCTTGTGGTATGCCAATTTTATCTGTCATAGATAAAAATAAATTAGTCATTGGTGTTCCATTATTGAATTTGTAATCTTTGCCAGACTTGATTTTGCCACCACCATTACCAGCTACAAGAATAGGCAAATCATCATGATTGTGTCTGTCCCCATCACAAATACCAGCACCATAAACAACCATGGAATTTTCCAATAAAGTTCTTTCGCCCTCTTTTATTGAATGCATTTTATTTAAAATGTATGCCAATTGTGATGTATGGAAGGTATTAATTTTTCTCAAAGCTTCTAATTTTTCTGGATTTCTTTGATGATGCGACATTTCGTGATGTCCATCATTTACTCCAATCATTTTATAAGATCTATTTGAGCCTTCATTCGCAAACATAAATGTTGCAACTCTAGTAGAATCGGTTTGGAAAGCCAAAACCATTAAGTCGCCAAGGAGTTTGATGTGTTCTTCGTAATCTGAGGGTATGCCTTGGAGATTGTTGAATTGTTTATAGTCTGTTGATTCAGAAGTCATTTTACTAGAAAATGCTATTCTTCTTTCAACTTCTCTGATTCCAGTCATGTATTCATCTAATTTAGATTGGTCTGTGCGCCCTAATTTTTTATTTAAAATTTTAGCATCTTCCATAATAAAATCTAAAATAGATTTATCTTCTTGAATTCTTATAGCCCTTGAAATTGCACTTTCATTTGTATCACCCTGAAAGAGCCTTTCAAATAATAATTTGGGGTCAACTTCTTTGGCCACTGGTGTATTTTCAGATCTCCAAGAAATTGAATTAGAATAGGCACAAGAATAACCTGAATCACAATCTCCTGCCAAGCCACCTCTTTCGCAGCCTATCTCCAAAGAAGAGAATCTTGTTTTGTCGCCAATCTCACGAGCGATAATTTGGTCAATAGAAATTCCTGATTTAATGTTGGCCCCTGAAGTTTTTCTTGGGTGACATCCTGTGAGCCAAGCTGCAGCAGATCTTGCGTGATCTCCTGGACCATCGCCAAGGGGGAAGGCATTCTTTTGTGTCAAGCCTGATAAAACACTAAAATGACTTCTCAAGCTGGACAAAGGTTTTAAAGTAGAAGGCAATTCTAAATTGTTTGGAGACCAATGTTCCATGTTAATTCCATTTGGAACAAAGATGAATGCTGTTCTAACAGGGGCCTGTGGAGCGGAGGCATAAGCTTCAGAAGGCATTATAGACTCCAAGAACGGGAGTGCCAAAGTAACTCCAAATCCTCTCAAAACTGTTCTTCTACTTAAATACATTAGCTTGCCTTAAATAAAGTTTTAAACTTCTCTTTTGGTATAACCATCAACAAACCATTAGCGATACAAATATAATCACCAAATTTTAATGGGATCATGTAAGGACTATTAACAACAACTTTGTTAATGCCATAATATTTCACAACTACCGATGGAGTACTCTTACTAAAGATTCCATGATTACCCTCTCTACGAACAAAACTTAAATTGTAACTACTTGTAAATTCTTTGACATTCGTAGTTTTGTATGTAGTTTTATCTTCCAAAGAGCGATTGCTATAATAAAATTCTTCAGTTGCTTGACCCATTTCATCAAAGATTTGTGTTAGTTTATATTCGCACGAGTCTTGATACATTTTCCCTTTCTTTTCAATAAGGGGGACAAAATGTTCGCACATCTTAGCGTATGAAATTAATTCTTTGCTACAATAAACTCTAAATAAAGTTTTTAATTTTTCCATTCCACGCCTCGCTACCCAATAATAATTTGTGATAGATTAAATCAGGTTAGAATTTAAAGCCCAATTTTGCTGCGGCTGTGTAATTTGCACTATTTGCAGCATAACGATTATTGCTATAAGTCCCTGTTAAACTAAAAGAGAATCTGTCTCCACTATTATGTGTGAATCCTAGAGAATAAATTTCCAATTCTCTAGATGATGCCCCTGAGAAAAATTGATTCTTATATTCACTAACTAGGTTACTTGTACCGAATCTCCAACCCAGCTTTAATCCTGTTTCATTATACAGTGGAGAGCCTCCAGCCTTAACAATAACATCAGCAGGAGTCCCTTTTAAATATTCAACGCTGGAATAAGTACCTGACACTTCAATATTGTTAAACCTCGTGGCAAATCCATAACCACGCTTTTCAACAGTGCTCAAAGTCCCAGGCCTGGTTGGATCATCAGGATTTAAAATGTAATTCCCCTGTAAAGCCAACCCCTTTACCGCATTAATCTGAACTACTGTATTTGTAGTGTCATTATTTAATAAAGAATTATTATCTGTGGACTCTCTCATTTTGACAGAAGAATCAACTCTAAATAGTGTCTTGTTAGTTCCAAAAGCTGCGCGATAATCTTTTACATCAATTCTTTGGGCCCCGTTTGATGCAGTTGAAACTGCTGTTTGTAAAGTTGCTGTAGGTAAATTATAAGAAAACGAATGCTTTACCGATGAAAAAGATTTATCATTTATAGTATTTTCTTGCTGCTCAGTTGTTAAAACAATATTCTTTGAAGGCACAAGATTAACACCTAATCCAGTTTTAGTTTCTACTGTGTTCCCGTTTTCACTGTTATAGTTATTAACAGAAACTCCAACAGAAGTACCACGACCCCAAATTGGTGTAGAAACACTCACTGCATTATCTTTGACATCATGGTTGGTATTGGCGCTTTGTGTTGAACTTTGATTCGCAGAAGCAACAACATTAGCAGATCCTACTGCACTTTGAATTTTAAACTTGTCAGTTACACTGTTTGAATCAATTTTATTTTGAGTCGATTCGATGTTTGTCCTCTGGTATTCAAACCCTGGTGAGCGCTTTTTAGCAGGAGCAACAAAACCAAATCTTTGTTGGTCAATTTTTCCTGTTGTTCTGTCAGAGCCAACAAGATCAGAACTAACTGATTCAAGATTAAACATACCGGGGCCCAATTTTAAAGAAACATTACCAGAGTCAGACATTATAGTATTGTTTTTGCCGTCAGGAGTGTATGTTTCCGTGGTTCCTGTGCGAATTGTAAGGTTAGCACCACCAACAAGGGATTTAACCTCTGTAAGCTCATTAGAAAAGCCTACAAGCACACCCTTGTCATTTCGCTTTATGCTCTCATTTATGGTAAATTTTGCTACAGGCACAGATTTGGAAGATGGTAAAGAGAATAATAAATTTTGTTCACTAACATCTTTTCTATCAGTGCCATTAATATTTGCATCAACCTTATTAAAGTTAAAGCTAAATTGTGTTTTATTTAAACTTGCAGAAAAAGAGCCTTTGTCATTGACTGAATTAATAACCGTGTTATTTGCGGTCATGTCATTCTCAACACGACCAAAGTCAACTCCACCAAAGCCATGTTTATTGCCTTTGAATCCAAGAGTATAAATTCTTTGATCAGTTTGTATGGATCTGCTACCAATTTGTGTATTGGTTTGGTTTGATGCAAAGCCCAGTGCGCCACCAGATAATTTAGTATTGTAACTCACAGTGTCTGTAATAGTATCTGTTTGCCCTATTTTTGGATCTTGTTTACTATCGGTGGTTCGGTTAAACTTCAATTGTGGTAAGTTTGCAGACAAGACATTTTGGCTAGTAACAGTTCTCGTTTTATTAGAAGTTACATCACTCGATGTGGTTTTATAAGCTAAGTCTAAGGCCCCAAATTTTGAATTTAAGTTACCATTTTCACTACGATTAGAAGAAAATACACCCTTTGCGTCTGTACCTTGTTGGTCATTGACAGAATAATTTAAAAGGGGCTTATTGCCACCACCAAACTTAAAAGCAGCATTCTGAGTAGTGTTTTCTACAGAGCTATTTAAACTCTTATTGTCATTAAAATTGAACAAAAAGCTGCTATCTTTACTTGGGCTAAATTTACCATTAAGAGAAGAGACCTCAGAAGAATCTGTTGTGCCAAAGCTCTTACTGTATGGTGAAAATCCTTTACCGCCACGTTGGTAAGCTGCATTCAAACCATTAGTATTGTTACCTGTTGCATAACCCAACTTAACAGCACTCTGGTTTGTTAAATTTGTTTGTCCTGTAACATTTGGGGCCAAATACAATTCACTATTCAAGCCGCCTGTCCTGGTTGCATAATTCAAGACAGTAGCGGGAGCTGTATTCATACTACTGCTTGGGAATGTGGTTAATTGTAAATTTTTCACACCCAAGGCAGCCAGTTTAAAAGTCAAGGGAGCTGTTAAAGCTGGGTTGGAATTCTTGGTGGCAGATTCTGGATAATAACTGTAATTAACTTTAACAACTTGAGTTCTTTTAATTAGTTGATTAAAAGTTATTTCGCCCTTCTCTACATTGATAGAATAATCACTTGTTCGTAAAGGCAAATCATCAATAGTTACCCAGATAGGATAACCGGGTGCCAGAATGAAATTTCTCCAAGAAAGAACATAAGGCCCCTTTTTATCTTGGCCTAAAAAACTATCAGCTGTCCTGTCTGGCTCCGAAAGATTGGATAAGGTTTTAGGAACCCTGTTAACCTGTTGAAATAAAGGGGTTTGTTGTGCGAAACTAGTCGCACTCATAAGTATTATAATAGTAGTAATTGAAAGTTTAGAAAACATGACAAACCCCCTATTAATATTATAGTACAAAAAAGAGGGGCCCTGTACTAGAGCCCCTCTTAATTTCAAGATAATTATTAGCCTTCGCTAACAACCTCCGCGTCAATCACTTCATCGCCTGTTGATTCTGTTTCCTGTTGGCTTTGATAAAGCTTCTGGGAAAGTGCAAACGCAGCAGATTGAAGCTCTTCAAAAGCCTTGTCGAAAGCTTCTGTATCTTCTGTGTCTAGAAGTTCACGCATAGCCTTTGTCTTTTCCTCAACATCAGTCTTATCAGATTCTTCAGCCTTGTCTCCAAGATCTGCAAGAGTCTTTTCAATGTTGTAAATCAAACTATCGGCCTGATTGCGCTTTTCAATACGCTCACGCTTCTTCTTGTCTTCGTCTGCATTTGCAGCAGCTTCTTGAACCATTCGCTCAACATCTTCCTTAGAAAGATTAGAGGAACCTGTGACTGTAATCTTTGCTTCTTTATTTGTTCCCTCATCCTTCGCGGTAACAGAAAGAATTCCGTTAGCGTCAATGTCAAAGGTAACCTTAATCTTAGGGACACCACGAGGTGCTGGTGGGATTCCAGCAAGTTCAAAGTCTCCAAGACCCTTGTTGTGAGCAGCAATTTCACGCTCGCCTTGATAAACCTTAACGTGTACAGAAGGTTGATTATCTGCTGCTGTTGAGAATGTCTCTTCCTTGCGGCATGGGATAGTTGTATTACGCTCAATAAGCTTAGTCATTACACCACCCATGGTCTCAAGCCCTAGTGAAAGAGGTGTTACATCAAGAAGGACAACATCCTTTACATCACCTGAAAGTACACCAGCCTGCACACAAGCACCAACAGCAACTACTTCATCAGGGTTTACAGAGCGATTTGGCTCTTTGCCTGTAAGATTCTTAACAAGATCTTGGACAGCGGGGATTCTTGTAGAACCACCAACCAAGATTACTTCATTAATCTCATTAGCCTTAAGCTTTGCGTCACGCAGTGCTTGATTAACAGCTACCTTTGTACGCTCTACCAAATCACGGGTCAAGTCATCAAACTTAGCACGAGTAACGGTAACGTCAAGGTGCTTTGGCCCCTCTTCATTTGCTGTAACAAAGGGCAAGTTGACATTGGTTGTCATACTGCTGGAAAGCTCAATCTTTGCCTTTTCAGCAGCTTCTTTCAAACGCTGCATTGCCTGTTTGTCTTTGCGAAGATCAATACCCTGATCCTTTTGGAATTCAGAAGCAAGATAATTCATAATCTTCTCGTCGAAGTCATCACCACCAAGATTAGTATCACCAGCGGTAGACTTAACTTCAAAGACTCCATCGCCAACCTCTAGGACAGAAACATCAAAAGTTCCACCACCAAGGTCATAAACAAGAATAGTTTCATTTTCTTTCTTGTCAAGACCGTAAGCAAGAGCTGCTGCAGTTGGTTCATTAATAATACGAAGAACCTTCAAACCAGCAATTTCACCCGCATTCTTTGTAGCTGTGCGCTGTGCGTCATTGAAATAAGCAGGGACTGTAATAACAGCAGATGTTACAGGTTCACCAAGGTATGATTCTGCATCAGTCTTAAGCTTCTGGAGAATCATAGCAGAAATTTCTTCTGGAGAATACTTCTGTCCATCAACTTCGGTACGATAATCTGTACCCATGTGACGTTTGATAGAAATCAATGTGCGGTCAGGATTAACAACTGCCTGACGCTTTGCTGGAGCTCCCACGAGCCTTTCACCAGCTTTAGAAAAACCAACGATAGAAGGAGTTGTACGAGCACCTTCTGCATTTGCGATGACGACTGGCTCGCCACCTTCGAGAACACTAACGACCGAGTTTGTTGTACCAAGGTCAATTCCAACTGTCTTAGGCATTTTTAATTATCTCCTTTAGGTAAAGATAAAGTATTATGTGTCGAACTTACATTAAATAATACAAGAAAGTTCAGAAATTTTCGCAACTTTCAAACAAAAATAAAAGGGGGTTGTTCCCCCTTTTATTAGAAATTACTTAACTGGGGGCTTAACTTCACGATTTCCGCGACCACCACCCTGGCCACGACCAGCAGCTCCATCAACACCGCCACGGGCATCAGCTGCAGGGAGTTCTGCCTTAGCAACAAGCTTTAGCCCATCTGCAGAATATTGATAGAGAGTGTTGCCGCGAAGCACATAAACATAGCGGTCACTTGCAGCAACAGATGAACTACCTGCTCCACCACGAAGGCCTTGGCCTCCACCTTGACCAGGTCCAAATGCTGGACGACCCTCTTGGCCGCCGAACCCACCAGGAACTGGAGCCTGGGCAAAAAGAGCTGTTGCGAGAGCTGATACAGCTACAACTGAAAGAATCGTGCGATTCATGTTTTTAATTCTCCTTGAATTGTTTTCAAGATAATTATCTAACAATTTACACGCATTCGGTACAGTTATTTACTTACTTTAAAAAATAAATAACAAGAGGCCCCTTCTTTAGTTTGATCTATCATTAGGGGTTTATCATAATCATAGCCATTATCATCAATAAAACTTTCCATGGATTTGAAACCAAGAGCTTCTAACTTTGGCATAAGATCTTCTTCTGTATTCCAGTGAGTTTCTCTAGGAATTACTTTCCTGCCCATTTGAGAAGAAAAACTATGTCTGTGTGCAGGATTAAACCGTGATGGCCAAAGGCATTTTTCGTATAAGCTGAAATCTGGCACTACTGCAATGAATGTGCCACCAGGCTTAAGAATGCGATAAATATTTTCAAATAAGAAATTAAAATCATCAAGCTTCTGCAAACATTTATCAACTACAACCATGTCTGCAATCTCATTATTTAATTCGTAAAATTTGTTAAGTGAATCAAATTTAATATTGATAAAATAATTTTCATCACCACTCTCAAAACTTGTCTCACCAATATACAACCCTAATTTACTCATAAAATAACCTCACTTCAATTGTACAATTTAGAGTATGGAAAGAACCAGACGCATAGAAAAATTGTTCATTCAATACACTGATGAGTTAAGTGCGAACAGCGAAACTCTATTTTATCAAAAAGAGTTTAACACTTATGAGTATTACAATGAAGAAAATCTCAAAGATTGTATTGAAGCAACAATAACTAATTGCTTTGCAGCTGAGAATTATTTAGAACAAGGCTATAAATATTTAAATGAATATTTAAAAATTAATAACTCTTTTGCAATTTTTGGAACAGTTAAAGATGATCCAGATATTAAAAAATGTGTTGAAATGATTAGAGACATGCTTTTGAGATTAAGAACTCTAAAGGCAGATTTAATTAGTCTGTTTATTATGCAAACAAACTCTTTCTCTTATAAGCCAACAAAGATACCTAATGAGACTTTGAATCTCACCTTGTTATTTAATAATAAATATAAAAATCCCAAAACCCCAGAAATAATGGTTGAGTTTGCTGTGCGATCATTGGTGAATACTGAAATGTGCTTATCGGCTCTTGATCACATTATTTCTTATTATTTTGACAAGCACAGCAAGCAGATTTTATGGGCTGAAGAAGATGATGTGCCTACTTTAGAAATCAATAATTATGCAGAAAGCGCCGAGGCTCTGCTCGACGCTTTCTTGGATTTTAAATTAAATCATTTTGTGTCATTGAACATTTGATTTTTATTTCTAAAAATAATGTTCGCCTCATTTTGCCAAGCATCATTTGCCTGAACAGCAACAATTTCAAAGTTATGCTCAGTTAAAAATTGCATCATTGTATCAATCAGAACTTGATTTTTATAAAGGGCGTTATATTTAATAGCAACTTCCACAACGCCTTCTTTAATCTTACTAATGTGAGGACCCATGCCCTTGAGCACGTTTAAATCGCTACCCTGAGTATCACAATGAAAATAATCTATGCATTCTATGCCATGCTCTTCAATAAAAGCATCTAAACGAATAACATCCACTTCAATCTGCTCTGTAATTTCAAAGTGATGTTTTACAGGCCCCCAATTTTCTTCAAGTTTATCTGAATATTCAAACAAACTTGAAGCGCAGTGATCTCCAGATGCATGAGAAACATTAAAATTGGCCTTGCCATTAAAATCACTTACGGCAGTTTTGAATACATAAACATTTGGCAAATCTTTAGCCTTCTCAACTATTGCTTCGTATGATTGAGGTACAGGCTCAAAAGCGTAAAGAGTTATCTTGTCGGGATGATCTACAGCATATTGCAATGTAGAACTACCAACATTAGCGCCTACATCAAAAATTACATTATTCATAATATATGATTGTACATTTTTGACGTAGGCGAAATAGTTTATTATTTAAGTAAAAGAAGATACTTGGTTTTATTTAAAAGGGCTAACATTTCATCACGAATGTTCAAAAGATCTGTGTCTTCTTTTTTGAGTTCTTTTGGTAAATCATTTGTGAGATAGTCAACAAAAACATCAATCATGTCTACTGGCTTGCTGTCAAGATTTTCTAATTTCATCTTTACGCCACCACTTGGCACAATGATTCCATTTTTGCCCTGAAAAACCTCAACAAATTCGTCAATAAGTCCATCAAGACCTTCATAAGCTGCGCCAAAAGCCTCATGCTGAGCATGGGATTCTGTTTGCCAATGGAACATTCTAAACTGATTTTGCATTGCTAATAAAGAGCCGATCATAATTTTAAATACCTTTTTAAAAGTCGCTATAATTTAATATTACAATATGTTTCTAAGAGACACCTATTTAAAACTGTAAAATAAGAACTATTATGAATGATCAATTATCACCTGGTAACACCATTGCTAAAATTATCAAACATAGAAAAATGAGCAATGCTAAGCTTGCAGAAGAGTTAGAAATAAGTTTGAGCAGGCTAAATAATATTCTCACCAATAAAGAAAAGCTCGATGAAGAAATGTTTCATGCGCTTCAGGTAGTTTTAGGATTTCACCATAGTTATTGGAAAAATCTGCAAGATAATTGGAATAACAAAAGGGGCCATTAGGCCCCTTTATTTAAAAAGTTTAGTTCTTGATAAAGAAATTCTTCTGGATCAATATTAAAAATCTCTAGTGTATTATTATCAAATGTTTCAAAGTTGAAACTATAGTCGTCGTGTACTACTGTTGCTATCTCTTCTTTGTCCAGTCTATCAATAATTGCCTGTAAGGCTTGCTTAAGTGATTCCTTTGACGAAGCGGAAATAAGAGTGTTAAAATGTATTGTATTCATGCTATTATAGCAACAACAGGACTTTTTTAAGATTAAATATTGTCTTGAACAAACTTTTGGATTTTATCAAGAGTTTGATTGCCAGTAAGCCTCTTGAATTCCTCACCATTCTTGACAAGGATAAGTGTAGGAACTGCTGATACGCCAAAATGATCAACAAACTCGCGAGTTTGATCAACATCAGCTGCTACAACAGTAACGTCTGTATTCTCTTCAGAAAACTTTTCCAATGTTGGCTTTAGCGCCTTACAAGGGCCACACCAGGTTGCCCAGAAATCAAGAAGAACAGGCTTCTCAGACTTCAATACTACTTCTTCAAATGTTTCATTAGTGACTTCTGTCATTTTAAATTACCTCGAAGATATTATTGTATTTTTAAAATAAAAAAGCCCACCGAAGTGGGCCTCTTTTATTTAATTCTTTTAATTTTAAAAACTGGTTTTTCTTCTTCAAATTTAAATTCTTCAACATCAGGTTCCATAGCCAAACTATCATCTGTTGTATGTTCGTCTGGGTTTGAAATGATTGGGTTTAAATCTTCAAGCATTTTCAAATAATTCTGCTGATCAATCTCTCTCTGATCTGCATCTTCAAGTGATTGATCTACATTTAAATCTTTTAATTCGTTAGAGATTCTAACAAAGATACCTTGAACCGCATCAGCTTGCTTCAATAAGCCTCTGTCTTCAAGAGAAGTAATTATATTATCTAATTCTGATAAAATTGAATCCATTGATTTGTCCTTACTTTAACAAACTTGTGACTGAAGGTGAACTCCAGAATTTACATGACCAATATTTTGCTGTTGTTTTGTCTTTGGCTCTTGGATCTGTGTCGCAATTATGACGAGCTCTAAAATTCTTTCTTCTGTTAGGGTCGTCACGCTTGATACTAAGATTTGGATCGCCGAATGTTACTTTGACAATATTGCCTTTGTCATTTTTAACATAAACTGCAAATTTTTTGGGGCCGCCTGGTGTTCTAAAAGGCTTATTGAGACGCTTATTGGTTTTCTTTCCGGTAGATGCAAATTTTTCATTATCATCCATCTCATCTGGACCAATTTCTTCTACAGAACCGTAATCTTCATCATTGTCAGACAAATCAAAATCATCAGAGAATTCTGCATTATTAGCAACACTCTGGAGATAATCAGAAGCCATAGTGATGTAAGCTTGGACCCAAGCCATCATTTCGCCCTCTTCTGAACCCAATTTTTCCATAATTCTTTTTATAGCGTCATGTGCTGCGCCTAATTGTTTTCTGGCCATGGAAAATTCGTGATCTTCTCTTCCTGCAGTTCTATTATAAGAAAACTTTTTATCAAATTTAGAGTTATCAAATAAATTAGCTAAAAGAGTTGAGGTAACTTTTTGTTTGCAATCACAATCGTCATTTTTGCAAACGCAATGCATTCCCTTCATTTCTAGGGTTCCGTCGCATTCTGGGCAATCAATGTTTCCTATGCCAATTCTGTGTAGAAATTCTTCTATTTCATCCTTCATGTCGATGGTGCAATCACAGTCATCATCACCACAATTACAGAGGCCATCTTCCATGTCCATTTTGCCGCCACATTCGGGGCACTTAACATCTTCTTTATCAAGAAGTTTTAAAATTTTGCCAACCATAGGATCTTCATCAGACGCAATTCTATTCAAAGAAGCTGTAACTGTGTCAGCTTCATTATAAAGACCCATTTTATCTAATTTATCTGCTATTGCAGCTAAACGGACTGCTATTTGATACATTGTTTGTCTCCAAGACAGAAGATTCTTTTATAAATCTTTAGTTAAATCGTTTATTAAGTCCTGGGCCTCTAAATTAATTTTATTCCAAAGTTTATCTTTTTCTTCACCCTCTGGAAGTCTTTTAGGATAAACTTTTAAATCCTGAAGTTTATTTTCCCAAGCATTTGTAAGTGTTTCTACCATAGCTTTTTTTATACGACCACTGGTCTCAGGGCTTAAGTAGTTATTTTTTTCACCAATGTCCAAGCCTTTTAATACATACTGTTTGCCAATGTATTCAGGTGAATTATCGATCCAGATGTCAATTTGGTAACCAGCGTTTACAGCTGCCTCTCTCTTCCACTGGCTTCCTGCAAATACAACTTGTATCTCGTGTAAATCGTATTCTTCAGAAAGAGTTTTTAGAGTTTGATAAACTTCTGTTTCCCATTTGCCAGTTTTACTTCTGCCTGTAACAATTATTACATTATGGCCTGAGCTTTGGATAGTTTTAAACATCTGCCCAAAACAATTAAAATCTGCTGTGATTGTGTCATCGTAATCAACGCCAAAGTTTAAAATAGACATACATACCTCTCTAGATTTTGTACAAATTATTAATAATAAAAGGGGGCTTTAATTTATGAGTGAAAAATGGGGCACGGCCTGTGGTGTATGGGGTGATATAATCGTTGGTCTTGGACTTTTTCTTGACAGAGTTGGCCAAGGTAACATTTTATACCTTGGTAACAGCGATGAAATTGTTGAATTTTTAGAATGCCAGCCTTTTATTAATAAAGTTAAAAAATTACCTCTTCCAGAAGAAGAATGGAAGAGGTATTGGATCTATACAGTTTTTAATTATGATTGGAAAAAAGATCCTAGTTATAGCATCAAGTCAATTGATCCATTTTTAAGGATGGGCTATAGAAACAGCGAAGTAGAAATCACTCATTTGCACTATGATGTCTGTGACCCTAATTATCCCATGTATCAATGGCATGGTGTAAAATTACCTCAGCACATTGAAGACTGGGCAGATGAAGAAGCCAAGAAACTGCCAGATAATTTTTATTTATTTCAGCCTTACAGTTTTAATAGCAATAGCCCTCATGACCACTGGACTGCCTGGCCTGAATTATGTCATGCCATTACCACAAGGACTAATAAGAGTTTAGTATTGATTGGACATAAATGGTATCCAGAAATTGAAAAAAGGTCATCTGTAATGTTCAAATCTCCAATGATTACTGATTATTATAGTAATGTTCCTAGCATGATGCACATCTTTGCGTTAGCTAAAAGATCCGTTGGTGTTATTACAACAAGTAACAGTCTAGCCCATTGGTGCCAAATTGCTGACATACCTTGCACAGTAATTTGCAATAGAAAAAGCTCAAGGCCAGACTACATCTTTAGAAGAGTATTAGTCTGGCCCACTTTGAAATTAGTCAACTTTGATGATGATTTAGAAACTGCTTACAATGCTGTTGGAGAAGGTGTCTTCTCAGCAGAAAAGCTTATTTAGCAGATTCTTTGTTAAGGAAGCAGCTTCTATGGTCTGCATTATGGAGAAGTTCTGCTTCTTTTGTCTTAGGCTCAATAGGAACTCCCCATTCCCTTCTGCCATGATGAGATAGAATCAAATGCAAAATGTGATCTCTTTTATCTTGTGGAAAATCAGCAATTTTAACAATTTCCTCATGAACCCACATAGCACTTGTGCAAAGGTGAGGAATTAACTTGCCACTTTCTGAGATAGCATAATCATAATTGTCATTAACTTGAATTTCATCAATCTTGCCAATATCATGTAGCAGGGCTGCTGCTATGAGAACATCATAATCAAGCTTATCATAGATTTTGAGATCATGCCTAATAAACTTACATACTTCAACTGTATGGTCCAACAAACCATGGGTATAAGCATGATGAATACCCTTTGCAGCTGGCCAGACAACGAATTTCTCTCTAAGGCGTCCTTGAGATCCTAAAAGATTAAATACCATCAATTGAATAGAAGTATCTGTAATAGTTTCAATTAGTTTATCAAGAGTTAAAACAAGCTCTTGATAAGGCCGAGATGCTGTTTGGAAATAAGGGGACAAATCTTCTGGCTGAGGAACAATGTCAACGCTTTGGGCCTTGATGTTTACCATGCCCTTGAAAGATTCAACTTTACCTTTAATATTGACAAACTTATTCTTGTCTAGATCGGCTATAATGCTTTTACATGCAGCTTCTGGGAAATCAAATAGCATAACAGACATTTCGCCACTAAGATCTTTGATTATAAGCTTAACCCAGTTGTTACCATTGTTATTCTTATGCTCATAAAAAGATACAAAAGAAACCATGTCCACGGCGTTGCCTGGGGCTAAATCGGCTAAACGAACCATTATAAATACTTCCTATTTTGTTGTTAATTTCATATTATTATAGGTTGTATATTTAGAAATGAGTATTCCGTCAAGATGATTAATTTCATGCTGAATAACTCTGGAAGCGAGATTGTGGTATCGCTCTTCAAACTCATTCCCGTATTCGTCTTGCGCGTGTACATCAATCCATTTTGGGCGCGAAATATTAACAGTTAAGCCTGGCAGTGATAAGCAGCCTTCCCAGTCTTCTGTGAATTCTTTTGAATGGTCATAAATAATAGGATTGACTAAGACTTTAGGAGGCTTAGGGTATTCTATAGCACTTTCTATAGGCATGAAGGCTATAATACGTTTTAATTCTCCAACTTGAGGGGCCGCGATGCCAACGCCATTATGCTGGAACATTAATACTGTCATATCTTCGGCTAATTCCAATAAACTGAAATCAAAATCAGTCACGGTTTTAGATATTTTAGATAAAATGGGGTCTGGTGAATAAACAATAGTCCTCATAGATTACTTTTTATAATTCTATGAGGACTTTCCTGTTAAATAGTTATACCTTGCAATTCTATTTTTTGCTTCATTAGCTTTTCAGCTTTTTTACAAATTGAACTTACATTTTGATGAGAACACCCAAGGATTTCAGAAATTTCTGCTGTTGAATAACCCTCTATGTATTTCATAACAATTATTTCTTTTTGCTTGTCTGTTAATGTGTTCAGCGCTACTGATAAAATTTGTCTTAACTCAATACTAAGATAATCAAAATCTTCAAATGCATGATTTGACAAATCTTCTAAATCAATTCTAATGTTGTTATAAGTCTTTACATGAGCTGGATAATAAATGATTCCAGTTTCTTTTGTAGAAAATTTTCTCACATGTGATAGAATCATATTGAAAACATGGGTAGATAATTTTGCGCCCCTATTTTTATCATAAGATCTCACAGCGTCTATAATACCTATTTTGGCTACCTGATACAAATCATCAAACTCATTCCTGCCTGAATATTGACGGGCTATTTTCTTAGCCATGTTATCAAATTGGACAAGTGCTTCTTTTTCAGCTAGTTTATTCATTTGCATAAACCTCTTTATTTTTTCTTGATTGGTTTTTCCAAATTTCTAAATCAAATTCTGCCATGTCTCTGTTTGATCTCTTTACATAATCTAAAAAGATCTTTTCAATATTTAAATACATTTTAATTGAAGATGGAGTAGATTTTGGCACATCTATCCCTAACTCTTGTCTAATAAAATTAAGAATGTGCGTATCTAAAATGGCATAATTTTGATTAGGTCTTGTGTGGACAATAAAAAACCTACTTGTCTTAGGTCCTATACCATGGAAAGCTTCTAGCTTATCAGTCGAACATGTTTTTAAGTCTATACCTGATGTGGCCAGCTGGGAAAAAGTGGTTAGGAGTTTTTTATATTGTCCTATCTTAGAAGATTGAAGATTATCTAATAATGAACCTTCTTCAATCATAGAATTAATTTTTTGAAAAGGCGAACCATCTAATTTATAAGATAAAAAAGTTTCTAAATGTTTAGCTTGTATGTAAGCTGTCTTGCCAGCCACACAAGCGCAAAATAAAATAAGTTCTTCAAGCTCTTCATGAGTTCTGTTGTAATTTGTAATATTGTAAGGATCTACCATGTTATTATTATGGTGTATTGACAGGTTTATGAGATTGTTTTTTATAATGACTGTATAGGAAACTGAACTTTTTGATGCATTTGAGAAGTTATTTTAAGAGGGTAAAATGAAACAAGTCTACAGTAGCATTTATGAAACTATAAATGAATTAGAAAGCAAAAATCTTTTCAAGCAATCTGATTCCCTTAGAAGCATTTTAGTAAAGCTCGTTACTGCAGATTTGCGTGATTGGTTTAAAAATGAAAAGTGGGTTGACTTAAGAAGGCCCAAAAAAGATGGTGGTTATGAAGCTTGTGGCAGAGGTGAAACTACCAAAGGGAAAAAGCCTGTTTGCACTCCAGCAAACAAAGCTAAAAATTTATCTAAAAAAGAACGATCTCAAAGATTAAAGCAAAAAGCTAAAAAAGAAAAAGAACCAAATCCAGATAAAAAACCAAATGTAACAAAATACACACCTTCTGCTGGTGGTAAGTCTAATATATCATAAGGGGCCAAATGGCCCCTTTTTTAAATTAAAAATTCAGAATCTTCAATTTCTGATAGATTATCAAAGAAGTAATCTATAGAATCTTGTCCATCTACAAGCATCATAGGCTGATAATGAGGCAATACTTTTAGGGCCCATTCTTTATTTTCTAAATGTTGTTTAATAAAAGTTTCAGCCCAAGCTTTATTCTTGAAGAAACGCATGGAATTACCTTGATAGAAAGCACTCATTGTGAGATTTGTGCTACCATCCATACAAATTGGGCTTTTTCTTTTATCTGGGTCTACTTTGACCATGCCCTTCCAGTGCCAAAAAGATCTTGTTTTAGAACTATTTGGTCCTGCAGATGTTAGCACGATAGAACTATTTTTAATTTTAGAAAATAATTCTTTAATTTGTGGTTTAGCATAAACGCCTACTGCTTGTGTGTAATCTAATAATAAAGACTGTTTATAGCCTTTGCTGTCTAGATCGGCTATTATTTGGAAAGCTTCTGGTAGTGTAAAGCCGAAACTGCTAATAAAACCATCAGAAGGTATTGCTAAAGTTTCTAAAAATCTTTCTTTTGCAATTTTCCCATCTTCTGGTAAAAAGTAGTTGTCTTCTTTGGAATTATTAATTGTTATCATAGCTTATCCATTTTGCAATAATTGAAAATGGCTCAAGCCCAGGCTCAAGAATACAATTATAGCTCAATGTAACAACACCTGTCATGTCTTCTACAACTAAAAGGCCTTGTGTTTCTTTGATCATACTTTTAGCTTCGGAAGCAAAAGCTTCTAAAGACATTTTTGCTAAAGTTAAAAAGTTACCTCTCATTTGTGTTTGCAAATCATTCACATCCATAGTGTCATCTATGTTTTGAAAATACATAGCCGTGGGATAAACTTCTGTGTATTCTGTGGTCAAGGGTGCTTCAGAATTAACTAAAGTGAAAGTTACAGCGATTTGATCGCCAGAAACTTCTGTGCTGTTTATAGTGTATGTTATATCAACATTAAAGTCGGCCATTTTTATTTCTCCTATTGTTTCTTTTCAAATTATAAAAGAAAATAACCTCCCGAAGGAGGTTATCATTCTACATCAAATCGCTCACCTGGGAACCATCCATGTTGAATCTGAAGCTGCTTGCATAACTTAAGATAAGCAACAGTAGAAGGGGTTGCCACACGACCTTGGCGAGTGACTTTGACTAAAGCTCCGTCTATGATTCCACCAGTGGATGGGTCGATGATTTCGATCTCTGGTTGGCTCAAGAATGGTTCAATCATGTTTATGACATTTATCTCTTGTTGGTTAATCATACCAGCGAGCGATTTAGAACCAATTGCTTTCCCTTTTTCACTATTCAATACATTTAAATACTGTCGGGAGCAACGATCTAGGCCAAGGAATGGATCTAAATCGAGGCCCTTGATAGTTTTCTCAAGACACTCTAAATTATAGTCTTCTGAAGACAATACAGCCTTGTCAGTTGTGCCCTCGACATAGTCATGCAGATTCTTCAATAAATGCATAGCTCTGCGAGGAGTACTCTGGCAAATCTTTGCCATGCTTTCAGTTAGATCTTTATCCAAATCTACATTATACTTCTTTAAAGCAGACTTATTAATCATCAATGAAAGCTCTTCAATGGTATAGGGCAAAAGAGATGGCTTCCAGCCAAACCGCTCCAAGAAAGGCTGGTTTAAGTTGCCAGCATGTGTGGTCGCACCAATCACGGTAAAGCGAGGAAATTCAATTCTTGAATGACCTCCACCTTCACAGCGCATGTAATAACAGAAGTCTTCCATGATAGTATAAAACAATTCTTGGATATCTTTTTTCATTGCGTGAATTTCATCAATAAAAAGAACCATACCTTCAGTAACTGTTCGCTGCATAAGGCGATAAAGATCAATTTCAGTCTTAATGTTTGCAGCCATGCATTCGTGAAAATCTACACCAAGCTCGTTGGCAATAATTTTAGCAAGGGTTGTTTTGCCAGCGCCAGAATAACCCAACAATAAGGTGTGAGTCATAGGGGCCCCAGTTTTTTTAGCAAGATTTACTTTCAAACGCACTTGTTCTCTGATAAAGTCTTGACCAATGTAATCATCAAGAAGTAATGGTCTTTGTGCCATGTTCGTGTCCACAGTATTTTCTTCAATTACTGGGGCTGGTGTCTCAAGTTTAAAAATCTTAAATAGTGCGTTCATTTCATAAATCTCCTTACTATTATAGTACGCCCCCTTAATTTTTATGATAGAATTTAAAGGGGGCTGAGATTTAAAAAATTAGAATGTAATTACTTCCGACTTCATCGTCGATTACTATTTTAACATCATTGAAAGCGACAGGGTCTTTGCCAACTTCCATTTCTAATTCCGCATAAACACTAGGCGGAATAATAATGACCTTGGGGTCAATTTCATAAGTGTGTTTGTAATTAATTAAGGCTTCTTCCAATACTTCACAAATATATAGGCACTCAGTGGGTTCATCGTTCATTTTTTCCTCCAACCGGACCAGTTTTGTTATGTTAATAATAACTATAACAGTATGGTTAGTTTCGAACCTTAACTAAATTTTTCCTGTATTATTCTTAATGGAGAAAAATGTTATGAGACAATTTTTAGTAATCTTCTGTAGCAGTGTCCAAGAGGCTTTGACAGCTGCAGCAGCCCTGCCGCCTTATAAAGATTTGCCACGTTTTTATGTTTTGAACTGTGAAAAACCAAGCTCAGATAATTTAAGTTGGTTAAGACCTGTTGATGATTACATTTGCTTAGGCAAAGTTACTGAATTAGGTAATCATACTGAGATTTCAATTAGGTCTGCCATTCTCTACATCCCAAACTGGTGGCATCTTTTGTTTTGTAACGCTAATGATTTGCCACCTATTGAAGAAGTAAATGAAGCAAGGCGACAAATTGATTCTAATGTTGGTTTTGTGCAAATGCAAAAAATCTGGGGTATTTCTAAAGAACACTTGTTATTATTTGGTTTAGGTAAAATATTTGGCTCAGGAACAATTAAAAATGAAGCTGAGGAACTAGAATCTGAATTAGATATAGTAAGAGCTCTAAGAGGTGAGCCTGTGGGCATAGATGCTATTAAAAAAGCATTTATTGAAGTTGTTTCAAACAATGGAATGATCTTCCAGGGTGTCATGCCCCCTATGGGAGAAGAAGAAAAAGCATTCATTGATTACATGATTAAAACATTTAATATAGTGCCTGAAAATCCTGGAGTTATTTTTATATCACCCAACACTTCCAAAGAAGGCTTTAAAATGTTATTAGAGCAAATCAGTTCGCAAACTATGATTGCTGTGGTTGACAAAGAAGATAAAAATTATGAGAAAGATCCTTACATGAAATTCAATTGTAATAATGAATTCTTTGTGAAGGTTTACACAAAAGGGGGCTAATGTCTACTTTGGTGAAATAAACATTAGCCCAAATAAAAAATCCCCTTTCGGGGATTTTTTATTATTTAAGATTGAATTTTCTTTTAAATCCTTCGGTAAGTACTTGATCAAGTTTCCCTGTTTTTAAAAGATTTTGCATTGTAGCAAGAGTTTTTGAAGAACCTATTTGACCTATTGCACCATCTGCTGGCAATCCCATTAATTCTTGCACCAAACGGACTGTACTAGCTGAAGAATTTGGTACATAAGTAGGAATGTCAGTTCTACCTGCAAGCTTAGGAGCTTGAGCAATAATTTTTTGAAAATTAGGTGCTTGATTAAGGCCTGACATAAATTGCATTTCTGGCGTGTTTAAATTCAATTGTGCTATTTTCATAAATTGATCATGAAATTTAGATGCTAAAACAAAATTACCATCTGCAAAACATTTGTTTGCAATTTTGTTTATTTGAGATAACTTTTGAAAATCTGACATTATAAAATCCTTATCAGCTATTGATATTTACTAATTTATTCTACTGTTTTTTAGATACATCCTTGCCATTATCAGTTTTATTCTGGTTCTGCTGAGCCTTCAAAAATTATTCCGCGAGTTTTTGGATGTTTTTGATACCAAAGCTCCAAAATTTCATGACAATGCTCAGCATATTTATAGTGAGCACCAACTCCGGTTCTTAATTCCATTTCATATAAGAATTTATCAGCAGTAGTGGTATGTTCAAATAAATATTGGTGGCCTAAATTAGTGAAATAAACATATTCTGGATGTTCTTTCATTAAGTTTTGAGCCATCCAAGTGGTGTTTTCAAAACTTGTATGGAAAAACTTAATATTGTTTGAAATTGTGCTTTCATCTGGCAATTGGTCTAAAGAGCCATAGAAGCCCTTAGGAATAAATGGGCAATATTTATTACCTGTACGATGTCTATTAAGGTCCCTAATTTCTCCAAAGCTAATGTGACTCCAAGAAAACTTAACTGGAATTCTTTGTAGGTTGCTTGAACAAGGAGAATATCGATTGGTTCTAAAATCCAAATCTTCAGGTTCAACAGTCATAGGAGGAGCATAAAGATTAGGACCTTGAAACAAATCATAATCTGTATTCCAAAGCTTCCATTCTCTATCATAATAAGCTTTAATAGCATCTGTAGGACGACAATGCTTTAATAATCTAGGCGCACCAATAGAAAGCTTATCTTGGATTTCTTTGCCAATGTCATTTAATTCTTTAAGCTTGTGAGATTGAAGATATGCTGAAATATTAGCCCAAGCCCTAGCAGATTGGATCATCATCACGCCAGTGAGAGAAGCTACAGGTAAATAAACCCTAGCTCTGTCAAATGCAAAATTCCTCATCATTCTTGCCACTTGTTTCTTATCTTTATCAGACTCAGAATATAATAGATTTGATGGGATTTTAGTAAGACCTGGATTCATTTCACCAATTTTAGTCCAAAGCTTTAATGTTTCTTCATAAAATTTAAATGATTTGGCTACATGAAGTTCATAAGCATCTTTTAATTCTTCAGAAATACCTAGATCTTCAGCGCTAGCAACATTTGAGCTATCCATTTTGATATATCTGGTAGAACATTCTTGGCCGCCCGCAGTTGGAGAAAGTGTCCAAAGAAAATAGGCGGCGTATTGGGTGATGTCATCAATGAATAATGCAATAGGGGTCATGTCAGCAATGCTTTGATGACCATAATCGATCATCTTGAAAATACCATCTACTGATTTGTCAGTGTTAGAAAAATCAATTTTGGAAACAATAGCATCTAAACCTTCATTATTTCTACTATACCGCGCTCCAGTGGCTGCTAAAAGCTCTGGTGTCAAGGCATAACAACCCAATTCTTCTGCTCTCTCGGTTGGAGCTATTGATACATACTGAACTTTCATTTTATCTTTCCTTCATTGATGCTTATAAAAATAAAATCTGAGTTTTCTTGGACAGGGCCCCTTATACCTTTAATAGAGGATGTAATCCCAATACTAACTCAGATCACTTTTATTATTGGTTGTTTTGGCATAAAACAGCCCTTTGCTTTTTATACAAGTAGGATGGCCCCGTTTTTTTTATGAATAGATATAATAATTTGGGTAAAGAAATTTATCACTTTGGAGCGTGTTTAAATGAGTAGTTCATTTTCATATTTAGATAACCAAAACAAGAAGTTCCGAGTTGCAGTGAGCGTTCCTCCTTTTGTAGCTTCAACTTCTTCCTGGATGGTAACAGTCAATCCCATACCATCTTTCTGTAGAATAGACAAAGTCACTTTAATTGCATCTGGTATGCCTTCCAGCACAACTATCAATTTAACTGTATTAAATGATGGAGCTGGTTGGGCGGCGGCAAGTGGAACTCCTGCAAAATTGCCTTTTATCGAAAGTACTGGATCAGCTGTTATGGCAAGCAACATTGCCCAATTCCAATGGACATCTGGATTCTATTACAGAGATTCTTACAGAACAAATTGTCTCTACCTAAATTTTGGCAATAATTCATTTACTGCTGGTGATACATTCACTGTTATCGTTGAAGGTGAGCAAATGGCACCTTATTCAATTGCTGACAACGATACAACACCACTTATTGGCGACAATACTTGGAGAATTTTAAGAGTTGACAGCAGTAATAATGTTTATGATCTTACGCAACAATTGACAAGAAATGGCAATCCTTATGGATTAGGATCCACTCTTGAGAATTCAGAAAGCTTTACTGCTTTTGGAGCAGCTAGCGATTATTTGTACATTGGATCAAAAAGAGCATGGTCAAGTGCTATGTTCCTAGTTCCTAGTTATTCACAAAACAGAACTGCCGTAACTTTTGCAACCACAGCAGATGGCTCAACATGGAATACAACTAGCAATATCGAAGATAACACATCTGCCATGATGAATACAGTTTCTTGTTTGAGTTATTCTGGTGTAATCAAAGTTACTTCTTGGTCAGGTGCAGCTCCAGTAAAATTAAGCATTGATCCAATGACAGTAGCAGAAAATAACTACAATGATTTTACCCAAAACATTGCAAGGCCAGGCGGATTTTTCTATAATCCAGAGCGCTATTGGTTAAGAATGAAATTTTCTTCAATTACTCCTAGTGTTTTAAAGCTTGTAGGCCTAATGCCTGTAAGATAATTCTTCTAGATAACAATTAAGGGGGCTAAATTAGCCCCCTTTTTATTTGTATAATCTTTTTATCTTTAGGTTGGGAAAACAAATGGAAAAATCAAACTTACAAATGGCATCTGATGAAATCACAGAAGAGCTTATCAGAATCAAACAAAACAATTTTGATGCTATTGAAGAATTTACAGCAGAGCAAATTGTTGAGTTATTAGATGAAAATTTAATTTCTACTGATGTGATTATTGAAAGCTATACCCTTATTAATCAAATGACTTTTGCAGATTCTGTTAATTATAAGGCTCTTAGCAAATTAGCGCAAACGGTAGAGCTTGTGCAACATTGGATTAAAACTCACATCATTGATGGCGAAGACTTAGATCTTTCTATTCTAGAATCAGATGACGATCTCTAAGTTAGATTGGTCTCTTTTAAAAGAAGAGACCAAAAATAAACTTTTAGAATTAGCCCCTAAAAAAGATTTAGATAGCTTCTGTTACATAGAGGAGAATCAATCTTTTGCTGTTATTGAAAATCCACAAATCACTAGACCCCTGGGATGCTTAACTTGTTTAGAGGGTGAAAAAGGCCAAGATTATTTGGGCAACATAACTTTAGGGGGCCTCACTTTATTAAATTACAAAGATTTAATAGACCTGGAGAAATTACCAGCAACCAGTGAATCAGCTCTAGAAATGGCCCCTAATGTTTGGATTTGTCCCAATTGTGAAAGATGGATTTTTGATTATTTACCTAAATATGATACTATACCAACTCATTGGAGATAAAAATGTCAGCTTACAAAACCATCAAGTGCGCTTTTAAAGACATAGATTTTTTAATTAAAGCCCTGGAGGATCTTGGTTTCAAACCTAATATTAATAAAGAGGCTCAAAATCTGCGCGGCTACATGAATGACACAAGAGAACAAAAAGCTGAAATTATCGTCCCAAAAGAGCAACTTAATAAAAATTTCACAAAAGCAAGCAATGATTTAGGTTTTGTTTGGAATGAAGAGACTGAACAATATGACATGATTTGTTCTGAATATGATGAAAAATTAAAGCTGCCAGGCAGAATCAAACAGGCGTATGCTAAGGCTGTAATCGAGGAAGCTTTAGAGTCTCAATATTTTTCAGTAGAATCTACGAGTGCTGAAGAGCTAAAGCAGAGAAAACAAATCAAAGTGCAAATAGTTGGTAAAAAATACATCTAAGGGAAACAAAAATGCCTAAACCAGTAGACTTAGTTATAGAAATTACAGAAGATGGTGACATTATTGTTAAAGTCAATGGTACTGAAGGCACAGAGTGCTTAGATGTCATGGCTTTTTTAGATAACATAGATAGCTTGTTAGTAGAAGAAACTATTTCTACAAAAGACATGCAAACCAAAGATGTTCAAATAGCTGGGCATCAAAATGTAAAAAGTAAATGAACCACAGAGCATTTAACACATCTTATATTTCTAATGATAGTTTTATTAAATTAAGTTCAGAGCCAAGATTGGCCGATGAGATTTTTTATTATCAACAAATCCAATCATTGCCACAAAAGAATTCTTTCGCTGAATTTAAAAACAATCTTTCTAATGGCCTTATCTACGCATTGGAAATCAAAGATTATTCCAATGATTATTGTAATTATTTTGAATTTTTAAATAAAGAAAAATCTTTTGACAAAATAGAAAAATCTTTACATAAGATCTTAGATGAATTAATTTACATCCATGCTGCCAAGCCCCCAAAATTGTTATCTTCTGGATTAGAAATTGATTTTAAACAAATCAATAAATCTATGCTCATACATAAAACTGAATCTGAATTTAACAAACTCGCTTTAAATGATGATTTCATGGCCCAATTAATTAGTTTTGAGTCATTGGTCATCAATGGCAAATCCTATAGCAATTTCAATGCTATTTGGCCCCAAATTAAACAAATTATTATTGACAAGTATTTAGATTTTGATTTGACCTTAATTCATGGTGATTTTTGTTTTGCAAATATTTTAATCAATGATAAATTAGATTTAAAATTAATCGACCCAAGGGGCTCTTATTGTTTAAAAGGTATCTATGGAGATCCTGCTTACGATTATGCAAAATTATTACATTCTGCCTCTGGTGATTATGAATATATAGTTTATGACAAATATCAATTGGATTATAATCAAAATATTATCAATTATAAATTTGACATTGATTTTAAAATAGATTTGAAATCTTTTTTAAGAAAAGATAAATTAGAAAAAGCAGAACTCATACAAGGTCTGCTTTTCATATCAATGTGCTCAAGACATTATGATTCTTTAGAACATCAAATAATTATGTATTGCCAAGGGATTAAAATTTTAAACAATTGGTTGTGATTCTATCCACTGCTTTAAATCTGAGGCTAATATTTCAGCTTGGACTTTAGCCTGATCAGATGCCATCTTTGCAGCCTGAGATACCAAATAATTTCTTGTAATCTCCATTATATAATAAGCTATACAATCTTCTACATACATCTCTGGTGTAACAGGGTTTGGTATAGTATTGCCAGCTAAATCTTGAACTTCAGGTTGATAAGAAGTATTATAAGGTTGAGATTGAATAAATGCATCTACAACTGATTGTGCATCAGTGTCCCTTACTGGTATGTTTATTGTAAATCCGATTGGCATTGTTTTTTATCCTTGGTTATCATAAATTGTGGTATCATAAATTGTTATGTCAACAGATGTGATGTTGCTATCAAGAGTTTCATCTGAAGCTCTAAAAGTAAAGCTATCTGTTCCAACAAAATCTTGATTAGGTGTGTAAACCAAATCTGGAGTCGTTCCAGTCAAAGTGCCGTTTAAAGGCTGGCCAATGATTGTGTAATTTAAAGTGGGGCCCAAATTATCTGAACATGTCAATGTAATATCTGCACTATTATTTTTATTTAGAGTGATTGACTGTGGATGGGCTGTAATAGTTCTATGAATAGTAATATCAATAGTACCCTCTAAACTATTCTTAGTTCCATTATTAGCTTTAAATTTAAATAAATCGGAGCCATAAAAATCTTGATTTGGCACATAAACATAATCAGGCGAAACACCTTCAAGTGTTCCATGGGCTGGCTGAGCTGTTATTTCAAATATGAGTGGTAAATTATCGGGGTCTGTGCCAGTTAGGGTTACTATAAGAGAACTGTTTTTATTTGTAATAACAGATTGATTGTCTATAGAAGGAAAATTCTCAAAAATTGCACTACCGCCTATAGATTCCATTCTTCTGTTATCAAACCATTGTCCAACTTCTATAGCTCTAGCTTGTGCAGCTTCATTCGCAGCAGTTCTTGCAGCCAATTCTTCAGTCTTTACTAGATGCATTTTGACTATATCCAGCATAAAATTAACACATTTTTGCTGAACAAACTCTTCTTTTGTGATTGGATTATTTACAAATAAGCCGCCAACTTCAATAGAAGGTACATAACCATAAGAAGCAGCAAAAGCCTCTTTTACATCTTCTGCATCTTCTAATCTAATTGGAATATTAATGGTAAAACCTTGCATTATAGAATCTCACTTTGTTTATTTATAATTAAACATTTCAATTTTTAAGACTTTTTGACCTTTGGCATGAAAATTGCATTAGTCTAAACCTCTTCTTCTAGAACGGTCTGTGTCTTTAAATCCCAAAACCCAACCCAAACTTACTGCTGTACTTGCTGTAGTATAGTTAACATTAAAACCTGGCCTTGTATCATAATCAGAAACAGAGCCAATTATTTGATCAACTCCTGTTGTTCTACTCACAACTATAGCTGTAGAAGAAACTCTACTAAAGACCTGCGTAGCAGCGGTTCCACTATCAAACATGCCATAGGTAAAACAATATTGGTTTGGTTTTGAGAATGTAAACTGGGCATTTGTTATGGCTACAGAGCCATTGGCAGCAAGAGTTAACGAAGTATTACTCGCTACAGAACTGACTGTGCCAATTGTAGTACCAGCAAGATTATAAATAATATCTCCTTGCCTCAAATCACGAAATGTTGTACTTGCGCCAGTTACTGTAGTCGTACCAGTTGTGGATGTAGCCGTACCTGCGCCAATTGTTAATGGCGGAGTGGCCCTTTGTGCAGCAAAAACATTAAAAGATTCACAAGCAGGTGTGGCATTAGATATAGTATTAGCTGTTGGAGTTCCCACTATGCCACCCAGAACCGCTTGAACCCTGGAACCAGTGGTGCCAAAATAATTATATTGATCTCCTGTTGCAGTTGCTGATGTAAGACTCACAAGCATAAAATCATTACCACTTTGGCTCTTTAAAGCCATCCACATAAGATTGTTGTTTGCAGAGGCATTGTTAGAGGTGATTGTAAAACCCGCTGCACCCCAAGTAGTTAAATTGTAATCACCCCAGACTGTAGCACTTGTAAAATGGCCGACCAAAGAGTTGTTATCAAAATATGTATAATCCGCCCTTGTTGTGCCAGAATCTACCCTAAATCCAATACATCTCATAGTAGATGTGGGCAATCTTACTGCGGCACCAAAGCAAAGCCTCAATTCATTATTGATACCAGTATTGGCAACTGTACTATTAAAACCAGCTATTACACAATCTGGCGCAAAATTTAAAGTTGAAACAGATGCTGTACCAGTGTTGGCTGTGTTCATTGCGAGCATGCCACAGCCAACTGTTAAATCACTTCCAGTAAAGAAAATAAAAACACAATCTAAGTTGATGTTGGTCTGGGGAGTTCCTGCAGAAAAAGTTAATGTAGCAGTGTCGGTGACGAATGAAACAGCTGTACAGATATAATGGTTTACAGTACCAGCCGCGTTGGTTGCAAGGATAAATCTAGTGTTTGAATTATTTCTTCTACCTGCAGCAGTTGTAACATTGTCTGTCATAACTTGGTATTGAGTAAACACACCTATGCCAGAAGTTCCATCACCTGGAGGGCCAGCAAAACCTATGCCAAAGTTTCTAAGAGCTGTTGCTGTGTCATAAGCATTTATGTTAGCATTTGCTTCCATGTAAATAACAATACAACACTTTGGAGTACCGAAATTTGGCTCGGTTTTAACAGTGACAGATCCAGAAACAGATTCTCCAGTATAAATTCTTCTATGCACTACACAAACTTTCACATTATCTCTCCTCTAAAAGAAGTTGTACAAAGAAGTTCGCATGTGTAGTGTTTAAACTTGTAAAGTTAACTCTGAGTTTTGTTCCTGAGGACAGAGAGGTAGTTGAAAAACCTGTAGAGCTAAATTCATAAACTCCATTGCCTGTTATATTCAAAGCTGAAGATAACAAGTTGGTTGCAGAAAAAGCTGTAGTACCTGTGTAATATTCCACCTGAACTGCAGATGTGCCAGCCGAAGTTGTTTCAACTCTAACATTTAATTCTCTTGGAATATAATAAGAAGAACTTAATGCACTATCAGAGTTGTCTGGTAATCGCAAAACAACTGAATCTGCTCCAGTTGTAGCAGGTGTATAACCTGTACAGAATGTCAATGTAACAGTTTTGTGAGCACCAGCAACTTGATACCATGAAGTTGTAGATGCTGCCATGAACGTGTGTGCTCTGTTAATTGACAATACTTCAGGACTAGCTGAGCCATCTATTGTAGTGCCCGATTGCGGATAAATATAAATAGGGTTACTAGACCTATTGACAACAGTAATCATTCTTCCTGTTGTTGCAGCGGGTAGAATAACGCCATTAAATGGATCGGTTGTAGCAGACGATGTTGTAACAACATTATAGTCGTTAGTTATAGCTGTTGCGGTACCCGATGTTGTACCTGCAGCAGTAATAGTCGCAGACGTAGTTACAACAGCTGCAGATAATGTTTTGTTTGTAAGTGTTTGAGTTGCATCAGTGCCAACCATTGTGGTTGTTGCATCTGGGATTGTAATAGTTCTTGTTTGACCAGCTGTAATACTTGCCGCATCAAACTTAAATTTCTTAGTTGTTGTAGTTGAGTTTTGGAAATGTACACCAGTATCAGATAAGCCTGTAATACTTGTAAATCCACTACTATCAACAGTAAGAACATCACCACCAGAGGTTGATACAGTAAAGATTGAAGCACTCTGTGAAGCGGCTCCTACAACCTTAAGCGGACTTGTTGAAGCACCCTGTGCTGTTATTGTAAGATGTGTACCTGTTGCAGAATATACAAGAGCTGGCGCTGATGCGGTAGTTGTAACTCCCGAATAATAAGCCAATTGGTTTGCAGTACCTGAACTAACTGTACCACCGCCACCGCCACCAGTGGCATCATTGGCCCACGCCAATGTAATATCTGAGCCAGATACAGCAGATACAGATAAAATCTGACTTGTAGATGGAGCTGTCGTAGGCAATGTATAGTTGAAATCACTGGTTTGTGCACCAGCTTTAAAGAATGAAGCATTTGTTCCTGCGCCTGCACCAGAGTAAGCATAAAAGCCTAAGCCCTTTGTTGCATCCAAAGCCATTCTATTGGTAAATGATGGAGTTGTACTTGTTGTACTCGAGCTCTTCCAGACCATTGCGTATGTAGGAGTTGCTGCAGTTGTCTGCACTTCTTGTCTGAATTTTGCGTAATAGGTATTGCCAGCAGACCAGTATTTACCTGCAAAGTCTAAAGCTGGTGAATAATGGTTTGCTACAGAAGTACTTGCCGAACTATTGTTGGCTAACTCCAAGGCGGCAGTTGATGTAGTCTGAATGCTGCTAGATGCAGTCAATGTCAAAAGCGCACTGGTATAGTTGTAAGCAAAGTATGAAGTACCAGCAAATGTTGTGCCACCACTGTTATACTGAACATTAGTATCTGCGCCACCTGGTACAGCACTAGAGCCTACGCCGCCAGAAGAAGCAATGGTAATTGTTCCCGCACCATGTGTAATTGTAATATTGGAGCCCTGAACTAATTGCTTATACTCTAAAGCAGAACCACCACTATTCATACCAAGTATGTAGTTTCCAGTTCCTCCAGATGTTAGACCAGTACCACCATTTGCAAGACCTAAAGTCTGAGACCATTGTGGTGCTGAACCTGTAGAGGTAAGGAAATAACCAGATGTTGCTGCTATGCCTAATTTTGTAAGTGCTGTGGTTGAAGATGTGGAATTATAGTATAAAAGATCACCATTGGTATAGGTTGATTGACCTGTTCCACCATCTGCAAGTGCTACGTCTGTACCACCTGCTCTATAAATTGAGCCACCACCGATTGTTACTCCAGTTGGTATGTCAGTAGAGATAGACGGTACGCCAGAACCGTTTGTTACTAGGACACCAGAAACAGTAGCTGCTAATGTTGCAAGAGCACTGCCAGTATAATAAATGAGGCCGTTTGTAGTTGCAAATGATGAAGTTGCAGTACCACCATTTGTTAATCCAAGTATGCCAGAAACAGCATTGCTTGAACCTAAACTAATTGCTCCCCATGATGGTGCAGCTGAACCAGCTCCAGACTTTAATACTTGATCTGCAGAACCAGCAGCAGTTACAAGAACTGATGTTGCAGCATTACCATAAAGAACACCATACTGTGTAAATGTAGTTGTACCCAAGCCACCATTACCAAGTGGTAATGTACCAGTAACCATGTTTGTCAAGTTAACTTGAGCAAAACTTGGTGCACTTGCTCCACCGCCAACAAGAACTGTAGTTGTAGCACCTGTGCCTAATGTTGCAAGTTTGGAGTTGGCATTATCAAAATAAACAATCGCATTAGATGTAGTTAATGATGTTGTTCCAATGCCACCTCTAGAAATAGCTAAATTACCTTGCCATCCAAGCGTATGAGTATTTGTGCCTGTGTTAGTAGAGATGGTTACATTTGTATCATTGGCGAATGATTGAGAAGCACCAGTAGCACCATTAAGTGATGTAATGCCACCACCAGATGTACCAAGTTGATCTGTAGCCCAAGATAATGTAACAACACCACCTACAGGTGCAGATGCAGATAATAACTGCCCTGCTGACGGAGTGCCGTCTGGCCAAACATAAGTGTAAGATGTAGTTATTGCATCAGGAGCTTTAAACGCAATATATTGAGATCCACTAGCGGCCAATTCTGAGAATCTTAACTCAAATGTATTACCGGCAGATGCTCCATGTGGCCCCAAATTGATATTTGTTGTACCTAATGTTACTAAACTAGTACCTGAGTTATTTTGAACATCAATGTAGTTGCCAGTTTGTGATGATGAACCACGTATTACAAGGCCTTTACCTGATGCTGTGCCAGTTAAGATTCTTAAGGCGGCGGCTTCAGTTAAAGTTGCATTTGTACCAGCTGTTGGTGCACCATCTATTTGGAATGTTGCAGCATTTGTTACTGTACTAGCGCCAGAGAATGCATAAGTTGCAGGTGCGACCCTAAATGTTCTAAGTGTTGCTATGGCACCTGTTGCAAAAGTTTTTGTTTGACCTAAATTAAAGTAAACATCACTGTATTCTGTAGCAGTATTAAGTGCGGTGTGGGCGGCACCTGTTACTACTAACGCTGTAGCAGGTGTCGTGGCTGATGTTGCAAGTGATGTAAATGTTGCACCACCAAATGCGCCTACAGAACCTAAAACTGTACCTGCAGATGTTGAATAAATCTGGAAAAGGTCTGCAGTTTGTGATGTTGCGCCCACTAATCTCAAAGGAGATGTAGCAGCACCCTGAGCGGTAATCGTAAGGTGCTGGTTTGATGCAGAGTAGGCCAACGCTGTAGCAGTGGTTACTGCGCCTGTTGTGGTCGCACCACTTGTTAAAATTGTGTTTGTTGCAAATGATGATGTTCCTGTACCACCATAACCAACAGTTATTGTGGTACCATTCCATGTGCCAGAATTAATTATACCTGTACTACTAATATTGAATACAGTACCGCCAGAAGTAGCAACTGTAAACAAGTCTGCTGTTTGGCTAGTTGCTCCAACAAGTTTTAATGGATTGTTACCTACAGCCTGAGCTGTAATTGTAAGGTGAGATGTAGTTGTGGCTGCAGAATAAACCATACTAGCAGCTGAGGCTGTAGTAGTAGTGCCGGAATAATAAGCAATTTGATTTGCAGTACCTGAGCTAACTGTTCCTGAGCCGCTAGATGTTGCATTAATTGTAATAGAGCCATTACCATTGGTAATAGAAATGTTAGTACCAGCTGTTAATGTTGCTTTGGTTAATGTATTTCCTGAAGAGTTACCAATCAACAACTGACCATCAGTATAAGTTGTTTGCCCTGTACCACCATTTGAAACTGAAAGAGTTCCAGAAACAGCATTAGTTGAACCTAAGCTGATTGCACCCCAAGAAGGAGCTCCAGAGCCGCCACCAGATTTTAATACTTGGTCTGTAGAGCCAGCAGCAGTGTAGGCCAATGCTGTTGTAGATAAACCATAAGTAACGCCATACTGTGTTGGTGCTGTAGATGTACCTGTGCCACCTCTGCCAACAGCAAGTGTGCCTGTCCAGCCTAATGTATGTGTTGATGTGACAGAACTAATTGTTACGTTGGTATCATTTGCAAACGATTGCGATGCTGCACTCAAACCATTAAGTGATGTAATACCGCCACCAGATGTACCTAATTGGTCTGTGGCCCAAGATAATGTTACAACACCACCTGCAGGGGCAGAAGCAGACAACAATTGACCTGCAGATGGGGCTCCGTCTGGCCAAACATAAGTGTAGTTTGTACCAACAGCATCAGGCCCCTTAAATCCAATGTAATTAGAGCCATTTGCGGCCAATTCCATGAATCTTAATTCGTAAGTATTGCCAGAAGATGTGCCTAAAGGATACAATGAAAGGGCGTTATTGTCAAATCTTGCTCTTTCTGTAAGGGTTGTGGTGCCTGAATTGTTAGTTTTAATAGAAAGAGCCCCAACATAAGTTGTGCTTCCAGCATCCGAAAGAATACCATCTATTCCAATGGTATTTACTACTGTACCACCAGCATGTTCTTGTCTATAAGAAATTCTAGCACCAATACCTGCAGCAGCAGTTCCAGATGTCGATCTTTCAATGTTGAGAACATCTTTTACAGTATTTGTAGTAGCATCTTCTATAACTTTCGCGCTTAAAGGGAAACCTTCTGTTGCGCTATTAACACCAAATCCAACACCAGTAGACTCATCACAACCAAAGCCAAAGTATCCGAAGCCATCAAACCCCCTACCAATGGACCAGAAATATCTATCTGCTGTGTTGTTGCCATTAGTTCTAAATCCTGTTCGCAAACCTCGCGCTCCGGCGTAACCACCAGCAATGGTCATAGTTCCGCCATTGGATATAAGAAGTAAATCTTCTTGGTTTGATGATGTGCCTTCTATTTGAAATTTAGCGGCCACACCACTTCCGAGAGAAGCAATAGAAATTAAACTTGTGCCAGAAGAGTTTTGAACATCAAATAATTTTGCAGACTGAGACGCTATACCTTTTAAAAGAAGTGGTGTATTACCAACTGCTTGAGATGTAATAGTCAAATGTGGAGTTGTTGTTGCACTAGAATAAACTAATGCAGCCGCCCCTCCAAAAGAACTACTATTATTAAACTGAATTTGACCGCTTGATCCGCCTGGAGATGCGGCTACAGTACCCCAAGAAGCGCTGGTTCCATCAGTAGTTAGGTATTTGCCACCATTGCCCGTTTGTGTAGGCAATAAGGCATTAATAGCATTTGCTGCTGTTGTAGAACCTGTACCACCACTGGCGATAGGCAATGTTCCTATTATGGCATTGGTAGAACTTAAATTGACCGCTCCCCAAGATGGTGCGGCTGAGCCAGCGCCAGATTTCAAGATCTGATCTGCAGAACCGGCAGCAGTTACAAGAACTGATGTTGCAGCATTGCCATACAAAACACCATACTGCGTAAATGTAGTTGTGCCTAAACCACCATTGCCAAGTGGTAAGGTGCCAGTAACTGCATTAGTTGTGGCAAGATTAATGGCACCAAAGCCTAAAGTTGTTCCACTTAATCTTAAAATGGCACCATCAGTTGTTGTAGCGATTTCTGCAAAACTACCCGCTGAATTAGTTGATCTACCAATTACTGATAAACCAGCTGATGCAGAGTTTTGAATCTTAGCAAAAGTAACAGCTGTGTTTGCAATTGTAACAACACCTGTATTACCAATTGAAGCATCACCAGACATTGTTCCCCATTGCGGGGCAGCACTTGTTACGCCTAAGAATAATTGACCATTTGTACCTGCGGCAGTTGCAAGAATTGATGTAGCGGCATTGCCATACAAGACACCATTTTGCGTAAATGTAGTTGTGCCCAAGCCCCCATTGCCAAGTGGCAATGTTCCTGTGACCATGTTTGTCAAGTTAACTTGAGCAAAGCTTGGAGCGCCTGCTCCACCACCAACGAGGACTGTAGTTGTAGCACCTGTGGCTAAAGAAGTAAGTCTACTATTACCATTATCAAAATAAATGAGGCCATTATTGTTAGCATAAGATGTGGTTCCTGTACCACCCTTATTAAGGGCTATAGTGCTTGCAGACCAAGTGCCTGTAGTAATTGTGCCCAATGTGTCAATGGAAGTCTGACCCACATAAGTGGCAGAAATCTGGATTGTGTCACTATTAACTGTAATACCTGTTCCAGCACCAATGTCAATTGTGTTGCCAGTTTTTGTTAGACCTGCACCTGCTGTAATTTGTCCTGCACCAGAGAATTGAGTAAAACTAACAGCAGTTGAACCAATTGCAATCAATGTTGTGTGAGTATCAGTTGTACAAACCCAAGCAGAATCTGCATAAAGTGCGCCTGTTTCAACGAATGTGAATGTACCACCTTCTAACTCAATATTGTCATCTGTATCAGTCGCTCTGGTAAGCTTCCATTTTGTACTCACACTACCCAAAGAAGTAACGGTATAAATACCGTTCATTACATTGGTGCCACCAGTAGGAGTTGTTGTTACACCATTGACATTGTATGTAGTTGTAGATGCACCAGAAGCAACAAGTACTCTGTCTCCGACAATTAAACTTTGACTATCAAAGTAAGTAGTGGAAAGTGCTTCGTTGTTTACAGATTCAATATAAGATCCAGAAGCTGAAGAACCAGACGTTGTGCTTGGTGCTTGCGTTTGGAAATATAACACAGAGGTACCAATGGCTGTTAATCCAGAGGTAGCACGAACAGATTCATGAAGATCCAAACCTTGCTGGAATGAATCAACATAGTATTTAGTAGCTGCATCCTGTGGTTGTGTAGGTTCACCAACATTTTGAATTCTGTTGCCAGCAAAACTGATTGTACTATTGGTTGTATTAGATGTATTACCAATAGTAATTGCTGTTGTAGATGTAGCAACTCCACCCGTGCCTATGTTTATAGTTTTTGTTTGACCAGAAGATAAAGCACCTGTCGCAAAGTTAAATGTTGCAGTAGAAGTAGTTCCAAATACAGTTCCTGTAGTAACAGCCGCAAATGCTGTGACTGTAGTTGCTTCTGCAAAGAGTGCTACTGTACCAGTCGTGCCAGTGATGTTTGTTGCGTTTGCAAATGCAACAGTGGTATTTCTGATTGTTGTTGTGCCAGATGTGGTTCCTAATGTCAGTGCTGTACCAGATCCAAAGATTGTTGCTGTGGTAGCAGCACCAAATACAGCAAGAGACGCTGGATTTGCAGCTGAGAAGACAGTTGCAAGACCAGAAGAGCCACTAATTGTAGTAGCGTTAGGGAATGATACAGTTGTATTGCTTATTGTTGCTGTACCTGTTGAAGAACCTAAACTCAGAGCTGTTGCAGCGCCAAAGATTGTCGCCGTGGTAGCAGAACCGAATACGGCAAGAGATGCTGGATTTGCAGATGAGAAGACAGTTGCAAGACCAGAGGAACCACTAATTGTAGTAGCGTTGGGGAATGAAACTGTGGTATTGCTAATTGTTGCTGTACCAGTAGAAGACCCTAAGCTAAGTGCCGTCGCAGCACCAAAGATTGTTGCTGTAGTAGCTGATCCAAATACAGCAAGGGACGCCGGATTCGCAGCTGAGAAAACGGTTGCAAGTCCAGAGGAACCACTAATAACAGTTGCATTTGGGAATGAAACTGTGGTATTGCTAATTGTTGCTGTACCTGTCGAAGAACCCAAACTCAATGATGTTGCAGCGCCAAAGATTGTTGCTGTTGTAGCTGCTCCAAAAACAGCAAGGGAAGCTGGATTAGCAGAAGAGAAAACTGTAGCAAGTCCAGTAGAACCACTAATTGTTGTAGCATTGGCAAATGAAACTGTGGTATTATTTATGGTTGCTGTACCGGTAGAAGAACCCAAACTTAATGTTGTTGCAGAAGTTGCACTAAATGTGGTAGCATTATTCGCAGTAAAAGATGAACTTAAAACAGCAACTGTACCACTTACTGCAGTCGTACCTATGTTTGATGTTGCCATGTTAACAGTAAATGTACCTGTAGTAGCACCTACATTAACGTTGGATGCACCTGCGCCTGTACCACCAGTTCCTACATTAACTGTCTTTGCATTAGCCCCATTATTGCCAGTTGCTAAATTCAATGTAGAAGCAGCAGTTGTGTTAGACAATGTTACTGATGTAGATTCACCAAATATCGTAATTGCTGCCGTAGTGCCTGTAATGGATGTAGCATTAGTGAATGTTATTGTAGCATTTCTGATTGTTGCTGTACCAGTTGCCGCACCTAATGTAAGTGCAGTACCTGAACCAAAAATTGTTGCTGTTGTTGCCGCCCCAAACACAGCTAAAGAGGCCGGATTGGCTGCTGAGAAAACTGTAGCTAAACCAGTAGAACCACTGATTGTGGTGGCATTTGGGAAATCTATAGTAGCATTTCTGATTGTACCAGTGCCAGATGTTGCACCCAAAGTGAGGGTTGTGGCAGAACCAAAAATTGTTGCCGTTGTAGCTGCACCAAATACTGCAAGGGATGCTGGATTGGCAGAAGAGAAAACAGTTGCCAAACCAGTAGAACCACTAATTGTTGTAGCATTAGGGAAATCTACAGTAGCGTTTCTAATTGTACCAGTACCAGATGTAGCACCTAATGTTAAAGATGTAGCAGAGCCAAAGACTATTGCTGTTGTGGCTGCGCCAAACACTGCAAGGGAAGCTGGGTTGGCCGCCGAGAAGACAGTTGCAAGTCCGGTAGAACCACTAATTGTTGTAGCATTAGGGAAATCTATAGTGGCATTTCTAATTGTACCAGTACCTGTAGTGGCCCCTAATGTCAAAGATGTAGCAGAACCAAAGGCTGTTGCTGTAGTAGCACTTCCAAGGAATGTTATTGTACCAGATGTTCCTGTAAATGTTGTTGCATTTGGGAAAGCAACAGTGGTATTGTTAATTGTTGTTGTGCCTGAACTCGAACCCAAGGCAAGAGTTGTTGCAGCTCCACCAATGTTAAGTGTTGTTACATTGGCATTCAATACATTTAAAGAGGCCGTGGCAGAAGTGATGTCGCCAGAAATAGCCAAGGCAGAAATGTTTGTAGTTGCTAAATAAGATGTACCTTGTACACCTATACCACCTGTGACTTTTAACGCACCAGAAGTTGTACCTGCAGCGTTTGTAGAGTTTGCAATTGTAACAATACCAGCTGAATCTACTGTCACTAAAGCTGCGGCACTAGAACTTTGAATTTTGAGTAAATCACCAGTTTGAGCACCTGCACCACTAGCCTTAAGCAGTAGAGGGGTATTACCAACTGCTTGTGCTGTAATTGTCAAGTGTGATGTTGTTGTGGCGGTTGAGTAATCTAAAGCAGTAGCATCATCAACAACTGTACCAGCGCCAGCATAATAAGCAATTTTGCCATCGGCACCAGTATTGACTGTTCCGGAGCCACCAGATGTGGAGTTGATAGTAATAGAACCATTACCGTTAGTAATAGAAATGTTAGTACCAGCCGTCAATGTTGCTTTGGTTAATGTATTTCCTGAAGAGTTACCGATCAACAACTGTCCATCAGTGTAAGTTGTTTGACCTGTGCCACCACTTGAAACAGGCAATGTTCCAACGCTAACTGCACCAGTAGATGCATAAAGTGCACCAGATGCAGAACCAAGGGTTAGGGAGCCTGGAATTGTAACAGTGCCATCTGATGCGATTTTAAATCTATCTGTAAATGAAGGTGTAGCAGAATAAGACGTTGCAACTGCAGATTTCCAAATCAAAGTACCTGCTACTGAAGCCCCAGTAGTTGGTTGGACTTCTGAGCGGAATCTAACAATATTTGAAGTTGCAGTTGATGTATTCCAACCAGAACCATTCATTTCAAATCCTGGGGAATAATTAATTGTTTGTCCGCTTGTCGCGAGATTATAGTTATAAAGCTCTAAAGCATAAGAAGATGTAGTTCCATTAGTTAGTAATTTACCAATAGAAACTACACTATTATTAAAGTATGCTACAGAATCATTGGCTGTTGAGTTTATAGTTAATGGATAATACCAAGATGCTGTGCCAGTATCTATAGAAGATGCAAGAACAAATTCTGTTTGTGGACTTGTGCCAGAATTAACAGCCATTCCAAGTCGCATTCTTGCATCGTTAGAAGCAGCGGTTACAGTTGTATTCCAAACTTTACCCTTAAACTCTAACCAAGAAGGAAATTGATATTGACCACCGCTAGTTGCCAACGATGTATTAATTAATTGCAGACCAGTTGACTCAGTTGAACTTATGCCACTTTTATCAATGACAAGATTCGGAGTAGTGGTAGATGTATTTGTAAAATCACCCGCAGATGCATAAAGAGACCATCTGTAAGAAGATGTTCCTAAATTTGCACCAGTAGTTGCAGGATAAAGAGGTGTTGCAGAATCAGAAAAAACTAATCTGTCTGTACCTGTAGAGGGAGTTATTCTAAAAGAAATAGCAGTATAGGAACCAGACGCGTTAGTAGTCAATGACAAAGATGTGTCATTGGTAATTGTATTAACAGTTCCTATACTGGTGCCCTGAGCGGTGTATAAAATAGCACCTTGGGCTAATTGAGTAGTAAAGGCTGTACCACTGCCTGTGACAGCTGTTGTAGCCGCACCAGTAGTAATCGTACCTGATGGGGCAGCGGTATAGCCTAAAGAATAACCAACAACTTTAATTAAATCAGAACCATTGCCAGATATAGCAATTGATTGCGCTGTGGATTGACTATCATTCCAATAAATTTGACCTGTCAGCGGATCAATAATAATATCTACAGCCATTCTTATTCCTTAACTAAAATTGATTCTGTGTATTCCAGTAATTTTTCAATTATTGCTATCCTGATGTCGCTTGAATTTTTACCCAAACTTGCGAAATCATCTCCACTTATTGTAAAGAGATTTTTCTCAATAACATTTTTATTATAGTCCAGGAATACGAAGTACATTCGTATTCCTGTTTCTATGTTGATGTTACCTTCTTCTAGTTGGATCCAAGCAATATTTGGATTCGCTTCTCTAAATATTCTAAACACATGCATTATTGTTCGATTTCTAAAGGAGCATCGAGTCTTGAACCATGGATGATGTAATCAACCTTAATAGACTTGAACTTCTTCATTATAACATTACTTGATAACTCAATTATAAAGTAATTTTCTGTCTTTTCTACTATATGTACTGCATAATTACCCCAAGGTGTCAATTGAATTGTATAATTTTCACCCACAAGTTTATGCCAATACTCTGGTAATTCGACGACAAGCTTGCCCTTACCTTCTACAGTGCCTCTATGATAAACACCATGTTCTGGGCCTTCCAAAACACCGTAGACAAGTCTCATGCCTGGCTTAGTTGGGTGCTCAATATCAAAGCTCTTGGTTGTAGCTCTTAAGTTACCATTTGCATCAACAGAGAACTTATCTACACTATTCAACTGGCCAACAATGATCTTACCAGTAGCGCCTGTTGGAACGTTAATGTTAACAGCAGTACCACTATTTAAAGATGTAGGATTGACATAAAGAGCAGCTGTTGAACCTGTACCACTGGTTGTGCCTGGTATCCATGTCAATGTTGCGCCTGTAGCCAATGCAGCTGTACTAGAAGCATACACTAATGCGTTAGCAGTAAATGAACTGTTGGAACCAGTACCACCATTTCCAGCAGGGAGAGTTCCACTTACGTCTGTTCCGAGAGCAACTTGAGCAAATGTAATTGCTGTACCATCTGTTCTAAGTACTCTATTTGCAACTGTACCAGCAGTCCATGATGGAGTACCTGATCCATTGGAAACAAGAGCAGAAGAAGCACTGGTCGCTAAACCACCAACTGTATCAGTTGAAGATGCATAAAGGATAGTTCCTGCTGTATAGGTAGTAGCCATTGTGGCTGTTGACCATACTGGGTAGTTTCCTGTGCCAGTGCCTGTTGATACAAGATGTTTATTAGCAGCTGCAGGAGCGACTGATAACAGCCCTGTTGCTGCAGTTGAGCCAGCATAAACCACTCCACCAAAGTTGTATGATGATGTTCCTGTACCACCTGCGCCTACGGCAAGAGTTCCAGTTACAGCATTTGTAGAGCTAAGGTTAATTGCACCAAAGCCAATGGTTGTTCCACTGTATCTAAGCACAGCGTCTACAGCTGAAGCTGTAATGTCAGCAACATTGCCAGTTGAGTTTGCAGATCTACCAATTACAGACAAGCCTGCACTTTGGCGAATCATCGCATCTGATACTTTATTGGTACCAATTGCAGTTGTGCCAGTGCCGTTAATTGTTACGTCACCAGTAACTGTTGTCCAAGCAGCCACTGTGCCAGTAGTTCCAGATAATAATAACTGACCTGAAGTTGCTGCACCAGATGTTACAAGTTTGGAACCATCATAGTAAACAAATCCATTTGAAGTTGCAAATGATGAAGTTGCTGTACCACCATTCGCAAGTGGCAAGATACTTGAACCTACAGCGTTAGAAGATGCAAGGTTGATGGAACCGAAGCCTAAAGTTGTTCCATTTAATCTTAAAATAGAACCATCAGATGAAGCAGCTATTTCAGCATAAACACCACCTGAGTTAGTTGATCTACCAAGGACTGTATTGCCAGATACTGAGTTCTGAATCTTAGCATAGGTTACAGCTGAATTATTAATTGTAATTACACCTGTGTTACCAATTACAGCGTCACCAGACATTGTTCCCCATTGAGGAGCACTACTTGTTACGCCTAAGAACAATTGACCATTTGTGCCTGCAGCAGTAACGAGAACTGATGTTCCAGCATTACCATACAATACACCATTTTGGGTGAATGTAGTTGTTCCTAAACCACCATTTGCCAATGGCAGCGTACCTGTAACCATAGTGGTCAAGTTAACTTGACCGTATGTTGGTAAGTTACCTGCACCAGCACCAATAAGAACTGTTGTAGATGCCCCAGTAGTTAATGTTGAAAGTCTGGTATTACCATTATCAAAATAAATGAGGCCATTATTGCTACCATAAGTAGTTGTACCAGTACCACCTCTTGCAAGGGCTATTGTACTTGCAGTCCAAGTACCTGTAGTAATAGTACCAAGTGTAGTGATAGAAGTTTGACCTACATAAGTAGAAGCAATGTCGATCGCGTCGGCGCTAACAGAAATTCTATCTGCAGTCCCTACAGCATTGATTATGTTGCCAGATTTTGTTAAACCATCACCTGCAGTAATCTGACCTGCACCAGAGAACTGAGTAAAGTTAACAGCAGTTGAACCTAAAGCTATAGCTGTTAAGTGCGTGTCAGTTGTACAAACCCAAGCAGAATCTGCATAAGTTGCACCAGTTTGTACAAATGCAAATGTACCACCTTCTAACTCAATATTGTCATCTGTATCAGTTGCTCTTGTAAGTTTCCATTTAGAACCAGCGCCACCGACTGAGGTAACAGTATAGATACCGTTCATTACATTGGTGCCACCAGTAGGAGCTGTTGTCACGCCATTGATGTTGTATGTTGTTGTCTGTGCACCAGAAGCAACAAGTACTCTTTCACCTACAATTAAGCTTTGGCTGTCAAAATAAGTTGTAGAAAGCGCTTCATTGTTTACAGATTCAATATAAGAACCAGAAGCAGTTGCACCCAAGGTTGTACTTGGTGCTTGTGTCTGGAAGTACAATACAGAAGTACCAATTGCTGTCAAACCAGAAGTGGCACGAACAGATTCGTGGAGATCTAAGCCTTGTTGGAATGAGTCAACATAGTATTTTGTTGCTGCGTCTTGAGGCTGTGTAGGTTCACCAACACTTTGTATTCTGTTACCATTAAAACTAATAGTACTATTTGAGGTGTTAAGAGAAGCACCAATGTAAATAACTGTTGTAGATGTAGCTACAGCATTACTACCAATGTTAATGGTTCTAGTATTACCTGATGCAAGAGTACCAGCGGCGATGTTTAATGTAGAAGTTGCAGTAGTGCCAAATATTGTACCTGTAGTCGCACCACCAAATTCTGTAACTGTAGTTGGTTCTGCAAAGAGTGTAAGTGTACCAGTTGTGCCTGTTATGTTTGTAGCATTAGTAAATGTTACAGTAGTGTTTCTAATTGTTGCTGTACCAGTAGTACCACCAAGAGTCAGTGCAGTTGCGCCGCCAAATGCAGTTGCATTTGAAGCCCCGCCAAGGAATGTTATTGTTCCAGATGTGCCAGTAAATGTTGTTGCATTTGGGAAGGCAACAGTGGTGTTACTGATTGTGGCGGTACCTGTTGAAGAACCCAAACTAAGTGCTGTCGCAGCACCAAAAATTGTTGCTGTAGTAGCAGCACCAAATACAGCAAGAGAGGATGGGTTAGCTGTTGAGAAAACTGTAGCAAGCGCAGAAGAACCACTAATTGTAGTAGCATTTGGGAAATCTATAGTGGTATTTCTGATGGTGCCAGTACCTGTTGTAGCACCAAGTGTTAAAGAAGTTGCTGCACCAAACACTGTCGCTGTTGTTGCAGCACCAAGGAAGGTTACTGTTCCAGATGTACCAGTAAAGGATGTAGCATTCGGGAAAGCAACAGTAGTATTATTAATTGTTGCTGTACCTGAACTTGAGCCCAAAGCAAGAGTTGTTGCTGCACCAAAGGCATTTACAGTTGTAGCACCAGTGTTAAATAATGTTAAACTTGATGTACCTGTTGCAATGGTAGGATTACCAATGGTTAAAGTACCTGTAGAAGAACCAATCCCAAATGTAGCTGCAGCACCAAATGCAGTAACTGTTGTTGCAGCACCAAGGAATGTTACTGCAGCTGTTGTACCAGTAAAGGATGTAGCATTCGGGAAAGCAACAGTGGTGTTTCTAATTGTTGCTGTACCACTTGTAGCACCTACAGTTAATGATGCAGCTGAAGCATAAATAGTTGCTGTAGTAGCAGCACCGAATACTGAAAGGGATGCTGGGTTAGCTGTTGAGAAAACTGTAGCAAGTGCAGAAGAACCACTAATTGTAGTAGCATTTGGGAAATCTATAGTGGCATTTCTGATGGTGCCAGTGCCTGTTGTAGCACCCATAGTCAATGAGGTAGCTGCACCAAAGGCGGCAACTGTTGTAGCATTGGTATTAAATAATGTTAAACTTGATGTACCAGTTGTAACAGTTGGGTTGGCAATTGTAATAGTACCTGCAGTAGAGCCAAGACTCAAAGTTGCAGCAGCACCAAAAGCAGTAACAGATGTGGATGCACCAAAGAATGTTATAGGTGATGCTGTTCCTGTAAAACTTGTAGCATTTGTAAATGTTACGGTAGTGTTACCAACTGTGAATGTACCAGTTGAAGCGCCTATACTTACACTGGTTGCTGCTTGGCCCATATTTAATGTGGTTGCGTTAGCATTAAATACTGAAGCTGTACCTGAACCAGTGGTAATGTCTAAGCCATTGACAGCAAGGTCTCCAGCTATGGTTAAATTACCATTTGTTCCATTAAGCACTGGTGAAAATGTTGCATCGCCTGTATAGACAGTTCTATTTGTAGTACCATCACCAACATCAGAAATAAACAATGGATACAATGTAGCATCAGTATTGTTCGCTGCGGCTGTAATTTGGTTTGCTGAAGTTACGTCAGTTGTATACGCAATTTGTTTAGCATTTGTACCATCACCTACAGAAAGTCTAGTTGAACCTGGAACCCAAGAAAGCACACCAGAACTTGTTGATGCGGTAACCGTGTTGGTTCCAAAGTTCATGTAGTCGGTATCGATTGTGCCTGTAAATGGGTGAATCCAAATCTTTGCAACTGAGTTGGTAGTTGAACCGCCATACGTACCTGCTGGTGCAAGGTTTAAAGTACCATTGTAACCACCAAATGCAAGAACTGGATTATTTGCATCATCAGAATAGTTAAAAAGAGTAGATCTTCTTGTTGTACCTGTTGCATCAGTAGTATTATCTGTTGGAACTGTAGCTGGTTCGACCCAGTAGAAGTTAATCTGAGAAGCTGCAGAAGCAGTTGTTCCACCAAAGCCAGGTATAATTAAAATATCTTTGTTACCACCTGAAGTTGGTGCAGTACCTGCAGCGGCAAAAGCGGTGAATCCTTGATCACTAAATGTTTGTACAGGTTCGCTTTTTGCTTCTACTGGTTGATTATCAATAGGCTCGTCTGTCAAATCGACGGCCATGTTTTTTTCTTTAAGTTTTGCCAGAACTTTTTCGCTAAAATTATCGGGTGTGTTTGCCATGTTTAAACAGACTCCTGGTAAAAATTTTAAGAGCTTTTATACTCTATTTGCAGTGGGGCATCTCGTCTGCTCCCAAAGACTTCAAAGCTGAATTCTATAAATTTTCTTCTTGAGAAAAATCCTCCACACCTTCTGACTACAAATCCTTTTTGTGACTGGGAGTGAACAAAAATAGGGTAGTTACCATACGATGTCAAGGAGATAGTGTACTCTGCAACTAATTCGTTCCAATATTCTGGTAATTCAACATAAACATCACCATTCCCAGAAATTTTCCCTCTATGATAAACACCATTTTCAGGACCCTCAAGGCACCCATAGACTAATCTATAGCCTTCTTTTGTTGGATGTGGAATGTCAAAGCTTTTAGAAGTTGCTCGTAAAACACCATTTATAAAAATTGTATTGCTATCTGGCTGTGAGATGATAGAATCTGTTAATGTATTACTATCAGACCAAATTGGAATGTAATCAGCAGTTCCTGACCCATCGACTACACCTGCAGCTCCAGCAACACCCTTGGAGCCTACATATCTATAACCACTAATTTTAAAACCAGTGGCAGTTGAATGAGTATTTTGTAAATTTAAAATACCAGTTTGATAATCAAAAATCCAACTAGAAGAATCTGTTAAAGGAATTAAATTATCATCTTGATCATAAAGTTGAATTGCATAAGTGGATGTTGGATCGCCATCAAACTTATCAGATATCCAATCTTTTAATCTATTACCCAAACCATCTGTTGCATACCAAGACTGAGAGCCGGAAACAGTTGTGTCGGCAGTTAAATCTAGAAGGGTATAAACTTCTACAATAGATGTTGTTGACGTTGGGGGAGTGGCAGGTATGTCTTCTGCCCAAATTTCTGAGGCGTGTATATTGATGGTATAATCACCAATTTCTTCATACGCTCTCTTTGTCGAGGACGTTACTCTTTTATTAAATAATTTTTTAAAGGTAAAATCAGTTTGCGTCCAAGACATTTTAAGCCCCCACCGCACTCGTTATTTGAGTTATTGTTTTGGTGTTATCTCTAAAAATGATAATTATTCTATACTTACCATAATTTGGGCTCACTCCACTACTTTGAGTATTTTGGACTCCAAAAGAGAAAGTCAAACTACTGCCAGATGCTGACACTCTTGCCCCATAAAGATTATTAGTTCCGCCTCTAAATGAACCAATAGGCACTGTTGCAAAATTGGCCCCTAAATCATAATAAAGTTCTGTTGATGGATTATTTAAATCAAAAATTTGGGCCAATATGTTTACTGAGCCAGTCCCAACAGCAGAAATATCATTTGCAACATTTGATAGTCCAGAAATGGTTAAAAGAATGCTACTTGCAAAAGAATTAAAGAAGAATCGTTGATATTCCTGATCCCCGCTAAAAGTTAATCTTGGAGAAGTATTATAAGGCAAAGTAGAAGGGGAATCATAATCTGCAGCCACTGGATAAGTTAATGTACCATTTCTAACTTGTAAGTAGCCATCTGCCATTCCTGTTTCTGAATTAAAAGAGCTACTTGTGTCTGTTTGCAATCTGTAGCTCTCATCTCTAAAATATTCAACTGTATTAGTTGCTGGGGCTGAGGTATACGTATTGATGCTCCTTACTATTGATGCTGAACTAGATATTGTTCCAGCTGAACCTATGTTTTGACCATGCGCTTTAAAGAGGGCTACAGACAAGCTTCTTGTATTTGTATATTGACCTGCGTTGTCCAATGTTACAGTTACAGAATTGGCCCCTGTTTTATCAAATTCTGCATTATAAGCTGGCACAGTACCTGGATTTAAAACTAAATTATTCATTCCTGTGCCATACGCTATGGCTACAGATGTTGCATGATAACATCTATCAAAAATTCCAGATGCTGCCTTAAAAGACAGTGTAAAAGTGGAGTCTTTACCATAGTATTTTATACCTGACAACCACACATCTACAGGAGTTAGTTCTGTTATTGTTGGTGATACACTAAAAGATGGAGTTGGTGATGAATTTGAAGTTGTATCTCTCCAGTAGCCTACAACATTTGTTTCGCCCGAAAGTGTGTGATTAACAGAATGACCTTCCCAGCCTTCATTTGCCTGGGTATAGCTAATGTAAGCATTCGCTTTTTCCCAAAGAGTATTATAAACCTCGATAGATTCAACTGTAAGAGTTCCAGAAGTTCCTGGGAGGCCTGTGGCTGTTAAATCATAAGTAGCATTTGTAGAAGCTGTAACAGAAGCCGATGTGGAATTGTATTTGTAAATCTTATGTGTTGCAACACCATAAGTAGATTGTGTATTTGCCTTACCTGCATAGAATGTTGTGGAATTATTTGCTGTATCTAATCTAAGAGATCCTGTTAAAAAATATTTATTTGTTATTGCATCACCTGCAGCGTATGTGCCGGATGAAGTTTCATACCATGAATTTGTTAATCCAGAAGAAAGCTTTACGGTATAGAAACTCGGCGACGTGGTTAAAACCAGAGCTGTACCTGTTAACAAGTTAGGCTTTTGTGGCGCAATTAATTTTAATAATTCATTAATGTCATCCATAGCATCTGCAACAGCTGTTGATGAAGTCCAGGTATCAAAATAACCATCAGTGTATGATGAATCTGTTGGCGCTCCAATTGATCCACCTAAGTTTTCACCCCATGTTGGTCTGTTTGTGGTGGCATCTACTTTTAAAATTTGTTCAGGTGAGCCAACTGGCAAAACACTCCATGTAGAAGTAGAGCCATTATAATAAATAATAGAACCGTCTGCTTGGGATGCATCAGTTAATTTAGAAATACCAAATGTCTGCGCGGTTGCAAAAGTAACAGCTTGACCAAAACTAGTGGTCCCATTAAATGTATGGTTGCCAGTCCAAGTATAATTTGCAGCTAAGTCAACTGTTAAAGTTATTTGTCCTGTAGAAACAAAGGATCCACCAGTAATACCGTTGACCTTTATTCCACCGCCGCCTTTAACACCAAGGTTCCCAAGACTTAATTCAGTCCAGCCGGAAGATGTGTAAAGCTTCATTACATTTAGATCATCTCTAAATATAACATCACCAGTTTGTCCTACAGGGTCAGCTCCAGTAAAACGACCTAATCTTAAGTTAGCATTATTTAAAGCAAGATTGCCTGTAAGAGTGCCGCCTGTTAGCTTTAAGTATAGACTGTTGGCTTCGGTAAGTGTAAGAGCTCCTACCTGAGCTACATCAACCCATGATGCACCATTGAAAATCTTTAAGGTTGAAGAAACAGTATTGAAGTAGAGGCCACCAGTGGCTGTCGAAGATGGGTTTGCAGCTGCTGCATTAAGAACTAAGCCAACATTCCCAACTGTTGGAAGAAATTTAATGTCACCAGTTACCACGCCGCCTGTTTTTAATAAATATAAACTTGTATTTACACTTAAGTCTATAGTACTTGGGCCTGGTGTAATAGTAATCGTACCATTAGCAGAGCTGAAAGTAATGTCGTTGATTAAAATATCACTTCCAACTCTTAAGGAAGTGACAAGATTTTGTCCAACTGCACCAGCAGCTACTTTTCTAGGGGATACTATGTAAAAAGACGACATCTATTTTAATCCATTTTATTTTTTACAATAAGTCAATAAGCAAGAAGGCAGACCAATAATTACTACCACCCGATCTTACACATTCTAATTGTAACATTTCACCTGTGGTCACAACAACTTCGTTAAAATTTTCAAATGATTCGGATTCTTTATTGATATTTACTAAACCTTGATCAATTAAAACTTTGTTTCCACAATAAAGCTTGAATATTGCACTTTGCTCTGTTGGCGCTTCATCAAACAATATTTCTAATCTTCTAATTTTCCAATTCGCTTGGGCCAATGCACCTTGGGTTGTCAAATGTGGCACAGGAACTTTCATTCTTATTTTTCTGCCATCAACCACCTCAGAGCCTGCAGCTAATGTCAAATAATGTGAAGGAATGTACTCTGATTTTGACTCTTTTTCAGTAAGAATAATTCTTTTCTGTCCAGAATTGAAAATTAAGTGGTTTCCGTCGAACCAAATTTCACCGCCTGTAAGTTCTGAAACAGATGGTGTAGGTTGAAATTTAATAGGGGCCTTTTTGGTTTCTGATAAAATCAACTGAGCTTTATTAGCTAGAGTAACATCAGATAAGAAGGTGTGATTGCCTTGCCAGAAAGGATTAAAATTAATACTTTGATCAATTTGTACAGATGTAATCCCTTCATTTTGCTGAATAATAACTCCAGAGTTTTCATGAGTTTCTAAATCTACAAGAATGTTTTTCCAGGTTGGATTACTTCCTGGCCCCTGAGACATTAAAACCTGACCTGACATACCCTGGTCAAATGAAACTAGAGATTGTTCATGGCCCTTGATAATGATCTGTCCAGGCGCAAAATCAATCAAATTAGCCCCTGTACCACCATTTTCAATACCAACTACGCCTCGAACATTCTGAGCTGTTCCTGTGATGTCTGATGATAAAAAGGCTAAAGCCCTGCGCTCTTTTGATGTGGTTAAAAATAAATAGTTGCCATCAAATTCTAAACCACCTTCAATTGCCTTCTCAATCAAAGGCAATCTTTGGAATCTAAGAGATGGAAGAACTTGACTTTTGCCAAGGGTTATAGGGAAATCAAAATTGCCATCAAATCCAGATCTGTCCAATGGTGAATAGACAGGAACACCATTTTTAACCTGAAGATAAAACCCTTCACAATTTTGTGTAGAGAGGGCCACTAAATTGTTATCAGAATCAGCGTAAAGAAGATCACCCTTGTCGTAAGAGGCTATTCCTGTACCGCCCTGTGATAATGGTACAACACCTTGAAGGCTTTCTATTGAAAGATTACCACTGATGAGGCCGGATTCATTTACTGAGAAAACAGTTTTGCCCGCTAATTCAACGCTAAAATTAGGCTGCTTAACATTTAAAATAATTGCAGCAGAACTAGAAGATAAATCATTCTCTTTGAGTTTACTATGATTTAAGCCAATTATTAATTGTTTCTCTCTGCTTTCAAAGCTCAGCCCCGCTGCAAGATTATTATCTCTTAATTTGAAAACAGGATTGAATTCTTCAAATGTAGCTTGATTGCCATTGACATAAATGGTTTTAATGCCTTGCATGAACTCTTTGGAAAAAGAGGTAAAGTCTACCCAGCTTAAGGTTTTATTTTCAGCCAGTAATACTTTTCTTTCCTTTGGTATTGGGAGAAGATCTAAAACCTCTTTGCCTGTATTAATAAGGATGCCTTCTGTTGGGAATAAAGACCAGCCTGTACCGCCTTTACTAACAGGGAGAACACCTTCAGCTTGATTTAAAGTAATAGGGGCCCAATTTATACCTCTAGAGGTAAAAGTTAAAACATAGTTGTTTTTAGTTGGTTTTAAAACTTGCCAAGAAACACCGTTGGAGACAATTAAAGAGCCTGAAGTAAAATTTTCGTGACCTAAATTATTGATTGGAAAAGTTTGATTTGCTGCGAAAGTTACAACCTTTGCAAAGTTGTTTTTGCCTGTCCAAATGTTGTCGCCAGAGAAGTCTAAGCACAACTTGTTGTTATGTAAAATAATTCCATTACCCAGATTTTCTTCTTGCATTGGTAAATCAGCCATTCTAAGTTCCCGAGGCCCCTTTTATTTAAATACAATTTTACAGTTTTTAATAGCGCAACCCTGCCGCATTAAAGGAATAACTAATAAGAATCTATAAGATGTACTGTGTGAAGGGATTAATCACCAAGGTATAGACAAGGTGCTGAGGCTGATATTCTTGAATTCAAAAAATTGAAAACTGAATTTAAATGACAATCTAAGACATTTGATTGAAGTTAACAATTTAGTTGTTAATGTCGCTGGGAATGTAACGACTAGGTGTAAATCCTTAGATGCTCTGTTTTGCACGGGCAATCAGAGAGCATTCACAAAAATAAGACTTCTTCTCCTAAGAAGTCACGACAGATAGAAATTTTAAGGAGATAATTATAATGCCAAGTTATCCATCTAACTTTATCAACGGTGCTGCTCCTGGTGTTCAATCTAAGAACAACATTAGCGACCGCGTTGAACTTCGCATTGGTAACCAAACCACAGTCGCATCCGCAGCAACTTACACAGTTAGAGTTGCTACAACTGCTAACATTACCCTTAGCAACACACAAACTATTGACACTGTAAGTGTTGTAGCTACAGACAGAGTTCTCGTCAAGAATCAGAACACTGCGTCAGAAAATGGCATCTACGTCTGTGTAAGCGGTGGTGCATGGACAAGAGCTACAGACTTTAACGAGAATTCCGAAGTTCTTCAGAACTCCAGAGTTTATGTTACAGCTGGTTCTGCAAACATTGCTAAGCAATTCTTCCTCGCAACTGACGAACCGATCGTTGTTGGTACAACAGATCTTACATTCTCTGCTTCCCCAACTGCAGTTTCTTACCCAAGTGCTGCAAAGTATCCAACCGATGCTAACGTTGGTGTTGCTGACATCACAAATGCTACAGACACCCTTGGCAACTTTGCCACTGTTCTTGCACACTTGAACAAGGAAATCACAGCTTACAACACAGCTTACACTGCTCTCGATGCAGTTGGTAGCTACGCTGAAGCTAATGACAGAAGTTTCTTGGCCAATATGGATTCAAACAAGATCAATAGATTGAAGTACCAGATGTTGCTTGATGCTTACAGACTTAAGAACTACACAGCTCTTATGAATCAGATCGTCTCAGTTGGCGCTCCATCTGCAAGCCGCTACCCATCAGGTTGGAACAGAGGCTGGAACTCCAGCGCTACTTCCTACTCATAATTCAGTTTCTAAACAAAGGTTCAAAAATAAAAATGGGGGCTTCTCGGAGCCCCCATTTTTATTTGTCTCTATATTCTATCAATGCTTGTCTTGCTTCCATGATTTTATCTGTAATCCAAACTTTACCTTTGTCATATTTAGGTGTTGATGGCATTATAAATATGTTGTCCCAATCAGATCTTTTCAATGAAATAAACTTTTCTATGTAAGGCTGTAAATCTCTCATCATTTCTTTATCAAGCTCTAAGAGATATTCTTCATAGTCTCGCTTAAATAAATCCTGTCTTTCATCGCCAGCCAAATAAAGGGCTAAATCGAATTCAAACATACAATTAGAATTAAAAGATTTTTTAAATTTGTTATCTTCTATAAAACCAGCAGGCTCATCATTATAAGTGTTTCCACCTAAGAGCTCAATTAATAAAATATTGCATTCAAGTTCTAATTTATTATGAATATTTTTAAAAGTTTCTTCATCTCCAAATAAACACCATTCTTTATTTAGGTCAAAAGGCGATACAGTTACAAATGTATCTTTGTAACCACGAAGGTCAGTTGCCCATTTTACAGGCTCATGAAAAAGCCCTAGCGTTTCACAAATTTTTGAATAACAATAATCAATTAATCCATCATAAAATTCAGGATTTGCCATATATTCAATTTCATTAGTAATTTCATTAATTAAATATCTGGGCGTTGAAAATTGCTGGGCCGGAAGCTCCTTGTGATAAGACAGGTCTATAAGTTCTTCCATGTTTGTTCCTCTTTGTATACTTCACTAGCTCTCATGCTTAAATATCGTCTTTTTTGCTTCTTGTGAAGATAATCTTTAAATTCTTTTTTAGTATTTTTGAAAACAGTGATAACAACTCCCTCTGAAGACAGAACTACACAATGGCTATTTTCATCATGTCCTATTTTAAAACAAACTGCGTAAGGGAAGCCTCGGGCGTCCTTGTCACAATCAAAAAGTTTTGCTTCATCGGGTATTTGTGTAAGAATTGGTATTTCTCTTTCGATGCATCTATTACGTGCATGAATTGAGTATTGCAGCTGGACATCTCGCCAGCATTTGGGATCAGATAAATTTTTTAAAAAAAGAGCCTGCATAATAATAACCTTTCTTGTCTTTGTTATTATTATAGCAGGCCCGAATTTATTTTTAAGATGGAAACCTTGACGATTCTACCTTGTTAGGGTTTCCACAGTGGGCCTCTCTTATTGATGTGATTTTTCCATGTTTCGGAATTACCATTCTTAATTCGAGCGTAGACCAAGTGTGCTCTACGGACATAGGAACTCCTAGATCCTGCACCATTGTATCTACCCCACATGCGCGAGAGTCCGCCACGGCTTGCCAGAGCAATTCGGGATGACGATCTGTTTTTAGCTTTTAAAGCCAATTCCCACGCACCGAGTCGTATGTTGTCTTCTAAATCCATAGGATCTAATCCGCTTTTGGCAAGATCGGATCTGTAGGTTCTTCTTTCAATTTGCATGATTCCCATGCAAGGTTTAGATTTCATAGAAAACTCTGATTCAATGTAGGCTGTTGTTGCTACAACATAGGGGTCTAAGTTATAGCGTTTAGCTTCTTTGATAATAATATCTGCAACATGATCAGCATACGATGATCCTTTACGGGGCTGTACCATTTTGATAAGACCCGCGATCTTCTTCTTTACCCCGCTGTCAACATCTTTAGAAGATTTTGTAGTTTTACTTAAAACTGGCTTTGCTTGAGGTTTGTTCTGGGGCTTTGATGTTGTCTTAGCAACAGCCTTAACCTCAACAGTTTTATGCTCTTCTGCATACTTCTTAATAGATGCCTGGGCGGATACGAGAGGCAAAGGGCGCTCCTCGTTTGTAACGGGCTGGGCCAGGAAAGCTGTTCCCAGCGTGAATGCAGCCAATAAACTTAGTATTGCTTTCATTCTATCCCCTTTCCGTCGCTGTGTGTTTGAGATTCGCGTACAGCGCACACAGCCTTTGCCACTTAGGCATAATATTTATCGTATTAAAACTCTAAATAAAATACTTGCGGTGACAAATCCAGTTCTTTCTCAAATAGAAAGAAAATAAATTTTTGCAGGTGTTTTACCTCCCAAGCCTGTAAAAAATAAAAATAGAGGTTAATTATGTCTTTGGAAAAACAGGCTCTTACGAATTACTATAATTTTGCTGTTAAAGGCGCTAAGCCTGACAAATGCCCATATTGCAATGATGTGATAAAGGGATGGGCAAGGACGAAATGCGTCGATTGTAATAGAATATTCTGTCGCAGCCACATGGAACCCTCTTTAGGGCAGAATAAGAGGTGCCCCTTCTGTAGAGAGAAAAGACAAAGCTTCTTAAAGAAAGATGCTGTGACTGCGTCTTTAAGAGTCGCAGAAAACCTAAGAGCAGAATTTGAACTTGGGGCCGCGCAAGACTTGGAAGATAAAATCTTTGCTTCAATTTTTGGCAACAAAGAATTAATAAAGTTTGCACAAGTAGAAGAAAATAAAGAAGAGGCTGCAGAAACAGAACCAGTAGAAACTCCTGCGCCGGAGCAACCACAACAACCAGAAAAGCCTCAGCCAGAGCAGCCTCAGCCAGAACAACAAATTGACCCAAACCAAGCATTAAATGAGTTGGTCAGCTCTTTATCCAATGATATTTTAAGCACATTGTCAGAAGATTCTGTTGTTACACCAGACGTGTTGAATGATACATTTCAAAGTATGCTATCACAATTAAGCAATTTCACACCAAGTACAAGAACTAGTGCAAGCACAGACCTTAGAAGCTTATTTACAGACACTTCAGCAGAGGGTATAGGTCTTGGAAAACTTATTACTTACTTTGACAAAAAAGGCAATTTGATCACAGAGGCTTACAAAGGCGGTTTGCAAGATGCAGAAATGGCAGGAGGTGTTGTGCCACCTGTATTTGCAGAAAAATTCAATGAGCTTAGCAACTTTGTAAGACAATTACCAGACGTTAATGATCCTAACTTCATGCAAAAAGCAGCCCAAGCAGCCCAGTCTATCAACGGAATAACAGAAATGCTTTATAGAATGAAAATGTCTCCTTCTGTATTAGAGCAAAATCTCAAACTGCAGGGTGGAGATCCAACCATAGTAGATATGTTGATAGACATGAGTAAGGGCAGCAAAGTTGCCCCAGAACGAAGAAGGCAAGAGCCAACTCCAATAAATCCTACACAAGGTTTTAATTTTATGGGGCCTGGTAGATAAAAATCTACTTTCTAATTTATAAACCCAGCCTGTGGCTGGGTTTTTTGTATAATTAATACAAAATAAAATTTTCAAAAAGAATAAAAAATGAAAATACAATTAACCAATATTGATGATGCACTCGAGTGCCCCTTTTATGTTAAAGCAGGTAAGAAACACACCTGTTTTATGAAGCTCAACATGTCAGCAGGACAAGCTATTAATCTAGTAGACAATCCTGACTTTGATACAACTTCGTGGAATGACAACTGTGAAGGAAAATTTGAGAATTGCAGCTTTGTTAATCTTTTATATAAGATTGACGCAGAACCAGCAACAGCTGTGCAATCTGAAGACTATGAAGATTTTAATCCTTTTGAAGAATATGAAGAAGAGGACGAAGCCCAACCAGAACCTGAAGAAAAACAACCAGAAATTGCTCCAGAAGATTTAATTCATGTAAGAGTTCATCCTGTTGAGCACATTTACAGTGTGAAGGTTGATGCTTTAATTTATCCAAACAATCAAATGCTTCTGATTGATGATGAAGAATTAAATTATAGAAGCCAAGATAGAATTCAAGCTGAATTGGATAAAATTGCACCTCCTGTTGCAATGGGCTCTGTTTTTAAAACAACAAACGGCGGAGATCACAAAGGCGGTGTGGTCCCTAAAATTATTTACCATGCCGTAGTAGCTGCACAATCAAGATTGGTTAGTGAAGCTGCAATTTCAAAAGCCACAATAAAATCTTTAACTCAAGCAGATGAAGATGGGTGTAAAGTAGTGGCCATGATGCCTCTGGACTGTGGTAATTTTGATTTACACCAAACAGCAAACGCTCAATTGAGTGCCATTTATAAGTTCTTACAAACTGTATCCACCAAAAATATAAGACACATTTTTATCATTACAACTAAAAATGACAAGGTAACACTAGACATCTTCAACGAAAAATTCGATAGGATCTTTGGCGAAGAATAAATCCTAGGGAGATTTTTAATGGATATCATAGCATCTAAACTGCTTCAGGCTTGCTTGGATACGTCCCATCATAATCCAGTATGGATAATTGATCAATTCGGCTCTATCGTTGCATCTAATTGCAAAGCAGAAGAATTCAATTTCCACGATATTGATTTTAATTCAGCACTTGTTAAAATTAATAATTCAGTTTGGAAAGTTTCCATCAAAGAATTAAACCATGGTACAAATTGCTACCTGTACGAACTAGAAAACGAAGAAGATAATAGATTGCAAAATTCAGTAGATAAGCTTGCTGAATATCTGGAAAAAAGAACTTTCAAATCAGCCAAAATGTAATTTAACATTATTAGAACTGATCAAACCTGCTGTTTTCCCTAGGTGGCAGGTTTGATTTTTGTCAAAGTCCAAACTAAGGAGCGAAACCTTATGGACAACAGAGATTTAACACAAGTCGAATTATTAGTTGAAATTGTCAGCGAAAAGATCAACGCACAGGTTTCAGCACATGAAAAGTATAGCCAAGCTTTTATAAAGATTTTAGAAGCACTTGAAGCTATTATAGAAAACCAAGAGACTGGACAAACAGTTTTCTTACAGAGTGTCGTAAATAAGCTTGCTGACATTGAAGAGATTTCAAATCAGATTGATGACAATGTTGCCCGCCAAAAAGAATTAGCTTCCACACTCTCGGAAAAACTAAAAGACCTTGAAACAATTAGTGAAACTCAAATAAATGGGCTTCAAGCAAAGATAGATGGCTTAAATGATTCCAATGAAGAGTTTAATAGTGCCATGCTTGGCAAGTTGGCTGATGTAGTTTCAAAGCTTGATGATCTCACAGCTGCTAAAAAAGCCTGGAAGAAATTTGGAGAAAGAATCTTAATTTATGTTGGTGCAGCCGCAACATTAATTGGTATCTTAGCCACACTAATACAATTTGGAATTGTATCTTTAAAATGGGGTAATTAATTTTACTTTATAAATAAATCTATAAGGAGGAGAATCAAAAATGAACACTCCAAGAGACCCAATACAAAATAATGTTATAGCCATTTCAAATGGAATACATGTATTTATTCCACATCCCAATTACATGATTGGGATTTCTGATTTTTGTTATTCTGAAGATTACCTTAATTTGCAAGAATGGTTTTTAAAAGTAAAATACAGCCCAAAACACATTAAGATGCTCTTTGAAGAAAATGATGTTACATCAACGTGGTGGGAATACATCAAAGAACATAGAAACCAATTCTTAAGTAAAACTTTTATTGAAAATAATTTAATTGTTTTAAAAAGCTTCTATAACAACTTAATGTATGAATATCAATTCGGCAACACAACTATCGATTCTGAAAACCCAGAAATCATTAGATTTTTTAATGAATATGATTTTTGTAATCAAGTTTTAGCTGCTGGCAAATACATTCCAAATCCGCCAGTTAATGAAGCTATTAGCCTTCTATCTGAAAAACAAATCACCGATTTGATGCAAAATCACATTGTAGTATTAGAAGATAAATTACATAGATCTACTTTACAAAACATAGCACAACATGATGTTTTGAATAATATTCTTACCCATACTATTTTAAGTTATTGGGAGTGGCAGAACTGGATTTCTGTATAATAACAGCTATGAATAATGTTATCATTTCTGGTTCAGGCCCCCGTTTTGAGAGATTAACAAACCAGCTTAATCAAACCCAATTTAGATCATTGTCTGAAACAGATGATTCATTTAAAGTTTGGATTGGAGAAGGTAATCCAAACAATGATTACCAAATCTGGATTAAAAAAACTAATCATACTGAATTCCATCTAATCATAAAAGAACTTAAAGAAATTATTAAAAATAATCCTAATCTTGAAATGGTTGGAGTCGATAACATTTATTCAGTTCCAGTTATGCCCAATATGTGTGTAATAGTTGGCAGAGACAATGTAGTTAGGACATTCCAAAATCAATTTGATTTAGATAATTATTTAATAGAAAGATTTGCTGCCAGCACTGTGGATTTTTAAATGTCATTAAATTCAAGATGCCAATGCCAAAAATGCAGTTGCACATTTTCCTTATTTACAGAGGAAATGAAACTATTGCCAAGCATGAAAATAGCGTCATTGCAACCAAAGAAAATTTTAAAAACATGGACTGACTGGGTAGCTCACATTGCTACACATTGCCCTGATTGCAGAATTAGATTTATTCCCAAAGATTGTTTAGATGATTATGAAAAGCACAAAAACCTCTTGTAAAAATAAAATCCCAGTAGCTATAGTATTTTTAGGACCGCCAGCATCTGGCAAGGGAACCGCTGCTGCTTATTTTCATAAAGAATTTAATTATCAATCTGTAAGCCCTGGTGCTATTTTTAAAAAATTAAGAGAAGAAGATTCTGAAACTGCTCAGCTTGTCAGAGAAACAGTTAAAGATGGCGGACTCTGCCCTGATTGGCTTACAGACAAATTAGTACTAGAAGAAGCAACAAAGTTAATTAAAAATGGGGCCAAATCCATTACCCTTGATGGCTACCCTAGAACAGTTGAACAATTAGACTTCCTAATAGAAAACTATGATGTCAAGTTGTTTGTTCATTCCAATACACATTGGATGACCATGAAAAAGATGGTTGTCAATAGAAGAAATTGCAAACAATGTAAAACATTATTTTCTGCTTTAGAGCCAATTAAATGCTGTTCCAAAAAAGAATGTGGAATAGATGATCAATCTAATTGGGAAATTAGGTGGGATGATACAGCAGAATTTTTTGGCAAAAGATACAATGTTTATAAAAAAGAAACCTTGCCTGTAATAGACAAGGTTAAAAACTTTAGTAATTATGTTAAGCTTGATTTAATTAAAGATAATTTAGCTTATTCTAAGATTATTGAATTAATTTAATTTTATTCTAAAGATTCAACAGGGGCTGTTGTCTGAGCATTTTGCTTGGTTCCTTGTAATGTTTGCTGTTGTTGAGTCTGCATTACATTTTGGACTTTTGCACCACCCATAATTGCACTCATGTCTGTTACTAAATCATACATAAATTCATTTATTTTTTCAATTTGTTCAATTTGTTTTTGTATATTATCTAAATTTGTATTATTTTTAACCCAATTTTCTCGCATCTGAGGAGAAAGAGATAAATATTGTTGAACAAATTCGTCCGAAAGCATTGGAACGGCTAATAAATTATTTAGCTCTTTAATTCTTGGCACTAAGCCTATTAAAGAATCAGTTTGAATTTCAAATTGTGAATTATCAGTTGGCATTTTATTTTTTACTCGCTAAATCTTTTTCTGCTTGTTCTAGTGCTATTTTGACTTTTTTTGCATTTTCTATTTCTTTCAAAAATGCTGTTTTTTTACTAGGGTTAAGGCTGTTTAAATAAGCTTCTTTATCTTTGTAATTAAGCCATTCTGCATAAGATCCGATAGCATTTATAGTTAGTGCCGAAATTTTCCTGTCAGCGATACCTAAATCTCTTATAGCATTTGCGAATCTTTGTTCTGGACTGAATAATGCTTGTGTTGTAACGACAGTTGCGGGTACTCCAACCACAGTGGCCCCTGCCACTCCAACATTTCTCAACTTATTAAATTTTGATACTCTTGCTATTTTTTCTATTTCATTGATGTCTCGTAATATTGCATCAAAAGTGCCAGATTCTATAGGCAATAATTTTTTATTGTCAAATTTAACATTTCCTGGGTTATTTTTAAATTGATTTAATAATTCTTCAAGACTAACTAATTTTGATTCGGGAGTTCCCGTCTTTTCATTAAGTACCGATACTTGATGATACTTATCAAACAAAGCCTGCATGGCTGGTGTTCTTTTTACAGTAGTGACATTTTTAAGAATGTCAAAAACCAGCCTAAACTTACCTAAAGCTGATTTTACTATTGCTTCAGGTATAGATTCTGTTTTTTGAATTGGGCCTAAAAATTTTACTACTGATCCCAGATTTTTAATAGCCCAGTTTCCACCTTCTTTTACAATATCACCATTTCGTACAAGTTGTTGAAGTTCTTTTGCTGTTAGTGTGCCTAATTTATTTAAGATCCAGCTTTTCAAATCAGCTGTTCTTATTGAGTTCTGAGACAATGCGTTAACATCTACACCATTTAAAACTTTAGAAATTCTTTGATTATCTTCTTTAAAATATTTACCCATGACAAATTTACACCTTTTGAGTCTTAGACAACTACAGATAATTCAATATTCTTATCTTCAATATAGTCATCCTTCAAAGAATAAGAAGCTGGGAATGTTAAAGCAGATTCATCAATAACAACAGTGCCCTTAAAATTAATAATTTCACTATCTTCTTCTAAATCTTCATCATACTCACCAAGTAAATCAAAGGCTGCTTCTGATACAGATAATCTAACGATAGATTTCAATGCACGAGCACCTGTAGCCATGGCAAATGCCTTTTCAACACAAGTTTCAATATAGGCCTCTGTAAATATTAAATTATAGCCGTTGTCTGCAAAGAGCTTCTTTTGAATTCTAATTGGAGAATGCTCAGTTTCAACCAAGATCTTTCTAAGCTCTTCCTTGGTAAGAGGCGCAAGAGCAACAATAGAAGGAATTCTTCCAAGCAACTCAGTTAAAATTCCATAGTCACCAAGACTTTCAAGCAATACATCATAAGAAGCTTGGGATAGAATCTCATGAGTTCTCATTGCGCGATCATATTCAGATTCTTTAGAATCATTTGATCGGAAACCGATCTTCTTACCGCCATAACCCATCTTCTTTGCAACAATGTCAGACAGACCAATAAAAGCCCCACCAAATAAGAATAGCATTTTTCCAGTATGAACAACAATTGAATCATGTGGATCCTTAGCCAAGCGAACTTGACGACCCTCTACAAGGCGAAGCAAGGAGCTCTGAGTGCTCTTGTTCATGACTTCGCTCTTGCCTTCATGATGGTAACTTGCAAGCTTATCCAATTCGTCTACAAATACAATACCTCGCTCTGCCAAAGTGCTAATGCCCTTAGCCTTTTGAACAATTTCCATAATCATAGAATCAACATCTGCACCCTGGAAACCAGTTGGTGAAAAAATGGTTGAATCAGACGATACGAATGGAACATTAAGCTTGCTTGCAATAGTATTGGCCAGAAGAGTTTTGCCACTTCCAGATGGCCCAATCATTAAAACGTGATGTGAGTTAGGAATTGTGTATGAATCATACTCAGATTCATTAGCATAGTGTTCATGAACTGCAACGCTAACAATCTTCTTAGGTGTAATTTGTCCAACTACTGTTTTATCAATGGCAGCAAAAATCTCACGAGGATTTGGTACAATGTTATCTTGCATATGCTTCTTGATAAAAGAATTACGCTTAGACGCTGGGATAAGATCTAAAACCTTTTCCTTAAGTCTCCAGCCAGTCTCAGCCTCTTCGATAGAAGATAAACATTGCACAACTTTGGAGTTCAATTCGATTTGGCCAATTCTACGGCCTCGCTCAAATGGAGCCAAGCATTCTTTACAAACCCAAATGTCACGATTCTGGATTGTCAGTTCTTTGCCTTTGTTTTGAACATCACCTTCTTGCGATGGCTTTTTGCAAATTAAACAAAGATTTGTATCGATGTCATCTGTTGGTGGATCTATTTTTACTTTCAATTTGAACTCCTAATAGTTTGATAGTTTATTATGGTATTTTGCAACCTTATTTCTTAATTCTATTTGCAATTTTCTCTTGCAAAGTTGTATTTCTTCGGGCCTCTTTTGTATTATTAATAGCGCTCTTTACAGCGTTAGAGGTTCCTACTACAATACATATTCTTTTGGCTCTTGTAATGCCTGTGTAAAACAAATTTCTTTGCAGCATAGTTGTTTGTGAGTCGTGCGCTAAAATAATAACAGCTGGAAATTCTCCACCCTGAGATTTATGAACTGTGATACACCAAGCATGTTGTAAGTCATCTAATTCGTGCTGCTTATAGATTGTAACATCATTTAAGTCTGGAAACTTTACTCCTATTTGTACAGGAGAAACACTTTTATTTATACCTACAATTTTGCCCATGTCTCCGTTAAACACATTTTTGTCATAATCATTCTTGATCTGCATGACTTTGTCGCCAACTCTAAAAATTCTAGGGCCGCCTGAAAGCATGCCAGCCTGAACCTCTTCTTTGTTTGGCGCTGAAGGGTTGAGAACTTCTTGCAACTTAGGGTTAACATCATTAACACCCAAGCCTTTTTCTCTCATCGGTGTAAGAATCTGAATGTCATCAACAGTTATGTTTCTTTCATTAACCTTAACAGCAGGTAGAGTTTTTTGCACAAGATGTTTCACAATTTGAATAACATCATCAATCTTTTCAGCACCAGCAAACAAAAAGTTTCTGCCTTTGGCTTGGCTTGGAACAACAAGGTCAGGCATTTGTCCAGTAATAACATTGTGAGCTGCCATAACAATCGCAGACTTAGCATCCTGACGAAACACCTTATTTAATCTGACATAAGGTATCTTATTGCTATTAATCAAATCCTTTAAGATGTTACCAGGTCCTACGGAGGGTAGCTGGTCGGCATCCCCTACAAGTATCAATCTATCATTAGATTCCATTGCTTTGAGCAGATTATTGAATAACAATAGATCAACCATAGATGTTTCATCCACAAGAACACAATCTGTCTTCAATGGATTTGATTCATTAAACTCAAATCCTCCCTCTTGAGAAACCTTAAGAAGCCTGTGGATTGTTTTAGCTTCTCTCATAGTAGATTCACAAAGCCTTTTAGCAGCTCGACCCGTCGGGGAGCACAACTCAAACGTGATCTTGTGATATTCCATCAAGGAACAGATAGCTCTGGTAATAGTTGTTTTTCCAGAACCAGGGCCTCCTGTGATAATAAAGATGCGATTATTCAAAGCAGACATGATAGCCGTTTTTTGCTCATCAGAGAATGTAAATTGGCCCATGCCAATTGTTACTAAGTCGGCTTCTAATTCTTGTGTTGTTTTGTAGTAGGTCCTTCCCATGTACTTTGACATGTCAGATAACATTTCTACTACATTGTTTTCAGCTTGGTTAATAGATGAGAGATAGATCTTATCATCTTTAATAACAAGGGGCCCCTTTTTAGCCAGAGATTTCATTGCATTTAATACATCCAAGAGATTGACATCATTCTGCAAAAGATAAGTTGCCTGTTCTCCTACAGTTTGGTGATCAAGGTAGCAGTGACCACCCTGCATCAAGGCTGTTTCCATGATGTACATAATTGCAGACTCAGTTCGTGCGGGAGAATCTCTTTTAACGCCTGATTTCAGTGCAATTTCGTCGGCTTTATGGAACCCAATGCCACTGACTTCAGTCAGGCGATAAGGATCTTTATCTACAACGTATTGTGAGTTCTCTTCAAAGTGTGCATGAATCTTCATTGCAGCATTAACACTTATGCCAAATTTCATAAGATAGGACATAAGCTTATGTGCAGAGCGGTTTGCAATCCATTGCTCTTCAATTAATCGAGCCTTGTTTTCTGGTAAACCAACTACCTTATAAACTTTTGCAATGTCTTCATCAAGAATAGACAATGTATTGGCCCCAAAATGATCAGCAACCAATCGAGCCATTGCTTTGCCTATGCCGTTAAAAGAGGGGCCTGAAAGATAATTTACAACACCCTCGATAGAAGAGAATCCCTTTTCTTCAATCTCCTTGACTTTAAATTGGAGACCATACTTAGGATGTTCTATCTTTTGACCATAAGCGCTGATAACGACACCTGGTGCAAAATTAGGCATGTCGCCCACCAATGTTGCAATATTGCCGCCAGTATCAACCTCGACACGAAGGATTGCGTATCCGCTGTCAAAAGTTTTTTGGCTAAGAACTTCGCCTTTGATTAATTGGAAATCTGTATCCATTTTGCTAGAACCTCTTTTATTCGTTGCTATGTTATCGTGCTATTAGAGGTGAAATAGGTTTTCAGTTTTTTGAACCCCTACTTAGAGGTATATTATCAATTAAATACATTTGTTATTTTATTTGTTAAATTATTATTAAATAGGTATTTATAAATCCGGTTTTAGAAGGAGTAGGATAGGAGACTCTGTAAAATAGTAATACGTGTATTAATTGAAATTATTTATCAATTATGGCCTTGCTTTAAAAAAACAAATTATGAGGTTAATTCTTTATGGGTGGTAATTATAACATGAGTGCTCCTGGAAGCAATGTAGTAACCGATCATGGTTATGGTGAGTGGGTAGTTGTACTCTATAACCCTAGTGGCCCCTGTGGTTTGTTCCGTGGTAACTTATTGGTTGCAAAGGACTTCCATACAATCTATGGTTATAGATCTCTTAAAAATGGTGATAAAGAAAAGAAGATTTTGGCGTCATTCCCTAGTCAAAATGTAGCTTTTGTTTATGACTCAAGATTCATCGAAGATGTAGATGGCGACGACGTAGAGGAATAATCTGCAATTATGTGGTATTTTTCTAAAACAATTAGAACAGCTGCGAGCTCTTATGAAGAGAAAATCATAAGAGCTGATGCTGAACGAATAGCTAGAAGACGATTATATTATCAGGGAGATGCAAATCCCAATTTACAAAAAGTTGCAAAAGTCGTAGAATTAGTAATTTCAAATCTAAAAGATAGATTTGAAAACTTAGACAAAATCAGAAGAGCTTCGTCTTCTGAAACTTTAAATTCAATAATCGAAGAGGCCGTGATAGAAATTTTGCCTTAAAAAAACATACAATGGCATCGGCACTTGAAAAGGTGGAACAGGCGATGTCAAATTTATCAAACATTGAACAGAAACTTTATCGAGCAAACTTTAAATCAGAAGATTTAAGACAACAAGCTTACTTAGCAGTACATGCTACAATTTCTAGAAACAAAGAGGTTTCTAGAACATACATTTTAAATAAACAGCACAGCGAATTTGAGTTAGATAAAGTTCTTGCTCATTTACTTTTCATAGACCACACTAAAGGCGTAGAATTAACAAACAGGTTAATTTCAAGCTTACAAATCTCAACTAAGCAAATCATTTCACTCAACGCAGAGGAAAAAGAAGAATTGATTTTTATGGTTGAAGATTTACTTTTGAACGGCTGGGGTAGGGGCGAAGTTTATTATGAAAAACTTAGGCTGTCCCCAAATAACCAATGCTGCTTGAGTAATTGGATAAAAACTCAAAGTGTTTCAAACACAGATAAATATGCAAAATTATTATCATTGCTTTCCAAGAGAATAGATGATAGTGAAGTGTATTCAGAAACACTTAATAAAGTTTTTACTTCAGGAAACCGAAGATACAACCCATCGATACTTTCTAAATCTTATGAATTATTATTAGAAAAGAATTGGCGCAACAATTGGGCCCATAATTCTAATTATTTAATTCTTCCAGATGAAGAAGCTCTTTTGTCTAGTTTAGTTTTCATGGAGGAAATTTAAATGAAAAGCAAGTTGATTTTAATTACAGCTGTTAAGAATGAAAAAAATCAAACTGTTATCACCCTTAATGGAAGCCAAGAAGTAGTTTTAGAAAATTATTCTGGGGCCCCTATTAAAAGTGGGAGATTTTGCATCGTTTGCTTTTCCTCTAGAGGCAAACTATTGTCACTCTATTTAATAGATTCTAAACACAAGCCTTTTCAAATTTATGGAGACATTGATGCACTAACAGAAGGTAGCAACATTTGCGATGACACGATTGCATTGTTAAAAGAGAATGCTTATGCTACACAGATTTGTGTTAGTAGTTTTGGCACCTTGACTAAAAATCAAATTGAAGATAATAAAATAAATCTTTTAGCATTTGAAAATCAGGTTTTTGATAGCTTGCTGTCTCATAAAACAGGTTGGAAAACAGCTAAGAGAAAGATTATAGGTTTACTTCAAACTGCAGATCTGCAAGATTTTATCAAGAATAATTTTATTGGGGCCATCAGTATAGCGCCAATGCCAAAAGTGGCTATAAATAAAACTATAGAATTGAATTTGGAAGATTACCCTTATAGTAAGATTGTTAGGTACTAGGGAACAAAGCTTCTTGTGCTCTATTGAATTCCATGGCTTGATTTCTACAAATTGGACATGTGCCATTTAAATTCCAGAGCATTTTCCCTGATGGCAGAGTTTCAATTCTCTGCTGGCACTTACACCCATCATGCGGAGCAATAGGCTTAATTGGGTTCGGTGCTGGATTAACAGACTGCGGAGCTGGCTCTGGGGCTTCTATAGGCGCCGCGCCAATGTTTGTATTAATATCTTCTGGTATTGCTTGTTCCAAATCGGGAATTGGAGATTCAACATCACCAGGTGTATTTGGATCATCAACCTCTACTTCTTCGGCGAAAGGTAAAACGCCACGCTTCTTTTCGAGTAGCTTTTTAGTTAAAGGTTTATAAGCAATTCTTGTGTACCACATAATTTTATTTTACATTTACATTTGTCTAATCCCTGTACAAATGTAATTAATTATGAGGTACAACAATGTCTAATCATTTCAATCCAGAAAAAGTAATCGATTTTAATATTGACTATTATGCAATCTTAGGCTTAGAAAAGGGTTGCCTACCTGAGGGTAATAACAAATCAGAACGTGAAAGAATCACAGACATTCTAAACAGAGCTTATAAGAAAGCAGCTTTTGGAACCCATCCTGATTTTGCAAGATCAAATGAAGAGCGCGAGATCTTAAATGAGAAGTTTAAGATGGTTGTTAGAGCTCATACCATTCTGTCAAACCCTCTTTATAGAGACTATTATGAAAGTGGTGGGGAAGTTCGACCATCAACTGTAGAAGATGGTAACTCCATGGAAGTTGATTGGAGTAAGATTGGAACTTACCGCGAAGGCATGTTGGAAGATACTGTTGGAAACACAATTTTCTTAAATATTTGTAACAGATCTTCTAATTTAAATTTAGTTCCTGCCTTCAAGCCCTCTATGGAAGCCCACAACTTTGAGTGGGACTGGGTTGTATCAGGTGTTGAAATACGCCCTGGTGAACCTACCAAGTTAGCATTAGCATGTGTTAATGATGAAAGCAGTGTGTTAAAACTAACAACAGGAGAAAGTCTTGAAGACTCTTTGCCTTTTAAGATTTATTTTTGTATACCTCGTGGGGCTTTGCATTTTCTAAGAGAGCCCGCCAAAGAATACAGCCTTGGCGATGGTCCAGATGCCCCTAAATTCAGCCTCTCAGGCACTTTTAAGGCCGCTGTTTACTCTGACATTAATTTATTAGAATCTACTTCTATGAATGAAGTTTTAGAATACATTAAAGAGGGCGGTCAATTAGAGAAAGATCTTGAGGCTCTAAGAGACGGTACACTTGTTGAAAAGCAAAGGCAAATTGATAGACAAACTAATCAATCACAATGGCTAACAACAGATCAAGTCAAAGAGCTAGATGCTAAAAAGCTTAGGAATATTTTAATTGCTAAAACTTTTGTTACAAAGAAAGATGAAAATGCTGCAAATTTCATCGACAGTCTTCCTGATAATATAGTCAGGAAGAAGGCCAAATATCAGCGTTGATCTTTGGCTTTTAACAGGACCAACCCCCATTTAGAAAGAAACTTGATACTGGGATAATCAAATCAGTCCTACAAAGGCAGGAGGAAAAGAAGTGGCCAAACCACGACATATTTTTGTTATAGATACATGTGTAGTTCTCCATGATCCATTAGCTTTATATAAGTTCGGTGAACATGATATCTATTTGCCGTTAGCCGTTATTGATGACTTAGATGACATTAAAACTAGACCAGGAAACATTAGCTGGAGTGCAAGAGAAGTATTTAGAATATTAGATAAAATAGATCTCAAAACAATGGTTGATAAGGGCGTTGTTATTAATGAAGAAAAGGGCAAGCTTTTCATTTATAATACCGAAGCACCTCTTACTAAAAATGAGACCCCAAACATTGTTAAAGTTAATAGTGATAACGCTATAATCAACGCTGCCATTTCTTTAAAGAATAAATTCCCAAACAGACCTGTAACAATTATTACCAAGGACACTGGACTTCGTGTTAGGGCAAATGCTTGGGGTTGCAATGCTGAAAATTATCAAGCAGATTTAATAGATGTTAAACCCTTCACAGGAATTACAGAATATGAAGTAACTGAAGATTCAGACTGGACAACACTTTGGCAGAATGAACTAGTTGAAGTTACAAAGCTTTCTTCTGGCTTGAAGGAAAGATTGAAAGACATTTATCCAAATGAATTTGCAATCTTTATTTATGGTGATTCAAAGTGCCCAACTTACTACAAGGATGGAACCTTTAAAGTTTTGAAGGAAAAATACACTGGTAAGCAAGCTTACTCTGGTGTAACTGGTAAAAATTTAGAACAAAAGTGTGCACTTGAAATTTTAAACGATAATACAGTACCACTTGTAACATTAATTGGTGCTGCTGGAACTGGCAAATCATTCTTAGCTATCGCAGCTGCATTACAAATGATCAATGACGAACACTCTGGATATGAAAAGATTGTTGTCATGAAGCCATTGATTCCAGTTGGTGGCAAAGATATTGGAGCTTTACCTGGTGATAAATTTGAAAAAATTTCCGCTTGGTTAGGCCCCATTAAAGATAACATTGATCAAATTCTTGGCTCTAAATCCATGACAGCAGAAAATATGTTTGAAGAAATGGTAAGAGAAGGAATGATCGAAGTTGAGGCTATGGCTTTCATCCAAGGAAGATCAATTGCAAATGCGATCATTATTCTTGACGAATCTCAAAACATCACACCTAGAGAAGCTAGAATGGTTGTTGAAAGATGTGGAAAGAATTCTAAGGTAATTTTGTTAGGCGACCCTTCACAGGTTGAAAATTCTTACTTAGATGCTCGCTCCAACGGCTTAGCGCATGCTGTTATGGGCGGAAAGAAATTAAAAGAATGTGCTACAGTAACATTAACTAAGGTGGAAAGATCTGTTTTGGCTTCTGTGGCTTCAACAATCTTTAACGCACCAGAGGCTAGAAGATAAAAAATGGCAGCAACAACGTCTTGGGTATCTTACGAAAACGAACCTAGTTTTGGTGTTTTACAGGAAGATTTGCCTTTTGTTTCATTGGATTTGACAAATGATATCAAAGTGGTAGGGCTTAAATTCCACGGATCTGAAATAGACTACGTGGACATTTTCCTCCAAGACAAGTTTGCTGATATTTACTATAGCGACGCCACTCCGAATGAATACAGTGTAGATTTAACCACAAAGACTATTTCTTTAGAAGCTGCAAAGTTTTGGACTAAAAATGTTTATGCCATGGCAACTAGTGCCGATGCATTGTCGGCTACGTACGACAATGGTACATCTGGTGTTGGTGCCACATTAACAAATTCTGGAACTCAAGCTGCTTTGGAAATTGATGGAATCAAATTGTCAATTAATGACATTGTTTTTATCAAATATTTGTCTTCGACAAATAGTGCTCATTATGGCATCTACACTGTTACTAATTTAGGAAGTGATACAACAGACTGGGTTTTAACAAGGACAGAAGATACAGATTCTGGTAAAGAACTATTAGACATGATTGTTGTTGTCACAGCTGGTACATCATACGCTGGTACCAACTGGAAAATTGGTAACACAAGCATTACTGTTGGTACAACTGGACTTACTTTTACTCAAATTACAAGCACAGCAAGCTTAGAATCAAATTTAACATGGACAGAATTAATTGCCGAAAGTGGCGGCAGCATGGTGAGATTTTCTGTAAACAAAACCATTGATAACAGGACTTTAAGATTAGACCGTAAGTTTGAAGCTTATTCTTATAAAATAGCACTCAGATTAACTACATCTTTGGCCAATTTCCAAGTAAGAAATTGGAAGTTAAATACAGAATTTAAAACTATAGTACCAGAAACTAGCAGCAGACCTGTTAAAATTTTCTCGTCTCCAGACTTTCCTGTACTGAGACAAACAATGTCTGTAGAATATTATCAACCAACTACAACAACGGATAATGTAACGTATTCTACAGGAAAAACTTGGGCTTCTGTTGATAAAATAGAAGTATTCAAGCAACCAATTGGTGGAGTAATAACTCCTGTTTCTGCAAATACTTATGTTGCAAATGGGGTATCAGGAACGATTTCCTTTTTAGTGGCTCAGCTATCCACAGATACCATCACTGTAACAATTAGTAGGCCTTTGACAACTGAGCAAACTACAACACCAATTTAAAAGGTTAAATGATAAATTATTTTGTAAATATAAGTGTAATAAAAAATTAAAAGTAATACAATACAAAGGTAATTTTAGATTACACTTATAAAATTTTAATAAATTGATTACTTTAGGCACCAGAGAGAATTCTATGCGAACTATCGAAGCACAACTACATGACATTCTTTTAGACTTAGTACCAGATCAGTACTCTGCAATTAGCCAGGCGAAAATCGTAGCTGAGGCTGCAGATCTTTACTACAAGGCTAATAAGGCTAATACTAGAACCTCAGCTGTTAAAAAAGGCGAAACTGGCTTGGTAAAAGCTCTCTGGACTGCTTTAGCTTCATTATCCCTTGAAGAAGATTATGAATTTGACGAGCCTGTTTATGTAGATGGATTTGGAATGGATCCAAACCAAATCGTCAGAAGTGCTGTTAGCCAAAGTAATAAAACCAATTTCAAAATGTCAAAGAAAGCCATGGAGATCCTCAACGATGAAGATCTTTCCGTTTTCTTAGATGAAGAAATTGTAAATGAATATAATTTTGATGATGCCACAGATGAGTATCTACATCCTATGGAAAATTTTAAATCCCCTGGAGATCCAAAGCATCATACTGATTCCAGAATTACCCCAGGTTTCTAATGGGCAAACTGTTTAGAACAGCTCAAGAAGCTCCTGTACCTCCAATGGCGCCAGCACCAGCTCCGCCCGCTATGGATCCTATGGCAGGTTTAGGTGGAGGAATGCCTCCAATGCCACCATCTATGGGTATGCCTACAGACCCTATGGCTGCTGCTGCACCTGCTCCAATGCCTCCTCCACCTCCTGGTGAAAGACAAGAAATTATTGGCCCTATTTCTTCACCATCTCAAATGTTTTACGACATGGATCTTGCAAGATACATACAAAATAACTTGCAATTAGATTCTGACGCTTTAGCTAAAAAAGTTTGGGAAGCTTATGGTGGTAAGCCAAATGGCCAAGCCGATGCAAGTAAATCAGGTACAAGAACAGATAGCTTCACCAATAACACACCAGAAGAAGCTCAGGCTGAGCGCGAAGCAACTGAAAATTCCAAATGGAAAAGACTTGAAGCTGGGAAGACAATTGCTGACATTGTCTCTTATGATGACCTTGGTAAGATTGTTTCTGGTTTAGTCTTTGGAGTAATTCAAAAGGTTATTACTCAATCCATGGCTCCAGCTGGAGGAGCTGCTATGGCCTCAAATAGAGCAAGAATTATTATTGCAAAAAACTTAGAAAGAGAATCTCTTTTTAAACAATCAGATGCGATAATTAAAGAAATATTTAAAAATTAAGCCCCAAATCAGGGGCTTAATGCTTTTTTGCCTTGATTAAAACGATAATCTAGTATCTTAGATAAGAGATTCCGTTTAGGGATCAGTAAGGCAAAAACAATGACTAAAACTCAAGACACAATCCAAGTACTCAAAGGGCTAGAAGCAGTAAGGCTTCGCCCAGGTATGTACATCGGAGGAACAGATAAAAAAGCCCTCCATCACATCTTGTGGGAAGTATTTGACAACTCTGTCGATGAGCACATGGCAAAAGATGCCAAGGGTGCTCCATACTGCACAACAATTCAAGTTACAATCCATGAAGATGGCGAAACAGTCACCGTTTCTGATAATGGACGTGGTATCCCTGTAACCGTTCATAGCGAGTATCAAGCAGAAGGAATTACACAGCTAGAATTAGCGCTAACCAAACTTCATGCTGGTGGTAAGTTTACTCATGATACTGCAACTGGAGGCTTGCACGGAGTTGGTGTGAGTTGTGTCAATGCTGTTTCCGATAATTTTACCGCTACTATTTATCGCGACGGTGGAGTTTTTCAGCAAACATTTTCACAGGGTATACCTACATCAAAGACTGAAAGAGTAGGTGACTCCAATAGTCATGGAACAACGATTACATTCCATCCAGATAAAGAAATTTTTACAGATACAATCAAGTATGATGAGGAAATTATCATTGCAAGACTGAGAGAGTCTGCAATGCTTAATGGGGGCCTCTCAATAAAGTTTGTAAACAAGGCCACAGGCCGCAAAGAGAATTTCATTTATCAGAGTGGTATTGCTGATTATGTCAAATACTTGACGACAAACAAGAATGGCATTTATCCATCCGAGCCAGTTAGTGGCAGCGGTGACTACAACCATCCTCAGACAGGCAAAAAAGTTCATGTGCAGTTTGCAATGCAATACGCAGAAGACGATGCTGAAACAATCAAAGTTTTTGCAAATAACATCCATAACCCTGATGGCGGAACACACCTTTCAGGTTTCAAAACTTGTCTGACAAGAATCATCAATCAATATGCACGTTCTTCAGGTGCATTAAAAGAAAAGTCCCCAAATTTGTCTGGTGATGATATTAGAGAAGGTATTATTTGTGTTATCTCTGTTCGCATCCCACAGCCTCAGTTTGAGTCACAGACCAAGGTTAAGCTTGTCAGCGGAGAAGCTGAAAGCGCTGTTAACACAGTTGTATCTGAATATCTAATTGACTTCTTTGATAAAAACCCAGCTATTATTTCACAAATTGTAAAGAGAGCTGTTACTGCACAAGAGGCTCGCGAAGCTGCAAAGAAGACTCAAGAAATGATTAAAAGAAAATCAGTTCTTGGCAAGTCTTATCGTCTGCCAGGAAAGCTTTCTGACTGCAATAGCGAAGATAGATCAAGAACTGAATTGTTCCTTGTTGAAGGAGATTCTGCTGCTGGTCCTGCTGTAAATGGTCGAGATGCAGAATTTCAGGCTGTCTTGCCACTTCGTGGTAAGATTATCAATGCTGAAAAGCATGATTTGGCCTCTTTATTAAAAAATACTGAAATTCAAGATCTTATCTCAGCTATAGGAACAGGCATTTCTATTGGTAGTGAAGATAATGATTTTGACATCAATAAGCTTCGCTATGATAAGATTGTTATCTTAACTGACGCTGACGTTGATGGGGCCCATATTTCAACTCTCATCCTGGCTTTCTTCTACAGATTGATGCCAGAGCTAGTGTTAAAGGGTCATATTTATCTTGCAAAGCCGCCTCTGTTTAGAGTTAAGTATGGTAAAGAATCACATTATGCATTCACAATTGAAGAAAGAGATTCTATCATCGCAAAGGCCAAGGGTAAAGTAGAAGTCACTCGCTTTAAGGGCCTTGGTGAGATGAACTTTGATGAGCTACGCGATACTACTATGGATGTACAGACACGAAGATTAATAAGGATTGAAGTAGAAGACAAGATTGAAGCCGATAGCATGCTTTCTATTTTAATGGGCAATAATATCGCCGCAAGAAAAGAGCACATTGTAGAGAAGTCTCTCACACGCTCAACGCAAATGGCAAATTAAGGAAAATACAAATGGCAAAAATTAAAGAACCTGTAGTAGTGCAAAACATTACTGAAGTTATTGAGAACGCACCCTTCTCTAAAGTTATAGATGAAAGATACATGAATTACACCTTTCATGTCATGGAAGATCGTGCGATTCCTGATGCTAGAGATGGACTAAAGCCAGTTCAGCGCCGCATTCTTTTTGGCATGAAGGATCTTAACAGCAAGGCTAGTGGAACAACTACAAAATCTGCAAAGATTGTAGGCCACGTTATGGGTAATTACCATCCACATGGTGATGCTGCAATCTATGACACACTTGTCAATATGACTCAAGATTGGAAAGCCCGCCATCCTCTAACCATAGGACAGGGTAACTGGGGTTCACTCCATGGCCATCCTGCTGCAGCTCAGCGCTATACTGAATGTAAGCTGTCCCGCTTTGGAGAGGCTGTTCTTGACGACGTTAACCAAGACGTAGTTCCATTTGAGCCAAATTACAATGATGAAATGAAGATGCCTACAGTGCTTCCTTCAAAGCTTCCTAATTTGCTTGCTAATGGCACCGCTGGAATTGCTGTAGGTGTAGCTACAAAGATACCACCACACAATCTTAAAGAGGTTTCAACTCTTATTTCTAAATACATTGAAAGCAATGGTAATTTAAGCACTGATGAAGTTATTTCTATTATGCCTGGTCCAGACTTTCCAACAGGAGGTATTATCAGGGGTCAAAAAGGTATTAGAGATTATTATGAGACCGGGAGAGGCTCTGTTGTCATTGACGGTATTTACGAAATTGAGGTTGATGACAAAGGTCGCCAAAAGATTGTCGTTACCGGCTTGCCGTATGGTGCTAATCCTTCAGAATTGGCTGAAAAGATCGAAGAGTTAGTCAGAGAAAAGCGCATCGACGGGATTGAAGATCTCAAAGATTTGTCGCATGGCAAGAATGGTCAAACTATTGTCAAGGTAGTTGTCTATGTATCAAAGACTGGCAATGCAAATCTAATTATCAATCAGCTTTTGAAAGCAACTAATTTAAGAATGTCTTTCAATGTAAACAATACTGTTACAGTTGAAAAGAGAATTATTGAAAATGCTCCAATCCTTAAGCTTGTAGAAATCTTTGTAGACCACCGTAAGCAAGTTCTTACAAACAGATTTCAATCAGAACTCAATGACAATGAAGCCAGAATGCACATTCTTGAGGGCCTCATTGCAGTTAGCTCCAGGATAGATGAAGCAATCGCGCTCATTAGAGCCTCTGACAGCCCTGCTGAGGCCTCACAGAACCTTATTAATAAAGGGCTGGTAAAGTCAGAAGAGCAAGCAAAAGCTGTTTTGGCAATCACATTGTCAAGATTGACAAAACTCGAGGCTGATAGACTCTTGGTCGAAAAAGATGAACTTTCCAAGCGCAATGAATGGCTTCAGGGAGTACTTGCAAATGAGAAGAAGATTCTTAAGATTGTCGCAAAAGAAACAGAAGACCTTGCAAAGGTCATGGGTACAGATCGAGCAACAGCAATTGGAACCTCTCCAGATGAAATTACAACTGAAGATTTAATTCCTGAAGAGAAGTGTGTAATTTCTTTGACAAAGGATGGATACATTAAGCGTCTTCCACTGTCTGCTTACCGTGTACAGAGCCGTGGCGGTCGCGGTGTAACTAATCTTTCAAAGGCAAACGAAGAGGCCTCTGAATTGTTTATTGCATCGACCCACGAGTTGATCTTGTTCTTTACCAACACTGGCCTCATGTTTAAGAAGAAGGGCTACGAGATTCCTGAATTTACACGTACCCACAAGGGTATTCACCTTGCAAATCTTCTCGATCTTGGGCAAGAAGAAAAGATCGCTGGATTTATCCCTCTGAAGTCTCTTGATGCAGATGGCTACATTGTAATGGTAACTCGCTATGGTAAAATCAAGCGTAGTTATATCCGTGATTACAATACAAATCTAAAGACCAAGGGTCTCAAGGCTATCCTTCTTAGCGACGGTGATGAAGTTGCTTATGTTGGAGAAACAAACGGCAATAAGGACATTTTCCTTGTAACAACATTGGGTAAAGCAGTTAGATACTCAGAAGAGAATGTAACTATTACAGGTCGTGCAACACAAGGTGTCAAGGCTATGAATCTTGCAGATGGTGATGCTGTTGCCCAGTTGCTGGTATTATCAGCAGATGAAAACCCAGACATTCTAGTAGCAACATCACAAGGCTATGCAAAGAGAACAAATGCTAGTGAGTATCGTTCAACATCTGGTCGCAATGTTAGAGGAGTCAATACAATTGACCAGATTAAATTTGATAGAAATGGCTCTATTGTATCTGCAAGCACTGTAAGCGATGGCGATACTCTTATTGTATTGACAAAAAAGGGACAAATCATACAAATACCAGTTGATGACATCAGATCTACGGGAAGAAACACAATGGGTGTTAGAATAGTCAGGCTAGATTTAACTGACTCTCTCACTGCAATTGCCAAGGTGACAGATGGAGTCGCACAAGCCGAAAGGGTGGCAGAAGAAACCTTATAAAAAGAGGCCCAGCTAATAGCTGGGCCTCTTTTGTTTTACAGGACAAAAGGTCTCTTAAAATTAAATAATAACTATTATGGCCAGAAGAAAAAAATCATCTAATGTTTTCCAGGCAATGTCTGATCCAACAACAATCGCTCCAGGCTTGAATTCAAGAATGGAAATTGGGTCAGGCCTGCTTATTAGATCAATTCGAATAAATGGTAATTATCTTTTAGTAAGTAACTGCGAAATACAAAGAAAACAAGACATAGATGTAAAGTGGTTTATTCAAGGTGGACCAAGATCTTCTATAGCAGACATAGGTAAAAAATGGGTCGAAGGGCAAATTACATTTCCTTTGAGAGTTGATCGCGATGGTGATGTTTTAACTCCCATAAGACAATTGCTACTCAACGCAGAGAACCCAGCAAATACTTTAAAAATAGATACAAATCACTTACTATCGCACCTAACTCTAACAGCTGAAGATGGTGGCTCTGACAACAATTCGCTAGTTTCTCTTGATGGCTTAGTTGTAAAGTCTTTAACAATATCCGCATCTCCAGAAAGAGATGTTGAAATTACGTGCCAACTTTATGGCACTATAGATTTAAGAACCCCTGGAGATTATATTAATCCAGAAGATGTAGCCATAACAAGAAAGATAACTTGGGCAGATTGTGATGCAAGCAGATTTAGTTCAGCTATGAGAACTGTTTCTAACATGGAATTTAAAATAGAAAATACTATTCAAGATACAGTATTTATAACAAACATTTATGAACAAAGAGATGACCAAATAAAATACTTTGGAATAAAAGAGGTCAGATGGCAAGGCTCTTATGAAGAATTTTTAAGACTTGGGACAGAAACAGAAAATTATTTCCATGGTGGTTGGAAAGTTGGAGAAAATGTAATTTTCAATTTTGGGGCAGTTAAATTTTTATCCAGGGTTCCACTTTTCCAAGTTTCAGAGCAACCTTTAACTTCTAAGTTTTTGATAAGAAAATCAAAATTTTTATCCTTAACATCACCTGACCCAAACAATTCAACAGGTAAATTAATTTATTTTGCAGAAGATGTAATTTGAACCTTTGTTATATCTTAGTTTGTTTCCGGTCGAAATAAAAAGTTATTTTAAAAATAGACCAGAAATAATCGTTTTGTAAGGAGAAAATATCCAATGCCAATTAGAAATCAGCTATTCGGTGTATATAAGCTGCTTCAACTTAAGGGTGCTGATGGTAACTACAGACCATACGTTGTAGACCGTGCTTCCCGTAACAGAAAGATGGATGTCGAGGCTAAGAACTATGTTCAAGGCACTGCAAAGTCAAGAATTCTTGACATCGGCGCTATCAGCGAAGAGATCGAAATCACTCTTCCTATTCTTTTGGGTGGCGCACAGGTCATGGACGGCAGAAGCCTTGTTAGCTATTATTTAACACAGGCCCTTGATGAGACAACCACAGTTCTTCCTCTTATCACATCTGCAAAGATCAGCATTTCTAGCGATGCTGGTGCATCCGTTAACGTTAGAATGCTCTCTGATGGTCGCCCATCAACAGGTGCTTTCCGCGTAACCAATTTACCAATTGACGCTCTCACAGTCGGTGGTGTAACATCCCCATTAGACCCAACTGCAACAGGTACCGGCAACGGTCCTTCAAGAGTTGCTAAGTTCTATGACTTTAGAGCTAAGATCGGTAAGTATGTTTACTACATCATGGAAGCTACCATTACAATTACCGTTAAGACAGAGAAGAAGTACTTCATCGCTGGTGTCAAAGACTCCAACGCATGGACAACAACACAACAGTATGTTGCATCTGCTATGGGATCTGGCGAAACCGGTAACCCACTTAAGTCTACAGACGTAAACAACTTCTACAACTTCAACACCCAGTTCCCATTTATCGGAGTATCTGGTATCTCCGTTGAAGGTAATGGTAAGGCTGCTGTAGAGCTTACAGACGCTTCTGTACCTAAAGACTACGACTTCGAAGACTATAACACCCCTGCTGGACAGTGGGAAGCTGTTAACGTTGACCTTTCAGTAGACGGCGGTGGCGACGGTAAGCAATACGAACTCACATGGCAAAGACCAGGTGAAGTTCTCACCGCTGCTTACATGGCAGGTGACCCATCACAAGCAGGCTTCTTGCTTCAGATCTGGGATCCAACCCTTGGCGCTGCTGGTGAGTGGACAAACCTTTTAGGTAGCGTTCTTGACCTCAGCCAGAGTGTTGTTAAGTCATCTAACTTCGTTGTTACTACCGGTGTTCTTACCGCTGACTTCGAGTTCACCAACTGGGTTAAGTAATTTTACTTTTCTCGTTGGCTTAATAAAAATAACCTCCCTTTCGGGAGGTTATTTTTTTATTCTTCGTCTTCTTGACCATACTCATTTTCAAAGTTACTATAGTCATCCATTTGTTCGAGTGCTATTTTAGTAATTTTAATAGGGGCCTCTGTCATATTTGCTAAAACCAATCCATCACCTGCGCTGCAGACTTTATAAATAGTTCTTCCTTTATGGTCTTTCCAATGCATCCTGGCATACAGCATGTCGCCCTTCTTAGATTCTATAACTGCTTGAATCAACTTAAATTGAACCATCTCCATAGTATCTAAATACATTTGATAAATAGTTCTTAAATGTGAATTATCCAAGCAGCCAGAAGCAGCAAATGTAAACATCGTTCCTTCTATGCCATTTAATTCGATACCAACCATTTTATTATTTGCAGTTAAAAGGACAAGTGCTTGTCCTTCTTGAGTATCAACTGTAAGTTTATAAAATTCCAAATCATAAAGCTCTAAATCTTGTGTAGATTTAAGATGCTTTAAAAATTCACTATCATCTGGAACTTTGGAATAAATCATATTAATCTCCTAATGATGACAAACTTTGCAAGTCTGGCACAATTTATTGTTTAGCCAATGTGAAGAAGCTATTATCAAACCTCCACAAACAAGTAAAAGAACACCCTTAGGGCCCCAATCATTTTCATGTGCATACCTGCCTAGTGCTAATAATGCTAGGCCTACGCTCATAATACTGTAAACTCTTTTGTCTTTGTGTTGGCGGTATCCAAGACAAATAGAACCTATTGCCAAAGTGGCTGAAAGAATAAAAACAAGCCATTCAAAACCTTCTGTTGCCAAAATGCCCAATCCAAAATAAGGCAAAAATGTAACAATTAGGGGCATTACAGCACAATGAACTGCACAGGTTATACTAGTTGTCATTCCAAACTTATCTAAAATACTATTCATCTATTAAATCCATCATACTTATTTGTTTTGGCTTATTGAAGCCAGCTACCACATAAGAAGTTCTATGAACTCCTGGAATTAGACCGTGCTTATTAACAGCTTCTACATGAACTTTATTAATATAACCCTTATGATCATAAAAATTATATTCTGGATATTGCTCTGCTATTTCTGCAACTTTAGCATCTCTATAGTTTTTAGCAAGAATAGAGGCTGCTGCCACACAAGCACTTGTCGAATCAGCTTTAGGCATCATGATTTGTGGTTGTAGTTTCTTGCAAGGAGATTGATCAATTATAAAGAGATCAACATTATCAAGTGTAAGGCCTATACTTTTTACTGCATTTTCTGCAGCGTTGTACATAGCCATTTCATTTGCCCAAGTTAATCCCCTTTTGTCTATTTCGTCGGGCGAAATTTCAGCAATTCCCCAACAATAGGAATTGTCTTTAATATCTTTTTCAATAGCTAATCTAGTTTTTTCATTTAGCTTTTTGCTATCATTAAGGCCTTGAATCACAACATCTGAGTTTAAAATTACAGCTGCTGCAACAAGGGGGCCGCTCCAACACCCTCTGCCTGTTTCGTCTGTTCCGCAAATAAGTTTGATTTTTCTTTGTTTGCGAATCTTATTATCATAATCAAATAGTGCTTTGGACATAGTCTATTATCGTTTAAAAAAGCAGAGATCTATAAAAGACCTCTGCTGGTAAGTTACAAGATGTAAGTCAATTCTGTGTTACCACAGCGAGGACAAGCATCATTTGAGTCATCGAGTAAAATTGTCTGCATGAAGTTGCCTTCCCACTTGCAGTAGTCGCAGCAAGTATCTACTCTCAACTGTATTTTCTTATTTTTCTTTTCTGGAATAAGGAACTTACTCTTAATCAAGTTGATTAAACGAAATAAAATATCCATTTATTAACCTCCAGAACTATTTAATTTGTCGAGCTGCCTCCTCGTTAACTAACTTAGACGCAAGCTTGATCGTTTCTTTGGCTGACATGTTCAATGAACTAAGCATTTCCAGCTTGTTTTCTCCATCAATCGCTTCCTTGAGTGATATTTCTAAATCTTGAAGATCTTCGATTAACACATCATCAAATAAATCAGAGGAATCTCTAAGCAATGCTTCAACTTGAATCAGCCTATCGTGCAGTTGTTCTTTTAAGTTTGTGGCCTCTTTAAAAATGCCGTCTTCGACCTGGGAATCTTCTGCCTCATGAATCATTCTGCTTATCTCATCAGATGTAAGGCTTGCACTTCCAGTGATTGTAGCTTCAGTTTTCACGCCCCTGAGCAGATCCATTGCACTAACATTTATTATTCCGTTTGCGTCAATGTCAAACCTAACTTCAATTTGTGGCAGACCTCTTGGGGCTGGTGGAATATTGTCTAGCTTACAAACTCCTAAGAATCTGTTATGAACAACTTGGGGTCGCTCTCCCTGGTAAACTTTAATGTCAACAAAAGCCTGAGAATCTTCAGCAGTAGTAAAAACCTGTGAATAGTCGGTTGGGATTGTAGTGTTTCTATAAATCATTGGAGTCATAACACCACCAAGGGTTTCAATACCCAAGGTCAAAGGAGTTACATCCAAAAGCAAAACATCTTTTTCTCTAGAACCTGACAAAATAGCAGCCTGAACAGCTGCACCAGCAGCAACAGCCTCGTCAGGATTAACGGTTTTATTTGGTTTTTTGCATAGCCATTCTTCAATTAAATCAGAAATAGCAGGTACTCGTGTCGAGCCACCAACAAATACAACCTCGTTGATGTCGTCTGGGCCCATTTTAGCGTCTTTTAGGGCTTGTTCGACACATAGCTTGGTTTTCATCAACAAAGGGCGAATTGCGACCTCAAATTCAATTTTGCTAATAGATACATTTACATGAACAGGAGCATTATTTTCGAAAATGAAATAAGGAACATTTATTTCGGCTGTAGAGCTGGATGTCAAGCTTCTTTTGGCTTGCTCACATTGTTGCCACAACCTTGCTTTGGCAGTTGCATCTAAAATTGTTTCAAACTTGGGCAACTTTGACAAGACCAAATTAAAAACCATCTCATCAAAATCATCACCGCCTAATTGGGTGTCACCAGATGTTGACTTTACTTCAAAAACGCCTATCTCACTAATGGCAAGAATGGTAACATCAAATGTTCCGCCACCCAAGTCATAAACAAGAATAGTTTCATTGCGTCGATTATCTAAACCATAGGCAAGAGCTGCAGCAGTAGGCTCGTTAATAATTCTTAGAACTTCTAGACCAGCAAGCTCACCCGCAGTTTTAGTAGCCTGTCTTTGATTGTGATCAAAGTATGCAGGTACAGTAATGACAGCTTGTGTCACCTTTTTGCCAAGGGCAGTTTCACAATCTCTTTTGATTTTCTTCAGAATCTCACTTGAAATTTCTTCTGGAGACCATTCAATGCCACCAAAATCAAATCTCTTATTTGTTCCCATCCATCGCTTGACAGATCTGATTGTGTTGTCTGCGTTGGTGGCCTCTTGATCTGCTGCCGACTTCCCAATAATAATGCTTTTATCTTGCTTTATCGCAAAAACGGACGGGGTGGTTCTAAAACCTTCAGAATTAGCAATGATTTCAACATTGCCAGAGGGGCTGACATAAGCGGCACAAGAATTTGTAGTACCTAAATCAATTCCAATTGCAATTGATTCATCATTCATTTTTAACACCTATTTTGTTTTTATGTTTAGTTAAATTATACAAAAAAAAAGAAGCCAGAGATTATCTCTGGCTTATAGCTTATAATCATTTGAATAAAATCCGGGGCCCTTAAAAGCAATACCCACAGGGTAAATTTTCTTTTTAAGGTCACCGTCTTTACACTCGTGGCACTTTTTCAAAGGTTCTTCAGTAATCTTTTGTTCCTTATCAAATTCTAGGCCACAGCTCTTACAAATGTAAGTGTAAATTGGCATTCAATCCTCAATCTTCAGATGGTAAATCTATAGCTCCGGGAACTCTGCCTTCGTAAAGGCTTGCCAATGGATTGAATTTATCATCTGATAATTTTTTATTAATATTTTCGATTTCTTTCTGAGTAATCGGAGTGCGTTTTGCAGTCTTTTTTGGATCTTTTGGTAACTTATCCTTGTACTCATGCACCATTGATACAGATTGCACAATTGCAAAAGTATCTTTACATTTAGGGCACTTCATAATTGTATACACTTCAAGTTCATTTTTGGGATAATACCCTAAATGAGATTCACGATAAAAATTAGCCTTGCAGGTTCTATTGATACACTGCATAGGGGTGCCTACGATTGTCTGTTTAAACATTTTGACACTCCTCCATCACATGGAAAGAAAAACCACATACCTATTTCTTCAAATCTCTTAGATCAAAACCTGCCTCTGACTGATAAACACGCTTTCTCGCAAGAGAATGTTTTCGCATGTGCTTGTCTGAATCCATAAAATCAATAACTACAGCTTCTGATTTTCCACTATCTTTATGTGATCGAATAACTCTCCCAATAGTTTGCAAAACAGTTGCTGAAGCCTGTGTAGATCCAGCCATGATAAGAACGCTAATAGCCGGTGCATCGATTCCGGTGTTGAGCCATTGAGTTCCTATAAGTATTATATCGTTACTTTCACAAGAATTAAGCATTCTTCTTCGATAATCTTGCTCCTGATCGTCTGGATCGTCTTCTCCCTTATCACTTCCAGGAACAAAAACAGAGTTCTTGATCATTGCTTCTAAAATGTTGCCGTGCTCTACTCTGTCAACAATAATCATCACTGGTTTTCCAGCCTCTTGAAAGGCTTCAGCAAATTGCTTAATTCTATAATTTCTCTCCCAACATTTAGTAATGTGCTTTGTATAGGAATCTGCGTAATTGCTCACTTCTTCTGTGTGCTTGATAGGAATCATGTAAATTCTTGGTGGGACAAGAAACCCTCTATTAATTAAAAATGTCGGGCTGACTTCTATGAGTTTTCTTCCCATGCAACCCTCTAAACGAATTTCTTGATTATCTTCGCGCCAAGGCGTTGCTGATAAACCAAATCTGTAATAGGCCCTGGATGCATGGTTGGCCAATGTCTCAATAACAATAGCTGCAAGATGTGCTTCATCAACAATGATTGCCTGAGCATTTTTAAAAAGCTCTCTAATTTGTTTCTTATTTTCTATAGATTGCAATCTGTTATCTAAAGCACTTTTGGCTTTTTTGTAATTTGTTATTTCAACTTTAACAAAGTTGTTAAAGTTTTTATCAAAATCTTTTTCAAGAGAAATTAAAGTTTTTTCTAATATTTTAGATTCTTTAGGGTCAGATTTAGTAAGCTTGGCCTTTGTATGCTCTATGTTTAAACTTATTTCTGCTAAAAGTGTAGAGGCCTCTTCTTTTTTAGATTTTAAAGCCTTCTCAGCAATTTCAAATTCAGCCTTTAATTGGTCTAAAGTCTTTTTAGTGCCTTCACCAGCAAGCTCATCTATTTCTATTTTGTTTTTAGATTCACTAAATTTCTCATTAAAGGCTGCCAAGGCTGTTTGGTAAGTGCAAACATTGATACCGTTGGGTTCTATGTTATAAATTCCATCGCCCATCATGCCAATAGAGGCTTCTTTATCATCTATTTTAAGATACTTGGAAAACTCTTTTTGGGTCTGCTTTAGCAAAGATCTAGAAGGGACTGTGAAAATTACAGGGCCAACACCCATTTGTGCGATTAATTCACATGCTGTCATAGTTTTGCCAGCGCCTGTAGCCAATGCCAAAACGCCACGGGAAACTTTGATAGCCTTGTCTACAGCCTCTATTTGATAATCATAGAGTGATCTATTAAACTCACTAAATCTAGTCTCAACATTTAAATTTTTAATTGGCTTAATTCTGTTATCAATTAATTTAAATGAGACCCCTTGTAATTTAAGGGCGTTTAGAACAGAGCTTAAAAGGCCTGTTGGAAAAGTTTGGGTTCTCTTGTCGTAAAGAGTTATGATGCCATCCCACTGATGGCTTTTATAAGCAGCAGACCATTCAGCATTGGGGACCATGTAACCACAAGTCTCACGAAGCATGTTATGAAATGCATACTGATGCTCTTTATCAGGATGTAATTCACCGATAATTTGGCATTTGGTATTAGTAATGCTAATAGACACCATAATAATTAAATTATGGTGTCTATTTTAAGATAAAAATATTGAATTAAATTATAATCCAGCTCTTTTTAAAGCCTCGGCCAATTCTAATCTTAAGAGATCTGCCTTTGCTGGCTCATGTGCGATTAGGTTTGCAAAATTAGATTCAATGTCTTCGCGAGTTCTCTTGATTTCTGCTGCCTTTTCTGCAGAAGACTTTCTGCCTCTTCTGCCCATTGCTTCTACTTCAGGTTCAGATTCAGAAACTTCAGTTTCTACAACTTCTTCAACCTTGGTCTCGACAACTTCTACTACAGGCTCAGCCGCAGGTGCTTCAACTACTTCTTCGACAACTGGTTCTACAATTGGCTCCTTGGCCTTAGGAGCTTCTTTCTTTGGTCTTTCTGCCATTTTTATACCTTTTTATTTCTTAGATAAGATTTGTACTGCTATTTTATTTTTTTGACCACTAAGCGAGCTTATAGTCATTTGTGCTGCTTCTTCAACAGCAGCTTCTTCTTCTTTATTCAGCGGAGCTACAGAAGATGCTTTCATTTTAATTATTTTCATAAATTCATCAAGCATTTCCTGGTCTGTAAAATCACCATCTTTAATGGCGTTTAGACCATCGAGCCAAATATCGAAAATCAAAGAGCCCTTATCACCTAGTCTATTCCCTAATAAGCTTTTGACTTTTAAAAGAGAAGATTCTACAGAATCAATCTGTTTTTGTCTACCAGCCAAATAACTAAAAGATAGAACTGTTCCCAAGGCAAACAAAATCCACCAACCATAAATAGATAAATAGTATTCTATTAGATGCTTGATAGTATTTAACATGTTAGCACTTTACAGCGACGACATCGTCATCATCGTCGTCAACTAATGCGTCAGGAATATCAACCTTCTCAAGGCTTGCATGAACATTCCTGTGGCAAAATGGGCAATTATTATTGGCCCCTAAATTTACCTTAAAAATTACATGGGAGCAAGCTTTGCAAACTACAACACCATTTGTGTCATTGTTTTGCTCTGCTACGTTTTCAATGCGGCCAGTGGCCCTTCTAATCATAGACATTTTTTATTTCCTTTTCCTATTGGGCTATTTTATTTTATTTACCAATTAAGGACAGATACTGCTTTAGTGCAGCTTCCTGTTCTAAACTCAGATCAGCTGGAATCTTATGATTTATCTCAATGATAAAATCCGAACGCTGTGTAGCGTTGACATAAAATCCCTTGCCTCTGAATTTTAATTTTTGCCCAGACTTCGCAGCCTTGGGCACCTTAATTAATATTTCTGTATTTTCCAGGGTATTAACCTTCTTTTCTGCACCAAGCATAGCCTCAACAGGATCTACATCAAGAGTGATGCAACAACACATGCTGTCATCAATCTTAAAATAATCATCGTGCTTTAATTTGCAAATAATGACCAAGGGGCCAGGTTGTTGATCTGGATCTTCTTGTGAACCGGAACCCTGCAAAATAAATTGCTTGTGCAAACAGCCCAATGGGAAGTTTAATTCGGATTCTTTCTTTTCCTTTTTGACCCCAAATCCTTGACAAGTATTGCACACAACCTTGTGCAAGAAACCTCTAGTTCTACATCTCTTACAGGGGCCAAAATCTTGTTGCATGTTAAACATGCCATCATTCCAGATTTTAATAATTCGGCCAAGGCCTTGGCAGTCAGGACAAACATTCGGGACTTGTCCATCAGATGCTCCGCCTTCGCCATTACAGTCAGAACAATAAACTACTCGCTCATAATTTACAGACTTTGTAAAAGGCTTCATGCTCTCAAATGGGCTGATTTCGACAACTATCTGTACTGCAGTATTGGGCTCTTTATGAATGTGTCTTTGTTGACGCATCTGAGAAAAGTAATTGTCTTTATTGTCATAGTCAGATCTTTTTCTTGAATCTGACAAAGTTTCATAAGCTTCAGTTATTTTTTTAAACTTTTCTTCTGCGCCAGTGGCTTTGTTTACATCTGGATGAAATTCTTTTGCAAGTTTCCTATAGGCGCTTTTAATTTCATCGGGTGTAGCATTTTTAGAAACACCCAGAACAGAATAAAAATCAGACATAATTCGAATTACCTCGTTTCAATCCACACCCTTCTAAAGAGATGGTGAAACTATATTATACTATTTTTGTATAGATTGAAGTAATTTTTGAATTTTATTAGAGGGACAAATTGCTCTTTCGCCGATACCTATGTCAGCATGTTGTCCGGTTACACCCATGATACTTCCGTAGACCAAGCCATCAGTTCCTATAGTCATACCACCGCTTGAGCCCTGTAAGATGTCAGCATCAATAAAAATTATATCATTCCAAGCTTGGCTTGGGGCACTCTGTCCCATGGATTGGTGTACATTTGAAATTCTACCAACTGTAGCTGTATCATGCCAGCCTTCTGGAGAACTTATCACAGCAACAATTTCTCCCAATTGGGCCTTGTTGCTGTCTGCCAAATTAGCAGCAGGAATAGTTTTTGCAATTTGTGCATTGTAAATTATTCCAGAATCAATATTTGGATCAGAAATAATAAACTGCATAGGAAACAAAACCTTGCCATCAAATGTTGCAGAAATTTCAGCACCGGAGCCCTGAAGTTCTGATGGAACTACGTGACCAGCTGTGGCGACATAGCCGTTGCCTAAGTGGAAACCACTACCTGTCCATTGTTTTCTGCCAGATTTAACGAAAATGGTGCACGAAGATTGTAAAGATTTTTGGATAATATCAAAAATAGGATCCTCAATCTTTTGGGGCTGGGCTTGATTAGGTTCGGGTGTGGCTGATGGAGCCTCCTGCGCTAATCTTAACCGCCATTCAAGTGAATTAATATCTAATTTAAACATAATTTATCGCCCAATAATCTTCGCTTTGATGTTTTTAGTTGGCACAGGGCCAAAAGTTCTAGAATCTTCTGATTCTCCCTCATTATCACCAAGCACATAAACATATTCTTTAGGAATTTCTAAAACAAATGCGTGTATGCCATATTTAGCCAAAGTTTTTATTTCTCTATCTATGTCAGGCAAGGCTGGCATAGGTGAAAATTTTCTCTCGCCCAAGTCTGCACAAACTAATTTTTGCCCAGTGGTATAAGCTATTCTCTTTATTATAAATTCCGAATTTTGCTCAACGACCACTACATCGCCAACTTGAAAATTTCTATCTAAAGAATTGGCTAAAACAATACTATTAGCATGAAGTGTAGGCTCCATTGAGGTGCCCACAACTTTAGTTATAAAAAATGGTCTAAAATATAAAAAAATCAAAGCTAAAATTAAAATAAAGATTTGAATTCCAGTTTTAATTATTTTTTTTTGAGTCTTTTTTATCATTAACCAAGCCTTCAGCAATTTTTAAAGCTTTTTCCAAATCTTTTTCTTTGCCAACTTCTTCTCGATTTTTTCTTATCAAATAGATTGTAACTGGAACATTTTTACTATTTAATTCACTGCTTTTATAAACGTCAAAATCAGTATTCCGCAGTAGCCACACATTTTCAGGCACAATTTCAAACCAAACCTCATTAATTAGAGGTTTGGTTTCTTGTTTCTTTTTCTTAGCTGTTTTGTACCACATAGCTTTTTAAATGTTATTGCAGTCTCTTGGGATACCAAAACCAAAGTTACCCTCTTTGCCAGTGACAACTTTTCCTTTAGGATCGCACAATCTATCTAACTCTCTATACATATCTTGTAAAGTTTTTAATTCTGGAAGCGAAGAATCATTTCTATGCTTCGCCAAAATTAATGCACATAAACCGGCTACGAAAGGTGATGCCTGACTTGTGCCTCTTAAAATTGCATATTGGTTGTTTAAGTATGTACTATAAATGTTGTCACCAGGAGCAATTACACTAATCTGAGGACCCAAAGAAGAGAAGTTAGTAAGATTACCATTCTGATCTATTGCACCTACTGCTATAACTTCTGGATATCTTGCAGGCCAGTTTACAGCACCAGAGTCATTTCCAGCTGCTGCAATAATAAAGATGCCTTGGTTTGCAGCATCAATAATTGCTTGATGAAAAGATTGTGGTGGCTCTATTGGAGAACCAAGGCTCATGTTGATAATGTCAACACCCTCTGCCATGGCAGCTCGAATTCCTTGTTCAATGTTTGAGTATCCACCATGTCCGCCATTGTCAAGCACCTTGATTGCTACAATTTTTGATTCTGGAGCTACACCCAAAATTCCAAAATCATTATCGCATGCTGCAACAATACCCGCCACATGGGTGCCATGACCCTGAAGGTCATTTGCATCACCGTCGCCAGAACAATCTATGGCTTTGATTAAATTAGGATTGAGGTCATTATGATTTGGGGCCCCTGTGTCTAGAATTGCAACAGTAATCCCTGAACCTTTTGTTACCTTATGTGCAGCAGGAATGTTTGCTTGCATTAAACCCCAGTCAGTGCTTTGAGAAAGCTGAGTAAAGGGCTTGAAGATTGGAATCAAATCATCTTCAGGCAAAAATTTAATATTATCTTCTGACATTCTATTTTCTCCTATTATTGCAATTCGGTTTGCACATCATAATTAAAACTAACATGAATCTGCGGATGGCGCTTCAGCAATATTGTGTAAACATCACCTGGTTTATTATATTCGTAACCTATGATTGTTTGTATGTCTCCAGATGCCTGATAATCTGCTATAAGTTTCGTGACGATATCACCTTGATTTTGGTAGGACACATTTGCCACTAAGCCTTTTGCCCAATAGCGACCCCCAAAATATTTAGTGGTGAAATATCTAAATGGAAACATATTATGTTAAATCCCTAGTTACAGCAGTTCTATTGCCATAAGAATCCACTGTGGCAACTATTCTGTTCTTGGAATCATTAATGTCTCTGATGGTTATTGTATTAGTTGCAGCTCCAGAGACCTTACCCGCAGATGCAGCAACAATAAGCTTAAGAGCTTCTCTTAATGTCAAATCTGTTTCAATGCTATCTGCAAGATCTAAAAGTGCGTTTGCCGCATCATCTTCCCCTGTTGCACTTAACTGAACTCCACCCGTTGAAGAAACTGCAGTTAGATAAGAAACTGTCAACATTCTGCTTACTGGAACATGGTTATCTGCTGCAGACTTTGCATATTCTAAGCAAACCTCTCCATTTGTCCAAGGTGAAGTTGGTAGTGCTATAGTCCAGTGTCCATCAGCCTGATGAGTCATTGCATTTGCTGTCTCACTTGCTTGCCAAGTAGCGTCAGAATTTCTCCACCATTTACCAGCGTTTGCGCCCGAGATATTCTTTAAATACCAGTTAACTGTGCCGCTAGTCAAGCCAGAACCACTTGTCTTGTCAATAATTGTAAAAGCCCTTGGTAGAGTACTACCTGCGCCCTGTGTTCTAAATTCACTCATAATGCAACTCCGTATGCGTTTTGTAACATTGTGTAATAAAGCCAAGGCGAAGCAAGTGGAAAAGCCTTGCCCAAACTAAATCTGTTCAATGTCGTAGGGTAATCAGACCTAGCCTCATTATAAATTCTTTGAGGATAATTTGTGCCGAGAGCTATGTTGTAAATGCTTATGTCGTCAATGTAGCCTTGAAAATATTGGTGTGTAGAAGAAGATGTCACCATTTCTCCAATTAAAATACTCTGAGACCCACTGCTTATGTCCAAAATACTAGCAGAAGTTCCACTTGCCACTAATTTTCCATTTACATAAAGATAAGAATTTATTCCTTGTCTTACAACAACAAAATGGTACCAAGTATTGGCTGAAATAGTAGAATCCGATGATGAAAATTCACTTCCAGTAGATACACTCTGTTGTATTTTAAAAATTATAGCACCATTTGTGTTTATGTCTACGCTAAAGCCTTTACTGGAAGCTGATTCATATCTTGAGATAACAGTCTGTCTTCCATTTGAGTTAGTATTATTTAAAGTTTCTAAATTAAACCAACCAGAAATACTAAAATTATTAGTACCAAATTGAAAACTTACAGAATCTGCGATTGAAACATAATCGCCATTACCACTTAATCTAATATTTCCAAAAGAGCTTTCACGACTACTAGATACCCAGCCATAAGAACTAGAGGGTATATTTGTCAATGTGCCATTATTTAATTCAAAAAGATCATAAAAAAATTTACCACCTGAAGTATTTGGCAAGCTTAACCACCAGGCTATTTTATTTTGATTTAAAACTGCCTGGCTGTTAACAATGTTATCATACTGTAATAAAAGTGGTGAAATATAATACATTCTTTATACGCTTTGCAAGGTCAAAGGTCTGATTTTTAAAGTGTGCCCAGAGGAAGTGAAAGCCTGACCTGTTCCATCATTTCTAACAAGTGGCTTAAAAGTGCCTGGAGGCAAAACACAGGTTTTAATGATTCTTTGCGCCAAGCTTGTAGATCTAACAGGTAATACTATATCTGGATTTCTTGGTGGAGTGATCGTAGAACCACCATCTTCATAATTCGAACCATCTACTTCACGCAAAAACCAAATACTCACACTAGTGTTTGCTGTTGGAGTTGATGCAAAAGTTACATACAATTCTACCTCAGCCAAAGCATATTCTGCTGTTGTTAAAGAGACAGCAGAACCCTTAACAACATTAGCATTGTTAGCTAAAGAGTTTAACTCGGTAGACATTACGGTGTCTATAGTGCCCCTAGACCATTTTTGTGTTGTTGCCATTATACTCCACCCTCATTTAAAGATTCACTAACTTCATCAACTTTAACAAAAGAACCAAATAGTTTCTCGGACCTTGCTCCTTGTCTCGTTATTATTAAGTCTTTGTCTTGTTGGGTTAATACAGAATCATCCATCATTTGGTCTAAAAGTGTAATAAAATTTGGATCTTCTGTATTAATGTTATCTGAATTAGCAACCAATCTGTCAAAAACAGAAAGCCAAAAAGATGCCTGAGAATCGCCAAGGTGTGCCAATTGCATAATTCTAAAAACAATTGGTGCGGTGATGTCTAAAAACAAATCTTTGCTAATCCTGCCACGGGAAACAACATGATCAGAATCTTGCCTTACTTCGTTGAGCATGGAAGTGATAGTAAAATCATTTCTAATTGCCAAAAACGAAGAATAACCCAAATTGATAGGATCATTCTCAATTTCTTGCCTTAATAAACTTAAATCAATAGCCATTTTTATTTTATCCTAAATCTACTGCACTAACAGTTAATTGCGCTTGGTAAACACCAGTTGGATCAGTTGAACTTACTACTTGTCTTACCCAAAATCTAAAAAAGCCTGTAGCTTCTGACAATGTTATACTAGATCCGCCAGAATTACTGCCAGACAAATAAAGCTCAGACCTGCCAGCTATAGGGGTCAAATAATAATTAATACCTGTCGCGTTTGTCGCTAATGAAATAGATGCCACAGTTATTGATTGACCACTTGTAATTGTAATGCTCGTTGTTGGGCTGACCAAGGTTTCACCATTTGCATTAAAAAAAGAATAAGCTACTTTATACGTACCAGCTGCAAGATTAGATGCGTCTGAACTAGCCGATAAAGAGGGGCCTGACGAAGGATTTGTAACGTCTACGCTTGTATTTACTGTTGGTTCAGATTGGCTAGGCTCTAATTCTCCAGAATGAACAAGAACATTATTGCCTGATGTACCATACGTACCAGGGATGCCACGTAAATCAGGTGCTATTTGCATGTTACTTACAAAGTCAGAGCCATGAACTCCAGTGCCAGCCGTTGGCTGAATATAAACATCCAACATGGTAGTAGTACCAGTATTCAACCCGTAGCCAGCTACCCCAGAAGAAGTAACTGTGCCACTAACTGGAACAGTTGTGGTTGGTAAAATGATTGACTGAACCCAAGAACTATTTGATAAATCCTGTGTCAATGCAGAGTTCTTGTAAAGCGTTATGATTCCTGACATTTATGACCACCTGTAATAAGATCTTATTTTAACTATTTATATAATTGAAATCAAGATTCCTATGTCATTAAGATGGTTGAACTCCAAACAGGAACTCCATAACGTACACCATTGTAAGGCGTTGCCTTAAAAATGTAAACTTCATTTTTCTTTGTTGAATTTGCAGGAACAGTTTTGCCAACAAATTTTACAACATTAGGGTTGTCTTGTAAATACCACTGAACCAGAGTTTCATCAGGTGTGTTATCAGCATTTCCAGGATTTCTATAAACATATCTAGCTGTTAATTCATCTTTAATTGACGCGGAAGCTAATCCAGTTGTTGAATCTACAGATAAACTTGGAGAAGAAATGAACACAGCTTCTGACATCTCTGATAATGTAGTGGCAACTCCACCACTATTACTTTGTGATAAATAAACAACACTACTTCCAGGCACTAAAGAAACATAATAGTTAACACCTGTTGCATTTGTTGTCAACGTAATAGCATTAACAACAATAGATTGCCCAGCAGTTATTGTTAAGGTTGCCAAGTTACTTATAACTGTTTCACCACTATTATTTTTAAAAGAATAAGCAACCTTGTATGTGCCAGCAGCAAAATTACTCGTAACACTACTGGAAGCAGAAACTGTTGGGGCTGTTACAGGAGGCGCGATAACAGGACTAGACGTATTAGTAGTCACTGGTTTATTTAATGATAAAATATAAGGGGGCTCATCATTATCAAGAGTAACCACTTGTGTTGCCACTTTTGAACCAATTTTATAGCCATCAGAAGGTATGACTTCTACAAAAATTTTATCAGCATTCCCAAAAACTGTGCCTGTGCCAACATCAGACTTCTTTTCTGTCACCCTGTTGTTATAATCAGTTAAAAGGATGTATGTTTGGCCATTGTATGTTTGTGTTGTTTGGCCAACTGTGCTTTGGCCAGATCTGTATCTCCACCATTTAATTTGAGTATTGCTTTCGCTGGCCCCTTCATTTGAGTTAAATTTATAACTAACGGTAAGCCTCTCATAGATCGTTGGATTAATAATAGAACCAACAGAGTCTAAATGTATTGGTTGCAACTTAACATCAGTAGCATAAGGAGCTGTTGTATTTTCAAATTCTCCTAACAGCTGTGGATTATCTAACGCACTATAAAATAGTGTAAAATTTTTAATGTCTAGAGGAATCGCATTCCCAAAAGAATCTACCGTTGGGTCAAAGTTTCTAATTTCAACACCAACTTTATAAACTCCAGAATGCTCTACAAACACAGATACTGTATCAGTTAATTCTCTCTCTTTATGAAAAGTAATAGTTCCATCGTCTGGGCTTGACCAATAACCGCCTCTAAAAATCTCCTGATTTACAAGAACAACAATAGATGCATCCTGTGGCCATCTGCCGTTGGACAAATAATAAGTTTTGTAATCTAATGTGGATGTTGTTTCACCCCTTGTGGTATAAAGCCCAGGAGGTGTCGTTATAGTCACCTTAATTGTTGTTCCAGATTGGCTTGTAGAAAAAGTTATTAAACCTAAATTATTATTATAAATATAGGCAGTTGGAGGCACGATTACTTCTAGGCCTACTCCTATTTGTTGATAAACTGTAACTACATCTGTAGTAGCCCAAGTTTTTATCGTAACATAAGTGGCATCGGTGTAAACATAATATTGCTTGCCTTCTGAGTCTGTTCTGGTTGGCAATCTATCGACAACTACTTCCTTGGTGAACAGAACGCCTTGTTGTCTATTTGGCAAAGCGCTTTTTCGAGTTGTATGTACTGGAGCAAAATCAGCAAAATCTGTAGACTCTCCTCTACAAATGCCCCATGTTGCCCTTGCTGTTTCTGGCAAAAATTGAGTTGCTGTAAGAAGTGTCTCAAACATCATGCCATCAACTGGCTGTGAAGGTGTAAAGAGGTACTGAATAGATGGGCTTACAATTGTATGGGTTAATGATGTAACAAATGGTTTATCTGGAGCAGATCCAGTCCAGCCATCTTTTAAAGTTATCTGATACTCAAGGACTAAAACTTCTTCTTTAATAATAAATGGAACTGCTGTTTCAATAGTTGCCCAAGGTGTAAAATTCAATCTGTCAAAAGACCATCTGGCCTTAACAACACAGGACTTTCCATTGATGTTAGGGGTAGAAGGAGAATAAACTGCATCAATTTGACTAATCCATGTTGGATCATCATAATCAAATGTTTTACTCCATGTGGCAGTAAATAAAGAATTAGTTCCATTGTGCAACAAAGAAGTTGTGGCATCGCCCCAATCGTTACCAGCTGCAATATGAAAATGCCTTCCAAGACTTTCAGAAGACATAGTTCTTAAATATGTTTCGTTGTGCGAAGATCCCATGCCAAAAGTAAATACAGGGGCCCCTGTATCATTCCAAGCACCCTGTGCCGCTTGAATAGATTGACTCAAAGAATCAGAGCTTGAATTATCACCATCTGCTATTATCATAGCCATTGGCGTAAATGAATTCGCCCATCTATTGACAACAAATTCAGAAACATCACTGTAAAAACAAATTGTATCAGCTGTCTTATTACCGCCGCTTACATCTCCCCAAGCACTTCTGGTTACAGAGGGCAAAGACTCCCAATAATCTATAATGTCATTAAGTCTTAAGCATTCTATTTCTTGTAAATACAAAACTAATTCATTGACTCTTGTGGTATTATTCAAATCATCGTCTGGTTTAATAAATGCATCTAATACACTTTGATAATTCAAGCCATTGATAACAAGTGGAGCTGTTCCTAGAAGTGTTGATGTAAGCCCTCTTTGGAAAAGTGATGCAGAGAATGTGCTAATGTCTGTTGATGAATTTGTGTATCCAGAAGATCTATTAATTTCTGAAGAACTATAAATCCAAAAATCTAAATAAGAAACAGAATAAGGCGATGACCCACCCGGCAATGTTACTATTGCCGTTCTGCTAAAAATATCACTTATAAATGTTGGTAAAGTCTCTTTTAGAGAATAAGATACAGTTGATGGATCGCTCCAAGACATAGACACAGTATCGTCGACCAGCATTGCAACTAAAAATTTTGCATCTGTAGTAATTTTGCCATTATCATCAATTATCGCACCACGATAAGACCCAGAAGCAAAATCAGCATCTACTTCTACATAGGTAGGTGTAACAGGCGTGTCAAAATAGGCCTTAAAGAAGAAATCCTCGGATGAACTAGCCGTCCAGTTGCTTCCTGAGTATCTTATTAATTTTCCGTCTGAATATGGCATTAAAATTCACCTGTTTATAAATTGGATTTAAACCATTTAATAATGTTAGTTGGAGATGGCCCAGTAATTGGATTCTCACTGCTGTCAAGTTCCCTTGCAACTAGCGCGTATGTCGTTGTGGTTGTAAGACCAGTAACATTAATTATAAATGATTTAAAGCCAGGATATTCTATTTCTGAAGCAATTAATTTTTCGGGCAGAGTGTACTGCAAAGTATCGTTATACACTCTAAAGTCTCCGATTCTTGCTACTCTGGTTGGAGGTGTGTCGAGATTGGTATCAACACTGTCTTTAAGGGCTATTCTCCAATACTGATGACTTGCTAAGTTGGCAGAAGTATTAAGAGATGGTGGTGAAGCTGCTCCACCCGCTGGCCCAACACCCTTGTCAAGATAAACAGTTGTAGTTGAATTACCAAGATAAACCTCAGAACCGCCAACTCTACCATAAATATTGTAAGAAATAGCTCCAGCAACTGCTGACCATTGAATAATATTATAATTTGAAGTATCCAATGTGGAATTTAAGCCAGATCTTGTTACCGTTGTAGAAGTGGTTTCACCCAAGTAACTTACAGCAGTAACCTTATAAGAATAAGAGCTAAGTCCATCTATTGTACCAATGCCATTAAGGGTTAGGTTCGTTGGAGGGTCTAGGGCAGTATCAAATAACTTCCACGTTACATCTTCCCATTTACCAGCTCCTCCATGTATTGGAGCTATAAACTCATGGACCAGAGTCCAATCTGTTCCATTATCTGAATATTCAAAAATAAATGTAGGATTTTGCGTGTAATAAACTTGTGCAGTCATTTGATCTACATTTTTACTCGATGTCAGATTGTAAATAGCTGTGATGCCTGCGTATGCCAATGGATCGCCCACTAATGTATTTGTAGACTCTTCATAAGTCTTCTTGTCATTGAGGTAATTGTCAGTTAAATTCTTAGTATCCGAACCAGAATTATTTCTATAGTCTGGCCCCCAAATTAATGTATTGGTAGACAAATTAGTGATTACCAATGGAGAAGATAAGTTTGGCAAATATTCCCCGCCCGATAACACGGTGTTATAAATACCTACTGTCAAAACATTATCAAGTGATGGGTCTGATGAATCAACATCATCTCTGCCAAGATACAAAGATACTTTATTTAAGGTACTTGATTTTGGCTTAAATGTCTGGGATAAGTAACCGTTTGTAAAATATTCACCAGAATCTACGCTACTTCTAAAGCTGACACAAGGGTCGCCTTCTTCAGGTAATTCATCAGTTTTATACCATGAATCTCCCTCGTCGTTGGAGTACCAAAGGCCCTGATCTGTTGCAACAAGTAGACAATCCCCACCCAGAGACTTGATGTCATTGATTGCCAAATCTTGGCCATTTATTCTTTCACATCTTTCAAAGGTTCTTGCATCATCAAAGCTACGATAAACACCCTTGTCTGTTCCAACAAAAATCTTATAGATAAATTTATCTTCACCAATTAATTCACTGGCTGTAGCATAGCATGTACAGGAAAAGCCTTCAAGGTTGTGGTTTGCAACTACAAAGTCTCCTGAAGAAGAATCATTTGGGTCACACCAGCGCCAATTGATAACGGTAAATACACCATTGGAAGACAAAATAATAATTGGCACTGGCGGCTGATTATTTTTTGTGGGTTTCAGGCTATTAAAGACCTTATAGTATTTAACACTTACCTGTTGAGTGCCACCATCAGGCAAATTTATAGTTACTACGTTTGGATTGGCCCCAAACATTTCTCTTCCAGATAACAGTGACGAGTAATCACCACTTCTGGCCCCATCACAAACCCCATAGAGGCCATTATTGGTACACAAGAACAAAACGTCTACAAGAGTTTGTTTTTGTCCACCTTGACCATCATCGACAAGTCGATAAAATTTATTCTTGTATAGTCCGTAAACATTCTTTTCATCTACAGCATCAAAGTGGTCAGAGATAAATGAGCCATCTGATTTTTGTCGAACAAAAGAAAGACCATCGTTTTTGCCATAAGCTATGAATGTATAATTGGTGCCCCAAGGTCCTGTGGCGTGATCAAATGTCGCCTGTGGGAATGTTGGATTCAAAGACCAAGATAAATCATTTTGTTGCTCAAAAAGCCCAATGTCTGTCCCAGCCATCAATAAAGCACTGCCGTCTTGAGGCTTTATAAAATAAACCTTTCCAGCATTATCTAAAGCAGTTTCTTTTGTCCACAAGTCGCTAGAATCTGAATAAATCCAAATGCCCTTATCAGTTCCAATTCTTAAATTATTACCAGAGTATGAAGGATTGTAAATGTAATAAAAAGATCTTGGAGGAGCAGCAGAATTGGTTTCTGATGGAACTAGGCCCACATAATAAGAAGATGAAGAGCCTCTTACGTCTGGTGGAGTGACTGAAAAATCATAAAACAATGAATTAACGGGGCCTCTTTTTGCAAATTCAGCATAAACAGGAACCGGTTCTGAGAAAAAGTTTGTGAATAACTTAGGAAAAATCAAATTATCACTTAAATCTTTTGCAGTCATGGCTGCTAAACTTAATTGAGATAAATTAGCCCCAGCAATAGAATTAAAATGATAATGATGATTTGCTTGAGCAAGTGTAATTTGATCTTCTATACCAGGTACAGAACCCGCTGCCACAGCGTAAACTTCTGTATTGGTCGCAGGCAATGTTAAAGAGGTCGACGATCTTGCGCTTAGTAAGAAGATTTCTCTAATGCCAGTTTGTGAATTTACAGAAACTTTAACTGGTGTGCGTTCATAAACTGCGCCAGCAGTCCAAACCAAATCTAACAAAGTTGTGTTCAGTGGGATAGAACTTGGCTCTGAAACAAAAATTTGAGTATTACTTGGAGCTGCTGAAATTAAATCTGACGCAAGACTGGTCAATAAAACTCCTCTTACAAGGGAATTTGATTGCTCCGAATGTGGTGTAACGCCTGTATTTTTGATATATTTATTTAATTTAATTATCGTAATCTTGACAACATCAGTAGATGTCAAATTTGCCAAGAAAATAATCTGGCCCGTTGTAGGATAAACGGTATAGGGCTTGGTTGTAGCTACATCATTGACGTAAATAAAGACCTGTGCATCAGAATCCCAAGCGTCTGTATAGAATGTTGTAAAATCATTCTCATAAAGGAAACTTTGGCCAACTTCGACAGCAGTATCAAATTCTATAAACTGATATGCTTCGTTTAAGTAATAACTTGTATTGTCAACCAAGCCCTCTAGTGTAGTTCCATCTGAGGAAATCGCTAACAAAGATTCAGAATAAACATTTGGTGGATTAATGGCTAAAAATTTAGTAGATAGTCTTTTCCAGTTTATGTTTGTTACTTTTCTATCATCTTCCAAAACTTCAACTATTGTATTTGCTATAGAAAAAACTGAAGTTCTAGTTGGAGAACTGACGATGTCAATTGAATAAATTTCTATGTCATTGACTACACTAACATTGACATCAATCTCCAATTCTACAGAATCAGTTGTGGATGTCAAAACAACCTTGGTATAGCCAAATAATTTACTAGGTTCTGTAACAATGAGAATAGTGTCTGCTGTATTTAATTGAGCGCCCAAACTTAACGTCAATAAACTATCGGGATTAGTACTATAAAATAGACCTTCTGTAGTTGCGGTATACAAATAAGATGAACTAGAAGGATTGAAAAAGACTGACTTAATTGCTGGTAGGTCTTCGTCCCAATTACCCTTGTAAATGTAGGGGTAGTCCCAAGCATAATCTTGACCAATGATTTTTCTATCTGTTATAAGCCATGTATTTGATGTACTGCTAACAACATATTTATTAGTACCAATTCTTTCCAACGCATCAACAAATGGATAATCTGCATCGGGTAAAACAATAGGATTTATTAAAATTTCTGTGAAATTTATTAAATCTACACCTAAGTTAATAGATGAGTTTTGAGGATCGCTCTGTTCAGTATAGAATAAAGCCCAGACGCTTCTTATCCAGTTAATACCTGCAGTTATTTGAACCCATGTTGAAGTTGTCAAAGTGTCTGACGACCTACTCCAAGATCCGTTTGATCCAGTGCCTGCACTAGTTACAGAATAAATACCATTTTGCTTTTGATCTATTTGGCCTTTAACTAAAATTTTATTACCATTACTAAGCGTTAAGCCATCTACAATTAATGGTGCTGCATTGAGATTTATATTACTTGTGGTAACAGCAAGGCAGTCAATTTTATTTGCTAAAGAAAATCTAGTGGTGCTATAATCTGACAATGGATGTAGCCACTCAGATGTGTAAGAATTAGTGCCTCTAGTTTCGATTCTTCGAGCAGTATGAGTAATATTTACCTTTGTATCTGTAAACCAAAGTAAACTATTTGTTGATGTTCCTCTTATCCACAGGAATCCTTTTGGAATTTCAGTAGACACCAATCTTGTTGAGACATAAGCAGCACTATCAGAGGCTACAGAAAAACCCTTATCAGAGCCAATGTAAATAGTTCTATCATAAGAATAAGTTGTGCTGCCTTCTACTGTATTTACTCGCTGAGTAACTACTTCTGCAAGAGCATAAATTTTCTTGTCACCTGTCACATTGGACCAAGCATCTGACCAAGCCCAGTCTGAATCTGATTGATTTTCTTGTATTACAGCTGTAAATAGACCAATGTTGGTTCCAAGGTACAAAAGTGTGTACCATTTATACTTTATAAGGCCATTTTCTTCATAAGATTCTATCTGGGTACTTGCCAAAAATGCAGTTGCGACAATAGAAGAGCTTGTAGCTCCTATTACTGGCATTTTTAATTTTTGCCATGTGACACCTTTGTCATAAGACTTATAGACTCGTCCCTCTTTTGTTAAAACATAAATGGTTTCAAATCTATTAGAAGACACATTTACTTCGCTGGCTCTCATTATGTCATCTACGACAGAGATAATTTCACCATTGTCAGGATTCCAAGAAGAATCAAGGTTTGTGTTGGCAAGGCTAGTACCTTGCATCAGGCCCCTTTTTGTTCCAAAATAAAATGTTCCAGACTTGTTGACAGATGTCGCAATTCTTAAAATTTCAGTATTAAATTGTAAATCTTGTGTTGTGTCTTCTGGATAAAACTTTTTATGATTGCCAGCAGAGAACAGTTTTTTGGTTGGTCTTAAAAGAGCGCTTTCGAAATATCGAACTTGCCCAACGTGATCCATAGGAGAAATTCTTCTAGGATCTAATTGGTTTTTAGTAAATAATGAGCCATTAACATCTTTTAATCTTGTTCCTGGCAACAATCCAGTAATTTCTCTGCCAACCTTCTCAAGTATAACATACAAATTCAATGTTGAATCTGTCAAAACTGGATCAAAAGCAATCGTGCCCTGTCCAGGAACTAAGGTATAAAGATCTGAAGAGACAACAACATCATTTAAATAAACAATTGGCTCTAAATATTCTCCAGAGTCCCATGTTTGTGTTAAAAATATTAAATTATCTGTTACAAATGAGCCCTGCTTTATTGTTAATTTAATTTGTGGCGATAATGGCAAAATAATCTGAATAACAGAGTCTGCAGTTAATGAATTTTTTAAGTAAATGCGGCCAGTGGCAGGGTCTAATGTGTAGGCACTTGTTGAAAGAACGGTGTTGTTTAATCTGACTTCTGGGAAACCATAATTTCCGGGCACCCAGCTAGAGACTCTGCTTCCATTTTCATCATAGGTCAAAAAGATAGTAGATCCAATAGGCCCTCTTGCAAAAAGTGTTCTTGTTGTTGAAAGATTAATCTTGCTGGGATGATCATTGCCACCAAGGTGAACGTGTTTATAAAAACCTCGGCGAAGAGCAGCCTCAAATGCACCTTCCAAATTCTGCAAAGCATTTCTGCGGTCATCATACTCTACATAATCAACATAGACGTTAAACAAACCACCAGTTTTTGTATTAACTTGAACATTTGCAAGATAAGTTGCCAAGTGATAACTGTCATAATTGTAATCTGGATCAGAAGGACTAACTATTAAAGCTTTGCCTTCTGTTGCCAAACACGGACTGCTAGAAGCCCAAACATAATAAACATTTGATGAATAATATCTAAAATAAACAGTTTCTTCTGTGTAAGCCTTATAAAGGCCAACTATTCCTTCACCAGGGGTGACTCTAACACATTGTTCAAATGCATTTTGGAAATTTACAGCAGTGGAACCCAAGGTAAAAGTAGAGTTAATGTCTAGTGTCCAAATGGTCTTGCCATTGGTGTCACCAGATAGTGACCAATAACAATAAAAAGCGGCCTTAGATGCTAAAAATTCACTTCCAGAATTTAAATTTGAATGTCGGGTTAATACCCAATTTTGACTGCCAGACCCTTGGTCAGTTACCGTATAAACACCATTTTGGTATGAGGTACTTTGATCTTTTACAATTACATGATTGCCATTTGAAAGTGTAACACCATCGATCGAAAGCCTGGTCTGTGTACCACTATTAGTCAAGGTGCCTGCGCCATTATTATAATTTGCAGTAAGGTTACCAATGGTAGCGGCTGAACAACTTATCACAGGTTGCATGTTCATCGAAGTGATTCTGCGACCTAAGTAAGAGTCTAAACTGCTGAGAGCGGCGTCAAATAAAGCTATTTGTTCATTTCTAATAGTTGTATTTAATGATTCAGAATAGCTGGGATCAGACACCATCTTAGTGACGTCCCAGCCTGTCCGAACACCGACACCAATAAATCCATAAAGGCCCCCAAATTGATTATCACTGGTGACCATATTGTTCTCATCGTTATAAGGGTAAACTATGTCGCCTCTCTCGTGAGTATAAAATTGATAAATTGGTGTTATTTTTGCCATTTTTAGTAAATCTTAATGAAGCCCTGTATTACTTTAAAAGGTCTGTCTCTTCTTGCAACAGCCCCGCCATTTGTATTATCTGTATCTGAAGTATTAAATTCTATTGTTTTAACACTATCTGAATCTATAGAATCTACAATACCCACATGATCTGGTAAAGAATCAGAATCAAACTGAAATAATACAATGTATCCTGGTTTTACCAAAGCTCTATTTTTTGCATTGTTGACCAAATATCTACCTTGGTTTATTGCCACATCTCTCATCTGGTAGCATGAAGGACTTGGTAAAAAGAATCTATTTTTTATAGTTAACAAAACAGTTCTGAAAACCCTCAGTGCATTATTTGCATTATACTTTATGCCAGACAAATTACAAAAAGCTTTGGCAGCTGCAAAGCTCAAGCCAGCAGCACAGTATGGCATCCACTTTCTACCATCTTTTACTCCTAAATTAAATAGGGCCAAAAATCTGCCAATCTGCTCAATGTTGTTTGCGCGATCCATACCAACATATTCTTTTGTTGTACTTAATAGTTCCATGGCAAATGCCTTATTATCAAAGGCTGCCAAAGCAGACAAATCTACTTCAAATTCTTCACTTTTAACGAGTTCTTCTAAATTAATTTCTGGAATATCTCTATCTAAAACTTCGTCATCTCGTAACATAGCTAAACCTCCTTGATAGCACTAAGGAACATCTGGATTCATCCAGTATAGATCTTTATCACCTGTTTCTAATTGTACTGCAAATTCATCAACGATAGCTGCTGAATTCGGGTCGAGTGAGTCACCTGCAGATACCAATTGTATAGCGAATCTGATGTATCTAGATGGGGTCGGTAAAGTGAAAACAGTGTTGGGCGTAATGTCGGTGTATTTGGCAATTTCAAATGCGTTTGCAGAATCTGCGTCTGCCAAATATTTAAATTGTATGTTTCCGCCATTGGCTGTGCCATTAAATGTAACAAGGCCTCTTTTAATTTCTGGGTATGGCAATGCTGTGTCTTCTGAACTGGTATCAAATTGCCTCGTAAAGAAATAAGTATCTCGGGCCGAGAAGTAACTCAATGCAACATAGTTGACCTTTGGAGAGATACTTGATGTTGCAGTAGTCATTACAACCTTAAATTGAAGCCACTTGCCTGTGTAAGAATGAATGTTATATTGGGTGGTAATAATACCCAATGCAGATGTTGTATTTATAGTTGAATAGGTAAATGGTGTTCCCCAGTCTGCTAATAAACATGCATCTCTGCTGCTTGCAGATCTTACATAAACATCAATTTTGAGACCAGATTCCAATCCTTCTGGTGCGGCAGGTGTTGATACAAATTGTGATTGAATAGACAATTCATTCCATCTATTAAGCGAAGGTGCGTAAAATGGCTCTGATTCATAGAAACCTGTTTGTCTTGTGGTTCTAGTCGGAGCATAAAGCGCAGATGTTGCAGATGGTGTCTGATAAACACTTACTTGCGTCAATCCTTGGCCTGCAGGTGTCATTAAAGTAATAAAAATTGTTATGCTAACACCTTGGATCGTTGAAAATGTAACAGTGCCATTATTATTATTGGTGTATTCACTAGCATTGACTAAAATCTTAGCACCGCCCGAAGTAGATCTATAAACTTCTATTGCATCAGAAGAAGACCATTTTTGAACCGAAGTGTAAGTGTAGTTGTCAGATGTAGTTGTTGGTAAATAATAATAAGTTGTAGGCACCTTGATCTGAAAAATCTGACCAGCAGCAGGCTGCGTCCCTGATGTGCCGGTAGTATCATTGACATCTTTTGGCGCAGGTAAACCAAAAATAATATTGTCTATTAAGGATGTTGTTGAAGTGTTTCCAGCCAAATCTCGCAATTGGACATAAACATTACGTTCGGCTGTTTGGAAAAGTGTCAAATCAAGTAAATAAATTTTACCGTCGGAACCGATTCCATACACTTCATTATTTAAATAAGCTATGCCTGAAATTGTACTAGGTGATGGTTGATAAACTTCGTAATATGAGGCCAAATCTTTAGCATAAACCAAAACGCCTTCAACATCTTTGTTGGTTACTATCCAAAAGAATGTTTCATCAGAACTATCAACAAAATCTAAAAATCTAAATCCAGAACCACCTGTTGCTAACTGCTTGACCCTAGAGGTTGATCTAACAGTTCCATCTGTATTAAATTTAAAGGCATAAATTGTACCATCTGAGGCACCAGCCCAAACTTCGCCAAAGATTGTATTAAACTGAATAATGTCAACTCTGTCCTGGCCAGTGTTGTAGGCTTGGGTAAATGTATTGCCATCAGTTAAATAAATGAGGCCTTTTTGTGAAGATACAACATCTGATCCAAGCCCCATAAATAGGTAATTAGAACTAGAACCCATAGAAAGAACTTGAGAGTCAGCGAATGTGCGCTTCAATCTCAATGACACGCCATTGTAAGAATACACATGGCCAGCGTTCTCTGAATCTAAACCCGTGCCAATCCATAATCTTCCAGAAAACACTCCCAAGGTTTTGACTGGAGGTAAATTTGATAAAACAGATGGTGCCGTAAAGCTAATACCAGTTGTTGATTGGATTACATCTCCACTTTCGAGAGCTACATACAATTTATTATCATAAATTGCAAAGTCATTAATTATTGTGGATGATGCATCATAAACCAGTATAGAAGTTCCAGCTGAATTAACAGAATAAATTTGATTGTCAGATACTGCCATCAAAGAATCAGCGAAGTAAAATAATTTAGTGCCCGCTACAAGCGTGTTTAAATCTACAAATTCACTCCAGATTTTACTTTTATTAACAATTTCCCAATCAAAAGAAGAAACACCGTCATTAAAGGCTATCCAGCCTTCTTCGGATGGATCTAATAAATTTTCTACGGGGAAATTGGCTTCTGCGAATTCTTTGGCATCTCTAAAATCAGAAAAATGTGCAACTCTAACAGCATCCACGTTAGAAACTGTATCACGGGCCGCTATTGTTGTTAATCCTGTATTATTTTGATAATAATAATCGCCCCTGTATCTAATTCTGACAGCGTACAAAGGAAGTGCTGTGGTAAAAGCATAGCGATAATATTCGAGCGTAACATTACTTGCGTACATGTAAACAAGCTGATTCCATGAACCTGTAGGAGTCTCTTTAACTTCGATTACATAGTTTTTAGGATTAGACGCTGTGATGCCAAATTCTATTGATTTTACAGTTGGATAAACACCAGAAGAATTTGCAGTCAAATAGTTTACCAAATAATAATTATAGCCATCGCCTATAGTTTCTGTCTGTTCTGGATAAACAGAACCTCCTAAAGTTCTTGCAGATCTTACTGTATTTTCTTGAATATCTAGGACAAAATATTTACCAGCGATGATGTTTGTACTTGTTTCAGTGTTCCCATTTGTGGTGTAGCATCCAAAATAATGAATCTGCATACCGTCAAATGTTTGTGTTTCGCCTTGATGCAAAACTACATCGCCTATAGGAGCAACAATGTCATAAATAACAGGAGGGGACATAAATCCCACTCGCCTCTCAAGAATTTGGCCATTTGGAACAGTTCCCGTGTAGCCGCTTACAACCCAATCAATAGGATCGAAGAATCCCAGTGGGTACTTGACACCAGATACATCTACAATTTCATCTGAAAAAGAAGCAAGAGCATCGGCTGCAGATGACTTATTATTTGTTACAGAATTTGTTAATCCAGGGAAATAAGAAAGGGTAACTGTGACATCATGAGAAATTGGGGCAGCCAATTGAATAATGTAATTGGAACCAACGCCAGAATCTAATTTTGTATAGATTAATTCTGTAGAGCCCATTGTAATAGAGCCTGTAGTGGTCAGTCCCCAGGCCCCTTGATTTGATAAGGTTCCCGATGTACAGTATGTAAACATAGAAGCAATTTCTGCTGCTGTATCAGCATCTGTTGCTCTTTTTAAAACCCAAGGGGTACTGCCATTACCAACAGTCATTACATAATAGATGCCATTTTGCTCAGGATCAACATCTTGGTTCTTCACAAGAACACGATTATTTAAAGCTAAGCTTACGCCATCTATAACAATAGCGCCATTTGTAGAACTTGTTAATGTAGCATTTACACCAGATGTGCCATTGCTATAAGTTGCAGATAATGTTGCCGTTGTAACAACTCTTACATCTGTTTTATAGTTGGTATAATCACGTTGAATTTTGATAATTGGAACAGGTATGCCATCATACTCTACCAAAAAAGTAGATGGATCTTCGGCTGGCAAAATTGGCAATGGAGAAACACTATCAAAATAAACTGTAATTGATAGTCCATCCTCAGATGCTACAGCCCTGTCAAAAACAGGAGCTGTATCTGCCAGAGCCACAAAACTTGCATCACTGCCGTCTGCTGATAAAAGACTTGCAGTTGAATTCCCTTTTTCTTCGAATGTATTTTGATTATTTTCGGGGGAGCTCTGATTTAAATTTTGTTTTTCTGCGTTATTTTTGCTATTTTTATTATTGTTTTTATTCCAACTCATCGTAATAATAATTTTACAGCTTAAAGGCTTAAAACCCTATTGCAACTTATTCAGTTGGAATGTTTTTTTGATTATTAATAAAACCAACTTGTCCAGACACAACCAAGGTATCTTTAAAAGATGTCACAGCAAATGGTCTAATAAGTCCCTTGCCCGCGATTGTTCTAGGAGTTGCAGGGCTTTCATAACGCCAAACTTCTTTACCTGGAACATAAGACCAAGCCTTGAATGTTCTATCATCTGGGTTATTTGTTATTTTGTTTAAATAATAACCATCAGTTAATGCCCAGATAGTACCTTTATGTTCAGAGAATCTTCTGACTCCGCCAACAGATGGGAATCTGTAAGATGGATAAAATTCCTTAATGTCAGATACAACAGGAGGTATCACATGTCCAATGTGATATTTAAAACTGCCCCATGCCCATGTACTATTTGCTTGGTCTGTGGATGTTTTACCAAATCTTACATAAGAAAGGATTGTTTCTTGGCTCATAAAGTCATCTTCTTCGATAATAGGTTGTTCAAAATTGCCAACCCAAAGCTTGATGTCTCTTCTTGTTGAACCACTAACAGACAATCTTACTGGTGTTAAATCTCTAATTACAGAATAATAACCACTTGCAGTACTAACTGCAACATAGTCTATTTCTATAAGAGGCTTGGTTGCATAAGTATACTTAGTGTAATCTTCAAATTCAAAATACAAACTACGAACAGCACCACGCCAGCTTGGCTTAATCATGTAAGTCAAATAGTCATCTGAATAAGAAATTGGTGTTTCTGAGTATTCATATTCTGTAAAATTGAGAATTTGGCTAGTCAAGCTCCAATAAGTTTTCATCTTCATTCTTGGGGCCATGACTGAAGAATAATAATTTACATTAGAAGAACCAAGTACAAAAGGTTCATCATAGTGCATGTAGAATGTTAAATTCTTATTTCGTACACCGCCTGTTACTTTAACTCTTGGTGCTGCAATAAGTTCTTCTGTTGAATTAAAAGCTGCAGATCTAGCCCACACACCATTTGATCCAGTTCCAACTGTAGTAACTTGATAAATACCATTCAACTTAGAGTCTGTTTGATTTTTAACAAGAACTAAATCCAAAGTAGACACAGTTTTGCCATCAACTACACTAGGAGCTCCAGTTGCCAAATTTGCAACATTTGCAGTAGTAGCGTAGTTTACAGTTGTGTCATATCCATTACCAAGATCTAACTGACGATTAATTCTCATTCTAACTAAAAGGTAAGCGTGAGTGTCGGTAACAAAAGGCGTAAAATTAGAGGCCCCTATAATTGGATCTCCTGCTCTAGTTCCAATTGCATTGTAAGTAACTTCAAGATAATGGCTTGTACCAGATCCTGCAGTTGGTTCGGCTGTAAAGTAAAGATCTGATGTACCAATGACAATAAATTCACTGTTAGACAAATAGAATGTCTTGCCTTTATTCACAGTGCCGTTTAAAGATGTTGATACATTACCGACAACTATGTATGTATTTTTGAGCATTTCTGATTGCTCGTCAAATAAATCTGAGCGAGTCAAAACACACTTTACGCCCGTTGTACCTACAGTAGACACATTGTAAACACCATTTTGTGATTTAGTAGTTTGGTCTTTAACAAGAATAGTGTTCTGGGTGTATGTTGCTGCCAAAACGACAGAAGTTGCTGCTGCTGTAGGATAATCCACCAAGGTGATGGTTGTACCAGTTGAAGGAAGGGTTGCAACCTCACCTACGATTCTATCATTATCGACATCATAAATCAAGCCACCAACAGATAGACCAAAGTATTCTTGGTCACCTAGATCAACAGACAAAACAACTTGCTTGCTGGTTGTGCTATAGGTCATAGTCGGAGAAAACAAAGTATACAAAGTATAACTGTATTTTCTAGACAGAGCCACGCCATCTATAGATACAGCACCTGCTGTATTGTATGTTAATTTTGCACCTATAGCTGGGGCTGTTGGCTCAGGACCTACAGAGTAAGCTGCATCTAAATTAGCAGTTGTTGCCAACTTCACATTAATAGTTCTTCCAGTTGCTGGAGTTGTCTTTGCTGCAACTGTACAGAATTCTACAGCAGCCCAATCCTGAACAGAAGCCACACCCTGGCCTTCAGGCTGTATTGGGTTTGTGTCTTCTATCGAATCTGAAAGTGCAAAATTCCACATTTTTAACAAGCCACGATCTGGGTATTTTTGTTCAATCACAGAGTATGGTGTAAAAATGCTGTCTCTATTTAAGAAAGATTTAGTTGTGGTATTATTGCCACTGGTTATTGTTACCCCAGTTGTTGTCAATTGAACATTAATTAAATAGTGGCCATCTCCAACTTCAAATCCTTGTGCACCAGAACCTGACTCATGGCGCATCTCAAACTCTAAAGAATAAGGCTCTAAGATAGTTTGCTGCCTGTTAACAGCTTGTTCCCAGTCAGATCCTGTTTCTTGTGTAAATACAGTTGATTTGCCCAAGAAACCATTAATGTAAATATATTCTTTTGTTCCGCTTTCTGCATACTTACTATCTATGGTTTTTGCGCCAACAACATTCAATTTATTCCTTGAGTTGGTCTCACCATCATGATAAAATTGCCAAGCCCATCCTGCAGGGTCTGTCACAAAAGCTTTGCCAAATTCAAGAAGATTCCAACTTGAGTTATAAAAAGCAAAAGAGGTTTCAGTAGTTGACCAAGAATTAGCATCAGAATTAATTACAATAGGCTCTGTTGTGTTTAGATAAAAAGTAGAATTTATATTTGTACTTCCAGCAGTCACTAAAACGTTTGTATTAGGCAAGGCTTTATAATTCGTGTCAAAATCTAAGGCTCTTGTTAATTCAGTTCTTACACTTGATGATCCAAGTCTTGTAACTGTGTAAATTCCATTTTGAATTCCGGATGCTTGGTTTTTTATTAAAATTCTATTACCTAAAGCAACCAGTGTTCCATCTATGCTCAAGGTACCCACCGCTGGCGCTATAAGCTTGCCAGCAGCGTAAGTCCAAGTTCCAGTCAAGGCTGCGGTTGTTGCCAATCTGACATTTGTCAGTTTGTGCTTAAATACATTATTAACAACCTCATTGTTGATGCCCGGAAGGGTTCTCAGTTGCTCAGAATAACTGTGAATTTCAGGTCTGTCACCCATGGCAGCAACAACTTGGTTTGCATAACTTATGACATCTGACACCTGCAGTACAGAAGATTCATAATCATCTATATTGCTCTTGTTTAATGGAAGAGCAAATGTGTACTGTGATTCTGTAGTTGCATTTGTTTTATTTAATCTGCGGGTATATTTAAAGACTATTCCTTGCTTTGTACCAAAGAACAAAGCATCATATGCGCTAGTTATGCTGGTTAAATCATAGTTTGCGTCATACATTGGCTCTGATTTAATACGCTCCCATGAGTTTGATAAGGCATAATTATCAATTGGGGCCCTAAATATATAACTCTTTGATGCAGTGCCAATGTAAATGTATGATTTTGTTTCATGCATAAACTGATGAAGAGTCATGCAGCTGATAGGCAGTGGATTTAAGTTGATGTCAGACGCTGTGAAAATTGGTCCAACTACTTCTTTACCATCAAATGACCAAATTTTACCATTGCCAGAACCCAGCAAAATCTTGTCACTGAGTGCAACCATGCTCAAGACTGCGCGTTCGCCCAAAGGGCCAAGGTCTACAACTCTTTCTAAAGAGTTGTAATCCCACTTCCAAATTTGAGCAGCAGATCTTTCAATTTCACAATCAAATGTTGATGTGTAAGTTCCAGAAGGTAAATTTTGGAATACTAAGTAGCCAGTTTCATTATCAACATAGAACTTAGGCTCAGCTGTGACAGAGTCTGTTGCAGATGATGCTCTATTCCAAGTTGTGCCATTGACAATCATTGTTATGGTATCAATGTCTCCTAAGAAAATCTTTCTATTGTATGTTCCCGTAGATAAAGATACAAGCTTGTATGCTGTTTCACCAGATGTGGACCATGTTACGCTATCAAATCTAATATCAGGTGTGGCAAAATGATTAAATTTAATAGCGGCCATGTAAACAGCTTCTTTAGTCTCAGTTGGTGCTGTCCACTTAATTGAATTATTGACAAGAATGTTCTTTGGAAATTCAGTTACACCGAAAATACTAAAACTATTTCTTGTTAAATAAGTATCGCTAGACAAAGTGTTCCATACGCTGCTTGGCTGGGCTGCATTATTGCCATAGTCTCTTACTTGTACTTCAATTCTCTTGATACCATTTGGGTCTACAGATGTTGTTGTTCCACCGCCATTAGAACCTCCGCCAGAGTCGCCATTGGTTCCACCACCAGTAGAACCGCCAGCATCTGAGTCTCCTGTGTTGCCTGTGTTGCCACCTATAGGATCAGGATTGGGGTTGGTTCCAGGGTCTCCTCCTGGTAGTGGTGGAGTACTCGAGCCAAGGCCGTCTGATTCTCCTGTCCCTCCAACAAACGCCCTAAAACCACCATTAAAAGACGCAGACACAACATCGAAAGCGATTGGCTTCTTTGAAATTTCAGCATAAGGCTCCCAGTTGCTCCACGCCCCTGTTCCATTGCCATCAATAAGCCTAAAACGCATGTCCTTAACAGAAGAAACAGCATCCTGGCCCTCTATTTTTACATTAACAATTGTTTTGTTTGTGTATTCTGATACAACTCCATCTGGATCAATTATTGTAACTTCTGCTGACGGAGCAACGGTATCTACCAAGGAAATTAACTGTGCATTAACAGTTATAGGATAAGATTCGGACAAGTTACCAGCATTATCAATGATTTCAACCCAAACTTTTCTGGGGCCATCAGTACCCATGTTTTGAGACACGTAATTTGGATCATCTACGTATGGGTCTGTTGTTCCGTCTGGATTTTTCCACCACGAACCATAATGGTAAATCGTATAAACTATTTCATCATCTATAAGATCACCAGAAAGATCTCTTTTCTTAAAAGAATCCCACTCAAGCCAATCTGTGTAAGAAACTTTACCAAAATCAGTTTCTTTACCAACTCTAAATAGCCAATTGCCAGAGTCTGCATCTGTTGCTCTTACATTTAGCATTGTAGTTCTTACAGTCGGATTTAGAACAGTGGTTACATAGGGTCTTTCATCTTCGGTATTTACAGAAAGAACAGAAAGAACAGAAGGGGTGTAGTAAGGAGCAGAAATATCAACTGTTACTGCACTTGATAAACCAGATGCATCAGATGAAACTAAAGCATGGCTTTCTGCAGATACTCTAAACTGTAAAGAAGCTTGATGAAAAACATTATCATAGCGCTCTCTAAAGCTATGGAAAAGCTTATACCAAAGCAAAGGTACTATCTGCCAACCTGTGCCCTGGGCTTGTCCTGCAGGAATACCAGATAATGCGACGCCATCATAATCTACAAAAATTTCTGTTGAAATCTGATCAAACCCATTTGCTCTTGCCAGGTTCATGCCTCTTGGCAATTTAACAACTAACCAATATTTGGTACCAGCTGTTAAATTTGGTGCGGTATCATTACCTAAATTAAACTGAACTAAATTATTATTAGGAACTTTGTAACCCGTTAAAGCAAAATCAGTAGCAGTCTCTTGAGCTGGAGCTATCCAGTCTGTTACACTAGCGCCAATGTAACTGTTGCCTACTGATGTTGGCTCAGTATATTCATAAATTCTAACTTCGGGATACCTTGGCAACACATTGGGGTCTGTAAGCGAGTCTGTATCTTCGACCATAACTTCTAAAAGCTGGGGATACAAATTAGTTTCTGTTGATGTTCTAGATCTTGGAATAAACTCTTGGACAATGTATTTGTACTCAAGAGTGGAAGAAACAGAGGCTTTGTAGACATAATCTCTAAATTCTGTATTACCAGAAAGCATTAATTGCCCTAGCAATGGCTTTTGATATGCAGATCCACCTGTGCCCTTGACAAAATGTCTTTGGTTTGGAAGATCGCTATCTCCTGCAATTGATTTAGGAACAAGGCCTGTAATAGAAATGTTCTTTAAAACAGCTCTCGAATTAACAGAAGTTGGAGAACCTGTTGCGCCAGCAAAGTCTAAATACAACTGGCTTCTAACACCTACGGCAACGTGCCAACCCATGCCCATGCGAGCAGTCGGCAAATCAGATGTGTGCTTGAAATTAGCTATTGTTTCTCCATTACGATTAACAACAATCCACAGACCCTCACCTGTGGCAGGTGTATTGCTGACAATAATTTCGATGTTTTCACTGTCAGCACCAGTGAGATATTCATAGGTTGAAATGATTTCACTGCTGATACTATTATCATTTTTACGGTGAATAAGACTAATATTCTTATTGGTTTGATCAAACTTGATCATAACAGTTGGCTTATTTAAATTGCTGCTAGAATTTACATAAGCATCATCACATCTTGTACCCATGGGGTCTTCAGAAGCAAAAACTGGCTTTGGGCTTAATGCTACATAAAATTGCCCCTGAATCATTTGATAATCAAATGTAATTTTTGCTCTATCAGAGAATGTTGGCATTTTTGAAAGCAATTCCGCATAGGATCTACCTGTGCCACTTGATGTTTGCTTATTTACATCAAGATCTGCTTTTAAGAAATAACCCAATAATTCATCTACACCAGAACCAGAGGCTGGATCTGCATCGTAAACTGGATCATTGAAACTAAGCTCTGACCAAGTTCCATTATCAAGAGCAGCCTGCCAGCCCTCTTTTGTGGTATTTGTACTAACATTTGTATCTGTCTGTATGTCATCGTCTTTGCAATCGCCAAGGTCTACATCCAATAAAATTCTTGCAGTACCTTGTGCCAATTCTTCAACGGCGTAAGTAAGAGTTCCAGAAACAGATTCTATCAAGACATTCGCTTGAATGTTGGTAGACACACCTACCCAATCAGACATAGAGTCTAAAGTTGCAGCACCTAACAATAATGATTTAGTTTTATCAGAAAGAGGAGTGAAGTATGCTTTCACCATTCTCTTATTATCAAAAGCATTTGTTGGAGAAATTTCTGCTGGGCGGGCAAGCTTTGTCATGTAAAGCTCGATTACTCCACCTTCTCTTAATTCCTTGACTATTGATTTAGACAGTGTTGTAGTTTGTATTGTTGTTGCAGTGGTACCAGTTCTTTTGATAATTTTGGCTGTAGGGTAAGTATTTAAATTATCATTCTGGCACTCTATTTTAACTTCAACTTCTTTACAGGATGATGGGTTTGTAGCTTCATCGGCATTTCTTATGTTCAATCTTAAAGAAGCTGCATAATGAGACTGCTGATCTTTGTCAGCATTAATAGATAAAACTGTCTGAGCAAATAAATCTGGTTGTATTGTTAAATTCGGATCAGAGTATACAGCTGATGGAGAATTCAATGCAACACCTGAATCAGATGTCAATGTGGCAGTAACTGTTGTATTGATTGCTATACTTGAGCTTGAAGCATAATTTCTAGTACTAGGGGTGAAATTTCTTTTTACAAGTGCTGGAGATGGATTGTTTGCACTAAAATTAGGGGCAAGTGTTCTATTAGAATTTGTTGTAGACAGATTAGAAGTAATTACATAGGCCAAAGGAGTTGCTGTATCTGGTCCCCTTAATTCAATTAAATCACCTGTGTATCTAGCCACTCCTGTGCCATAAAGCGCAGTGGCAGCCTCGTTGGCTGCGTTAAACTTCCACAAAGCCTTGCGGCCTGCATAATCTGGATTTCTTGCAATAATCTGAGGCAATCCTGGTTTGATGCCAGATTCTGGTTGCCAATAAATTTGATCAAACACACCCATGCTATTTGGGTATGTACTCTGATCTCCAGTGATAGATTCTGCTATTATTTTAAAATAAACTGTTGATAATCCACCATTGCCAGAAAGTGGCCAGTTGTTTATGATAAATAAATCATTGCCAGCTTCTTCACTTCTTGCACCCAAAGAAGTATTGTCTGGATCAAAGAAAGCTACAGGGTCTATGTCAAAAATGTAATTTTTGTTACTGCCTGTAACTTTATTTCCAACATTTGGATCGTACTCTGTAGAATCGTAAGGCCAATCAGTAATTGTTATCGTGGAAGAAGGCAAGAAAAGATAATCGTTGGAAAGCTGAATAGACTTGATAGTTTTAAGCTTAACAGGATCTCTATTTTCAACATCTACGAGTTCCAATCCAAACTTTAAAGTAACTTTATTATTGTCAATGTAGGGTGAAAGATTTAACTTACCAGTAAAATAATTCTCGCCCTCGTTTAGGACGAAATCATTGTTTAAAAAAGTATTGTTAAGGTTTGGTGGAAGAACAAGTCTGATAGCGTTGGGCATTTTTATTAAACCAGAGATGAAATTTTGTTTTCTAAGTTTAATTATTCTTTATACAAGATGGCTTGTACCTGTTAGAATTAAAATAAATCTATCTCTGTTGTTGAAGATGCAAAAACTGCTGCAGGGTCATCAGCTTTCAAAGCTATTGAAACCTGCTGAACAATGTCTGCGTATACTGAAAAATAAACAAATCCATCTACGGAGTAAACAGTATCTTCTTCGTAGAAAGTATATTCTCCGACATAAACTGCTGGAACGCTTGTGCCTGAAATTAATGTTAAGTTTATAAAGTCTGGAGCTGTGATAGTGTCTACGCCATTTGGTAAATAAATAAGAAGTTTTACATTGATGCTAGATAAATATTGATTACAAACAACCCTGAAATAAACGGTTCTGCTATTTGGGCCTTTACCTTGATTGTAATAATAAAGCTCATCATCTGGTAAATTTAAATCAAATACTGGCACTGTAGAAATAACGGGGACACCCAATCTAATTGGTCGCACACGCTCGTGATTCTGTGCAGCTGTGTCATAAGTATCAAATAAACCAATTGAAAATTCGGGGCCTCTGGAGCCAGATGGAACAAAAACCTCTGTACTTGTAAACATTGAAACTGGAGGATCTGGAACAGGATCAGCTTCTACAGCTGTAAGCTGTGAGAAAGCTCCCTCTTGGAAAAAGTTAATCTTAAAACTATCTGAAGATGCAAATACAGTTAAAATGCCATTTGTAAAATTTACAAATCTAGCATCAAAGCACTCGAGTTTAATGTTATTTTTATCAGTATGTAAAAAAGCAAAATTATCACTAAAGCTGAGATTAAAAGAGCTATCAAACTTAAAGTGAACATTCCTAACTTTTGGAGATGACTGATTATAATTTACTGTAATTAAATTGCCATCTTGATAAACTGCACAATTAAAATTTTCTTCAATTTTGAATACAATAGCTTCTCCAATGTTTCCAAGCATTGAATTGTTCGGGACTTCAAGTAGTGAAACGTTTATAGTTTCATCTTTTAATTCAATAGTAAAAATATTACTATTTTCGATTGTGTTTAATAAAAATTTATTTTCGTCCATTTTAAGATTACTCAGACACTAATAGATCGCCATTTTCAGTAAAGTTTAATCCAACAGGATGTGTGATAACTTGACCACCCCAGTCTAATTTTACATTACCAGCTGAATCATATTTTACAACTCTACTACTAATACCACCATTGATAACATCATCTAAGGCAACCCAGTAATGAACTTTGTCATAGTCTGGCATTGCTCTTACAGCATCAACGCCCTCTGTGGTAAAGCTGGAAAGCACCAAATTATTAGTTGGGTTCTGGCTGATTAAAATAACCTTGCCATTATCATTGGTTTGTGAAGGTGCTGCAATTAATAGATTTCTGTATGCCAAATTACTACCAATTGTCATTAAGTAAGCGCTGCCACCACGACCCTCTAAGAATCTTACAGTTGTGTAAGGAATTCTCTTTGACTCAATGTTTGTGCCATAGGAATCATATCTGTTTACAGAATATTCTCCAACAGAAGCTACCACCCATTGTCCAGATTCGATAACCTGTATACTAAGCGGAGAATACAAATTATCAAATACAACTTCGCCTACAAATACCTTTATTCTCACAGGCGCATTACCATCTGGCCCCATTAATGTATCTGTATTTGTAGAGTTATCATTAAAGTCTCCATCTACAGTAACTACAGTATCCTTTATCAGGCCCTTGAATGATACAAACTCTTCAGATTTGAACTTGCCTGTGCCGCCTACATTTTTATAAAGTTTTGTAGTGCCATCTACATAGGCTGGCAAGTCTGTTCCATCATTTTTGTCTGTAGAGGAGCTTGGAGTTGAGTATGCCACTCCATCATTGCCATTAGATTGTATTACATTGTTTACTGTATTTGTATCTGTTTCAATGTTCAAATAAAATTCATTAACAAGCCAGGAATTTAACTGATCTTTTAATGTGCCTGTAAACTGAACTTCTAAAGTCGCTGTTTTTTGACCAGTCCATGAAGTGCCATTTAAATTATCTGGGCCACCATTGCCAGCTCCACTAGCATAAGTCAGAGGTTTAAATAATGTTACAGTTACTTGATTGTCACTTGTTCTGCCAGTGTTGTCAAATGTGACTATCTGGTCTCCGGATTGAACAGTTATTTTAGCAGCCTTTGTTGAATCGTAAGTTACATATTGGCTAAATGAAATCCACATCTTGCCTAATCTTGGGTTGTATTGAGCTGTAAGAGCAACTAAATCTCTTTGATTGCGCTTCAATCTTACATTACCCTGTATAGCCCTTACAAAATATCCACTTTCATCAACTTCTACAACTCTGTCATTGTAAGTGTCTGCAATTACAATGTGTTGATTATCTAAAATGTAAACATCTCTTGGTTTCTCTAATCCGTTTGCTACAGATTGATTCCAAGCCTGGACAGGAGTGGTGTAAAGACCACCACTCGCAACGTCTGCACTCATTCCAGTATAGATGGTGGTTTCTGTTGAGCCATCTGCGTCATAGAAGAATCCATGACCCTCTGCTGTAAATTTTAAGAATTTATAATTACCAACCTCTGATGTGTTAGTTAATTCTAAATATGCTTCATCTGCAGTATTATCGCCAAAAATATCAGGATCTATTGTGACACCAACATTTGTGAAAGTTCTACCTTGGTTTATGAATTCATCTTGTGTGTCCCAAGTTTTATCGGCAGATTCGCCTGCTCTGATATAAAACAAACCAACCAGCTGAACAAATGGGGCTGACTGCTTATCTGATGAAGTTTCAAGTCGGACCTTAATATCTATCCAGTTTCCAGCATTGTTTGTGGAACTAATAATACCAGTTGTAGCGTCTACTGGTATAAATCCAGAACTATTTAACGCTGATTCAGAAGCCGCAACTCTTGTAGAAATTGAAACTGTAGCCCCATTTGAATCACCCGTGACTTCTGATGTCACATTACTAAAAATTGGAGTTCCAGAAGAATCATTAAATCTAAAAATTAACTGGCCATTATCATAAAAATAAAGGGTATTCCAGACAAACATGGCACTGTCTGGTGCTGGGGCAATAGATTCTTCGTCTATGCCATTAATTCTGGCGAATTGGGCCCGTTTAAGGTCTGCTTGGCTAGAAAGCTTGCTGCTATTTGCGTTTAGATCTGCATCTTTTAATTGGATATTAATATCTCTATCATTTATCCAATAGAATCCCATTCCAATAACTCTTTGTCTTTGGGAAACCAGTGTTGCAAAGAATGTATCTAAATCAAATGTAGAAATATCTTCGTCAGAGCCAGTAGACTCCAAAGTATAGAGAACACTCTTTGGAGTTATGTTTATATTTGTTATTGAAGTATTGGATGAATTAAAATTAACCGCCGTGCCACCAGACTCAACCACAAAATAAACACTAACATTAGAACTGGCACTGGCTATCGCATAAGAGATAGCAAATTTATTTAAATTACTAAAATCTCTAGCTAAAACATTACCTGTTGAATCTTTGAATGTTAAAAACAAATAGGTAGCTACATCATATTGGTTTGCATCGTTTGGATTATTAAATTCATTTACAAACGCAAATGTCCAACCTCTAGATGTTGAGAAAATGCCAGATCCATAAAGAGCACTTGTTTCAGGATTGGAAATAACACCAAATCTATAAGGCTGCAAAAGTGTAAAATAAGCTGGGTCGCCTGTTCCAATAATTTCTATATGTTCAGATTTATCATTTGATAATGTATTTGTTGCATTAAAAGCATTTGTGAAGTCTGTATCAGATTTCCAAAACAAACTATCACTTGAAATAGCAGTCGGATTTCCGCCAATAATTCTATGATTGGTCTTGTCAATTGTTGCCAAGGCCAATGTTGTTGGCACATAAGGGGCCTCAACAGCTGTCAGGCCATCTGAGCTCCAAGTGGAATAGTATGCTACAAAAGAATCATCACTATTGTATCCTGGAAGATACAAAATAGCATTTATTAAATTCTTATCAATTTCAGAAAGCCCAGTTTGCTTCTTTAATGCCATTGTCAATTGCAGCATGTTTGCAACAAACAAATCTGATAATCTACTTCCTGTCGGGTAGACCAAATTGGCAAGAAGGGAATCTATTTCTGTGTGAGTTAAAGTTCCTTTATTAGCCAAACTATCATGGTCAATTTGGGGTAATCTTTCAACAGGTATTGTTCCTGTTGTAATCTTTGATGCATCTAAATTAGATAAATACTCACCAGAAAGTTTGCCTTGGACATGGGCCCCTAAATCAATTGGGCTTGGATTTCTAGTTCCACCAATGTGCTTGTGTGCATTAATCCTGTTATTTAAAGTATTAAAAAGACTAATAACAACTCGGCCATTTTCTGCATCATTGGCAATATCAAAAACATAATTACCTGCATCAGAAACACTTACGGTTACGGCTCCAAGACCTATATAATAATTTGGATTATTAATTTCTACCAACGATGCGACAAATGTCACAGTGCTTAGCTCTGGAGTTGTTGAATCAGGTGTAGCATAAATCCAAAATTTAGCTGGGAAGCTAGAGGTTGAAATTGGTAATTCAAGTGAGAAATTAGAAGTAGTCTTAGCATATTTCCAGGCTATGTGACCTTCACCTGGTGTAATCGTGACAGATAGGGTCGTCAAGTCGCTAGGCTCTACAATTCTCCAAGAAGAGCCAGAATTTGTTAAGTTGTCCTCAAGCACACCATTGCCAAAGATCTTATAAAGATGAAGCAGATTGTTTTCCAGCGCAAGAAATCTGCGCTGATCCATGTCTAAAATTTCACCTGTTCTATCCGCTGGTTCTAAATAACCGAACCCGTAAATGCTTGTTTTCTTCATTTAGCAATAAGACCTTATTTGTTAGCTGTCCTTGTATTGTGATGTAATAGTATCTAGTCCCCAAACGGACTCACCCCACCTAAAATCTTTACTATTTTTATTTAAATTATAATCTTGTGGCAGAGGTATTCTACCTGTCTGGACATTTATAGCTGAGCCATCTGGAAAGCGAACATCTGATACTGTTTGTTGTATCTGATTGGCAATAACATCAGATAGAGTTTTAAATCTAGGCATCTATTTATTTTTAAGTTATTTGTGGGAAATAACTTCCTTCCACTCTGGCTGTTATTAAATTTTTATCTACATCTATGTTGTAAACGACAGAACTATAGATATATTCTTCAGTTGTATCGAATTCTACTCCGCCAGCAAATGATTTTATTTTAAATTTACCATAAGTCTTTAACGGTTTTGTAACATAAACATTTACAGATAAAGACTGGAAAGTTCTTCTTGCAACATTTTCTCTTGCATCAAAAATTTGTTTTCCAAGAATTTTTGACTGTATCAAGCCTTGATTTGGCGAGACAGAATCGTTATAATAATCATCTTTATTAAAACCAACATAACCTAACACTTCTTGATAGGAAACGTTTGGGCCTACAAGTGCATTTAGTCTCTGAAATGCAGAATCTCCAACAGCTTGATTAATAAAATTATTATTGGAATCAAATATAGATGGATAACCATCAAAATTCTGATGAATTAGAATAACTTCAGAATGAAGATTATTTACAGCAGTTTCTTCTGTCCAGCCCTCGGTTGTGGCAAGACCATGTAAACCTTCTGGGTTTGAATTAGCGAGATAAGTTATGCCTTGGCCATCTAAATTCGAATCTCCTGCAAAAAATAACTCCTCGGCATTATCTGCGCCTCTGGTTGTAAGCTCAAATAATTCCTTTTCAGGATTCCAGTAGATTACAGGTAGGTTATTTGCCAAATTTGAACCTGTTGGGCTAGATACGTGAATCATCATTGACAACAAAGGCTGAACAACGTCTTTAATTTTTTTATCTCTAGATGCAGAAATAATACGACTAGACAATGCGTTTTGATACTGTGGCAAGCCTGTGTATTGATTAAAATAAATATCATAAAGTACATCAAAGTCGGCAACTCGACTTCTCGGTACGTAATATTTAGAAAGACCAGCAAATTCAAAACAATCTTCTAATATATACTGATAAGTTCTAAAATGTAAAGAAATTGGGTTTGATACATTAAAGTGAATACCAGATAGTAATGTGTCACCTATGTCTGAGCAGACGACTTCTACGGTATAGCTATCTGGTTGGCGTACAACTTTTACACTTTTAGTCATACCTTGGAAAAAAGTATGTTTATCATTGCCATAGCCAGCTTTTAATGTGAAGGTTAAAATGTTTTCCTGTAGTGCGTTTAAAATTTGTCTGCCTATCAAATCATTTGTCATGTTTTTGAAAGTTAAAGTCGCACTTGTTCTTCTATAAGATAAATTTTTATTATCAAAATCATCTTCTATTCTGGCGCTGACAAGATAGCCTGTCACATCCGAATATTCGCCCCAAAGAGGCTTATTGATGCCTGATACCTTCTTATCTGTAGCAGTTGTGTAATTTCTCAAATAGAAAAATACAGGGCCCTCTATTGTTGTATTATAAGTCACAACACCATCGATTGAATATCTTGGATTTTGTGGACGTGAATTATCCTGTGCAACATTTAATTCACGATAATAAAACTCTGGATTTTTAACATAATCAGAATCTTCAATAATGCCACCAGCTCCATCATTTATTCTTCTCCAATCAGAATAATAGGTTGGGGCCTCATTTGTGGTTTGTCTTAAACCAGATGCCGGGTCATTATTGACATTGGTTGGATTTTTCCTTGTAAAAAGATCTGTGTTTAAAGTTTGTTCGGTAAAAGTATTTTTGTTACCAACAGCCACATCGCCATGGATTTTAATTTTACCATAACCTTGCGTACCAGTTATGGAAACTCCATTAAAAGATTCGGTATTTGTAGAATTTACTTCTTCATAGTTTAAATTGTCAAAACAAATTGGAGAATAGGTGTACGAACATTGCAAATTTGTAAATAAAATTTGAATCGTAGAGTCCTGCGGGATTCTACATTCAGCATACTCACTATAGTTTGTTTTATTTGCTTCAGATTTTAATTTGAAAGGCTCTATAGAATTCCAAGTAGACACATCTGGGTCAAACCCGATGTACATATTGGGGCCAGCAAAATGAACAAATACATCAAATTCAGTAGAATTATTTAATCCTAGCGTGTTGCCTTGCAGTTCTATTTCATCAATAGACCCATTGATTGGATTTTCATATCTTAAGAAGGTTCTATTTATTTGTAAGAAAATACTAAAGTTTGATACGTATTTAGACCTGCCTGATTTTCCAAAATTAATTACAATTGAACTATTTTCTGGAGTTGAATCAGAGCCATCTACAAAGGTAGAGGGTTTTGTATGATTAAATCTTAACCAAAATCCACAGTTAGTTCCACCTTTTGCCTGAACTACCTTTGGCGCCACTGTTACATTGCCAACTTTAGAAAAATAAATGTTAGGTGACTCATACAAAAGGTCATCTGCGATTGGAAAGATTCTTTTAACTAGACATTTTGTATTTTGTGCATGCACTGTAACCTGGCTGCCAGTGCCATTGTATTGGGTACTTATGTGAGCATAACCGTTTGGCTCATAATTTGTTACACCCAAATTTACAAAAAATGTTTTAATAAAATCTGTACTTGTAACTTGCTCCCAAATATTATAAGTAGTTCTGGGAGTTAATTCATTATAAGGGGTCTTTTTATAAAATGGTATAAAGCCACTGCCGCCTGTCCTAAGAATCTGATCATCTAATACATTGTTCGGAGTATTTGTAATTGATTCTGTTAAGCGCTGTTCAATAACGGGGGAGCCAGTAGGAATAACGTATGCAACTGGACTGAATTTTGACTTAGAGGCTCCAGACAATAAATCAAGAACAGGATGAACCATACCTGGCCCAATAGCGCCTTCGCCAAACGTACAGGCAGGGGCCCCAATATTAAGATTAAGCTTTGGAATAATACCGCCAGAACCAGATGCTAGAGTGGCTAACTTTTTAGAAAATGTAGATCTTTCTATCTGGTGTGTATAAGTTGCGGTAATTGTATTGGTCTTGTCTTTTTGTTGTCTAAATCTGGATTGAACAGACTGAATAGAACCAATTTCTGGCAAATTGACTGCACCTATAACGCAACTAATATTTAACGGTTTTGGCGCAGTTGGATCTGTACTTGCCATTTTTCATTCCTCTCACAATAAATCTATTTACTGCTGTTTTGTTTTAATTTTTAGGTGCAATAACCATAGACATGGCTTTGCCATCCAAAACTGCTGGCTTTTCTATAATAGATATTTCTGATGTAGCTTCCACAATCCTGTTAATTAATTTTTCTGCGAATTCTGGATAAGCTATTTCACGGCCTTTAAACTTAATTAAAATCTTAACCTTGTCTCCGTGCTTAAGAAATTTTATAGCATTATTAACTTTAACTTTAAAGTCATGTTCTTCAATGCTCATGCCAAAGTTTAAAATTTTTAAATCAGATTGCTTGGAAGAACTGTGCAAATCTCTTTGCTTTTTCGATTGTTGATATTTATATTTGCCATAATCAACAATTTTACAAACTGGAGGTGCAGCGTTTGGAGCAATTTCAACCAAATCTAAACTAAGCTCTCTCGCCATTTCAAGTGCCTTATTTGCACTTACTACACCCTTTTGCTCACCATGCTCATCAATTAAACGAACTTCTCGCAACTTTGGGAGGTTGTTGAAAAATCTCAATATTTGTTCGTTAATTCGTGGTTCTTGCAAATCTCTATCTGTCATCTAATTTCCTTTTAAGTAAGTTATAGTTTTATATTACAAAAATTAATCAGCAATCTTATAAAGTGCTGATACCGACCCGCCAGCATAAACCTGGCGACCAACTAATTCACCAGACAATAATCTATAATAAATATATAAAGATCCAGAGTTTTGCCCAGAATTGCTAATAAAAAATCCTGGGGCCTGAACAGGAACATCTGATTCTTCTAATGTTGTAGAATTTAAAATTAAGAAACCCTTGTCTACCATTTCCCTAAAGCTTGGATGGGCTTTATTTGTTTCTTGATCATTTATGGGATTTATATTTCTGTTTCCACCCACCATTGTGATATAATTTGTGACATAGCCCTGAAAACCATTGACACAAGATATGTGAGCCATGAAGATTTTTCCTGCACACCAAAAAACTACATAAATAACTTTTGTTTTCTCATAATAATATAAAACAGGGCAAAAAACATTCAAATACACATTCCCAGTTGTTGCCGTAGCCATGTCAACTAATGAAAATGGTTTTGGATCCAAATTGTTAAGTGAGGAAATAACCAGTCCTGTAATTTCATTCTCTCTACCTTCAAGCACATAAGCAACCATAACATTGCCATACTGGTCGATTGTTATTCCTGGGTGTGTTGATAATACATTTAATCCACTAAGTGATTTTGAATAAACTACAGGTTCATTTTTATCATAAATTATAGTAGATGCTATGTCAGATGGTCCATCTAGTACATAAGTGTAACCTTTTATCAAAAAAGAATCCGTATCTGCATCTGCGGCACTTAACAAGGATACCTTTTTCATAAGAAGCGCGCCTGGGACTGCCAGACCAACAACATAAACATGCTTATCATAAGATGAATAAGCAATACTCATCTTATCAATGTTTTTAGAGACCTTTAAAACAATACTGTTTAAATCTGCAGAAAACCCATCTATAGTTGGAGTTTTCCAAGTATTTAAGAGCCCCCCATTTGTACTGACATGCGATTTCAAATAAGCGTTATTTGCATCAGAATTTTCTGTAGCAATAACCAAGGCAGATCTTTGGCCATCTGTTGTATTGTAGTCAATATTAATTAAACTTGGATTTTCGCCAGAAAGAATGTTAACAACATTATTATATAAACCAGTAACCAGACCTTGGAATAGAGGCAAGTTTAGCGGATCGTTTAATTTATATTGAACTATCTGATTTGTATCAGATAAAACATTCACAGCATCTGATTTTTTAGAATTTGCAGCTATGTGTGTTGTATTCTCAAGACCAATTTCTATTGCAGCAATTTTTTCCTCTGCAAATTCATCTTCTTCACCTAAAACTGTTCTTACCCCAAGTGTTCCAAAATCATTTTGCAAGAATGGATTGCCCTTTATGAAGACCTCTGTACCCTTGGGCATATTTATGTACCAAGTTGGAGAATAAACTGCACCACTTACTATAAAATCATCTTCCGTTGACATAAACTGCAAGAAAGTCATAGTATTTGCATCTCCAACAAACCAAAATTGCTGTGAGTCTAACGATGTGCTTGGTATTATTTGCAAATCTTCATAATATCTTGTTCCAGAGTTAGATGGTTCGGTAACATTTAATTTCAAGATACTAGAATCTGTAGTTGTTACGGTTATGGTTTCTATTCTGACGCCTAGAGGTTTATCTTTTAGATTTTCAGTAATATCATCCAACTCATCTTGTGTTATCTCTGCACCATTCGAAGAATAGGGATAAAAGTACAATCTAAAAACAAGCTGAGATTGTTCACCACTTACATAAAATGGATAATTTATAGTTGTTTGATAAGTTACATTAGATACATTATCTATTAAAAATGGAGATACAAATAATCTTTCTGTTATAGTGCCATAAACATCTACAAAGAAAGCCATTATTCTATAGCTATAACGCTTTCTCTTTGTATCTGCATCTATATCAAATCCAATTTGAACAGTCCACGACCCAGTGTTGACTTTTGCTCCTGTAAAAGAGTTGCCAGTTGTAACAAAATCTATAAAATAAACAACACTTTTGTCATTTGTTAAAGCATAATTTGGAGTTTCTAAATAAATTTTTAACTTATCTAAATTTGAAGGGGCCAAAGTCAACAAATTATTATAAGAGATCCCAAATGGGTTTGTTGTTGAATTTATTTTCTGAAAATTCTCTTCATATTTAATAAATTTATCTGGTGTGCTAGAATATTGAATTCCACTATATTGTTTATTGTTTAGATTTATAACAGTATCTTGCAAAGGCTGATAAGTTGCGTTTGTAAAATCATAGTAACGAGAAGCGCTAAGAGTACCTGATGTATTTTTTAATAAAGTAGTTTCCAGTCTCGTCACAGTAGGATCTATCTGAATCTCAATAGAGGGTGGGTTAATTACATTTATAGCCGCAGGATCAACAGTGCCTGTAGGGTATGTCAGGGTATAGATAGCCACAACAATATTTGTAGTAGGCGAAGTAAAAGGACTAGAGTAAACATTGTCTCTATCTACTAAACCATCTGTGAATTTAATAACATCAAAGTCAGTAAAATCTTGTGGCAATGGTGCAGAAACAATTAAATCGTCTAGACTTTCAGGTGTGCCTATAACTGTTTTTGTAGATGTGCCACTTGCAGTTTCGTATGTTTTAAAAATAATTTCTGTACCAGCACCTCTGTGCTGATGTGGATTTTCTGGATTAACTTCAGATGTGCCTGGATGGAACCACATTCTAATAAACAAATGAGTGCTGACAGCATAATTTGCATCTACGGATCTGCCTTTGAAATGAAACTTAAAGATGCCTTTGCGAAATGAAATACTTGAACCGTACAAATCATCCTGTGTTGGATTAATCGTAAAAAAGGCTATAGGATCCAAATTTAATGGATTTTGCGTACTCTGTGAATAGTACCTGATAATGTTAGATGTCGTTGCTGAAGAAGATCCTGTAGTATTTAATTCTAACGTTGTTTTTTCGGTATAAAGTTCTCCCAAGAATGGCTGGCCAGTGGTCAATACACCAGTATTTTCATTCTTCTGTATGATTCTATACCAAGACTTAGATGTCGCACTTGAGTCATAAAAGATCCAAGGGGAAGGCTGAAAATCAGATATAGCAATTGTATCTTGGACATTATATTCATAAAATAATTGCCAATCATCTGTTTCTAATGGCTGAGTTGTAGAATTAAACTTTTGAATAGTTATTCTAGTTGTCGAATCTAGAATGATAGTATTACCAACCCTTACAAGTCTTCCTGTCAAGCCAGAAATTGTATTTGGCGTTAAATAGAAAATTGATGTTTGTTTGCCTAAAATGGGCCCCACAAAAATTACTATAATCCATGCAGGGTTGTTAATATTTGCCAGTAAACCTGCTATAGTACCACTTAGAGCTCCCAAACCATATTGTGGGAATCCTGCTATTAAAAATCTAATGTTGATAGAGTGGGCGAAGCCTCTAGTTTTTATTATATCATCTGGGGTGAAAACTTTAACGCTATAGGTTGGATCTGTGTTATTATTTGGCCAATAATACTGATTGATGGTATTTTGTGCAGTTATTTTAAAATCAATAGGTATAGCATAAGATAAAAGTTTGCATGGTAAATTGGCGTCTGGGATATTACAACGAACAGCATTAAAGAACATCACTTTTCTTAAATAAAGTTTAACTGCTATACCAGAATTAACAATTCTAACTCTTTCAACTATTTTGTAATCGTTTACAATTGTCGTTGTGCCAAATCTAACTGTGGTGGTTTTAAATGAATCATTTGATTCAAAATTATTATAATAATAACCTGATGTCTTTAGCTCAGAATTGTCAGCTGGATAAAATGTCCCTGCCGAATCGTCTTCGCCAGTACCATAAATTTTAATTTTTGTAAAAACATATTTACTCCAGTCAATGTCCATTATAACAGTGGCGCCGCCCAAAAATGCTCTTACTTTTTCAATATCTGAATCTGAATTTTCTGCACCTGACTCTTCCATTAATCCAATAAGAGCTGGGTCTGCAATGTTTACTAATAAATTATATTGCAATGTTATAGCAGAAATTCTAACAGGCGTTTTAAATTTTGTCTGCCAGTAGAAATCAGTACTCTTTAATGAATAATCATCATTTACAGTTGAGACAAATTTATTAGGGGTTTGTAATTTTCTAAACGCTTTGTTAATAGGATTGTAAGGAGATAAAGTACCAGAAGAATTTTGTGCATATTCTGTTACAATTACAGAGTTATCTGTATCACTAACAAAATAATCGTTTCTAAATCTGCCACGAGTTAATGTTAGAAAATTCCAACCAAGACCCACTGTGCCGCCTGCACTTGGATTATTTCTTGGCACCCATTTAAATTTTCCATCTGCTGGCACTCGTCCAGGATTTTCATAAGGTTCGTATGGCATTTTTTATACTCAGCTATTTAACATCTCTAAATACATTTGTTCAATCATTTTCCTGTAGACAGATCTTAATTTTTTCTCATGATCAATCTGCATTTGATTAAATTCGTATTTAAGTTCTCTTTCTATTCTTTGTCTTAATAAGTACTCATCTATTTCTTTCGCGCTCTCGTTTTCTTTTTGCTTTTCTTGAATCATTTGAATGATTCTTGTAGCATCTATGAAAACTTTTTCAGGGGCCTTGTCTTGAGAAGTTTTAATAGCCTCTAATGTTTCTTTTTGGGCAACTTTGTTTGCTTCTTGTTGTCTTTCTTGAACATTCTGAATAGTATTTTCTATACTTTCAGTTTCGCGCTCAAAAGATAATTCTCTATCTTCCTTAATTATAGACTGAATAATCTGATTTATAGGACTTGAACTTTCACTTTCAGCTTCCATAGGCTGTTCAGTGATAACCTTAACTAACTCTTGCTGAATTTGTTGTTCTGCTCGTCTAAGGTTTGCTCTATTGTTACCTCTCTCAGACTCTAAATTTGCTCTAAATCTTTCTCTTTCTTTTAATAATTCTTGATAAATTATACTTTCTGCACTTAAAGCTTCTTTTATTTGTTGGACAGAAAATTCTCCTGTAGGCTCATCTTTTGGAACCTCGGTCTTCATCAAAGTGTCACCACCAACAGTGATATATTTTACACTTTTAAGTTTTACATCGTCTTCTTCTTCGTCATCCTCGTAGCCTGAAAAATTAGTTGCATTGATTCCAGTAATGACAGGATTTGAAGATCTGATCTGTTGTCCCAATTCTTGATAATCTACTTGAGCCAAACTTGAAGCTTCTTGGCTTTGTGGAATCAGCCCTTCGCTTATAATTTGATCTGATATTTTTTCTATATCTCTTGGCTGCAAAGTGCTATTGAGATTGATCCTAGACTGTTGAGAATCATCTTCATTTATACTATCTGGTCTTACTTGTCTTCTGTTGGTTGCAAATAATTTAGGTGTAGTAGAATCATAAGAATCTGAATCTGAACCAGATTGTGAAGCCTGCGGCAAAGCAACTTGTTGCAAGGTATTCAAACCTTGCTCTGTCGGCTGAATACCAGGCTGAATGATAGCATCTAAAACGCTGGCATTTGCAGACTGCCCAGTGGTAGTATCTTGCACAAACTGACCTAATTTATCTGCTTGTATCCCTTCCTGGGATTGAGATGATGTAGATGCATCATTTGTGCTAGAAGTTAAATTAATTCTATCTCTTCGCCTTTGAGGCATTTGATCTTGCGAAGCAATTAATGCCTGAGCATCTGGAAGATTGGAATAAGTAGTTTGATTTAACTGTGAAGGTGAAGAAATACCAGCATCTGGGAGATTGGAATAAGTAGTTTGATTTAACTGTGAAGGTGAAGAAATACCAGCATCTGAATTACTTGCATCACTTTGTGTATTATTTGTTTGCTCTGCTACATAAGTACTTGATGATTGCGGTAATCTGCCAGAATTTGATTCTGTATCTATAGCACCAACTGCTGAATTTATGTTATTGACAGTATTTATTGCACTCTGATCATTAGATCTTTCAAAAGATTGCGACTGAATATTTCCCTGTTCATTTTGCTCTATTTGTTGAGCTTCTGGCAAAGACACCATTTCTGGAGTACTAACACCAGCTGTAGATTGGCCAGGCTGAACAGAGTCTTCTCTTTGATCTAATAATGAACTATCTGATTCAACCCCAAATGGACTAGTATAATTTTCTGTATTTTGGCCATCTGTTGCAGAAGTCGAAAAATCTCCTTTATTAACAGAGCTTGGCTCTTGTAAACCTGGCAATTGTATTTGCTGAACACCAGGACTTTTTTGATTTGTAAGTCCAAGAGACGATTGCTCTAAAACACCCTGAGATAAAACTCTATTTGCAATCTCTACTATCTGATTTACCATGGTTGTCGGTACAACGGCATTACCGTTGTCGTCATAAATGGAATATTCAGAATTGTTAATTTTTGTTTTTATATTCTCAACAGCTGTCTCATAAGCTTTTGTGCCTGGCTGAGCATAAAAAGCTGTTCCGTTATCATCGTAAAAAACACCTGTTGAAACAGATTCCAGGAGTTTTTGGTAAACAGGACTCTTCGGTTCCTCTTTTTGTTCAGGCTGGCTAAGTTGCCCAGACTGTATAGGTTGACCAGATTGCTCAATTTGATTCTGAGTTTGTCCTTCGGCGTCAGAAGACAGCCCTAAGTTTTGAGCTAGGCTTTGTATTCCTCTGCTCACATTTTGCGCTAAACTTTGAAATCCCTGGATTATTCTAGGACTTTCTTCTGTTTTTTCAATTACATCTTGTTTAGACTTGGCAATATCTGTATCAAGCAATGAATTATTGTCTAAGGTTTGACCTGAAGGTAAATTACCACCCAAAGGCTCTTCTGCGTTAGCGTTATTTGCATTAGTACTTGCATTAGTGTTCGAGATAGAATCTATAGTCTGGCCTGGAACAAATGGCACCACTACGCCTTGGTTGTTGACCTTGGTATTGTTTTGTTCATTAACAACACGCCCATTATCTGCTGGTAATGATTGTGATGCAGTTTCTTGCTGGCCTGTAGATAATGCTTCTGAAGCAGTTTGTAAAATAGAATCATTTTCGTCAAAAGGCCCCTCTTGATTAAATATTCCTGCTTGAGTTGCCTCACCCAATGATTGAAATTCAGTTTCTGTTAAATTATTTGCGCTGGTTTCATTTTCTATTTTATCAATGAATTCAGGATTTTTTATTGATTGATCAGGCAAAGAACCTACACTATTAAGCGTAACAGCATCGGGCTCTAAAGTATCAATACTATTTTCATTGGCCTCATTGATTTTTTGACCAAAGTTGTCTAAATCAATGACAACAATTTCTTCTTCCATCGGCTTGGCAGCTTTTGGTTGTGCAGGTTTAACATTAGCCTTAAAGGGCTGCAGAACCGTTTTGCTGCTAGAAATCTCTACAGTGTACGTTCCGCTTTTGACAGCAACTCTTCCAAGGTCTATAACTTGATTAGAAGTTAATGTGCCATCAAATGTGCCTGCAACTTTACCAAAGGCATCTACGAATCTAACCTGGTATGATTCGCCTGGATCTCCAAGTTCTTTTCCAGAAAGAGCCACATTGCTGCCTTCTGAGAATTCTATAGAAGAAATCTGAGATGTATTTTGTGAATTAGCTTGATTAACTATATTGTAATCTTTTTTTTTACCCCAGAGGGGCTTTTAGACATTGATTCTGGGACATAAAGCCTCGGAGATTCCTTCATCCTTTGGCTTGCAGTAATTCTATCTGGATTATTATCAGCTCTGTTTTTTGCTTTCAACTTAGCTGACAATGTGACTTCTGTTGGAACAGCCATTCCAGTCTTCTTCATAAGACCAATAACATTTGGGTCGGCAGCAACAAAGTCATTCATAGCCTCGGATTCAAAATCATGATAAATAGTATCTTGATTAGATTCATTCTGGAATTGATTGATCTTTGTATATTTTTCTTCAACTCTAGGATAAGCTATTCCAGAATCAACCTGTTGCTTCTGGTCGTTAAACAGAGGAAACTCTGGCCTCTCTTTTGATGTAAGTAAAGGCTTGTTATCCTGGGATGAAGGAACGTACCTACGAGTAATTCTCATAGGAGCTCGACCTAATGGCGCGTCTGGAAATTGTTCGCTATCTTCATCAACTGTATACATAGTAACAGGTAATGGTCTTGCATGCAATGCTGACCCAGAAATTACAGGTTCGTATGCGTCTGTCAAGCCTGCTTCTAGCTTTGAAGCATCAACGTATTCGGATTCGTCAGGTTTGATAATAGATGATAGCGAGAATCTTTTTGCCATGTTTTTACTTTTAAAAAAATAATTTGAACCACATATTGCAGTGGTTCAAATTATACAGTTATTTTGGCTCTTCTTTTTTGAACCTGTTTGTAGTCTTCTTTTTGAATCTACTTTTTCTATGCTTTGCGGTATCTTCTTCAACGGTTAAATCGCCATGCTTTGGTTTTTCTTCAACAATTGTCCCCCAAGGCACTGGGCTTTTAGACTGTTCCATTAAAGAGTCCCAATAAGATTTCCATCTAGCATCACTTGTTACTTCTTTTTCCATCATTAGCCTCACTTTTTACCCACAGCAACTGGGGTATAATTTACCTGACCTCCGCCAAGGCCGACATCTTTAAGATTATCCATAAGCATCTTGTTATTCTCAACTTCTTGTTTAATGGCAGCTTTGTAATAATTACTTGCGTTTTTGGCCATTGACTCACCATATGAATCGTGGCCTGTGGCAGCTTGCAGAGCTTGTGAAATCTGCATGAGTAAATTAACAATTTTCTTGCCTGTTTCCCAGGCATTTTTAATAGCAATAGGCCTAGCAACTCTTGTATTAATTGTTGTTGTTTTGCCTTTTTTGTCTGTTACTGTTTTTAGACTGTTAACCATCAAAGCTGAAATTGGAGCCTTCAATTGTTCAACATTTGTATCATATTCTTCTTTTAATTCAAAATATTCTAATTCTCTTGGCAATACTATTCTTTGTATTTTTAAATTTTGTTTGATCTCAGACAAGTCTTGCAGCTGTGCTTTAAATTCCATTTCTATCATAGAAATAGTATTAAGCTGTGCGCGAATAGTGTCGCTATCTTGACTTTGATATTTAGCAATCCAACTCTTGGATGCTGCTATAACTTCCATAATTTCTGTATATTGAATTCCAATTTCAGTTATTGTTTTATCAATTTTTCCAACAACATTCCCAGATGTAACCAAGCTTGAAAACAATCCCAAGTCGTTAGATAGACCCTTGGTTTTCTGTTCGTTTATATTGCTAATTTGCTTTAAATTGTTGTCAATAACTGATTTTCTTCTATCAATCAATGATTTTTTTCTGGTAATAAAATTAGCAGAATTTATGGCGTCCTTTTCCAAAGGTGTCAATATGCCAGAACCAGTAGTTGTAGTTGTTGTACTGGATGTTCCAGAACCTGAAGTTGATGTTGTTCCTGTTACTGGTCCAGAAGGCCCTGCTAAAACAGTTTTAAATAATTTAATTGAACCTCTGGTAGTTTTTTTCTTTTCTGGCTCTATACCTAATACCTCAAGACCTATTAAACCTTTTGTTATAGTATCTGTCAAAGCTTTTCTTTTTAATTCAACTCGGATTCGGCCTTGCATCCATGCTGCAGCATCAAACACTTTTCCTTTTATTTCTTTTTTAGCATTTTCCAATTCTGTTATATTCACAGCTTGAAGCCAGTCCAAAAAACTTTTATAGAAATAGCTAAACTCAGTAATTAATTCATTCTGTGCTTTCATGTTTCTCAATACAAGATTCATGTCTTCTGTAGGTGTACGTGTAAGTTCCATTACTGAGCTTATTTGGGATACTGATTTGGAAAATTCATTTGAATCAATTGGTTTTTGAGACCAAACTGATTTGTAAAATGGCAAAGAAATCAATAAATTTTGATACTTTGTAAAATTTCCAGTATTTATAGCGTCTAAGGCAACATTCATAATATAGTCTGGAGTAAAAACTGGAGCGCCATCTTGCATAGATGCAAATAAATTCTTGCTCCACTCTAATACATCTTGCGGGTTGCTAAATGTCTTTGCAGCCTTGGAAATAAAATTAAGAAATGTATCCCATGTATATAGCTTTTGACTCCAGAAAGGCCAAGTTTTTAAAATCATTGCAATAGCAGCATCTTCTGGTATAGAAGATTCTGCTGTGATTTTAGAAATTATATCATCAGCGTATTTCTCAGCTGGCGATCTAGCTCCTGAAGCAGGAGGTGTATCATCTAGACCCTTCATGGGTTTGATTATTTTAGAAATTAATTCTTGCTTATTTGATGCTATTTGCCTAGCTTGATTAATTATACCTTCTATTGCTACAGGAGCAGCTCCAGGCTTCATAAGGTCAATAGTGGCCTGTCCCATCGCAGCTTCTGGGCTAGAAGGCGCTAAGATCCCCGCTGCTTGACCGGCAGACCCCATTTCTAAAGTATCTTGTGCGAATCTATAATTTCTTTGTTCAGGCATAATTTGGCACCATTTAAATTTAATATTTAAAATATTATAAAACTAACCACCCATGCCCTTGAATAAAGCACGGAAAAATCTACTTCTACCACCAGGAAGCATATATTCTGGTGTAACAATTGTTCTGGTAGTTGGGTATCTTGCAAGAGGAATCTTCTCTAAGAATTTATCAAAATCTTCTTTGTAGAGTTTTGCATCTTCTCTAATTTGACCAAATATATCATTATTCTCAGGATCGGCTATTAAGAGCTTAAATTCTCTGTTCTTAAGTTGAATTAATAAACTTCTCAATAAATAATAAGTGGCCCCTGTAATTAATGCAGCATCATAATAAAATGGGGCCATTCCTACAGATGTGTACTTAGATGTACCTGGTTGTGCATTAATTGCCTGGAGGGCCATGTAAAGGGCATTATTAAGTTCGCTGTGAGAGAACATTCTAGTCCAATAACTTGCATAGACTGTATCATAGGGCTCTAAATTGATAGGATTCCCATTGGCATCTTTAAAATAAATTCTGCCATTATAGTCTGCTTGATAAGTCAACCCTTGTGGATAGTTATCTGTATTGCCATTAATTGTTCTATAAATTGGATTTACATCATCAAGATGAATAAACGGATCTAAGTTACCGTCCAAAGATGCTCCAGAGATTCTAATTTCTGGCTTTGGATAAGAATTCCAATATTTATGAACAAATCTACATGAGCTTCTATTGAAGTGCTCAAAAATAGCCTCTTCGCTTTCAACGTGAACTTCCATAAGTTGTCTAACCTGATAAATCAAAGAGGCCTTTACAAGCATCTCTGAACCCATAATTGGTTGACTTGTTGAAAGTACAGTGTTGTCTGGAGCTATTTCTCTGACTCTGTAATAGTGGCTTGGATTGCCTTCTGGATCTACAAAATCAAAAGCTGGGAATGGCAAGGTTGCGATTGTAATGTAGGGGCTGTCAAGAGTTGGCCCCCTTAAAATTTGATAAAAAGCTACGGGAGAGGTTGATTTCCTCTCCCAAGAGATGTATACACCTGGATTGGCTGCAGTGGACATGTAATCCAGCCAAGAAGTATTCGGATAGTCTAACGCGGTGAATTCTTGATTTTCTGCAGCCAATTTGTTACCTCATTATCGCTTGCGCTTTACAGAGCCCTTCTTTGACTCTTCTTCATACGCATCCATCTCATCGTCATCTCCGATAAGAATTTCTTCAGCGTATGATTCGTTAGAATCAATGACCAAATTTGTATGGTCGATGCCTGCTAGGCGTTGATCTCTATTAAAGTTAGTCATGCTTGCCTGTGCTGGTGCTCTATTGTCACCATCGCCGTATGAAGGTACAGCATAAGTTGCCTTACCTCTACCTGGATCTCCAGACCAAGACCCAGCACTTGTTCTGTTCATATAGTTACGAACAATATCAGGATTGTCCTGTGTCATTTGGCCAAATTCTCGAGCTGTGAGAATCTTGCCTTGCTCTGCATAAGCTGTGCGAAGATTGTTAAAAGCTTGTGCATAAGATGAGTGATCTGTTGCAAATCCTGCTGTTGAAACCAATCCGCTCTTGTCACCACCGCCTGCACGAGCTGCATCAAATGTATCTGCTACAATTTGCTTGCCATCAACATTAATGACGCTGGATTCGCGCTGTGCAGCTTCCTTGCGTTGCTCCTGCTGAAGCATAGCGATTTCCATTTCCATAAGTTGGTCAGCCTCTTCACGGGAAATCTTTTGCAAGTTTCCAAGAGCCAACGAACGGCGGATGTCTCTTGACTTCTTAAGAAGAGTTGGGTCTTCTGAAAGAAGATCCTTGACTTCATAAGGCTCAAAGTAAATGCCCATGTCTGAAACGAAGTGATGACCTGGTGTGACGTTCTGAACGAAGAATGACTCCTCTTCGAGTTCAGGAGAGACTACTGTCTTTGTATTATTCATTTTTAATTTTCCTTTTTATTTTTTGGAAGTTAACATTGTTTTTAAATGTTAAGATCTAATTTTCTATCAAATAGAGTAAAAATCCTGTTTTTACTTTTTCTTTTTGGAAGAGGGGCCCTTCCATACAGTTTTATCGTACTCTCCGCCAGTCCACAGTTCATTAGATTGGCCTTCTCTGCTATTTGGACCAAATTCTTTTTTGCGCTTGTCCCTAGCATCCTTCATGTAGGCTCCCATGTCTCGCCTACTCTTTTTAACACCGGCGTTTTTCTCACCAAGTGTTAGGCCCATGTGAAAAGCTGCTAATCCTGGCACCTTCTTTGTGTCTTTTGAACCACATTCCTCACAAGCCCACTGTTCTGAGGTAGATTTTTCAAAGGTTGTAAAAACTTCAAAATCACATTCGCAGTCATTACATGTAAAAGCATAAATTGGCATACAAATCCTCCAAAAATAGATTGTACAAAATTATTTGTAACAAGGTCATTTTGAGGCTAAATTATAAATATTTAAAAGAGGGTTTATTAAAATGGATAACAAAAAAAGTACAACTATTACAGTTCCTATGTATTGTGTAAAATGCAGATCTAAGGTTATAGTTACAGGCCCCAAATTGATTACTTGGCCAAATGGCAAAAAGGCTATTGAGGGTCATTGTCCACACTGCAATACTAAAACTTTCAAAGTCGTAAAGAGTACGTTTACATTGGAGGGTTAATAACATGGGTGGAATTAATTTAGGTAACTTCTTTATAAAGAAGCCTTTAAGATGGGCTTTCTCTCAAGCTTTTGGTTCTAAGATGAAAGTTTGGTTTGATGATAATGCGTCAGGTGTAATTGATGCAGCATTAGCTAGTGGTATCTTTACTCCAGAAACTGCTGTATTGAAGTTTATAGAAGGTAACTTTGTAGATGGCTTATTTAAGCAAGCAGTAAGTAACTTAGGTATTCCTAAACAGTATCAAGGCTTTGCAAAAGAATACATCGAACAAGAGATTAAGAAGCAGATTGAAAACAAGTTAAAGGGTTAACTAATAAAGGGGATGGAAACATCCTCTTTTCTTATTAGTAGGTAAATTATAACTCTTGCTGTAAAAAGCTAAATAGATATTTAAATACTATATCTATTATAATACCTCTAAATAGGGGTTCAAAAAACTGAAAATAATCATAGTCAAAAAGACATTATGAAATTTTCAAATAGATTAAAAGGTTGCTCAAGAAATGGATAATTATTTGCCACAAGAACCAATCGAGCCAATGCACGATTTCCATCCAGCTATCAAGAACTTCGCTATGCCAACTATCAACAGGAAAGAAGAGACCGGTAAAAAGCATACTTGTTCGATCACCTTTCAGGCCCCTAGTGATGTTAAAGAGCATGACATGATGGATTATATTTTAGGTATTGAAAGTGCTTTGGGTGCCAATGTTGTTAAGTTCACTTGGACATTGTCTGAAGACAAGAACAAAGACTGATTGTATAATTTTATTAGATTATGCAGCCCGCTTAATCGCGGGCTTTTTCTTTTTGAGGTAATAGATGGAAGAAACAGAAAACAGAATATCATTTAGGCAAGATAAGAAAACAGCAGCCTTGAATATTCATAAAAATAAATTCGGACATACTGTAACAAGTGATGCATCTGGTCAAAACTTGGATGAAGCAGTTCAGCTTAGAGTTGGTGGTACAGGAGTCGAGGCTTATGTAGATATTTTTGAAACTCCTACAATGAAAAAATTTATGGAGCAAAATAATCTAGACATCAACGAAGATAGCAATGCAATCGAAAAAATGATTGAAATTGATCTATCAGAAGAGACTGAAGAAGAATTTGTTCAAGCTCCTTATGTTCGACCTGGAACGCTTGAAGAATTTGATAAATTTGCAGATAAGATTATAGGCAGACCACCTGCCCAAAATCCAACTCCTGTTCAAACTGCTTCTGCTAAACCCAAGGCTTTTGCAACTCCTGAAGCTCAAAAATTCTGCACCAATTGCAAGTGCAAAATCAAAAAAGATGCTAAGTTTTGCCCAGAGTGTGGCACACCTCAAACTTTGGCACAATTTTGTAAAAACTGTGGTATTAAATTTGAAGGTTTAGAAAAATTTTGTTCTGAATGTGGAACCAGAAGAGAATAGGTTTATCTCCTTTTAATATAGAAAATTTAATGAAGGAGTTAAAAGATGAGCTGGTACAGACACACTAGAACTACAACTGCTTTAAGAAAACACATGATGAGAGTTGATCTTCATGTGCATGCTGGTGACGAAGCTGATTACACAGATGAGCAAATTAAAGAAGATGCTATCAGATCAATTCTTTCAGCGGCTGTTATCAAAGGTCTTGATGTAATTGGCATTGTTGCCCACGACGGTCTAACAATGGGCCAAAGAGCTATTAACATTGCCAAGAAAGAACAATTAGATCTCTGGGTTGTAGCTGGACATGAATATTTCTGTACTGATAGATTTAGAATTATTGCTTACAATATTAAGCAGCCAGTTCCACCAAATTTAACTTACCAACAAGCGGCAGAATGGGTTCATAAAAACAAAGGCCTTGTAATGATCATTGACCTTACAAAAAGACAGGCTCAAGTTATCAATAAACTCAAAGGCACAATTTCTCAACCAGATGCAGTAGAGCTCTATAATGCAGAGGTTGGTTGGTTTATGGACATTGACGTAAATGAATATTATGAGTTTATGAATTCAGCAGCAAAAAGTGCAAAAATGCTAGAAGACACCAACGTTTATACTCTAATTAATAGAAAAGATTTTGAACAACTTGGCTTTATGCCCGAGGGTGAAGGAACAGATTATGTTCCTAAATATTTAAAGAGATCTGATGAATTAGAAGCACAAAAAGAGCAGCAGCAAGCTGCTCAGCCAGCACAAGGAGGCGTTTAATGTCTAGAAAATATTGCACAGTTGATAACGTAAAGCAGTACCTGCCACAAAACATTATTATTGAAGGGCAAAACCCAGATCCAAATCCTTTCAATCCATCTCCAGAAACATTGCCTTCTATAAACATAGAATTTTTTATCGAGCAAGCTTGTATCGAGATAGACTCTGCACTTGCTACAATTTACGACGTACCGCTTAAAAAAATCAACTTTGGGGGAGATGTTCAATATCCGCCACCAATCCCCTCTATCGCGGCTCTGTTGACCTCACAGATGATCTGGGAACAGAGACTACAGGGTACTGACAGCCAAAGAAGCGAATCTCAAAAAGAAAGAGAAAAATGGGCCCATGATGAATTAACAATGATTCAAAATGGTGAAAGAAGACTTATGGCCCAAAGAGCTACAAGGGGCAATCGTTATGTTAGAAACACAGCCCTTGATATTCCTAAGAACCCTGTTAAAGATGGTAAATCAACAGGCGCACCAAGATAATAAACTTACTTATTGGTTAAAAAATGCAACAACAAATTTATGAAACTATCCAAGCAATATTATTCTTGGAAATGCCAAAAAATCAAGCTGGCAACATAGTTATCTTTGACAGAGAAGTAAAAGGCTGGAGCTTAGGCGATAGAAAGCTTAAGCCAGCCACTCCTGCCATTGTTATTTATGGTCAGTCTGTTAATAGAAAAGACATTGCAACCCGCGCCTATGAAGTCGAGCACACTATAACCATAAAGTTAGAACTTGGTAGTGACAATCAAACAATTACAGCCTCAACCCTTCAGGAGTTTGAAAGATTAGTCAATGAGGTATTTTTAAGCCATAGACAAATTTGGGTTATGGGGCAATGCCCAGTTTGTATGAAGAAGATGGTATCACCAGAACATTTTCTTATTGAACATGCTAACATTTTTCAAAGCTATGCAGATGATGCAGTTGCTGAAGCAGAAGCAGTTTGGGCAGAGACCCATACAACCACTATGCCAACAATGGCAAACTCTAGACAGGCAACCCTTGCTTTTAATAGAGTTGTAGAGGCCATTAGAAACAACAGTCCTGTAAAAAATCTTACAGCAGAGGCCAAAAGAGCTTTTGATTTTGTAATTTCTACAAAAATGAAACCTATTAGATTATTGTACGATGTTAAAATTTCAGATATAAAACCTACAGATAACGGTATAGATAAACAAACCTATCATGTTGGAGAGATTACAATCCGTGCGATGGAGATCTCATTGATACCAGCAACAGGCCCCGATAATGTATCTACAGAGTCTTGGAGTGTTAGATGACCGATATTTCAAGGCTAGGTTTAGAAAAAATAGCATCAAATCTAGGAGCCGCACAAGCATCAATAGCAAATCAACTGGGTGACACTAACAAAAACCAAGGGGCTCTGCTTGATTTAGAAGCTGTTTTGTGCAAATTAAGAGGCAGTACATTATTCTATAATGATGACTATAGCCGCTTTTATTATCCTGCTCCATCAAATCCTTCTGTCATAGAGGCATTTGATTTTGTGAAATTTAACTCTTCAGATCTCATTGGCCTTGGTATTCAAGGGGCTGTAATTTCAAAAGACAATGAGTCTTCTAATTTAGGATTCCCTGAACTTGGTGTTGCAAGTTGGCATCCAGGTTATTTAGGACCACCTTGCCCAGAAGGATTTGGAACATGGTATTACAATGCTTGGGGTGGATATGAAAAAGATCCACCTTCTTCGGGGTTTGAAAATGGTAACTACCAAGACCGCTATGGTTATGAAAATCCTGTTAGATATAATTCAAGCAATCAGTCCTATAACCGTGTGCCTTTCTTTGAGCATGCAAGATGGATTTCTATATTAAATAGCAGTGGTAGTAGCAGAACTACCGGTACTTATTCTTTTGCTATAAACAAAGATAAAATTTCTGGCCTAAAGATAAAAGATCACATCACTGGATTCCCGCTAGATGTTCGTTTTATGTATTACACAAAGCTTGTGCAGGGCCGTACAAGTACAACTTGGGAAAGCATAAGTGTAACTACAAATTCAAACTATGAATTAAGTTATTTGGCATACTCTGTAGAGGAAGTAGATGATACTTATGTTTTTAAAATAAACATACCAAATGATTTAACCTACAATCCAACAGTCGGATCAAGTGGCAGTGGGCATGTAGCGAATAAGTGGTGGCATTTTGTAATGTTCTGGGGAACAATAGATGAAAAGGCCTTCCAAGATGTTGTTGAGTTTGATGGCGGATTAACAGAGATTGATATTTTCTCCAATGAGCTAATAGTTTGGAATGTTAAGCACTTCTTTAGAGATGGCTTAGATTCAAAACTAAAATGGCTTCAGCAATCTGTTAATGATTCTGCAGAAAACAATTTAAAAGGCACAGATTATAGATATTTAGTAGCGCAAAACAGAACTCATTTCTCACTTGAAGATGGTGGGACTTTAGTTGCTTCTAATCCAGATAAATATTCTTTGGCAACTACTATACTTGGCGATAATTTAAGTAGCATTAATAGTATTTCCAATGATGTAATAGAATTAGATGTAGATCAATTTCAATCTGCTATTTTAACCGTTAAAACATCTGGCGACAATCAGGGCATTGGTGAAACAAATTATAAATTAACTTTGGGCCCAAAATTTTATTCTGATTTTGCAACGGCAAATTGGGAAGACTTTGAATACTACCCAGAGCCAGAAATAGATTACATCACCGTAGCAAAAATAATTTTAAAAAGAGCATCATCTGAAAATTATGAGGCCGTAGAATCAAACGTCATTAATGGGACAAAGGTTGATGTTATAAACCCGCTATACGGCTCAAATCAAACAACAATAGTCCAAAATGCTGTCATCCATTGGATGCAACAAACTGTCCCCTCTCATGCTGTCACACCACATGGCGACCCTCTTTTGTCAAGCCGTTTGCTCACAGGTATGTATAAATCAGTTCGCAACTTTAGATTCCACAGAACTGAAGATCCAGTAGTCGTTTCAGCAGCAAAGCTTCTAACATACGGTTCTAGGACTCCAGAAGCCTTATTTAGCACCAGAACTTCTGTTTTTAATGTAGACAGCCAAGGCTCCATTATTTTTAGGAAATTGCTTAAAAATCCAACAGATGATTTATTGCAGCCAGCAGAAGGAGAGCCTCTTGCAATACAATTTGATTCTGACACAAGAAAAACCATTGAAAGTATAGCATCTGCAGCACCTTCTACAGAAATGCTAAGGCTAAATGCTGATTATTTATTTTTAACGAATAATAAATTAAATATAGCAAATACATTTGAAGTTTATTTAGAGTCATCAGACAATTGTACGGCAGCAGACACAAGTGCCACTGGCAATAGAGTGGGCTTGGATTACACCTTAAGAATGTACCTAGAAGACAGCAATGAAAACTTGCTCAAAAAAGACTGGTACATTATGGCTAGTAAATATTTATTAACCAATCAAGAAATGGCCGATAGAATTACAAAAGAGCAATCTACTGTGGGTTATTTCACATTTGACACTTTGACGAATATTGAAGAATGGAGGCTTCAGGGCTATGCTGGCATTGTTCCAGATTTAGTCATGAATGAAAGCAGGGTTCTTACAACAAGATTTGCCAGCCCACCAGATAGCACACAAGTTACAGAGGCTCAGTATAGGGCAAACTTAGAAGCACAGGGTTATTCACAAAGTGAAATAGATGAATTAGTTCTAAGATATCTTGAAGATGGAAATGAATTTTATTCTGAAAATCTATTTCAATACGATAATAACTTTGTTGCTATAAGAGAAACAGCCTTAAACATAACCACTTTTACAGAGGGAATACCCTACTGGCAATCAAACATATCAGGCCTTTATGATGTAACTCAGCCAGACCCAGAGACTGGTACAACATTCTATTCTGATAGTTTTACCATAGCTTTAGAAGGGGCATCTGCTACAGATCTTGAGTCTATTGGAAAGCTTGCTCAAACAATTTACTCGTACACTCCAAGTTCAAGTATTACAGACTTAATACTTGAAAATAATAGAACTGGATTTAAATTCAATAGCGGGTCTGGTGGTTCCATTTCAGAAGTTTCATTAAAGCTTAAAAGCAGTATCTTTGATGCTGCAGAAACTGCTATAACAAATAATGGAAGAATTTATCTTAAAATTTATTCTTCAACAGGGACACAGCCCGATAGTTTGATAGCGTCTAGCATTGATTATGTAGATTACACAACAGTCCTTGAAAGTGGATACAATGCATACAGATGGAAAGTTAGCGCACAGCTCTTAGCGGGTGAAGATTATTGGGTTGTTTTAGAATTAAACTCTGTGCCTCAAAGCGGAGACATTCTTGTGGCAACATCAAATCCTTATGATGAAACTGTAAGAGAAATAGATTTCCAAGCGTTTTCTTTCATCAGTCTCGCAGACACAAATACATTTACATGTTCAATACCAATTAAATTTGTTCAGTCAAGTGCAAATACTGGCGAAAATTTGACAAATACTTCTGGTAGACTTGATTTTGTTATTTATTCATCAACAGATTCTGGATCTATTGGAACTCCAATTTCTATAACTTCCATGCCTGGTTTTAATTCGTATGTAAATTTCTCTGACATTTTGACATACAATACAAACTTCCAGTTCTCAGTGTCTTTTTCAGCTGCGAAAGATACAAAATATTGGGTTGGTCTTGTTCCAAATGTAAGGCCAAGAGGCGGCACTATTGTAGCTGACATGGCAAATACATTCTTGGATCAAATACAATTCACCCTGCAGACCAATGATGTTGGACAGTATACAGCATGGGATAATTGGGATGGTAGTAACTATAAAGCTTGGATGGAAGTTTATTATGAAGTGTCTGAGATCTATGGATACTTCAACAGAGATGAAGATTATTCTATTCAAAAATGGTTGCCATCCTCAAATAAAAGCAGAATAACTACAGCACTCTTGCAAAAAGAAGGGTCGTGGGCATTCACAACTAAAAAATTCCCACAACCTTCAGCTGTTTATATTTATCCGAGATACAGCCCAGGCTATTATGTCCCTAGTTATAATAATATCTATGTGTCTATTAGATTAATGGTTGGTGGAAAATTAACAGACTACATTGTACAAATAGACCCAACTACATCACCTGTAGAGCCAATTAGAGTCAATCCTGTCGGAGAAGAAGCTGAAAGCATAGCTTATCTTTATGTGGCAAAAACTCTAGAAGAGCTTCAAAATGGAACACATGGAGCCCCTCCAGGTGATAGAATTATTATAAGGAGTTCATAATGAGTGAAACACCAGAAGTTACAGCAGAACTATTAAACTCATTGCTGCTCCAGTATGATAAATTGGTTGAAGGTGATGATCTTTATTTGAGCTTAGAAGAATTTGCCATAGGTCAACCAGTAACAAATAGGGCCCTTGATCTGTGCTGGGGCTATGCCTCTGTGGAAGCAAGTACACAATCATTGGCAGAGTATGAAGTTGTCATCGGAAAAGGTATAACCAGATCGACCACATCCAATGTCACAAAACAAATAAATAGAGTTAATTATGATTTCATGGGTTTGAATTTAACCGAATTATTGCCAAATAATCAATATCAAAACATTTATGCTTTTGGTAGTATTTTTGTAAGTCCTGGAGATGACTCAGGTTTAATTAAAAATCCAACATCTGAGATCGAAGCTGTGCTATTAAAGGGTGAATCGGGTGGCTATCCTCTTTTGATGACACATGATTTAGAAATAAATAATGTTCTCAGAATGATAAGAGATGAAGAGATACCATCTGCTATAAAGCCAAATGAAAATTCAATAGAAATTTTTAGGTTTGTATTAGAAATTAATTATTATAGCACAAACGATTACACAACAAAAGATGTTAAAATACATTTTCTTGATAAAAGAAAACCTAGAGGTTGGGGTGGTTTTGCAGAAGAGGCTCTCGCTACCACTATAACTCCTTTTTTGATTTACAAAAAAGAAGATTATGCCGTATTTTTAGAAGCATTTGATAATAATATTTATAATTTAATAAAAAGCTGGATAAATCTAAGGTATTGGTCGCCAAACTTTCTTGACTTTTGGCAAAACCCAAGCAACTCAGTGTTGATGCCAGATAGATTAAAAGACTATTTAAAAATAAAATTCAGTATCACGATTTGAGGTTAAAATGGCAGACATTAATGAGGAATTTATTGCAGAATACGCAAGAGTTGTGGGCAATGCTTTTACGGCTATAGACAGCGGCATTGGTGATGAAAATACTCCTGGGTCGGCAATTTTTACCCTAAATCAACTTTCCTTTTTGGCAGACAGAAAATTACCAGCTTTCGGAATTGTTCAAAATTTAAACTCAACAGGATTTACTGTCACTCTAGATGACAATGATCCCACATTTATTAAAATTAGTTCTGGTCAAATAGCCTATAAAAATAATAACATTAATGTGCCGTCACAAAGAGTTTCTATAGTAAGGACTGTTGTTGGGACTTATAACAATACTGATGTCTATGGTATGAGAATAGGATTCCCATACTCTGAGGCAGTTAAAACATCTGGTCAGATTTATTCTTCAGTTCTGACACAAACAACTTCAATGACATCCAATGTTGTTTATGTTGAAAATCCACAAAGAATTATTGATTTGGGGTTCCCAATTACAGCATACATTGGAAGCAATACTTATGTTGTTTTCAATGGAACCAATGCAGATAATACTGGTTTCACAATAGATCCAGCAATCAATGGCGGTTTCCTCCCAACAGTTTTTGATGAAGGCACTAATGTAAATTTCATTTATGAGCCTAAAATCAAGGCCATTTACGGACTTCCTGTGCCTGTTGCATCTAATGACCCAAGTACTTTTAAATATTATCCTAATTTGCCTTCTGACTGGCTACCCATAGCTGACATTTTAGTAGAAAACCCAAATGATCCTAGTGTAGCCATTTTTGGTTCAGAAAATGCAATTTTAAGAACAGCTGTCGATTATCCACCTGCAAATTCTGCAACTCCTATTTTTTCTGATACAGATGCACAAATTATTGCAAGTTCTATTAAAATTGCAAAATCCCAATTGGTAAGCAACAAAGACAGGGCTTCTGTGTCTGAGGCAATAAGAGCTTTAGAAAATTACACAAGCGCACTTCAAACAAATGCTGGCTTGGGGTTTAGACAATTTTGGGGCGCTAGACCACTCAGACAAACAACTTATTATAATAAGGGTGTTAGTTTTGAAGGGCTTGAAAGATTTGAGTTCAGTGATAATTTCTCCCAGGCCTACTATGAATTGTCTGGAAGAGATACCCAGAAAACATTAGGTTTCTTCAGGGGTGATTTGTATGGCAGTCCTTCTGTTATTGCTGGTAATGCTCCAAGCAGTATCACAACAGGTACAAAGGACACATTCATTGGAACGACAAGTAGTTTGACAAGGGGCACCTATACTTATGGTGTAAGTGCAGTTACTTCTGCTGGTGAAACGCCAGCCACTTATAAATCTGTAATTACATCTAGTACAGGCTCCACAAACCTAAACACCATACAATGGTCTTCAGTTTCAGGGGCTCTTTTTTATCATGTTTACAGAAGATCAAACACTTCTGGTGAACAAATTGAATACAGACTAACTGCACCTGGTGAAATTAGTGGCACTGGAACATTCACAAATTCACCAGTTACACCAAATGATACTTATAGCGTGACTACATCTGGTGTAGCATTTAAAATAACACCTAGTGGCTCTACTCAATTCGGTGGAATTTTATTCCAAATGAAAGCCACAAATTATTCGCTCACTAACATAGACGACTATGTATCCGTAAAGCTTTATAGCAATAATGTCTCAACATCAAAGCCAAATGCAGAAGTTTTGGATTTGGGCACTGTGCCTTTTAGTTCAATTATTAGAAATGCAAATGGAGATTTGACGACAGACTTCCAAAAAATAATCTGCCAAGCTGACTACAAGCTTACCACTGGCAACATTTACTGGATTGTACTCACATTGTCAAATGCAGCATCTACTGGCAACATACAGATTCACATTAGCAATGCAACTGCAACTGGTCAACTTGCAACCTATTCCAGCCCGAACTGGACTCTTGTAAATAATAAAACAGCATATTATGAAACACTTGGCTACATTGATAATGGAAGAACTGGCTCAAACGCAATATCAAGGGGTGTTTATCTAACTGGGAAAACAACCCTAGAGCCAAGACGCTTAAGGATTTATTTACCAGAAATTGAAAGCTTCCCAACAAGAGTCAATGCTCTTTATGGTGAAGGTGCAACAACAACCGAAACTGCCACAACAAAAAATGAAATGTTGGTTACAGTTGTAGCACAACTTGGTTCTGACACACCTGTAACTTTACCAACTGTAACAATACCACAAGGAACCTCTAGTGGTGCAAGTTTCTTATTGGGATCGACAAGTCAAATTTTTGATAAAATTGTAGACTTAAGAGTTGTACCGGGAGCCAATGTTGTAAGAAAAGCCCAGAATGCAATCTATTGGTCTAAATATGATACATTTGTAGTGGAGAACATTCCATAATGCCTGATTACAATGAATTTACATCTGGTTTTGGTATACCGCATTTAGGCAGTGGCTTTAATGACATTGTAGCTTTTGTTTTTGATTCTCCACGAGAAACATCTGTTAATGCAGCCGCAAGTGCTATTGAAGCAAAAAACATTTTAGAGACAAAAAGCTTTACTTTTGCGATAAATCAAAAAGCAGTATCTGGTGACAGATATGCAGGTGAAGGTGCCGACCAAAGTATGCTTTCTATAGGGAATGTTTCCTTGAGCGCTTCTTTGACAACGCCATTGTTTCAAAGCCAAACAGGATGGGTCACCCCAATTTTTGCAACCCTTTGGGATAGAACTAAATTATCTTGGTGGGGAACAGCAGGAGCATGCAGGGGCAATCTAATAACCAGCGCGTCTTCTGGTGCAACTTATTTAGAAACAGATAACATTTCTGACTTTGCGGCGCTACCTACACCATTTAATTTAAATATTTTAACAGACACAGAAACTCCAGAAACTGTTACTGTATCTTCAGTCACTAAAGCTACAAGAAGATTAAATTTAAGCAGCGCAACAACAAGCGCCCACACAGCAGCTGAAACAACTCTGTCTTGTCTCCCTTATAATTTAACAAATGGACCAGTAAGAGAGCCAGCATTTTCATTGATGTCACTAAGAGAAGGTATGCTCTCTCCATGCCTTGTAGACAAAATGACTTTAACTGCAAACGCAGGAGAACCAGTGCAAATAGAAATGTCATTTAAAGCACTAAACATTTATCGAGACAGACAGATTGACATAAAAGACAGAAGAGAAGAATTAATTTCCAGCGCCTTTACAATTCACGATCCAAACAGAATAATAAATGGAACAATGGTAAGGTTGTCATTATCTAGTTATAATTCTGGCAATTTTGGATTACCAACAGCGCTGGGTGATCAAATAGTAGCTGGATTCCAAGGCTTGCAAATAAATGACTTCACTATAACTGGTGTAACACTTACAATTGAAAATCAATTAAAAGAAATTTATACTTCACATTCTATAAATAGAGATGTACAATTAAGAAGAAGAGAAAATACCTACCCTTATGCCTTGGCTTCAGAGGGGAGAATAATTTCTGGTAAAATAAGGTATAGATCACCAATAGATTTTTGGAGCAACTTTGAAAAAATAGCAGGCCCCAGTTCTATTAATGGTGGTGGTCTTTCTATAGACTTTGGTTCATTCAGCATAGTCATGAATGAAATAGCATGGCAACCTTCAACAAGTGAAGGCAATATGAATACCCAAAATAGAGAGATAGATTTCACCATGATTGCGGAAAACAGAAACGCTATGCCTGTACTTGATTTTTCTCAACAGGGATAAAAAGTTAAAATGTCAATATTTGTAGATCCACAAGCAACATTCAGGGTTATTGTCAAGTTCAAAGAAATAAAGAACGAAGACGGTGATATTGTAGGCCTTAGTATTTTGGCAGACAATACAGAAGACGAAGAAGCGCTTGATTGCGTTTGTGAAGCAAAAGGAAGAGATTTTGATAACATGTCTGCTGTAATGGAAGCATGTACAGCTATCAACCATACAAATGGCAAGCCAGTTATTCAAATTTCTAAATTCTGCAAGATGATTATTATGAGATTTTTTGTATCTTGGAACATTTTTGAATCAGACGCATCCAATGACCCACTTCCAATCAATGCAGAAAACATCGGTAATGTACATTATAAAATCGTTAGAGCACTAGCTAGAAAATGGCTATTGATGACTGACGGAAAAATTGGAATGCAATAATGGCCGACAACGAACTAATTTTATTAAGATCCGCTTCATTTGAACAGATTTTTATTATGTCATTAACTGATAAAAATCCAAACATTTGGAGAGAGCCTGATCAGTTAAGGGTTCAATCTAAAATTAGGGGCCCCCTTTTAGATCAATATGTTTGGAATCTTTACGATTTAGCAAACAGCACAGCTACAAAGTTTATAGATAACTTTGGAATAATTCCATCAGATGATGAAAATTGGCATGTTGTTTTTGTTGAGAGTTACAGCGACGATGTTGGATCTAAATATATCTCAACTGTAGACACATTTAATCCGGTGTCAACATTTACACATCCAACTTCTTCCAGTTTAACTACAGAAACAAAGTTAGAGTTTTACCCAATAATCACATCTAATCCAGAAGTAACAACAACAAATTCTTCCAATAGAACTCTTTATAATTGCTGCGTTTATCCTGCTTATCCTGTAGTTTTTACATCTTCAGTTGCATCAAATACACATTATGGTCCAGTTTTTGCTAAAAAAGTTTCAATTTCTATAAACGAAAAACAACCAGTTAAAATGAGCTTAGACTTTGGTGGCGGTAAAAGCTTGAAGCCAGATAAAAAAGAAAAAGTTTCACTGACTGAAGATAATTATTATAGAACATTAAGTTTTTATGATTTCGCCTATGCTTATCAGATTTTTGATACAGAAGAAGAGTTTTTAAATTTTTATAAAAATAGCACATCTAAATCAAGAAGTACAGCAGAAAGAATTATTGATGTTCGATTGGAAATAGACAATAGGTATGTTCCCACCTCTACTGCAAGGAATTTAAGTAAATCATCATTCAATTCAATTGAACAGGGCCCAAAATTTATTCAATTGAATGAAAGAAATGTCTTTGGATCAATTACATACATTTCAGATAGTCCAGACTTTGTTATTCCAAATTCCACAGCTTTGACTCTTCATTTTGGCGACATATTTTATTTTCCTATGGAAAAAATCTATTGGCAAAAGCACAAAGTCGACATTACAGCTGCAAAAAACTATACACATACTTTTAATTTCATAGCTGTGGCTGTAGATTTGGCTGTTTCAAATGGCTTTAAATCATCAACTAAAAACATGTATGTGTCTGAGTTTAAAGTACCAACTCCAGGAGCTTAAAAATGGAAAATGATGGCATAAATCCTTTTAATTTTAATTTAAGTGATGAAGACTTCGTTGAACTTGGTTACGATGATGAAACAGTTGACGATTGGATTAAAAATTTACCAGAACTTAATAAAAAGAAACATGAATTTTTAATCAAAGTTGAATGGGAAGAATCTAGTGAAATTTATGTAGCTGTCAGAGAACTCTATTGGCATGAGATGATGGATGCAGAAGCATATGCTTTTAGAATGAAAGATGCAGAAGAAATGTATCTTGCTGGCGAGCATGAAAGAAGAGAGATTCTAAAAAAAGCTTTGTTGTGGGTTGCAGTTATTCCAGAGTGCGAATTTGACAACAATGAAGATGGAATGATTTTATCAAGGCTAAACTTTGATGTTGTTGAATCTGTCTGGGCAGAGTATCAATCTAAAATTTATTTAGGGGCCACAGAAGCTTCTGCTCTTTATAATGCTGCTATTAAATATTTCAATGGTGAAGCTCAAACCAATAGCCCAGTTCCATCCATCATTGTCGAAGTTGACATGATGTTAAAATTTGGTGGTTTATCAAGAAAAGAATTAAGAAAATTAACTTCTATTGAAATGGAAAAAATGCAAACAGTATTTATGGCAAGATCTGAAGCCTTAGGATTTGCAAATAGAAAATCTACAATTTCTGTCCCACAAAACAATAATGAAACTAATGCAGAAGATTATTCCGAATGGAAATCTACATTACCGCCAGGCATGGACGAAATGGCAGGGCAGTTTATGCAACCATGGAGTTAAGCAGGTCTAAAGTCTTTAAAGGCATAAATAATTAACAGAGGTTCTACAATTTGAGTCCCGAAGAAGCGATCAAACTACTAAGAGAACATGCATTGGAATTAATAGAATTCCATGGTAAAATGAGTGCGTTTGAGCATTTAAATCCCGAAGAATCCAAAACTGTTTTATCCTTGTGTCTTTATTTAATAGAAGAATTAGCCGAAAATAGGTGGTTCACTTCAGAAATCATTGAAAGATATGACTCTGGTGATCCACCTATTTTTATGCCACAAGATGCTAATAATTTTAGAATAGCAAATGAAAAAGAGGACCTAGATCTCTCCAGGCCCCCTTTTGATTATGATTTCTTTTCTAATTTGAAGGATTTATAAATTTATCAGCATCAGTTCCAAGAACCTCAACGCCAAGCTGCCCTAAAAGTTCTGCAAAATTCTTACCCTCAGGGGTTTCTACAGCTTCAGGCTTTTCTGTAGGCTGATCTTCGGCAGGCTCTTCTGTGACCATTTCATCAGTTGGTTCTTCTGTTTGCTGTTCTTTTTCCTCTGGAGTCATTAACTCTTCAGGGATTTGTGGAGTTTGCATATCTTCTGCAATTTTTAACAAATGATTGGCAGTGACATAATCGTCTCTAAACATAAGCTCAGCAGCCATTTTTGTGAAATGTACATTGATATCAAAATTATCAACATTAGATGAAAGAGCTATTCTTCGCGCTAAATCATTAAGGGTGTTGCTAATCTTATATTGACCAGAATTGGCACTTTTTTCTGCCATCTGTAGTATGTTATCAACAGCTGCTTTCCTATTCATCTTATTACTCCAAAAACATTCTTAATAGTAATTTTACAGACAAATAAGAAAAAGTCCTCTAAATTTAAATCAGAGGACTTTTTGCATTCTTAAATTAGAAATCTAGAAGGAGTTTCTTTTCTGAAATTGCCTTCAAATTTTGAGTAAACAGCAATTTTAACAGCATGAATAATGGGGCCAATTTTTGGCAATCCTGTTTCATCAAAGCCAAGCCATCCAGATGCATCCATCTCTGTTTCTTTACTGTCTGTTCTGACTTCAACATCCATGCCAGACATAAGACAAAGTTTTTCCATGGCCTTGATTAATGCAGATTTTTGTTCTTCAGCATTTTTAAATTCATTGACCATTTCTTGGAGCTTAGCAGTCTCTTCAGGATTTTTAACAACGACAAATGGGCAAGTTTCCCAAAGCAAAGCTAAATCCCATCTTCCCATGACCCTATTTAAATAACTAACAGAGCCATCGCTTGGATTTGTTAAACCACATTCTGGTGTATCTTGCAATTTCTTTTTAATAGATTTAAGTTCAGTTTCAATGAAAGCTCTATAAAGCTTTAATTCATGCGAAATCATTTGATTGATTTCGGTGTAATTTCTTGACTGCACAGAAAAAGAAAATTTACTATAAATTATAGCAGTTTCATCATGGGTATCAATGATTAAATTAATACATTCATCTTGTGTTAATAAAGTTTCATCTAAGAGGATCTTATCTGCTTCTTTGATGTAAAATTCACAAGACTTTAATGGATGATCCATGTATACTACCAAATCAAAATCATTATCTTCTTTTGGCAATAATTCAAATGGGAGAGGTCTAAAATTATTAATCAAGCCCAGGGTGGCAATTTTTTTAGACAGAATTTGTGCTGTTTGAAAAAGCTCAATATTAGTTTCTATCCAAGTTGAAACTTGTTCAACCAATTCAGCTTCTGTAAGTTTTTTGTTAGTACTCATTTGTAATGAATTATACAAAAAAATAAGGGGAGAATAAATCTCCCCTTATTTTATAAGTTAGTTAAAATTAGCTAACTGTGATTCTTGCTACAGCGTAATCGTTGATTACTGCGAAGCCGAGTTCCTCGAAGATAACCCAGCCGAGGCGGAGTCTCTTTGGATCGTCTGCAGGAAGAACGGTGATGTCCTGGCGAACAGGCATAGCACCAACGAACTGTGCAGGAGCGAGGACGTATACAGCGTTCTTAGGAACCATTGTGCTGACGTGGATGTCAGCGCTGTAGAGGTGGCCGTAAAGACCGGTCATGAGGATATCGCGTTGGGTTGCTTCATCAAAGAAGTCCTTACCCCACATACGAACATCCTTGTAGCGCTGAGGATGCATAACAATCTTAGCACCGATCAACTCATGCTCTTCGATCAATGTCAACGCAAGGTTGATGTTGTCTGGTT